>Ga0265318_10000410_pt1 | contig 33167 bp, 31 predicted proteins | sample 4821metaG_FD_192431 | JGI IMG/M metagenome (GOLD analysis project Ga0265318, IMG submission 192431) | Rhizosphere microbial communities from Carex aquatilis grown in University of Washington, Seatle, WA, United States - 4-8-21 metaG | ecosystem: Host-associated > Plants > Roots > Rhizosphere >... | reverse complement strand
CGTCAAGCGGCTCTTCGTGAATGCGGACCCCGCGCCCGCTCCCAAGATCGCAAGAGCCTCCCTGCGAGGGTTCTCGACGGCCTCTGGTTCCAGGCCGTTTACAACCCAAATGCCGCAGAGCGCGTCTTCCATAATGACGGCGGAGGCGCAGGCAAACCGTCAGAAGATCGAGGTCATGATTCGCGAAGTCTCCGGTCGCTATAACGTGGATCCGGCCCTGATTCGCGCCGTCATCGAAACCGAATCGCACTGGGACTCCAAGGCGGTTTCCAGCAAAGGGGCGCTGGGGTTGATGCAGTTGGTTCCCGAAACGGCGAGGCAGTTGGGCGTGCAGAACGCCTTCGACCCGCAGCAGAACCTCGACGGAGGAGTTCGCTATTTGCAGACGCTCTTGCAGCGTTATAATGGCGATCTGGATCGGGCATTGGCGGCGTATAATGCCGGTCCAGGCGCCGTGGATCGCGCCAGGGGAGTTCCACGCTACCGGGAAACGCGCGAATACGTTCAGAAAGTTACCGATTCCTACTATCGGCCCGGCTCCGATCGACTTCACAGCGCGTTCGGTTCATCGCGTGGCATCTATCGCACGGTGAGCGATGACGGACGGGTGGTGTTTACCAACGAATGAGCGAAATTTTGCGGCGCGACGCCGTTACAATTCGTCCGAAGTTGCAAATAATTTTAGCAGTACTGGTAGTTCTGTGCCTGCTGCCTATTCTCACCCGCGCGGACACCTCTCCGCGCCGCGAAAACGCCAAAACTCAATTCGATCACGCGGAAAAAGAACGCCAGACACTCGAAGCGCAGCCTGAAAAAGACCGCAAACTCAAGGAATACGCTTCCGTTGTCGAAACGTACCGTCGGGTTTATTTGATCACCCCGCGCGCCGCCGAGGTTCCCGCAGCGCTGAATCATGTCGCCGAGCTTTATTGCGCGATGGGCGATCTGTTCGATGAAAAGTATTATCAACTGGCCGTAAATTCGTACCAGTTCCTGCTGAAGGAATATCCCACGAGCCACTATCGCGAGGACGCGATGCTGGCCATCGGAAATATCGAGAAGGACGACCTGCACGATCCTGTCCTCGCGCAAAAAACTTTTGAGCAATTCATCGCGCTGCATCCAAAATCCACTCATGTGAAGGAAGTTCGCGCCATCATCGCCGGCTTGAACGGCAATGGCACGGAGGCGAAAGCTGCATTAAAGCCTGCTCCAAGTCCTGCTTCAGATCGTTCACTAGCTCAAAATCGTTCATTAACTCCAAATCGTTCGTCCACCCAAATTGGTCCTCCTGTGAAAGATACCCTTGCGGAGAATGCGCTGCCGACTACGGATACCACTCGCGGAGCAGCCAGCGAAATCAATCCCGCGCACAGCTCTGCGCCACAAGTGACGCGCATTCGTACATGGAATGCGGATACCTACACTCGCATCGTGATCGACGTGAATGCGCAAGTAAAATATCAGGCCGCGCGGATTTCCGGGCCGGACCGCATTTATTTCGACATCGAAGGAACCAAAATCAATTCGGACTTGCTCCATAAGCCGATCGAAATACCCGGCGGCGGATTCCTGAAGGGCGTGCGCGTCGCGCAGAATCAGCAGGGCGTTGTGCGCGTCGTCCTCGAGGTCAATCAGGCAAAAGATTATTCCGTCTTCCTGCTGCCCGATCCTTATCGCCTCATCGTGGATGTGTACGGCAGTTCCGCCTCAGCAGAGGAAGTCGCGCGGGCCACCGCTCCCCCGCCCGGCCCGACCACGACGGATATTCCGCCCGCATCCATTGCGAATCCTGCGCCTGCCAGGAACGTTGCTGCGAAGGCCCCTGCAAAACCTGAGCTGGCTTCCAATGAGAGCAGCACAACCAAGACGGGGATAAAGAAAAATTTGAAAGCGGCGCCGGCGTCTTCCGCAAGAGTCCAGAATATAGATTCTGCGAGCGGATCTGATTCTTCCACATCGCCGCAGCTATCGGCCGAGAACAGCACTGCGATGCCACCGCTGGTGGCGCGCCCGGCATCGGCGAAAATGAAGACGGTTCGTGGGACGAAATCGGCGCACGATCAGGCGGAAGAAATGGGCCCGGCATCGGTTCCGGAAATGCCGCGCGCCGGGCAGCAATCGCTCAGCCGCGCACTGGGTTTGAAAATCGGACGCATCGTGATCGACGCCGGACATGGCGGGCACGATACCGGCACGATTGGGCCTAGCGGCCTGATGGAAAAGGACTTGTGCCTGGACGTTGCGCTGCGCGTTGGCAAGCTCATCCAACAACGCCTGCCTGCGGCGGACGTGATTTATACGCGTGACGATGACACGTTCATCCCGCTCGATCGCCGGACCGAGATCGCCAACGAGGCCAAGGCCGACCTGTTCCTTTCGGTCCACGCCAATTCGAGCCCCGATCATCAGGCGCGCGGGATCGAAACGTACTACCTCAATTTCACCGGATCGAGCGACGCCATGGAAGTCGCGGCGCGCGAGAACGCCTTGTCCGGCAACGCCGTCCACGACTTGCAGGACATTGTGAACAAGATCGCGCGCAACGAAAAGATCGAGGAGTCGCGGGATCTGGCCGGCACGGTGCAGGATTCGCTCGCCAACCGCGTGGAAGGCGTGAACCGGGGCGACAAGAGCCGCGGCGTCCGCAAAGCTCCCTTCGTCGTGCTGATCGGGGCGAACATGCCTTCGGTGCTTGCCGAGATCTCCTTTATCTCGAATCCCTCCGACGAGCAGTGGCTGAAAAAGCCCGAAAGCCGACAGAAGGTCGCCGAAGGGCTCTACCGCGGCATCGAGAAGTACCTCCAGAGCACCAACAGCCTCGCCATGAATCAGGTACAAGTCCGCCAGGCCCAGGGCAACCGTCCTGCCGGGGTAATTGATCGATCCGCGAATCCGCAGTAGAATTCCAGCGTCTAACTAATAGAGACATGCGGCGACTCATACCCATTGCCATTCTATTTCTGTTGGTCACATCGCTCCCGGCCAGCGCCCAGAGTGTGCTTCCCTCCTCGTTCGCAGGCTGGAACGCGGCGGAATCTTCTGTGCTTATTCCCTCTACGGGGCTTGCGGGGTCGCTGGGTTCTGACGCTGCGATCTTTCGCGAATATTCGTTGAAGACGCTGGAGCGGCGTCAGTATGCGGGAACCGGCGGAACGGCTGACGTAACCCTCTACAAATTCCGCGATCCCAGCTCCGCCTATGGGGCATACACGTACCTTCGCAACGACACGTTTGCGCCCGTGGACCTGGGTTCGTATGCCGGAGTAACCGGCGACCGCGCGCTGATCGTTGTGGGAGCATTTCTGGTCGATGTGTCTTCCAAGCCCGCGCGTCCGCCGGACGCTGATTTGAAGCAGCTTGTCGCGTCGCTGGAGAAGATTGCGGATCGCACTCCGTTTCCCACCATCGGCGATCATCTACCTGAGGCAGGGCTGGTCAAAAATTCCGAGCGATACGTTTTGGGTCCACGCGCACTGGCTCAGATTGTGCCTCTGGGGACGGACGACTGGGTCGGTTTCGATCACAGCGCGGAGACTATTCTCGGCAAGTACCGCGTGGCGGATAAGGACGTCACCCTGCTGATTGCCTCCTACCCGACGCAGCAGATTGCCGCCGACAAGTTCAAGGGAATGCTGCGGCGGTTTACGTTCGATCCTCCCGGAGGCGTGCCGACGAATCAGACGGTCCTGTTCGGGAAGCGGTCCAGTTCCCTGATCGCCATTGTGGTGGGAGCGCCTTCGCGGGACGTCGCCAATAGGCTGCTCGATCAGGTGCAGTATGAGAGCCAGGTGATGTGGGATGAGCCCAAGCACACCCTGACCGATCCGACGATCAGCAGTATCGTGGTCGGGGCGTTTCTGGGGACTGGCGTCATTATGCTGCTGGCCGTTGCCGTGGGGCTGGGATTTGGCGGGCTTCGCGCTGTGCTGAGGATATTCTTTCCCAATAAAGTTTTCGACCGCGAGAAGGAGATCGAGATTCTGCAGTTGGGCATTTATAGTAAACCTATTCAGGCTAAGGACTTTTACGAGAAGTAGGCTGTTGGGAGCACGACGGTCAAAATTGCTGGGAAGGGTTCAGGGGGGCGTGCCACCCACCAAGGGCATTTTTACAGGGGCTAAAACACTGAAGCCGACCCAAAGGTCGGCTTCGCTTCCTGCCCACTAAGGGACAGGGGGGATACATTGTTATTATACTCGATTTTTGTTTCGCGTCAATGGGACCGACGCGACTTGTTTTCCGACCTGGAGAATTCGTGGCTAAGGTCAACGTTTACATCGACGGGTTCAACCTCTATTACGGCGCGCTAAAGGGGACGCCGTACAAATGGCTCAATTTGGCTCGCCTTTGCCAAGCTCTCCTTCCCTTGGACACTATCCAAGAAATCAAGTATTTCACTGCAAGAGTAAGCGCCAGGCCAAGCAAGCCGACATCAGCTCACGATCAAGGTTTGTACATTCGAGCGCTGCGTACACTTCCGAATCTCACGATCAAATACGGCCATTTCCTAACGCACACCGTCCCGATGTATCTGGCGACGGTCACTCCCCCTCAAAGAGTCTGGGTCGAAAAAACCGAAGAGAAGGGATCGGATGTCAACCTTGCGTCACATCTGGTTCGGGACGCTTTCCTCAAGCAATTCGAGGTTGCAGTGCTCATAACGAACGATTCCGATCTCGCAGAGCCGGTACGGATCGTCTCTCAAGAACTGCACATGCCCGTTGGAATTATTAACCCTCACCAACATCACAGCAAAGAGCTGCAGCGGTACGCTACTTTCGTGAAGAGAATCCGGCAGGGGCACCTGCTTGCTAGCCAATTCCCGGCAACCCTGCAAGATGCTAAGGGGTCTTTTTCAAAACCAGTTGGTTGGTAACTATCGCGCAAGCTATCGCGCGGAAATGCTCACCCGCCTGTCACCCACGAAAACCCGCACCCTTCACAAAAGGCGTGAAGAGTGCGCCACCCGGAAATTCAAAGCTGCCTCAAAGGCTGGCCCACCCGTCTTAGGGCAGTTTTGAGTGGCGGACGATTCTTCCGTTTTCATCTGTAATGGCGGCTACGAAATGTGGGTTAGAACCACAAGTGTAAGCACTGAACTCAATATCTTTGTGAACGGAGAGAAGGTCGTTTGCGAACTTGGTTCTGCGTTTCGCGTACGCGCCGACCATTTCGTCATAACTTAGCCCAGCTTTTGCTACCAGAGCTTTGAGCAACCGTTTTATCTGGTCGTCAGTGAACTGGCCAAGTTCGACAGTCCTCTCGAAGACCGGAGTCGTGCTGTCATATCCTCGTATCTGCCAGTAGAATTTGTTCATTGGGACTGTCATTTCGGTGATACTCGTGTCACGGCTTTAGACCACCGTTGCGCATGTACTGGGATAGATTGATCGACTTGACCTTCAACTCAGGAATGAGTGGTAGAGGAACGGCACAACTGGATTCTGTTAATGTGAGGCATGTCTCAAGTTCGACTATCAGCATTTGGCGATCCGTTTTATTCCAGCGTTCCACGACGTCTTGGAGGATGCTTGAAAACATTGCCTGAGCTGCATCATCTGCCGACTTCTTAACAACAACTGCACCACCGAGGAACGCCTGATTGCCACCGAGCCATTTGCTAGCGGCGTAAAAGCATGAATAAGTGTCGCTGGCAGAGTCCCTAAAACAATCAGCAATGATGGCTAAGTCTTTTTCGTCATTATTGACCAAGGTGAAGAATTTTGGTTGAGCTGCGATCTTCTGGATGAGGAGCGGAACCACTGCCGAAGAATTCGGGTCTGTCGTGTCGTATACAATTCGACTTTTTATTGGATTAGCTGTTTGTGCTGAGGCCGTCGACACGATGAGTAAAGCCGCAGCAATTGCGAAAAGGTTCTTCATCATTAAATCCTTTATGCTTGACTTACGTGAATCATAATATGCTGACTATATATTTTAGGCAATATACCCTTCGAAGTCGTCGACATCGCTGACGATTACACTGGGCGGTTGGCAGGCCCTTTCGGCGAATTCGCATAATCTAAACCCGCGGGCGAATGGTACCACCACTGTGTATCGATGAGATACCGGTTTTGGTTTTTCCGGTGGGAGCTCCTTCGTGTCTTTCGAAGGGGCTGGGATTGGATTTGCAGCGAGATGTAATCCTTCCGATGTCTCATCACGCCAAAAACTGCCGGGCGAGGCGAGCATTCGGACTTGTTAGAGTCTTTGAGAATAGAACGGGCTGGCGGTACCACCAACTTCATGAAATTTCATGTAATTGGCAGTGACGAAGAGGAAACCAGGCGTCGGGAGAAGTCGGTAGCACAGGTTTCAACCTGTGCGGTTTTGGTTGTGCTTTTGTTTTGAGTCGATCGCTGCGAAACAAAAACCAAAAGCGCGCAGGTTGAAACCTGTGCTACTTAATTCACTTTATGATTGAAGGGTGCGCTACCCAAATTCAAAACCAAAAGCACACACACTGAAGTGTGTGCCACTGGAGGAGTGTATTTGGTGGCATACACTTTAGTGTGTGTGGTTTTGGTTTGGATGTGAGCTAGTTTTAATGAAATGTGCTTGCTACTGGTGTACTGGCAGGAGGTTTTAAATCATTAGATGCAGATGCCGGGTGCTTCAGCCTTTGATATTGCGGGTGCGCGCTGCTTCGTGGGCTTCGAAGGGGCGGGGTTTAGATTTACGGATGCTCCTGAACATCCACCGATAAAAACGAAGAACGTTGGGGGGAAATTCATATTTTAGAATTCCGACGGAAGCAAGAAGCTGCACTCTTCATCCGCCGCGGTGGATGAAGAGTGTGCCACCCGGAAATTCAAAACTGCCCTCAAAGGCTGGTCCGCCCATTGATATCGGAGCTGCTGGGCGTATACACGCACAAACGGCGATGTTAATTTCTCACTCGGCGAACGAATAACCTGTTCCGCTTCGCTTGGCCACGTACATCGCATTATCGGCGCTCTTCACGAGCGTCTCCGCAGTTGTTCCATGCTTCGGGAAGATCGAAATTCCGATACTTGCGGTGATAATTCGGTCGATGGAAAGGTCCTGTACGCGAATGTTACACGGAGTTTTAATTTTATTCATGAGCTTTTCGGCGATGGCCGAAATATTCGTCTCTTCCCGGACCTCGTTGATCAGGATCAGGAATTCATCGCCACCGTGGCGGCTAACCGTGTCGTCGCCGCGAGTGCTTTCTTTGAGCCGATTCGCAATCGTTCGCAGGACGCTGTCGCCGGCTTCATGCCCATACGTATCGTTAATAATCTTGAATCCATCCAGATCCACGAACATCACCGCCAATGTCCAGCCGTGGCGTTTTGCCTGCTGAAATCCGTGTTCCAAGCGATCGTAGAAAAGCGCGCGGTTGGGAAGGTCCGTCAAAATATCATGGAGTGCGGCATGGCGATCGGCCGCTCCCTGTTCTGTCACGGTAGCCAATTTATCTTCGAGGACGTGCCGCTCGTGGACTTCATCTTTGAGCGCAACATTCACGGCCGATAGCTTTTCCGAGGCGTTGTGCACTTTGTCTTCAACTGCCTCGCTTCTTTCGAGGGCGCTTTCGACTCCAGGCATCGGACCGTGGTTGCTGAGCTCTTCCTTGATCCCGTCATTGACCGACGACAACTCTTCGGCGGACTCCTTCACCATGGCCTTGACCTGTTCGCTTTGCGCAAGGACCTTCTTCAGAGACTTGCTTGGCCCAGGCTTGGTTGCCGATTCTTCGTTTGACTCGGTATTCATATTTTTGTCTAACTGCGTTTGCTGAAAGCGGCTCCTGTTTCGGTAGTTATTTATGCAGTCTGTTTAGATATGTTTCCTGGTGCGCCGGATTGAACAATGTTCCCATTCAGCTCGGTATTCGTCTGCTCAATAGAGCACACAATTGCTGGCCTTTCGTGGGTGGCGCACCCTTTCGGCTTTTTACGACTAGATGCGATTAAGGGGCATGTTGAGCATTCGGACTTGTTAGAGTCTTTGAGAATAGAACGGGTCGGCGGCACCATCAACTTTATGAAATTTCATGCAACTGGCCGTGATGAAGAGGAAACCAGGCGTCGGGAGAAGTAGGTAGCACAGGTTTCAACCTGTGCGGTTTTGGTTTTGGTTTTGGTTTTGTTTGTGCTTTTGTCTTGAGTCGATCGCTGCGAAACAAAAACCAAAAGCGCACAGGTTGAAACCTGTGCTACCTGATTCAGTTTATGATCGAAGGGTACGCTACCCAAATTCAAAACCAAAAGCACACACACTGAAGTGTGTGCCACTGGAGGAGTGTATTTGGTGGCATACACTTTAGTGTGTGTGGTTTTGGTTTGGATGTGAGCTCGTTTTAATGAAATGTGCTTGCTACTGGCGTAATGGCCGGGTGTTTTAAGTCATTCGAAGCAGATGTAAAGGCGAATTCACAATCTAAACCAAAACCGCACAGGTTGAAACCTGTGCTACCAGAACCTGCGTCCGGCTGTCCGCTTCGGTTACGGATGTGTCGGCGGCGCGGTTATGGACCATGCTTTCGGGACTGGGGTCCAGGTGCGGGTGCGGTAATCGGACATTGTCAGGGCGATTAGCAGAGCCATCCAGAAGAAGCCGGCTATTACTGTTACGCGGACCAGGCCGCCGCTTTGGCGGAGGTGCATGAAGAAGTAGACGACGAGGAACATTTTGCTGAATGCGATGGCTAGCGCGACTACCGTGTTGAAGGGGCCGAGGTCGATGAAGGCTACGCCTGTGGTGAGCAGCGTGAGGCCGATTAGGCTGAGAAAAACGATAATGTACGTCTTCAGTGGGACGATATGGTGTGACATCAGTAGCGCCCGCCTATTAGATATAGCAACGGAAACAGGAAAATCCAGACGATATCGACGAAGTGCCAGTAGAGGCCGATGACTTCGACTGGGGCGAAATAACTGGGGGTGAAATCTCCCCTGCGGCCACGGAGAACCAGCCATAGCAGCAGGCCCATGCCGATAATCATGTGAATGGCGTGCAGGCCGGTCATGGCGAAGTAGAAAAAGAAATAGAGCTGGGCGTGTTCGAGGCCGCCGGGGGCGAGTTCCGCCAAGACTTTTCCCTCCGGGGCCCAATCCAGGCTGGGGACAATGTGCTCGACGAATTTCTGGTTGTACTCGTAGGCCTTTACACCTAGGAACACGCCGCCGAGGATCATTGTGAGGATCAGGAAAATTACCAGGGCGCGGCGGTTGCCGGTTTGCGCCGAGCGCACTGAGAGCGCCATCGTCAAGCTGCTGCCTAGCAGAACTACTGTGTTGGCCGCGCCGAGGCGGATATCCAGAATGTGGCTTCCGCCTTCGAATGCGGCGAAGTAGAGCCAGCGAAAAATGGCGTAGGCGGCAAAAGCGCCGCCGAAGAACATGATTTCGGTGACGAGGAACAGCCAGATTCCGAGCGTGTCGGCATCCTGCTGCTGATCGAGGTTTTCGAACTGGTGCTTCAGGCCGATGTGCTCGTGCGCGGCTTGTTCGGCGTGTGCGTCAGACATGTCCTTCCGCCTCCTCTGCCGAGTAGGCGTACGCTTCCTGGGTGACTACCGGAATTTCGGCGAAATTTTCGGTTGGCGGCGGCGATGGAGTCTGCCATTCGAGGCCTGTCGCGCCCCAGGGGTTCGATTCGGCGACGGGGCCGTAACGCATCGACCAGATGAAGTAGATCAGCGGAATCAGATAGCCCACGCCCAGAATGGAAGCGCCTGCGGTGGACATCACGTTCAGCACCTGGAACTCGGACGGGTAGAACGCGTAACGGCGCGGCATCCCGAGGTAGCCCATGATGAACTGTGGAAAGAAGGTAAGGTTGAATCCAACGAAAATAATTACCGCTGCCAGAGCTGCCCAGCCATTGGGATATTTGCGCCCGGAAATTTTCGGCCACCAGAAATGCATTCCGCCCAGGTAACCCATCACCGCGCCGCCGACCATGATGTAGTGAAAGTGGGCCACGATGAAGTACGTTCCGTTCAGGTGGACGTCCGTGGCGAGCGACGCCAGGAACAGGCCGGTGAGGCCGCCCATGGTGAATAGGCCTATGAAGCCGAGAGCGTAGAGCATCGGGGCTTCATAGGAGATCGAACCTTTGTACAAGGTGGATGTCCAGTTGAAAACTTTGATGGCCGATGGAATCGCCACGAGAAAACTCAGGAGAGAGAAGATCAGTCCGGCGTACACGGATTGTCCGGTGACAAACATGTGATGTCCCCAGACCAGGAATCCGAGGACGGCGATCGCCACGCTGGAAAAGCAGACGATCTTGTAGCCGAAGATTCGCTTGCGGGAGAAGCACGCGATGATCTCGCTCACCACACCCATTGCCGGCAAAATCATGATGTAAACGGCCGGATGCGAATAGAACCAGAACAGATGCTGGAACAGCAGCGGATCGCCACCGAGCGCGGGGCTGAAAATTCCCACGTGGAACAGATGCTCGAGCGCCAGAAGAAATACGGTGATGGCCAGCACCGGGGTTCCCAAAATCATGATGAGGCTGGTGGCGTACATGGCCCAGATGAACAGCGGTAGGCGGAACCAAGTCAATCCCGGCGCGCGCATTTTGTGGATGGTGACGATGAAGTTCAGGCCGGTGAGGATGGAAGAAAATCCGGTGATGAATACTCCAACCGCAACCGCCGTGACCTGCGTATTCGAATACGTGCTGCTATAAGGCGTGTAGAACGTCCAGCCAGTATCGACGCCGCCGGCGATTGCCGCATATAGCGTGAATATGCCGCCGACGATGTAAATATACCAGCTGAGAAGGTTGAGTTTCGGAAAGGCCAGGTCGCGCGCGCCGACCATCAGTGGCACGAGGAAATTTCCCAGCACGGCGGGAATCGACGGAATCAGGAAAAAGAAGATCATCACCACACCGTGCAGCGTGAACAGCTTGTTGTAGGTTTCCGGCTGCACCAGCGCGCCCTGCGGCTCGACCAGCTGAATGCGCATGAGCGCGGCGAACGTTCCGCCAATGATGAAGAAAACGGTAATTGAAATCATGTACAGCAGCGCAATGCGCTTGTGATCCAGCGTGAACAGCCAGGACTTCCAGCCGTATTCGGCGTTCAGATAATTGCGCGGGGCTTTCACGCGCGGTTCCAGCGTGGCCGTGCTCATTTCTTCCCCTCTTCCTGTTGCTTCCCTGCCTGCTTGCCGAGCGAACGCACGTACGCGACCAGGTCCATGATCTGTTCCTCGCTCAGTTGTCCCTGAAAGGAAGGCATGACCGGCTTGTACCCTGCAACGATTTTTGCCGTCGGACTTACGATGGACTCGCGGATGTAAACGTCATCGGCGTTGAGCGTTTGGCCGTTGGAGAGATGCACCGGGTTCCCGTACACGCCCAGAAGCGACGGACCCTGCCCCTTGCCGTCGGAAACGTGGCAGTTGCCGCAGCCATTTTCGCTGAACAGTTTTTCTCCGGCGGCTTCCATGGTTACGCCCTGCTCGCTGCCCTCCAGCCAGCGCTCGTAGTCGTCGGGCTCCATGACAATCACCGAGCCGATCATGCCCGCGTGATACGCGCCGCAATATTGGGCGCAGAACAGGTGGAAGGTGCCGAGTTTGGTGGCCTCAAACCACATGGAGGTGTAGCGGCCGGGCAGGACGTCTTTCTTGACGCGGAATGCCGGGACGAAGAAATCGTGGATGACGTCTTCGGACGTCATCGTGAGCTTCACAGGACGGCCCAGCGGGACGTGCAGTTCGTTGATTTCGCGCTGGCCTTCGGGATGCTCGGCTTTCCACATCCATTGCTTGCCGGTGACGAAGATTTCCATCGAGCCCTGCGGCGGTTCCGCATTCTGGAAATACAGGCTGGCGCTCCACACGAAAATCACGGCCACGATCATCGTGGGGATGGCGGTCCACAAGACTTCCAGAGGCACATTCCCTTCGATTGCCTTGGGACGCTCGTTCGGCGAGCGCCGCCGGTACTTGATCATGAAATAGAAAATAATCGAGAAAATCAGGACCGTGAAAAACAGAGTGATGAGAGTAAGAAAATAATAGAGATGGTCCACCGACCTCGCGATCGAGGAAGCCTGGTCGGGCTGGAATGGAAGAGCTTGCATTAAAGGTTCGTCCTTTGCGCTGCCGAACTCATAGGACTTTTACTCCTGCAACAGGTGGCACGGCCGGATGATTGCTCTCCCGCCGAAACATGATGAACATGAAAAGTCCAAGCGCCAGCATGGTCAAGAGACCGCCCGCGCGCACTACGTTCATCACGATCAGGCCATATTTTCCGGTCATTGGATCGTACTGGTAGCAATACAGAATGGCATGGTCGGTGAGCGTGCCGATTTTCCCCTGCGAGGCCTCGACCAGACCGAGACGGAAATCGCGTCCCGGATACTGCACGCCGTAGAAGTAGCGGGCGATGCGTCCGTTGGGGGTCAGGATCATGATGGCCGCAGCGTGAGCGTACTGCTTGATCGCGGAGTCATACGCGTACTGAAAACCGGCGGCCTTGGTCAGCGCGTCAATCGAAGGTTGATCGCCGGTAAGGAAGTGCCATGCATCCACGGTGCCGGTGCGTCCGTACTGTCCCGCGTAAACATCGCGCTTTGCTTTCGCCAGCGCCGGAGTGTCCTTCGGTTCGAAGCTTACAGTGACGGCTTCGTAGTCCTTGCCAAGATCGATCGAGATCGCTTTCATTGACCGCAATTCCCCGTTCAGGACTTCTGTGCACAGTGCCGGGCATTCGAAATAGACGAGCGAGAGCACGATCGGCTTCTTCCCAAAATAATCGCCTAGACGCACGGCATTTCCGTTTTCATCGCGGAAGGTAAGCTCCGGCGGAATCCGCTCATTGAGGCGCTGCGAAATATTCACCTGGTTCAGAATTGCGGGAGTGGTCGCCTGCTGCGCGCGCAACGAGGCGGCAGTCGCCGCTATCATCAGGGCGCAAAGCGTGGCAATGGATGCGCGAATCATTGTCGGGCGCTCCCTTCAGCGGGCTTGACCGCCTCGGCGGACCTATCCGATTCGCCAGAGGATTTTTCAGAGGCAACCGGCAATCCCTTCTTCAGCAACAACTCCATCGCGCGGTCTATGGGGACGCGAACCGTTCCGGCGTCACGATCTTCCCAGGCATAGGAGTCCAGAGAGTTCTGCTGCTCGGCACGGAACTTCAGCAAATCCTGGCGAGGATTCACCTGCAACTGCGGTCCGACCGGCAACTGCCGCGTCTCCGCAAAAGGCGAGGCCGGTGCCGGAGTTCTTTCAACCACGGAAAAATACCGAAACAGCCACCAGCAAAACAGACAGGAAGCAACCATGCCCAGTGCGAGGTACACCAGGAACATCAGAACGCCGCGCACATTCGCGTCGCTGCCTTCATATCCCTGTGAACTTGCCGGAGCGCCGTGGGTTTTATCCATGTTCGACGACATGTTCGGCTACTCCTTCCATGCGTGGATCGTGCGCCGGCAGAATCGGCATGCGCTGCAACTGCCAGAGGAAATACGCGAACCAGATCGCCCCCAAACCAAAGGGGAGGACAACATTCATCCACGTGAGGTGAACATTACCGCCGCCGAACGCGGGCAGAACCATCCAGTACATGTCCACCAGGCGCATCAGCAGAACCAGTCCGGTGACGATGGCGAGAGAGCGCGTCGTGCGTTTTACGTGGCGGAACAGGAGGAGGAAAAACGGCAGGGCGAAATTCAATACGACCAGCAACAAGCCGATGTGTCCCCAGGTGCCCTGCATGCGCCGGATGTACCAGGGGATTTCCTCGGTGAGGTTGCCGCCCCAGATGATGAGGTACTGCGAAAATTCCAGATACGCCCAGAGCATCACGAACGCCAGAAGGAAGCTGCCGAGGTCCTGAAGATAGGAAGGCCGGACAACGTCCGACAAAGGCTCGCGTTCGGACAGCCAGATCAGGATCATCACCGAAAATGCCAGCGCGGCGAGCGCCTGTCCAACCATGAAGAGCATTCCGTAGATGGTGGAGTACCAGCGCGGCTCGAGGGACATTACCCAATCGACCGAGGCGAACGTCACCGTTAAGCCATAGAGAACCAACCCTCCACCGCTCAATGCTTCAAAGCGCGCCCATAAGGAAGGACTACCCTCGACGTCTTCCTCGCGCGACCACTTGTTCAACGTGGATGAGAGCAAGAACCAGATGGCGAAGTAGAAGACCATTCGGGCGATGAAGAATGTGGGATTCAGATATAAATGCTTGGAGAGAATGACGGGATCGGATTGATCGGGACGCGACCAACTGTAAAGAGTCCTCATGCCAACAAGCAGCGGTAAAGCGGCCACCGCCATCAAGGGTAGCGTGCGGGTGCCGGCTTCGAGGATTCGACGGATGATCAGCGCCCAGCGGCCACCTGTGAGATGCTGCACCATCAACAGGGCGAGGCAGCCAAGCGTTATGCCGATCCAGAACAGAAACGCAACCAGATAAGACTGGAAGAAATCATTGGCGTCATGAAGTCCGGCAGCGACGCAAACCAGCAGCAGAACGCCACCGGCCATTACCAGCGGCATCGTCAGCCGTTCCAAACCCAGCGAGTTGTTCGCGTTTTGACTCATCAGGATCCGCCCTGCAATTTTCTCCGCTCCGCTGGCGGAACGTCATCGATGGATGCCTGACGGCTGAGTTGCAACGCCCGGATATAGGCGATGATCGCCCAGCGGTCGCGCGGCGGGACGCGATAGTTATACGGGTACATCACGCCAAACCCGTTGGTGATCACGTCGAAATAGTGTCCGGGCGGCGCATTACGCAAGCGGTCCACATGGAGCGACGGCGGACGCCGGAAGCCGCGCTGGACGATCATGCCGTTCCCATCGCCGGACATCCCGTGGCACGGGGAGCAGTAGATATTGAAACGCTCCCTGCCGCGGTCCAGGACTTCGCGGGTGACCGGAAACGGAAATGCTGTAGCATCCTGGCCGTTCATCTTGCCGGTGTAGAGCAACTCGTCCGGCCCGAGCATCAATTCCCCGCGCGGAACCGTTCCCTCAACAGGCATGCGCGCCGATTGACCGTCCGCAAAAAATTCGGAAGGGTCATACGGGTTATAGCGCGGCTGCACATGCATGTCCTGACGACATCCAGCGCAGAACAGCAAGAGTCCCGCGACCGCGAAGGCCCGGAAACCGGCGACGTGTTTCCCGCGTTGGAAGCTACGGCTCAATTTCACACACCTCGCGCGCTTCCAGCGTATCCATAAACCGCCGGGTATTTTCCGGATCGAACAGCGGGTCGCGCGCCTTGATGCACAAAAAAAATCTGTCGCGCGAAGCCAGCGCAAATCGCGGCACGTTGAACACCGGATGGTACGGCGTCGGCAGTCCGTTCAAAGCCAGCATGCCGAACACTGCGGCGGCTGCGGCAAACAGAATCGTCATTTCAAACGTGATCGGAATGAACGCCGGCCAGCTATTCAGCGGCCTGCCGCCCACGTTGATGGGATAGCTGATCACCGCTGCATAATACTGAAGAAAAAAACCAGCACATCCGCCGAGGATTCCGCCGCATAGAACGATAGCCGGAAGCTTAGTGCGGTGAAAACCGAGGGCTTCACGCAAGCCCTCGATCGGGAATGGAGAAAACGCGTCGATGCGGGTGTAGCCCGCGTCTTTGGTGCGATGGGCCGCCTTCAGCAGCTCATCGGCAGTCTTGAACTCGGCCATCAACCCGTAGATTTCGTGAGTGGTCTGCTTCTTCATATCTTAGCAATCGCGCGCAACCCATCTGCAATAAAAATTACTCGGCTGCTTTCTTCTCCTCTTCCGTCACCAGCGCCCGCATTTCAAAAATGGAAATCAGAGGCAGGAAACGAATGAACAGGAACAGCAACGCCAAGAACAAACCGATGGTTCCGAAAAACGTCATAAAGTCCCATCGCGTGGGGTAATACATGCCCCATGCGGACGGCATGAAATCGCGGTGTAAGCTGGTGACTACGATGACAAAACGCTCCAGCCACATGCCCACGTTCACGACCATGGCGATGGCGAACAGCGCGACGACGTTCGACCTGACCTTACGAGACCACAGGAACTGCGGCGTCACAATATTGCAGGCTACCAAGCACCAGTAGAATGCAGCATACGGGCCGCCCATACGGTTCATGATCATGTAGCGCTCGTAGGTGTTGCCGCTGTAAAAAGCGCTGAACGCTTCCATCATGTATCCATAGCCGACAATCAGCCCGGTGGCGAGCAGCACCTTGCCCATGTTGTCCAGGTGTTTCATGGTGATGAAATCTTCGAGGCCGAAAATTTTGCGCACCGGAATCGTAAGCGTAAGAACCATCGCGAACCCGGCGTAAATGGCTCCGGCAACGAAGTACGGCGGGAAAATGGTTGCGTGCCACCCCGGAACGATGGAGAAAGCAAAATCGAAGCTGACGATTGTGTGTACGGAGAGAACCAGCGGAGTCGCCAGACCCGCGAGCAACAAAGAAGCAGTCTCATGCCGATACCAATGAGTCGCCGACCCGCGCCAGCCCATGGCAAGCAGACCATAGATTATTTTCGCTGGACGCTTTTTGGACCGGTCGCGCAAAGTGGCCAAATCCGGAAGCAGGCCGATATACCAAAACAACGCGGAAACGGTAGCGTAGGTGGAAACGGCAAAAGCATCCCAGACCAGCGGGCTGCGGAAGTTCGGCCACATCTTCATGGTGTCGGGATACGGAAACAGCCAGTAGGCCAGCCACGGACGGCCCATATGGATCAACGGAAAAACTCCCGCGCAGGCGACCGCGAACAAAGTCATCGCCTCGGCAAAGCGGTTGATGGAGGTGCGCCACTGCTGCCGGAGGAGCAAAAGGATCGCGGAGATCAGCGTGCCCGCGTGGCCGATTCCGATCCACCAGACGAAGTTGATGATTGCAAAGCCCCACCCGATGGGAATCGTAATGCCCCAGATGCCCACGCCCACGGCAAACAGATACGTGACGGCATACAGCAGCATCATCACCAGCGCAAACGCACCCGCAAAGCCCAGAATCCACCATTTGGGCGGCTTGCGGATCATGACGATGGCGCTGATCTTGTCCGATACGGACCCGATGTCGTAACCGGGACCGAGGATCGGCTCGGACGCCATCTGCTCTGCTAGTTTGTCGGACGGGCTATCTGCCATTTTTCATTCCGCTTTAGACTGCTGCTTTCTCAATTTCAGGATTCGGATTTCGCAGCCGTGCCTGATAGGTGGTCCGGGGCCGCGTATTCAATTCTTCGAGCAGGCGGTAATCCAGATTCTTCGCCTTCATTTTCGAAACGCGGCTGTTCGGATCGTTGATGTTTCCGAACACGATCGCTTCCGACGGGCAGGACTGCTGGCACGCGGTGACGATATCGCCATCGCGCACGGGGCGATCCTGTTTTTCCGCGTCAATTTTCGCGGCGTTGATGCGCTGCACGCAGTAGGAACATTTTTCCATCACGCCGCGGCTGCGCACGGTGACGTTCGGATTGCGCAGTCCGAACAGGCTGGGCGTCTCCCAATCCGAATACAGCCGGAAATTAAATCGCCGCACTTTGTAGGGGCAGTTGTTGGAGCAATAGCGCGTCCCCACGCAGCGGTTGTAAACCATTTCGTTCAAGCCTTCGGGACTATGCACTGTGGCGGCCACCGGACAGACAACCTCGCACGGCGCGTCTTCGCAATGCATGCACATCACCGGCTCGTGAACAGTGTTCGGATTGTCCAGATCGCCTTCGAAATATCGGTCGATGCGAATCCAGTGCATCTCGCGGCCAATTCTGACTTCGGTCTTGCCGACGACGGCAATATTGTTTTCCGCCTGACAGGCCACCACGCAGGCTCCACAACCAGTACACGCATTCAGATCGATCGCCATGCCCCAGGAATTGCCCTCGTATTTCACTTCGGGGTATAGCGAGAGCGGATTTTTTTCGGCATCGGCTTGGGCGAATTGCGGATTCTTGCGGTACTCGTCCAGCGTCGCGACGCGCACCAGTTCCCTGCCTTCCATCGAATTGTGCGTCTGCGTTGCGGCCAGCGCCCATTTTTCGCCGGTCTTGCGAACCTCGAGTCCAGCGCCGATCCAGGCGGTGGCATACGGGCGAATCCAGCCGGCATCGAAACCCATGCCCGTGGCGACTCGTCCAGCGCGCGTGCGGCCATAACCCAAAAATACCGTGACGCTTTCATCGGCGTGGCCCGGCATCACCCACACGGGGCCAACGATGGTTCGTCCCTGAAATTTCAATTCAATCGCGTCTTCGCTTTTCAGTGCCAGGCGTTGCGCCGTCTTCGGGCTTACCATCGCGACGCTGTCCCAGGTGAGTTTCGTAAGCGGCTTCGGCAATTCCTGCAGCCAGCCGTTGTTCGCAAATCGCCCGTCCCAGATAGTTGGGTCCGGGCGGAAGATAATTTCGAGTCCGGACTGCGCAGCCATCGGGGCCTGCAATCCGATTCCGGATTTCAACACAACTGTTTTTGGCGCAAGGGCAGTCCCCGCCGTCACACCGTCGCGGAGCGTCTTTTCCCAGAAAGCGTCGAAACGGGCAGCACCGGTTTGCTGCGATTGCCAGAACTCGCGCACGATGTCGTGAGAGGGCTTGCCAGCCTGACCATTGATCAGTGCAATAAAATCGGTTTCCGACTTCCCGCTGTACAGCGGCGCAATTAACGGCTGAACGATCGAGATCGTTCCGTCATACGCTCTGGCATCTCCCCAAGATTCCAGCGAATGCGCCTGAGGCACATGCCAGTGGCACAGCGCGGAGGTTTCATCTTCATACAGCCCAAGCCGGGCCGTGAACTTTACTTTCGGAAGTATCTCGCTAAAGCCCAAATCCGCTGGGGCGTCATAGACGGGGTTGCTGCCCAGAATCAGAAGAGTGGTCACTTTGCCGGCGCGAATATCGGCGGCAAGCTCTCCGATCGACTGCCATAGATTGACGGGAGATTCTTCAATCGGCTGGGTGAAATAAACCGTCTTGTCGAAATCCCCCAGGGCGTGATTGATGGCGTGCACCATGGCATGTACGGCTGAGGAGTGATGATCTCCCGCGACGACCAGCGAAGAACCGGAGTGCTGCTTTAAATCGCGCGCGACTGCGGGAATCCAATTTGCCGGAACACTGGAAGAAATAGCCGAACCTGCGGCGACATTCAATCCGAGTTCCGTTGCGAGCGCCCGCACAAAGCTTTCGATTTCCGACGCGCGCATGCGCAGGCGATGATCGGCCATCGAGCCTGTACTGGTGGGAGTGGATTCGACAGAGTACAGCCGGTTCATCTTCGCATCCACGCTGTCCACGCGGCGTTTCCGCGCAAATTCACGCGCATAGCGGACGCTGCCGGGACCGCTGGTCAGGAAATCCGAATCGAGCGTCAAAATCACGTCGGCGCGATCCAGGCGGTAAACCGTATTCACGTCTTCACCGAAAGCCATTTTCGCGCCTTCGTGAACGTTGTCGCGCCCGACCGATTCGTACTGGTGCCATTTTGCGGAGGGATATGTTTTCAGGAATGCGCGGATTTGCGTGCCAAGCGATGGTGATGTAATCGCGCCCGTCAGGATTCTGATTCCCGCGCCAGAGGTTTTTGCCTCTTCCGCAAGGACCGCGGCCAGTTCGCTCTGAAACTCGGGCCAACTGCCGATGCGGCCATCGTGAATTTCCGCGCGCGAGCGGTCCGGATCGTAGAGTCCCAGAATCGAAGCCTGCGCGAATGCATCGCTGGCACCCAGGCTGGCGGGGTGGTCGGGATTCCCTTCGATCTTGGTTGGCCGCGCCATGTGGCTCTCGACCAAAACTCCGGTGGCTACACCGCCCAGTGTAACTGCAGTAGCATAAGACAGCGGCTTGCCGGGAACGATCTGTTCGGGCTGCCGAACGTAGGGGACAATCTGTTGCGTCGGCAGCTTCGTGCAGCCCGTGAGGCCGGCGAAAGCCGCGGATGCGGCCATCACTTTCATCAATTCGCGACGGTCGAGTTTGGCATCGGGATCGTTGGCCCCATGCGGGAACTCATTTTCCGCGTGATCGCGAAATTCGGGTGTCTCGGCGAGTTCATCGAGGCTGCGCCAGAATCGGGGTGTATTTCCCTGGCTGGATGCATCGCGAAGAACGGCGATGTCCACGTCGGGCCGCCCGGTAATTTTCTTCTCAGTTTCCATCAATCCCCTATTTACCCTTACGCATTCTCTAACCTAAATCGATTAACGATGGCACGTCGTGCAGCTCGTCAACTTTTGGACTTTGTATTCCTTGACAAGCTGGCGGCCAAGCGTGAGTTGGTCGCTGGGCGGCTGGTAAAATGCATTAAAAACTTCCGATCGCGGCCGCAGGTAATTCTCCGGCGCGTTGTGACACTCGAGGCACCAGCGCATATAGAGCGTCTGACCGCGCCAGGTAATATTCATTTCCCCGACGGGTCCGTGGCATGTGGTGCAGCCCACGCCCTTCGAGATGTGAATACTGTGATTGAAATAGACGAAGTCGGGCACGGCGTTGACTCGCGTCCAGGAAATCGGTTTGGAGGTGCTATAGCTGGTGCGAACCGGTTCGAGCATCGCGGCGTTTGTCCAAATCTGGGAATGGCAGGTCATGCAGGTCTGCGTAGGCGGCATTCCGGCGGAGGAAGAGACCTCCACCGACGTATGGCAGTACCGGCAATCCAGGCCGAGTTCTCCGACGTGATGCTTGTGGCTAAATGGAACAGGTTGAGGGCGCGCGACATTCACCTCGGTCACGTAGGACGTTTTGTTGACGACGTCCACAGCAAAACCCAGTAGCGCAATGAGGATTACCGCGCCATAAATGCTCAGGCGCGCAATGGTATTTGTGCTGCGGTGAAATATCTGAGCCATACCGAAAAATTACACTCGGAGACCTAACCGAGATGGACAAACCAGACGGTCTTAGCGCCTCTCCATGAGCCACACCTTCGGCTCCGATTTACGGGACACGGCACGCTCGACCAACGAAGGGGTTACAACCCGGCAGATTGCCCTGCACTTCTATAAGTTCCCCACCGGATCGTTAAGGATGCTTCTAAAATGCCAGCTATATATTTTCCGACCGGTCGTAGCGCACGCGAAACACTATAACATTTGCAAAAATAAATTCAAATATTCCGTTCCTTACGGATGTGATTTGCGTCACAAATACATCACGTCACGAACCTTCCGCCCCGAAACAATGTAACGCAAAAAGTTCTGACGCATCCATATTTCCAAGCCTTCAAATAGGTAGTAGTCTGTGATAGCAACGCAAATGGCCCGATCTGAAACGGGCTTAAAGGAATCCGAACCGGAAGCAAGAACACGCTATGTGGATTGTTCGAATCGCGCTGAACCGGCCGTACACGTTTATCGTGGCCGCCCTCGTCATCCTCCTGATGACGCCGATTGTCTTGCAGCGCACACCGACCGATATTTTTCCCGACATCAACATTCCGGTTGTGGCCATCGGCTGGCAATACGTCGGACTGCCACCGCAACAATTGGAGCAGCGCGTGGTCACCGGATACGAGCGGCTGGTCACCACCGTTGTGGACAATATCGAGCATATCGAATCGCAAACCGTCGATGGCCGCGCGATTGTCAAAGTCTATTTTCAGCCCGGAACCGATGTCCAAGTGGCGCTGACGCAGATCACCTCGGTGTCGCAATCTATTATTCACCAACTGCCTCCTGGCATCGCTGCGCCAATTATCCTTAGCTACTCGGCTTCCACTGTTCCCGTGCTTCAATTAGGAATGAAAGCACAGGGAATGTCGGAGCAGGAGCTATTCGACTTGGGATGGACCGTCGTTCACAACCAGATGGCAACGGTGGCCGGCGCCGCGCTTCCCTATCCCTATGGCGGGAAGACGCGGCAGGTTTCTGTAAACCTGGATATCCCGGCATTGCAGGCGAAGGGGCTTTCTCCGGTAGACGTAATCAACGCCATCAGTTCACAGAATCTTGTGCTGCCTTCCGGCTCGGCCAAACTTGGACCGACCGAATATAACGTCGAAATGAACGGTTCCACTGAAACCATTGCCGCGCTGAACGATTTGCCGATCAAGACTGCTAATGGCGCGACAATCTACGTGGGCGACGTCGCCAGCGTTAGCGACGGGTTTTCTCCGCAAATCAACATCGTGCGCATGGACGGGGTGCGCGGCATTCTGATGGCGGTGTACAAGTCGGGAGCGGCCTCCACGCTGGACGTTGTGTCGCAGGTTTACGCCAAGTTGCCGCAGATTAAGAATCTGCTGCCTCCGCAAATCGAATTCACTTCATTCTTCGATCAATCCATTTTTGTAAGGGCCGCCGTGCAGGGCGTGATTCGCGAAGGACTGGTGGCCGCCTGCCTGACTGCGCTAATGATTCTGTTATTCCTGGGAAGCTGGCGGAGCACGCTGATCATCGCCGTCTCGATTCCGCTTTCAATTATGGTTTCGATCGCGATGCTGAGCGCGCTGCACGAAACCATCAACCTGATGACGCTGGGCGGACTGGCGCTCGCCGTCGGCATCCTGGTGGACGACGCTACGGTAGTTATCGAGAACATCGAGCGTAACTTGGCGCAGGGAAAAGATACGATTCAGGCGATTCTCGACGGCTCGCAGGAAATCGCTATTCCGGCGCTGGTGTCCACGCTATGCATTTGCATCGTCTTCGTCCCGATGTTCTTCCTCACCGGAGTCGCGAAGTTTCTTTTCGTCCCGCTGGCGGAAGCGGTTGTTTTCGCGATGCTCGCTTCGTACTTACTGTCGCGAACTCTGGTGCCAACGATGGCGATGTATCTGCTAAAGAACCATCATGGCGAGGAATACGCGACCGGCAGCGATATTTTTTCGCGCATCCAGCGACGGTTCGCGCAGGCGTTTCAGCGAATGAGAGAGCGATATCGAAACTCCCTGAGTTTCTGCCTCGAAAATGCATGGCTGTTCACCGGGCTGTTTCTGCTGTTCTGCGTGGGATCGCTGCCTTTTGCGTTAGCTCTGGGGCGCGACTTTTTCCCCAGCGTCGATTCGGGATCGATCCGACTGCATATGCGCGCCCGCGCAGGCCAGCGCGTGGAAGAAACCGCGAGAGAAGCCGACGGAGTCGATAACCTGATCCGGCGAGTAATTCCGCCGGAAGACCTCGGCGATATCGTGGACAACATCGGCTTGTTCAACAGCACCATTAACATGATGTACAGCAACTCGGGAATCATCGGCGAATCCGATGCGGAAATTCTGATCGGCCTGAGGCCCAATCACAGGATGCCGACCAAATACTATGTCGGGCATCTGCGCGAGCAATTGGCGCAGGAATTCCCCGGGACGCAGTTTTTCTTCCAGCCAGCCGATATGGTCAGCCAGATTCTGAATTTCGGCGCTCCCGCTCCGGTCGATATCCAGATCATAGGCCAGAACAACCAGTCCAATTACGCCATCGCGCAGCAAATATCGAACCGCTTGCAGCACGTTCCCGGCGCGGTGGACGTCCACGTCCAGCAGTTGCGTTCTTACCCAACATTATTTCTGAATGTGGACCGCTCGCAGGCGCAGTCGGTGGGACTGAGCCAGCAGGATGTGGCCAACAGCATCCTGTTGTCGCTGAGTTCGAGCTTTCAAATCAATCCATCGTACTGGGTGAACCCCACCACCGGTTTCGAATACAACGTGGCCGTGCAGGTACCGCAGTACAAGATCGATTCCATGCAGGCGCTCAACAATATTCCGGCGTCCTCGCCGTTCACGAAAACGCCGGAGGTGCTGGGAAATCTGGCCAAAGTAAACGTCAACGTGGAGCCGGCGCTGATCTCCCATTACGACAGCCTGCCGATGATCGACGTGTACGCCTCGGTGGAGGGCCGCGACCTCGGCGGCGTGGACGCGGACATTCAAAAAGTGCTGGATGAGTTTCGAACTAAACTCCCGCGCGGCGCGCGCCTGGAGCGCCGCGGGCAAGTCGCGACAATGACTTCGTCCTTTGCCGGATTGATCGCCGGCGTGGGAGTCGCCATTGTGCTGGTGTATCTGCTGATCGTGGTGAACTTTCAATCGTGGCTCGATCCATTCATCATCATCACCGCCCTTCCGGGCGCGCTGGCGGGAATCGTCTGGATGCAGCTGATCACGCACACCACTTTGAGTGTGCCTTCGCTGACGGGCACGATCATGTGCATCGGCGTAGCTACCGCCAACAGCATTCTGATGGTGTCGTTCGCGCGGGAACGCCTGAACGAAGGCCTTAGCTCCACGCAGGCTGCGCTGCAAGCCGGATACGTTCGCATTCGGCCTGTGCTGATGACCGCGCTGGCGATGATTATCGGAATGATTCCGCTTTCGCTGGGGCTCGGTGAAGGCGGCGAGCAGAATGCCCCACTGGGCCGCGCCGTCATCGGCGGGTTGATCGTTGCTACGTTCGCGACCCTGTTTTTGGTGCCTTGCGTATTCTCCCTGGTGCATCGCGGCCACAAACCGGGGACGCGGGCAGAGGTTACGCCACAAAATATTTCGTAGCGGCAGGAGTTTTCAGGAGAAGATTGAGAATGTCGGATATGCCCACGGACTCGCAATACAATTCAACGAACGATCCGAATTCGCGCGCAAAAAGTGGAGGCCTCGGCTCGATGGTGCGCTGGTTCCTGATTCTGTTTGTCGTTTTCGCAATTCTCGGCGCTTATGCGCTGCTACAAAGACGGAACGAGCACCGCGTGCTTGCCGAGCAAACCGAGCGCATGGCGGTGCCGTTTGTTTCGGTGATTCGTGCGACGCCGGTTGAGGGCGCCTCTGAAATGGTGCTCCCGGGAACCTTGAAGGCGTATGTCGAATCTCCACTTTATGCCCGGACCAACGGGTACTTGAAAAAATGGTACAAGGACATTGGCAGCAGCGTGAAGCAGGGCGATCTGCTGGCGGAAATCGATACCCCGGAAATCGATCAGCAACTCGCGCAGGCACGCGCCGATCTGGCCACGGCCAAAGCGAATCTGAGCCTCGCCGGCACGACCAATGAACGCTATCAGGATTTGCTCAAGACGGACTCCGTTTCCAAACAGGATGCCGACAACGCCAGCGGAAATTTCACGGCCCGACAGGCGATGGTGCAATCGGCTGAAGCCAATGTGAAGCGGCTCGAGGATATGGAGTCCTTCAAACGCGTGTACGCACCATTCTCCGGCGTGATTACGCAGCGCAACGTCGATGTCGGAACATTGATCAATGCCGGGAACGGCGGGACCGCCACGAAGGAAATGTTCGACCTCGCGCAGATCGATCCGTTGCGCGTCTTCGTGTCCGTGCCGCAGTCCTACGGCCCTTCGATTCGCATCGGGATGAAGGGATGCCTTGCCCTGGCCGAAATGTCGGGGCGTAGTTTCTGCGGACAAGTCGCGCGGACCGCCAACGCGATCGATCCCTCCACACGGACTTTGCTGACAGAAGTTGATGTTCCCAATCCCTCCGGCACGCTGTTGCCCGGCGCTTATGCGCAGGTCAGCTTCGACGCAAAATTGTCCGGCCAGCGGCTTACACTTCCCATCAATGCCTTGCTGTTCCGTCCGGAGGGAACCATGGCAGCGGTGGTTCGCCCGGATAACACTTTGGATTTGAAGAAGCTTATTATTGGGCGGGATCTGGGCACGATTGTTGAAGTCATGCAGGGAATCACTGAATCAGACAACGTTGTGGTCAACCCGCCCGATGCGCTCGAGCAGGGTCAGAAGGTCACCATTACTACGCAGAACCCCGACGGGACGATGAAAACGCAAGGGGAGCAGAACCCGAAGCAGTGAACGCCGCCATGCCCGAGAGGCAAACCATTGATGACAACTTTTTCCCAACAAAGATTTTTTCGTAACTACCGATCGGTGTAATACCCGTCTCTGGCCTGCACGGACATATCCTTCTGTTTCGTGGTGAGGACAATTCTGTGATATCCGGCGCCCACATCCGCTGCTGGCGTGTAGCCTATGCTGTACTGATTGCGCAGTCCTTCCTCAATCGTCTTGTAAATCTGCTCGATCGGCTCCTTTTTCGTGACTTCGAACAGGCGTCCTCCGGTTTCCTTCGAGATGCGCTCAAGAATTTTCTTGCCGTCAGGGCGCTCTTCCTGGGGGTATCTACTTCGACCGCCTCCGCCCCCGTGGCGGCCCATTCCGGGGCCTCCAAAACCGCCGAACGGGCTCCGGTTCTGTGATTGGTCTTCATCCTTGAACAAGATCGAGTACACAACAGTGTCGGCGCGTTGTGCGGTTTCAATGGCAGTCACCAGAGACTCCTTGCTGCCGTGGTCCACACCATCGGAGAGGATGATCAGCGCTTTTCTTCCCTGTAGCTTCTTGATCACGTCGTCGGAGGCCAGATATACGGCATCATAGAGCAAAGTGCCTCCACCACCACTATGCGATCGCGAGCCGCCGCCGCGAGAACTTCCCTGCTGCTGATCGGGTTGGGACGTGTCCAGCATTTGCAGTGCCGCCTGCAATTTTGGACGCGACGAAGTCAGGTCCTGCAACAATTCGACTTCCCTGTCGAAATGAATGACGAAGGCTTTGTCTTTATCCACTCGCAGCAGGTCGTCCAGAAAGCTTTGGCTGGCCGTGCGCTCCTGATCGAGCACGCGCCGCTGGCTCTGGCTCGTGTCCACTAGCAGGCCCAGGGTCAATGGAATATTAGTGTCCTTCGAAAAATACGTGATGGTTTGGGGATGCCCATCCTCTTCCAGCGCGAAGTCATCCTTGCCCAGATTGGAGACGATCTGGCCGTGCTTGTCGTGGACGGTCGCAAGTACGTTGACTACCTTTACTTCAACGGAAATCTTCGGTTGGTCTTGCCCGAACGAAGGGCATACTGGCAAACAGAGCGCCGCAGCCAATAGCAACGTCCAGCCTGTGACTGGAATTTCTTTGTGATAGATCAATGGCAATTTCATTGGGATGAGGTATTGCTGCTGTCAGTGTGTCTCCTGAGCACGGGCTTGTCAGGATCGTTGTCTTGGGTAGTCGGCAGGCTGGCCGGTGCGGTCTGTGTGCTTGGCGTTGCACTGCTGTCGTCAGGCTTGCGCTTCAGGACCGGCTGATCCGGATCGGATGCCTGGCCTGTTTGTCCGCCGTCTGGTGTTGACACGCTATTGGTGGTGTCAACATGCCTCTTGAGCACGGGCTGATTGGGGTCAGTTTCGTGACTAGCCTGGGAACCGATCCCCGCCGAAGCATCGTAAACATAGCGAACAACGAGCGTGCCTTTGGACTTACCGCGGTCAACGTGGATGGTTTCGAAAAACTGTTCTCCATCCGATGACAACTCAAACGTTCGGCTCATCGTCGAACCCTGCGGGGTCTTTTCGTCGGAGACGAGTTGGGTTCCGTTCCAGTGTGCAGCGATTTCCTGATAGCTGTCGTCCTTGGGCTTCTGCACCTTCCGGCCATCCGTGAAGAAAGCAAGTTTGCGGTAATGGTCGTCGGTCACGTCGATTTCGGGGTTGGTAATAGCGAAACTCAAAGAAGCCGGAGGTCGGATTAAATCTTCCAGCTTCGCGTCATCCTCGGTGTTTCGTCCGCTATTCTGGCGCCCACCATTTGGTCCTCCATTACCACCACCTGGATAGCCTCCGCCACCAGGGTAGCCACCTCCACCAGGGTATCCACCCCCGCCGGGATAGCCTCCGCCGCCCGGGTAGCCTCCACCGGGATAATTTCCACCGTTGCGTCCTCCGCCACCGTTCCCCGCTTGTGTTCCGCGCGAGTTCTGAACCTTGGTGCGAGGATCGTCGCTTTCATCCGGATTCAGCTTCCAAGCGCCATCCAGAGTTTTCCGCGGGGGGATATCGGGCGGTTTGGGCTTCGCCTTAGCCGTTGTGCGCGGTGGGGGAATCAGCGATGGCGGCGGGGTCATCGGCCCCGGTTCTGCCTGGGCCATCAATCGGGCGGGTGAAATTGCGAGGATCGCGCCAAGGAACACGCAGCAGGAGACATTCACAATGTTTCTCATATTCAAGGCAGGTGTACCCAAGCCAGTAGATGAACGTCCCGTGCTATTTAGTTGCCTGTTGTATGTCACTCCAACCATGGAGACCCCCGCACGATCCTGTCAGCGGAAATAGTAGCCGCTCTTGGCGAGAATCAGGTAGTTCTTCCCCTTGGTCCCAAAGGATGGGGCCAGACGAACATCCAGCTTGTGAGGCTTTCCCGCCGCTCCGTTTGCGGACGTGTAGTAACCTAGCGTGTAGCGCGTCTTGATGCGGTCGATCAGCGCGCGGAATGTGGCGTCCAGGTTTGCAACGTCTTTCACGTCAAAGATTTCTCCGCCCGTCTGCTCGGTCACTCTTCGAATGTCCACCAACCCAGGAATCATGCTCGCGGCAAAGATGGTCGAAGCGGGGTTGTATCCAGGTATCTTCAGATTATAGACCGTCGCGTCCGCTGCCGTGGTTTCGGTAACGATGTCGCGGGTGCCCTGCCCGCCGGCGTCAGTGCCGACGTCGTCGCTGATCAGGATGATGACCTTGCGGCCCTTTGGGGATTCTTTCAGCAGATACTCGGCGGCAACGAAGATTCCATCATTGATATTTGTCGCGCCTCCGACTCTGAACGAACCGATTTTTTCGGAAATTTTGGTCTTATCTTTGGTCAGCGGCACACTCAACTGCGCTTCCGTCGAAAAGGTGAACAGCGCCACTTCGTCCTCAGCCTTGAGCGATGCAAGAGTGGAAGCCGCGGCGTCGCGCAAAGGGTCAATAAACGGGCCAATCGAATCGCTCAGGTCCAGCACCAACGCAACATGAAGAGGCAACGCATCCCGGCTGAATAATTCCACTTTCTTGAGGACGCCGTCTTCGCGAACCTCGAAATCATCCTTCTTTAGATCGCCCATGATTTGACCGGCTTTGGTCTTCACCGTGGCGTCCAGGACCACAAGATTGACATCCACCCTTATCGCACCTGCTCCCTGATCTTGCGCGTGACCGGAATAGCACGGAGCGGAGGCGAGCAGTAAGACTGCTTGTATTATCCGATAGTGGGATGGACGAATTCTCCCTACTGAATTGGAATGGCTATGCATGTCAAAAATTCGGTGTGCCTCCGGACCATCTAACCTACACCCATGGGCGTTGCCGCGCAACGCACTCACGCACAATACGCTAAGTGACTTCCTTGCATAGAGTTGCCGTAATTATCCAGGTACTAGAACCCGGGGCACAAAAATTTTGGCTCCAACCGTTCATTGAGCCTCCCGTTTCCAGATGCCAAAGTGGGACATCGAAATCGACGAGCGCTTCGAAAGGACACACAGCCTATGAGATTCAGCAAACTATCTGCCGCGGCGTTTTGCTCCCTCGTTTTCTTCTTTTGTAGCCTGTCCACCCACGCGCAGCAGATGGGGTGGGAAAAGGTGGCGTCGGCCGCCAGTGTGGCCCGGCAGCGAGGTGACCTGGTGGAGGCAGAGACTTTGTACAAGCAGTCTTTGGCACTCCAGCAAAAGACCATGGGACCGAATCGCTGGGAGGTGGCCATCACGCTGAACAATCTCGCGGTTTTTTACCAAGATGAGTATCGATACGCGGAAGCTGAATCGCTCTACAAACAATCACTGGCGATTTGGGAGAAAGTTCCCGGCAGAGAAGTTCAGGCTGCGTCGAGCATGAACAATTTCGCCGCTCTCTATCACGAGGAAGGCAAAGACGTCGAAGGTGCGTCTCTCTATAACCGCGCGCTGGGTATCTGGAAGAAAATTAACCGAACCGATAGTCCTGAGGCGCTGGTCTCTCTATGCGGGTTGGCCGAGATTTATAGTGCGCAAACCAGATTTGACGATGCGGAGCCACTCTACAAACAGGCGCTGTCCATTTGGGGCAAGAACGGGCAAATGCAAAGTCCAGACGCGCAAAACGCGCTCACACACTTGGCGAATATTTATTACTCCCGAGGCTCCTATTCCGAGGCTGAACCACTCTACGCCAAAGCATTGGTGATCGAGAATCGAATTGTGAGCACGGAAACTCCCGAGACAATCACCTCACTGAACAATCTGGCGCAAATCTACCGCTCTCAGTCAAGATACTCGGAAGCTGAGCCGCTCCTTGCGAGAGTGCTGGAAATCAGGGAAAAGAGGCTCGGACCGGACCACATTGACGTTGCCGCAAGCGTGAGCAATCTAGCGCTTCTCTACAATTGCGAAGGTAAATATGCCCAGGCGGAGCCTCTGTACAAAAAGGCTGTGGAAATACGCGAAAAGATTCTCGGGCCCCAACACCCGGACGTTGCTCAATCGTTGCAGATGTACGCAGCGCTGCTTCGCCAGGAAGGGAAAATAGCCGAAGCTCAAAAATTAGAAACGCAGGCGGAAAGAATCCAAATCAATGCGACGCAAAAAATGGGGTCTGGATCGTAACGCAAAGTGATTCGAAAAAACGTGGAGCCGAGGCCCGGACTTGAACCGGGGACCTGTCGATTACGAAATGGACGTTTTTCCTTTATCCCTTTGGTTTTCAATCTCCGGCCCTCGACGCTATTATCCCCCTTTCTCCCTCTTTCGCCAGTCGATTGTGCAACGCAATATGCAACGAAATTGTGATATAGGTATATGCGTGAAAGCGAAGCTCTCAACCCGCGAGGCAGCCAAGAAATTAGGCGTCACGATCCTGACTCTGCAACGTCATGTCACGGCAAAGACGGTCAAGGCTCCGCCACTACAGAAAATCGGAGGAGTGAGCGTCCGACTCTGGACGGCCCGCGATATTGCGAAGGCAAAGAAAGTCTTACGCGCCATGAGGCCGGGAAGAAAAAAGCAGAAATGAAACCAGCAACGGTGCTCTTATCGCTATGCTTCGCAATATCAGTGCTCGCGCAGACGCCGCAAACACAGCCGCCGCAACCTCCACCCACCAAGAGACTCTTTATCGCGGACTACATCATCACTGGCGTTTTTGGTTCGGCTCAAACGACCTACGGCAGTACAGTTGGCGGCGCTGCTGTTGTTGGGAGAAACATTTCGCTAGAGGCGACGGACGGATTTATCAAGAACTGCCCCGCTGTGACGGTGACTAGCGATCAAGACGCGGCGGATTATACCCTTCGGCCCAACAAGGGAAGTTCGACGCTATACAAGAAAAATGGAGACGTTGTTTACGTGTCACACGCAAAGGTCAAAGTTTCTAACCTCGTCAAAGATGTGTGCGGCTACATCAAATCGCACTGAGAAAGCCCGTGAATGAGAATTAGGAACAAATACGCTGCCTCCGCACGAAGCTTAGCCTGGGAAAAAACAGCTATCGGCATAAGATACAGCTGTGACCATTGTTCTTGGCATGTTTCGATGGAGAAGGAAGATCGCAGAGAGGCAGACAAGCTGTTCAATAAACATGACTGCGCCGAGAATCAACCTAAAAAATAATCGCTTTTGTACGCCCCGCGTCATCGCAACTCCCAGCTTGCAAGACTATCGCCGCTTCCCTTCCCGCTTCGCCTGCCGTCGGGTGTCAATGTAGTCCTCTGTGTCAGGGTCGTTTGCAAAACCACTTTCATTTAACTTCTTGGCAATTTGGCCGATGCGGACTACTTGCTGATCCGGCTCCATGTTCATTAGGCCGTGAGCAGCTTCAAAGTTTTCAGGCTTGGCGAGCCAGTAGGCAACTTCGGGAGCGCCGAGTCTGACGATCTCAGCAACCGCAGGCGCGGAAATGGTCAAACCGTAATCGTGCGCGTCCTGTAAAGTGTCATTAAAATCCCGGTGAAGCTGAATCAACTTCTGTCCCTTTTGAATGAACTGCCGCGCTAGCTGTTCCATGTCGTTTTCCTTTCGACTATTCGTCCGACTCTTCCTCAACGGTCTTTTGCTTTGGCAGGTTCAATTCGCTGGGAGTCCGAACCCATCCTGCCTTGAGCAAGACTTCTTCTTCCTTGCGGCAAGCCGCTAGATTGATCTTGTCGCCCACTTGCCAACCAGAAGGGACAAGGCAAGTCTTGTAAAGATGCTGGCCGATGATTGCCGGTGAACCTTCCGAAGTGGACAGGATTCCCTTGATACCATTTCGCTGCGCCACATTCGCCGGGACGGGATACCCTGGGTTAATCGGGTCTGCCGATGCGAGCGGCGTCACTTCCCCGCCTGAGACGATCTTCCCTGCCGCATCGCGTTCCCGCTTGAATGCCCGATGGTACATCGCTCGGGGATATTCTGCGTGCGCCTCTGCAACCGTCGCAGCGTAAGCCTCGTCAACCGCGCTGATCGGCGGGGGCATCACTTTGTTTCCCCCGATGGCGATATGCTCTTTGCCGCCTGGGACCAGCGCCCTAGAGCCGGATGCTGGCGGGGTATCCATTGCGCGTGCTTGCTGCTCGTCACGGCCCGCGCTGTCTCGCTTCTTTGGCCGAAAGACTACTTCCTGCTCGCTGACTACCTGCTCCAATTGGGGCATGATTCCTTCCTTTCGCTGTGCAACGTCCGTGCAACGCCACTTGCAACTTACTGATTACGAATCACTAAAATCTGACTAGCCGTTAAACTATCCACACGTCACAACTCAACCCTGATTTTCTGCACTGGCCGCTGCTCAATGGCTGACTGCCCTGGCTCTGCCGCGTCATCCTCGCGGGCATGGCTCAATTCTTGTTCTGGCATCTGCGCCGCAACCTGGGGCGTCTGCGTGGCCGCGTGGCCGTTTCCTGGCATTGAGTGAAAATATTGGCTAATGATCTGATCCGCTTCCGCAAGTTTTTTCGTCCGCATAGAAGTAAGCGCGTCGGTGTAGCTGAAATTGCCTTCTACTTCGATAGCTTGCGACGGCTTGCCCCATCCGTAAGCCAAGAGAATTTCCAAGTGTTTCGGGGAGCCTTGCCGGGCCCGCCTATCTGCCATCTCAAGCCATTGCCGCAAGCGCGTTTTTCTGATCTTTGGGTCTTGTTCATCGGCAAAAGCTCTCACTTGCTCTTTCAAATCGCTCGTTTTCGGTCTGCCTTTGGGATTCCCTGATTGCCCTGGCTGGAATGGCGTCCCGAATGGCTCTTGATTGCCTGTCAAATTGCCTACAGCCTCAACCCCGCCTGATTCCTGGCTGCTCTCGGCATGAGCCGAAGCTCCCAAAGCGTTCTTTTTGTCTCTTTTCCTCATACTGGCCTGCGTTACCGATTCTGATTCGGGAGCTTGTTACTCGATGGATTGAGCACTGGCCGCGCCGCCATTGCATTGCGTCTCCGCGCCTGCGCCTCTTGAATTTCCTTTTC
>Ga0265318_10000408_pt1 | contig 33239 bp, 16 predicted proteins | sample 4821metaG_FD_192431 | JGI IMG/M metagenome (GOLD analysis project Ga0265318, IMG submission 192431) | Rhizosphere microbial communities from Carex aquatilis grown in University of Washington, Seatle, WA, United States - 4-8-21 metaG | ecosystem: Host-associated > Plants > Roots > Rhizosphere >... | reverse complement strand
TGGCCTCGAACCCGGCGGCGAGCGCGATCAGGTGCGGCTCGGTCCAGGCCGCGCCCACGAACGACAGGCCGAGCGGCAGCCCGTGGGCTGCGCCCATCGGCACCGTGACGCTCGGATACCCGGCCACCGCCGCGAAGGTCGTGTTGCCCCCGGTGACGTGATCCCCGTTCTCGAGATCCGTCAGCCAGGCCGGCGCGTTCGAGGGGCAGATCAGGGCGTGGAGGCGGTGGCTCGCCAGCAACGCGTCGAGGCCCCGCGTGCGCGCCAGGGCGAGGCACCGCGCGCGGGCCGCGCGGTAGGCGCCCGCCGTGAGATCGCCCTTCGTCTGTGCACGCTCGAAGAGCTCCTGCCCGAACCACGGCATCTCCCGGGCGCGCTCTCGCGCGTTGAAAGCCATGACATCGGCCAGGCTCCCGAGGCCTCCGGCCGAGCTCCCCCGCCGCGCGAGGTAGCGGGAGAGGCCGTCCTTCAGCTCGTGGAGCAGCACCTCCATCTCGGCCTCCTCCAGCCTGGCGGTGGGACCGAGCGCGAGGTGGTCCACGATCACCGCGCCGGCGTCCTTCATGGCCTCGAGCGCACGCTCGAGCGCGGCGTCCACCGCGGGGTGAAAGCCCGCCAGATCCCGCGGCACGCCGAGGCGCGCGCCCACGAGGCCCGCCTCGGGTGGGCCGGCCGCGCGTGTGCCGTCGTGCCGGGCGAGCGCCGCCCTGCACGCGGCGCTCGCAGCCAGGGTGGCGACGTCCTCCGGGTCGGCCGGCCCGGCCAGGGCGGCGAGCAACAGCGCTGCATCCCCGACGGTGCGGGCCATGGGTCCGGGCGTGTCCTGCGAGGCCGAGATGGGGACGATCCCGCTGCGGCTCCACAGGCCCACGGTCGGCTTGATGCCGACGATTCCGCACACCCCCGCCGGCGAGATGATCGAGCCGTCGGTCTCGGTCCCGATGCCGAGCGGGGCGTAGCCCGCCGCCACCCCGGCCGCGGTCCCCGAGCTCGAGCCCGACGGGTTGCGGTCGAGCACGTGGGGATTCCTGGTGAGCCCGCCCCGCGCGCTCCAGCCGCTGGTCGAGCGCGTCGAGCGAAGGTTGGCCCACTCGCTGAGGTTGGTCTTCCCGAGCACCACCGCCCCGCTCGCCCGCAGGCGCGCCACGATGAAGGCGTCCCGCGGCGCGGGCCCCCCGGTCAGCGCCAGGGAGCCGGCGGAGGTCTGCATGCGATCGCCGGTGTCGATGTTGTCCTTCACGAGGATCGGGATCCCGTGCAGCGGTCCGGTGGGCCGGCCCGCCCGGCGCTCGGCGTCGCAGCGGGCCGCCATGTCGAGCGCGTCCGGGTTGAGCTCGATCACCGCGTGCAACCTGGGGCCGCGCCGATCGAGCCGGTCGATGCGCTCGAGGAGGCGGCGCGCGATCCCGACCGCCGTCAGCGCGCCCGAGCCGAGAGCGGCCAGCAGCTCGGCCACCGTCGCGCCGGTCACCTCGTCGAGCGGCTGCGGTTCCGGGGCCTGGGGCGAGCCGGTCCCGCCGTCCCCGCTGGCTCGCCGTCGCGGGTCCGCGCCGACGCTGGCCGCGGCGAGCGTCGAGGCCCCGGCGCGGGACAGAAAGCCCCGCCGCCCGAGCTCACGCGCCATGCACTGTCCGCATGTGCAGACTCTGCGGCAGGGCCCTGGTGTCGGCCAGCCGAACTTGGCAGATTGCGAGGCGATGCCCGAGTTGCCCGAGGTTGAGGTCGCGGCCCGCAATCTGCGGCGCTGGGGGCAGGGCCGCCGGATCCGGGCGGCGTGGGCCGACGCGCGCGCGAAGCGCATCTTCCGACCCGCGAACCCCGCGACCGCCCGCCAGTTGGCCGGTGCGCGCATGGATGGCATCCAGCGCATCGGGAAGAATCTGCTGCTGACCCTGCAGGGCGGCCCCGGCGCTTCACGCGCCAACCGTTCCGGTGCGCGCGAAACCAGCGCCGCCGCCCTCGACCCGCAGTTCGGCCTGTGGTCGCACCTCGGGATGACGGGCAAGTGGGTCCGGCGCCGCTCCGGTGACCCCCGCCCGCCGCACGCCCGGGTCGACCTCACGCTCGACGACGGGTCGCGCCTGGTCTACGTCGATCCTCGGATGTTCGGGCGCCTGCGCTGGGTGCCGGGCGCCCGCTTCGACGCGGTCGCGGAGCTGCGAGCGCTCGGCCCCGATCCCCTCACCGACGGCATCGAGGCGCCTCGGTTGGCCGAGCGCCTGGCTGTCCTGCCGGCGCGGCTGGCGATCAAGGTCGCCCTCCTCGATCAGTCCTTGCTGGCGGGGGTGGGCAACATCCAGGCGTGCGAGGCCCTGTTCCGGGCCCGCATCGATCCCCGGCGCCCGGCCGCCACGCTCGGCCGCGTCGAGGTCGGTCGCCTGCGCCGGGGCATCCTCGCGTCCATCGCCCACACGCTCGAGGCCCTGGCGGACCCCAGCTCCGGCGGCGTCGCCGACGCCGATTCAGACATCCGCTATGTCGAGGACGACCGCGGCGACAACCCGTTCCTGGTCTATGCGCGGGCCGGGCAGCGCTGCACCCGCTGCAAACGGGCGCGGATCGAGCGGGTGGTCCAGGCCGGGCGCGCCACCTTTTACTGCCCGTACTGTCAGCGCGCCTGAGGTCGCGCCGCACGCCGGCCCGACCGGACGGCCGAAATTCCAACCGGAAATTCGCGGGGCTCCTTGTGCACCGGCGACTCCAAACTTAAGTCAAGGGTGAGCCCGACGGCCTGCCCGACCGGACCTCGGTCAGCGGTGGCCTCCGTGGCGGAGATCCTCATGAGCACGCCCCAGACTCCCCAGTTCGTCGTTGGCATCGGCGCGTCGGCCGGCGGTCTGAATGCGCTGGAGCGCTTCTTCGACAACCTGCCCGCGGACACCGGCATGGCGTTCGTGGTGATCCAGCACCTGTCTCCCGACTTCAAGAGCCTGATGGACGAGCTCTTGGCCCGGCACACCGAGCTGCCCATCCACCCGGTCGAGGACGGCATGCCGGTCGAGCCCGACAACATCTACCTCATCCCCCCGAAGAAGGAGATGATCGTCTCCGATGGGCGGCTCTTGCTCAGCGATCGCGAGCGCCAGCCCGAGCTGACCCTGCCCATCGACATGTTCTTTCGCTCGATGGCCCAGGACTTCGGCCGTCGCGCGGTGGCCATCGTCTTGTCGGGCGGGGGAACGGACGGCTCACGCGGCATCCGCGACGTCCACCGCGCAGGCGGGGTGGTGATCGTACAGGATCCCGCCACCGCCCAGTTCGACGGGATGCCGCGAACCGCGCGCGAGGTCGGGGTCGCCGAATGGATCCTCGCGCCCGAGGACATGCCGAGGGCGATCCTCGATCACGCCCGCAGCCGCCGCCTCGCCGAGCGCGACCACCAGCCGCACGCCGAGGCCGCCAATGGGCTCGAAGCCGTCTACCAGATGCTGCAGGACGAGTTCGGGATCGATTTCACGCACTACAAGCCGAGCACCGTCACCCGCCGCATCGAACGCCGGGTGGCCCTGGCGCGCTCGAGCAACGTCGACGAGTACGTCGCGCGCCTCCGCCAGGAGCGGGACGAGCTCGACGTGCTCTACCGGGATCTGCTCATCGGGGTGACCCGCTTCTTTCGCGATCAGGAGGCCTTCGAGGTGCTCGAGCAGCAGGTGCTGCCGGAGCTGCTCGCGCGCGAGCCGCGCGACGTTCCCCTTCGGCTCTGGGTGGCGGGCTGCGCGACCGGGGAGGAGGCCTACTCGCTGGCCATCGTCCTGCGCGACCTGATGTCCCGGCTGGGCGAGCGTCGCCTGCAGATCTTCGCGACCGACGTGCACCGCGAATCCATCGAGCGGGCCTCCCGGGGAATCTACGATGCGGATGCCCTGGTGAACGTGACCAAGGAACGCCTGGGGCGTTATTTCCTGCGCATGGGCGACGCGTACCAGGTGGTGGCGGATCTCCGACAGATGGTGGTCTTCGCTCAGCACAACGTGATCAAGAACGCCCCGTTCACGCGGGTCGACCTCGTGACCTGCCGCAACCTCCTCATCTACCTGCAGCCGGCCGCGCAGCAGAAGGTGCTGTCGCTGTTTCACTTCGCCCTCAAGCGGGGGGGCGTCCTCTTCCTCGGGCCGAGCGAGACCGCCGGCAATCCCGCGGGACCCATCGCGCGCGACTTCGAGATCGTGGACAAGCACTGGCGCCTGTACCGCAAACAGACGGATGCCCGCCTGCCGGTGGATCTGCGCACCGCCCCCGCGGTCACCCAGGTCGAACCCCGCCAGCTGCTGCACCCGCTCGGGCCGCCGGGCGCGGCGGGGGGGCGCTATCCGCTGGCCCAGCTGCTCGGGGTCTACGACGCCCTGCTCGACGACGTCATGCCTCCGAGCTTCCTCGTCACCGATCGCGGGGAGCTGGTGCATGCCTTCGGTGGGGCCAGCCGGTTCCTGCAGCCGCGCGACGGGAGGCAGGATCTCGGCCTCGTCGACCTCGTCGACGGCGAGCTGAGGATGGTGCTGGTCGGGGGGTTGAAGCGCGCCCTCCATGAATCCACGGCCCTGGTGTTTCGCGGCGTCCGCATCGAGACGCCCCTCCTGAACGGGGAGCGGGGCGACGGCGGCTCCTCCGGCGTCGGCGCTGGCGGTGGGGGCGCCGGAGCAGGCAATGTCTACCAGATCACCATTCGCCGGGTTCGCAGCCGCGGAGGTGGCACGCCGCACCTGCTGGTGTCGTTCGACAGCTCCGAGGGCGCGGCACGGCCGGCGCCCCGGAGCTCCGAGAACGAGATCGACCTCGACCAGATCTCCCGCGAGCAGCTGCGCGGGCTCGAGGCCGAGCTCGACCACACCAAGGAGAACCTGCAGGCCGCCATCGAGGAGCTCGAGACCAGCAACGAGGAGCTGCAGGCCTCGAACGAGGAGCTGCAGGCCTCGAACGAGGAGCTGCAGAGCACCAACGAGGAGCTCCAGAGCGTCAACGAGGAGCTCTACACCGTCAACGCCGAGTACCAGCGCAAGATCGGCGAGCTGACCGAGCTCGCCAACGACATGGACAACCTCCTGGCCAGCACCGAGGTCGGCACGGTCTTCCTCGACCGGCAGCTCAAGATCCGGAAGTTCACCCCCCAGATCGCCGAGACCTTCAGCCTGCTCCCACATGACGTGGGCCGGCCCATCGAGACGTTCGCTCACAAGATGGACCACCCCGAGCTGGTCGACGACCTGAAGCGCGTCCTCGGCGAGGGCGAGCCCATCGAGCGCGAGCTGCGCGGCGTGCGTGGAAAGTCCTTCTTCGTGCGCATCCTGCCCTACCGGGCCAAGGGCGCCATCGATGGTGTGGTCTTGACCATCATCGACGTGAGCGGCCTCAAGGCCGCAGAGGACGCGCTCTTCCACGAGCGCTACCTGCTGAACAGCTTGCTGGCGACCGTGCCCGACGCCATCTACTTCAAGGACCTGACCGGTCGGTTCATTCGCGTCAACCGGGCCATGGCCGATCGCCTCGGCCTCGAGAACCCCGGGGACGCCGAGGGCAAGAACGCGCTCGAGCTGGCCGACCCGGAGCTGGCGTCGTCGATGCGCGGGCAGGACGAGGCGGTGCTCCGCTCGGGCGAGCCCCAGCACTACAGCCTCGAGAAGCGCTCCGTGCGGCGGGCCGCGACCCCCGACGCTCCCGACGAGCGGGGGCCCTCCAGAGCTCGTGATCGGTGGGAACTGGTGACCCGTCTGCCCCTGCGAGACGCCGAGCAGCGGATCGTGGGGATCATCGCCATCAGCTGTGACGTGACCGAGCAGAAGCACGCCGAGGAGGACATTCGCCAGGCCGTCCGCCGCCGCGATCAGTTCCTCGCGATGCTGTCGCACGAGCTGCGCAATCCGCTCGGCGCCATCGTGACGGCCACCGCGCTCCTCCGGGGGGAGCACCACCCGCCCACCAGATCGGTGCTCGACGACCCGGCGGTCGGCGAGGCCCGCCGGGAGCGGTGCCTCGCCATCCTCGAGCGACAGTCCCAGCAGATGGCGCGCCTGCTCGACGATCTGCTGGAAGCCAGCCGCGTGACCCAGGATCGGGTCGAGCTCAAGAAGGAGATCGTGCCGCTCGACCGGGTGATCCGGGAGGCGGTGGAGGCGGCCCGGGGGCAGCTCGACGCCCACCAGATCGCGCTCGACCTCGCGCTCGACCCCCAGCCGGCGCTGGTCGACGGCGATCCGGCCCGGTTGCAGCAGATCGTGGTGAACCTGCTCAGCAACTCGGCCAAGTACACCCCCCGCGGCGGTCACGTGCGCATCGCCATGGACCGGCAGGACGGCGTGGCGATCGTTCGGGTCGCCGACGACGGCGCGGGGATCCCGGTCGACATGCTCGAGGCGGTCTTCGATCTGTTCGTGCAGTCGCGACGGACCCTCGATCGCGCGGCCGGCGGCCTCGGGGTGGGGTTGACCCTCGCGCGTGCGCTCACCCGCTTGCATGGCGGGACGGTCACCGCGCACAGCGACGGCGAGGGGAAGGGCAGCGAGTTCGTGCTGCGCCTGCCCCTGGTGGACGGGCCGCGCGCCGCTGCCGCGTCCGGCGGGGCCCCCCAGGCGGCGCCCGAGCCGTCCCCGGACCCGGACGGTCGCGCTGGGGCGGAGCGTCGGGAGGCTTCCGAGCTTCCGGCGGGCGCCGCCTCGGTGGAGGGTGGTGCGCACTGCGTCCTTCCCGAGGGCGGAACGGTGGTCGTCGTCGAGGACAACGCCGACAGCCGGGAGATGCTCTGCGTCCTGCTCGAGATGTCCGGGTTCACCTGCCGTTCGGCCGAGAACGGCTCGGCGGCGCTGCGGCTCATCGACGAGGTCCGCCCCGACGTCGCGATCCTCGACGTCGGCCTGCCCGAAATGGACGGCTTCGAGCTGGCGCAGCGGATTCGCCGCGTGCACCCGCCCGGGCAGATGTGTCTCATCGCCCTCACCGGTTACGGACAGCCGGCCGACCGGGCGCTGGCGCACGAGGCCGGCTTCGACGCGCACCTCGTGAAGCCGGTCCAGCCCGAGCCCTTGCTCGCGCTCGTGAAGAGCTTCCGTCTGCCGCGGCCCGTCGCCGCGGAGGACAGCCCGGGCCGGGAGCCAGCCAGGTCCGCCGAGGCCGCGGAGATCGTGTCCTGAGCCCCGGCCCGATCCGCCCGTGACCGCAATGTGACTCGGGCGTCGCGTCAACCTGCACCGGTCGGTGTTAACTTGGTGCGGCTGCGCGGGGCGCCTCACGCCCGGCGCCATTCACAGGAGGGGCACCCATGATGAAACGATCGGTTTGGTCTCGTCGAGTGGCTGGAATGGTCGGTGTGTCGATGGCGCTGGCGGGCGGGCTCGCGGCCCGGACGGCAGCGGCCGAGGAGGTTCACCAGGTCGCGACCTTCGATCCCACCCTCGGTCAGTTGCCTGAATCCATCGCGGCGGACGGGCACGGCAACTTCTTCCTGACCATGGGGACGACGGTTCGCGAGCTGACGCCCGACGGGCAGCTGAGCGTGGTCGCCACCTTGCCGCTGCCCGCCGGGGCCTCCACCGCAGGCGTGGCGCTCGACGCCGACGGGAACATCCTGGTGGTCTCGGACGCGTTCGCGCCCATCCCGCTCGCGGCGCGCCTGTGGAAGATCTCGCCTCCCGGTGCCGGTCCCGTCACGGTCGACGTCGTGGCCACCTTCCCGCCCGAAGCGTTCCTCAACGATCTGGTGATCGACGACGATGGCACGGTCCTCATCACCGACTCGTTCCTCGGACGCATCTGGAAGGTGGACTGCGCGGGCCAGACCAGCGTCTGGCTGTCGAGCAGCTTGCTCGACGGTAACCCCGCCGCTCCGATCCTGCCGGTGCATTCGCTCGGCGCCAACGGGGCGGTCTTCGATGCCGGCAAGCGCAACCTCCTCGTCGGCAACCTCGACTACGGACAGATTCTGAGGGTGCGCATCCAGCGTCGTCGCGACGGGGAGGCGGTGGCCGGGCGGACCGAGATCCTGGCGCAGGACCCGAGGCTCGCGGGGGCGGACGGCATCGCCCTCGATCGCAAGGGGACGCTCTATGTCGGGGTCAACATCCGTGACCGCATCGCCACCGTGGATCGCCACGGGACCGTGGCGGTGGTGGCCGAGGGCGGCTTGCTCGACGGGCCGTCGAGCCTGGTCTTCGGAACCACCCACAGGACCCGCAAGACCCTCTTCATCTCGAACTTCGCCATCGGGCGGGCGCTGGGGTTCGTGCCCGGAGCTCCCCACCCGGGCGTCGTGTCCCTCGAGGTTCCCGAGCCCGGGGTTCCCCTGCCCTGAGGACAGCTCCCCTCTGACGCGTCCTCGTCGCCGGCCTCGCTCCCGTCGGTCCGGTCAGTTCGCAGGTGGCGGCCTGACGACGATCATCCGTCCGCGCGCGCTGTCCGGGACGTACGCCGTTCCCTGCACGTCGATCACCGCGTTGCGCGCCCCCGGGGCGGTGGTGGCCTTCCCCACCACCGCCAGAGCCCCCTTGGCATCGAGGCGGGCGAAGGTCAGGACGCCGTCCGCGGCGGAGGCCACGTACACGAGCCCGGTCCTCGGATCGTAGTCGAGGTTGTCGACGCCGCCTCCGGTCGAGATTCGCCCGGTGACGCGGCCGGTCCCCGTGCTTCCACCGCCCCCTGTGGACCCAACGTCGAGGGCGACCACCCCGTTCGTGCAGGCCACCAGGAGCTCTCCGCGCGCGGCGTCGAGCGCGAGGCCGCGCGGGCCCTCCGCGCCACAGCCAGGGGACCAGGAGCCGACCGTCTGGCGGGTCTTCACGTCGATGGCCAGCGTCCGATCGCGATCCTCGAGGTTGGTGTAGAAGATCCCGCGCGCCGGATCGACCGCATAGCCTTCGGGCTGCCCGTCGAGCTTGATGAAGCCGTTCGCCTTTGCCTTCGCCTTCGCGATCGCCGTGCTCGGCGCCCGGTTCGCGTGGATGTCCGTGATGTCGACGATGGTGATCCCCAGCGCGCGCGGGGTCGTGACCCAGAGCTCTCGCGTCCCGGCCACGTACGCCAGTCCATCGGGCATCGCTTCGATGGTCTTGCAGGGGCCCTTGCGCAGGGTCCTGGCCCCCACGGCGCAGAGGCGATGGTCGGCCCGGTTGCCGATCCAGACCAGGTCACCGGCGATCGCGACCGAGCTCGGGCCCATCCTCGGACGGTCGGGTCGATTCGGTGGCGGGGGCGCGGTGGCGAATCCCCCCACCGTCTCGAGCGTGGGGTGCCCGTCGCGTGTCGCCCGGATCACATCGACGTTGCCGGTGTTCCCCGCCGGGATCCACAGCCGGCTCTCCGCTGGATCGTAGGCCGTGTAGTCGATTCCGACCGGAGGACCGCCGGGTAAGGCGATCGATTCCGCGACCAGCACGCCCAACATCGAGAAGAGCCCGAGCGTCATCGTGGGGTGCTTATAGCCCGAGCCGCTCGTCAATCCACAGTGAGCACGACCTTGCCGAAGCCCTGGTCGGAGGCGACGTAGCGATGGGCGTCCGCTGCCTGCGACAGCGGGAAGGTCCGACCCACCACCGCCTCGAGGGTTCCGTCGCCGAGCAAGGGGACCACGTACCGCGAAAACGCCTGCATGGCCTCGATCTTCTCCTCCAGGGGTCGCGCCCGCAGGACCGTCCCGCGCAGCACCAGACGCTTGCGCATGACCGCCGCCTGATCGAGCTCGGCCTGGGCGCCAGCGAGCATCCCGACCAGGACGATGCGCCCTGCCGCGGCCGCGCAGCGGACGTCCTCCGCCACGTAAGGGCCACCGACGAGCTCGAGGACCACGTCCGCCCCGCGGCCGCCGGTGCGCGCCAGGACCTCGTCGGCGAACCGGGCATCGTGCTGGACGAGCACGGACATGCGCGGGGCGAGGCCGAGCTCGACCGCCCGCTCCAGCTTGGCGGCCGTGCGGGCCGTCGCAATCGCCCGGGCGCCGAGGGCCCGCGCGAGCTGGATGGCGGCCGTGCCCACCCCGCTGCCGGCGGCGTGAATGAGTACGTGCTCTCCGCTCTTGAGCTTGGCCTGGGTCACCATGGCGTCGTAGGCCGTGATGAAGGCCTCGGGGGTGGCGGCGGCCTGCTCGAAGCTCATTCGCTCGGGCATGCGCGCGAGCGCCCTCCCGTGGCAGACCAGGAGCTCCGCGTAGGCGCCACCTCCGGCCAGCCCGAACACGCGATCTCCCGGCCTCCAGGCGTCGACCGCCGGCCCCACCGCGTCGACCTCGCCGGCGAACTCCAGGCCAGGGATGTCCTGCGGGGCATCGCGCGGAGCCGGGTACCGCCCCATCCGCTGCAGCAAGTCGGCGCGGTTGACCGCGGTCGCACGCACGCGCACGCGCACCTCCGCCCGCTCGGGGGTCGGCGCCGCGACGTCCCGCATCTGCAACACCTCGGGTCCGCCCGGCTCCGCTATCACGATGGCGCGCATGGCGTGAAGGAAACCTCGGTCCGACCCCATCGTTCGTCAAGGGCGCCCCACCACCCCTTGCACGCTCCGCCTGGCGCACACGGGGGTGGGCGTGCCGAGATGTCCCAAAAGGACCCTGGTCCGAAGCCCGGGCCGGGGGCTACTGAGACTGACACGGGAAAGAAATGGTTCGCTGCCCCGACCTTTCAAGTTCTGCGCCCAAAGGCGTTTGCTCTGCGCCGAAAAGGCGTCTGGATTCCCCGTATTTCGATTTCCCATTCGTAAACGATCGAGGTAGAACACCCGCCATCTGGGGCGGGGGACCCGTATGTGTTCGGTACTCCCGGGCGGCGCGGCGCTACATCGCCAGACCCGCTGCAACACCTCCCGGCACAGGAGAAGCGAAGTGATGATCAAATTTCCCCTCTCGAGGTCCCACATGGCTTTGACGTTCCGTCTCGCAATCGCCCTCCCGGCCCTGGCCCTGGTCGCGTGCAGTCATCCGAGCACCGACACGACCGGTGGAACCGGAGGCAGCGGCACCGGCCCGGTCGGCACTGGCGGAACGGTGGGCGGCGGCACGGGCGGCGGTGGCGTCATCAACGGGAGTGGTGGGAACCCGACGGGATCGGTGGATGGCACGGGTGGCACCAACGGCAGCGGGAATGGAACTGGTGGAGGCAACGGGAGCCAGACCGGCGGAGGCAACGGCAGCGGGACCGGCGGCGGCAACAGCGTGGGCGGTGGTGGCCCGAGCGCGACCGGCGGCGCCAGCCCAGGGGTCGGCGGAGCGACGGTCAAGATGTCCTGTACGGCCACCTCGTTCAGCTCGACGTACCCATATTCTCCCGGCTACCCCGGCCATGCGGCGAACCTCGCCATGGCGCAGTCGATGATGCAAGCGATGAGTCCGACGCAGAAGACGCAGCAGATGCGGGGGGTGCCCACGCCTCCCCTCAACTACAACATCTTCTGGCAGCCCGATCAGGGCTCCGTCCGCGGCTTCGACTTTCGCGACGGACCTCGAGGCGTCAACCTGGACGCTCCGCTGCTCTCCGGCTCGGCGGGCGGCAAATCGACGGCCTATCCGCAGGCCATCGCCCGTGGAGCCGCTTTCGACCTCGACCTCGAGTATCACATCGGCGAGGCCATGGGCGACGAGATGGTGGCCGCCGGGCAGACGATGTCCCTCGCCCCCACCGTCAACATCCTGCGCCACCCGTCGTGGGGACGCGCGCAGGAGACCTACGGTGAGGATCCTTTCCTTCTCGGCCGTCTCGGCTCGGCGTTCGTCGTCGGCATGCAGGAGTATGTCGGTGCCTGTGCCAAGCACTTCGCCGCGAACAACATCGAGCAAAGCCGCTCGACGGCCAACGCCCTGATGGACGAGCAGACGCTGCGCGAGATGTATGCGCGCCACTTCGGCATGATCATCAAGGACGGTGGGGTCTCTTGCATCATGGCCTCCTACAACAAGGTCAACGGCAAGAATGCCACCCAGAACGCGCACCTCCTGACCGATATCCTCCGCACCGACTTCGGGTTCCAGGGCTTCGTCCTCAGCGACTGGTGGGCGATGCCCGGCGGGAACAACACTGATCAAGCTTCTCGAGCGACCAACGCGCGCGAGGCGGTCATGGCGGGTATGGACATGGAGCTCCCGTGGGCTTACCAGTACCTCGAGCTCGACACCCAGACCGGTCTCGACACGTTCATCAATCAGTCGACCACCCGGATCCTCGAACAAAAGATCCGGTTCAAGGCCATCAACACGGGCGGGACCGCGGGGCTCAAGGCCTCGACCTCCAAGCTGACCAACGGGTCCATCACGAACAACGACGATCACATCGCTCTGGCCGCGCAGGCCGCGCTCGAGTCGATGGTGCTCCTCAAGAACGACGGCGGCGTGCTGCCTCTGAGCAAGACCGCCATCAAGACCGTCGCCGTCATCGGCGCGATGATTCCTTACGCGGTCAGCTCCGACGGGACCGGCGATTCGACCATCGACTTCACCACCAACCTGGTCACCGGTGGCGCGATGACGATCCTCACGGGCGACTGGGGATCGAGCCGGGTCGTCGGTGACCCAGCCAAAGCCGTGGGGCCGCTGCCGGGCATCCGGGCTGCCGCGGGCACCGGCATCACCGTCATGGCTGGTCCCAGCGCCGGACTGGCCAGCATGGCCGATGTCAGCGTCGTGGTGGTCGGCCTCACGCCCCAGGACGAGGGCGAGGAGTACACCAACCTCGCCAACCCGGACCGACAGAGCTTCGCCCTCGACGCCAAGCGCGGGCAGGGGACGCAGAACAAGCTGATCACCGACGCGGTTGCCATGGCGAACGGCAAGCCGGTCATCGTCGTGCTCGAGGGCTCGGGACCGATTGACATGCCCTGGCTGAGCATGGTCAAGGGGGTGATCATGGCCTGGTATCCGGGGATGGTCGGCGGCACCGCGCTCGGGAAGCTGATCTTCGGGGACGCGAACTTCAGCGGGAAGCTCCCGATCACCTGGTCGCAGGTGTCGGACTACGGACCGTTCAAGGGCGCCAGCACGGACACGCAGATGGACTTCTATCTCGGGTACCGGCGCTTCGATCAGAACAACATCGCGCTCGATCCGACGCAGGGCCGTTATCCCTTCGGTTATGGGCTCAGCATGGGGACGGACTATCGGTACACCGCGATCCACGTCCCCTGCAGCGACGTCCCCCAGACGGGCTTCGTCGACGTGACGGTGGATGTCTCGAACATGGGCACGCGCGCAGGCGACGAGACCGTGTTCCTGTTCGTCGCTCCGCCGGCCACCGCGCCGACCTCCACCGCGGGCGCCATCCACCGCGCGAAGAAGGAGCTGAAGGGCTTCGCTCGCCTCAACCTGCCGCCCGGAGAGAGCCACAGCGTGACCATCAAGCTGCGCATCGCGGATCTGGCGTACTTCGATCCCGCCACGACCGGTGGGGGCTGGAAGGTGCAGCCCGGGCAGTACACGATCATGGCCGGTGGGTCTTCCGCCAACCTGCCCGTCATGGATACCCTGACAGTCAAATGATCCCACCAAAGAAGTTTCACGCCGGGTTTCTCTCGACACTCCTGACCGCCTCGCTCCTCTCGGTGCTCGCGCCCTTACCGGCGCGCGCGAAGGGCAGCTCTGCAACGGACGCGGAGGCGTCCGAGGGCGAAGCCGCGAACGCGAACGCGGTCGATCCGACCCATGGCAGCGGTGAGGCCGAGACGCCACCGCCCGCCAAGAGGCCGGGCCCCCCGCCCGAGTCCTCGGGCTCGGCCTTCATCGTCGAGCGGCTGCCGCCCTCGGCGTTTCCGGAGTGGACCAGGCGAGGAATCCCGGGTGGCTCGCTGTGGCTCGACGCCTCCTTTCACGGGATGCAGTGGCCCTACTATCCGAAGACGGGGCTCGGCTTCAGCGGCTCGGTGTGGGCGGACAACAGCTATCAGAAGATCAACCGGGAGGAGCGCTTTCCCCAGACCGAGTACTGGGTCCACCAGTCCCGGGCGGTGTTGCGCGCGACCCCGACCTACAGCTCCGATGACTTCTTCGTGCAGGGCCAGGTCGAGATGGTTGGCAACTACAACCAGCTCCTGCAACGCCAGGACGCGCCCGACACCGACGATCTGTGGCTTCGGTTCGGGCGGTGGAACAGCTGGGACATCCAGGTGGGTCGCTACGAGGCGTACGCCCTGCACCACTTCGGCATGGGGCTCGATCTCAACACGGTGGAGCGGCAGGGCGCGCTCGACGAGAACTCCAGGGCGCCGGTGGACTTCAACTACGCGACGACCATGTTCTACCGGCCGAACGGCACCGGCAACATCGCGCTTCACCTGCATTTCTGGGAGGGTGAAAAGGGCCTCCCCGCGATCCGCGCGGAGCTCCTCACGCAGTACGGTTACGACAGCTTCGACCGGATCGGTGTGCGCCCGGCGGTGATCGTCGACTTCGGCGCCCTCAAGTTCAAGCTCGGCACCGAGCACCGCTGGACCCGTCCGCGCGATACCCAGGTCCAGACCAACATGACGCCCCGGGTGGATTCGAATGGCCAGCCCGTGATCGACCCGATGACGATGTCGCAGATCATCGACATCAGCTACACGGCCACCCGCAAAGAGAAGTTCTACGACCGATGCCTCGCTGCCGGGACCGTACAGCTCGTGCTCTTCCCATGGCTGGAAACCGGCGTGCAGGGAGCCTACTGTCTGTCCGATCACACGACTGGCATGGGTGGGACGGATATCGACGGAAGCTACACCCAGTGGACGGTGGGGGGCTTTGCCAACTTCAGTCCCTTCACAGACGTGGTGGTGGGTGGCGGCGCCGACCTGGCCGACTGGACCAACCTCCACAAGAACGATCTCGGCAAGTACGGCCACCAGACCAACCTCGCCGCCTTCGGCGCCGTGCAGTACCTCGTCCACAAGCAGCTCTACGTCAAGCTGGTGGGCGCCTACGACAAGGGCAAGCGCGAGAATCTCGAAGGCGGCACCACCGAGGTGACGAGCACCATGGTGAGCGCCCGCGTCCGCCTCATGTACCTGTTCTGACGGTGTACCTCTGGCCCTGGCGTGATTTCTTGGGAGGCTACCTGGTCTAATCGCCGGAGTGGGAAGCGACTGAGAAGGGACTGGTAATCGATATCGGTCCGAGACCTCAGGTACCTATCCACCGTCCTCGCCGAATCCGGCCCCCTCCCCTCGAGGCTCGCGCTCGCGACTCCCGCGAAGACCGACCCGACTCCCCGACCCGCGCCGCAGCGGACCCGCCCAGCGCAGCGCCTTGTGGCGCTGCGCCCGCCGCTGCGGCACCCACCGCCAACGATGCCGCGCTCGCGGTCGCGAGCATCGGCAGCAAGGATCCCGGCCGCGTGTCCATCCGATCGCGAGTGTCAGTGACGCGCCCGCACACCCAACTACTGAATCGCGATGTCGTCGACGTAGACCGTGCCGGTCCAATCGGCGGTGCCGTTGACAACCGCCCCCACACCCAGCTCGTACATCGAAGTCGACATGTTCAACCCGCTCACTGGCGTCGAGACCTGAAACCACTGGCCGATGACCGACGAGAAGAGGAAGTTCTGACCGGGGGAGAGCTTGTCGGTGTAGACCGTCTCACCGAAGTTCGAAGCCGGGTCAAGCGGGGGGCCGTCGACGAAGAACCATGCGCTGATGCTGGTCAATCCGGTAAGGGATATCTGACCGACGCTGCCGCACAAGAGCTGATCAAGCTCGAAGGACCGCGCCTGACCGGTGGCGGTCACGGGAATCGCCAATGAATGCGTGCCACCGTGGTGTTGCGCCGTGGAATTCGACGCGCCCCTCGTCGCCATTGAAAAATCGGTGCGCAAGATGCCAAACCCGCCCGTGGTTCCATCCTCGAAATCCCAGGTTCGTCGCTGACAGGAGGCCGCCGCGCCGACGCAACTCAGGAGGCCTGGACTGCATCCGCACACGTTCGCGCTCGTACACGTTGACGTTCCGCCGCAGTCGGCACTTGTGCAACACTGGACGCATGCGCCACCCTGGGTGCACTGCTTCAATCCGGTCGGACAACCGCAGATTCCGGCTCCTGTGCAGGTGGCGCCGCCAGGGCAGGGCACCGGCGTGGGCACTGCGCACATACCCGCCTTGCAGGTGCCTTTCCCCACGACGCTGTTCCCCGAGCAGCTAGCGTCGCCACATGAGCTCCCATTGATGCAGGCACAAGTGTCGTTGGGCTTGCCGTTGCAGTTGGCATCGTTTCCCGCCACGTCGCAGCTATCGCTGAGAGCTGGGAGGATCTGACCGACGCATGTGAGGCCCCAGGAAGTACTGCTCTTGTTGGCGGCCAGGATGCACGATCGCGTGCCGGATTTGCACGGAGCCGTGTTGTTTCCTGGGCACGGTCCGGTAGTCCCTGCGGCGCAGACGCAGGTCGAGTCGAGGTTGTCTGCAATGCCGTTGCAGTCGTTGTCCTTGGTCGACGAACAATCTCGCGGGAGGGGCGTGCACGTGCATACGCCGGCGCTGCAGGTGGGAGTTGCGCCTGAGCAGGCTGCCCCGGTGGCCAGTTGGCCGGCGGCGGTGCAGGTCTGGGGAGCGTTGTTGAGGCAGCTCACGGGCCCGGGGGTGCCGACACAAGCAAGGGCGCTCGTGGTGGTGCACGCGTAGTGGCCACATCCTCCGCACGTTCCCCCGAGGGACGCGCCCGCGGGCCCCGTCACGGCGCCGCATCCACCGCAGGCGTTGGCGCCAGGATCGGAGCAGGTGACGGACGTCTTGTTGGCCCCACACACGTTGGTGCCGCACTTCCCGCACGCTGCGTTCAAGGTCCCGGTGATGACGCCGCAGCCACCGCACGCGTTGGCACCCGGGTCTGAGCACGCGAGCGCGGTCTTGCTCGCTGCGCAGGCGAATTTTCCACAAGTGCCACAAGAGGCGCCAACGGTTCCTGTGAGCGTTCCGCAGCCGCCGCAGGCATTGAGCCCCGGATCCGAGCAGGTGACAGTGGTCTTGGCAGCCGAGCACGCGTACTGACCGCACGCACCACAGGTCCCGCCGGGTGCACCGACCAGCGTTCCGCATCCGCCACATGCGTTCAGCGTAGCCTCGCAGCCGAGGTTGCCGCTGCCCGCGCAGTGTCCGAAGCCAGCGGCGCACGAGCTGGGCGGGATCTGGCAAACTCCCGCCACGCACGAGACGGCTGCTCCCGCCTTGACGTGGGGAAGCGCCGCGCAGTTGTTGTTGCAAGCGCCACAGTTGAGCGGGTCACTCTGGGTATCGGCGCACTTCGCTCCGCAGAGGGTGGGTGCCGGGGCGACGCAGTTCGAGGCACAGGTGGGCGCTCCCGTGGTGGTGGAACACAGTCCCGTCGGTGCGACGCACGCCTTTCCGCATTGACCGCAGTTCGTCGTGTTCGTCAGGCTGGTCTCGCAGCCGTCGTCGGGCTTCGCTCCCGGGCAATGGGCGAAGCCCGAGACGCAGGCGCTCGGCGGCACGAAGCAGGCTCCCGAGCGACATTCGACGCCTGTCGCCCCGGCCTTGACGTTCGGCAGGGTGGTGCAGTTGTGTCCGCACAGTCCGCAGTTCGACGGGTCGCTCTGGATCTCGACGCACTTGGTTCCACAGAGAGTCGGCGTCGGCGTCGTACAACTCGAGGCGCATGAAGGTGGATTCGTGGTCGTCGTGCACAACGCCGTCGGCGCGACGCATGTCTTACCGCACTGACCGCAGCTTCCCGGCCGGCCGAGATCCGCCTCGCATCCATCCTCCGGATTCGTCGAGCAATGTGCGAAGCCGGTCGCGCACGCGGACGGAGGCACACTGCAGATGCCCGCCTGGCAAGTCACCGTCGCTCCAGGCTTCACATTCGGCAGACCGGAACAATCGTGCCCGCACGTCCCACAGTTCTTGGCATCGGTCTTGAGGTTGACACACGACGTTCCACACATGTCCGCCGTCGCACCGGTGCAGTTGGCCGTACACTCTGGAGAGCCAGACGTCGAAGAACAGACGGGGGTCGCAGCCGGGCAAGCCGTCGTGCAATTTCCGCAGGTCTTCGAATCGGTAAGACTCGACTCGCATCCATCGTCGGGGCGCGCTGAGCAATGGGCAAATCTGGCAGCGCACGCCGCGGTCGGCACGATGCACACGCCGGCTTGACAGGCTACGCCAGCGGCCCCGGCCTTGATGTTCGGCAAGCTTGTACAATCGTGGCCACAAGTTCCGCAGTTCTTGGGATCGGATTTGAGGTCGACGCAGCTCGAGGCGCACATGTCACTGGTCGGCGCAGTGCAATCGAACGTGCATACGGCCGTGGCGCCCTTCGCCGAGCACAGTGGCGTCGCTGCGGGACAGATCGCACCGCAGGCACCGCAGTTTTGCGAATCGAGGAGGTTCGTCTCGCACCCGTCATCGGCGCGCACCGTGCAGTGTGAAAAACCTTGCGCGCACGCGGTTGTCGGAACGTAACAGGTCCCGGCGCGGCACTCGACGCCCGCGGCACCCGGAGCGACATTCACGAGACCGGTGCAGTCGTGTCCGCAGGTTCCGCAGTTCTTGGAATCGCTCGGGGAACCACACGACGCATCGCCCGACGGGTCGTTGGCGACGCTGCCACCGCCACTTCCGGACGGGATCGACGATGCGTCGACGCTCCCTCCAGCGTCCCTCGCTCCCGTCGCCCCGCCACTGCCGAGGTGGTCGCCCACCGAGGAATCTGCGCCCGTTCCATTCGTCGCCGCGTCCCCGGTCTTGTCGACTGCTTCACGCTTGGGCTTCGCTTGGAAGTCCTTGCACGATGCCAGGACCACCGCTGCGGCGACCAGCACCGCGACATTTCCGCCGGTCCACCTTCGATTCGACATGGCTTCTCTCCCCGACGTGACGAAGACCCCGATGGCTCAGAAACGAATTGCGCAGCCCACACTCGGTCGAGCAGGGTTCATCGAACAGGCAATGCGCCCGTCGGGCTGGCCGTCCGGCAGCGCGAAGAACAGAACAGCAGACGTGACGGCAAGAGCACCGGCAGCGCCATAGCCAACGAAGGCGAACGTCTTCGCCCTTCGGCCGGCATTGAAAATAGCAGCACATCCAGGTCCCCCACGGTCGACGAAATCCGTACTGCACGCATCCATCTTTTCGAATGAGTCCACCTTGTTGGACCAACTCACGTGCTCGATAATGGCGAACGCGAGGGCCGCCAGCGACAAGCCCCCCGTCGCGAGCACGAGGGGCATACGAGCGGCCGACGCGTGGGGACGAGACGGCTCGCCGTCGGCATCTTCCTCGGGAGCAAAGGGCCCAGGTGGGTTTGCTGCGCCCGCCACGTCCTCTGCAGACGAAGACACGTCGGCAACAACCCTGACTTCCGTCGCTCGCGCCGCGACTGCAGCGCCTGTTCCACTGCCCTTCTTGTCGTTGCCCTGGACCAACGAGGCCGCCACGGTGGTGGTCGAGGTGGCCAGGGCATCGAATGATTCCCGGGTAACCTCCCCCGCACGAACGCTCGTGGTGCGCCGGACCGGAAGCCGTCCTCGCATGAGGATATCGATCGTCACCGTGCCGGTGGTCGCCGCCAGTGGTTGCCGCAGCGGCAGAATCCCCCGCGCGACACCGTCGAGGCGAACTTCGGCGCCGGGCGTGCCGCCCAGGATGTCGATCTGTCCGACGTGCTCCGCCACGCGCGCCGCGGATTCCTTCAAGACGGACCGATTCTTGATGATCCACGGGTCCCGCTCGATGCCAAGAGCCTGCCGGATGTGCTCCGACGCTGCCAACCATCTACCGAGCGCCTGTTCAGCCAGGGCCATCTGGGCGAGGGCCCGTGGGCTGTGCCCCTTGTCATACGCCTCCTCGAAGAGGCGGAGCGCGTCCGCATCGTCGCCATGACGGCGACGCTCCACACCTTCGCGAACCAGATCGTCCGGGTCGGACGCCGCACGGACCTGACCGGCGATGGCTAAGATCGTCCAGGTCGCAAGGACAATACGCAATACCCGCGATGACTCTCCCCCGACCAAGATGAAGGCACTCTTATCACGCGAACTGTACCGACGCGTGAAGATCTTCAACCGAATCTCGGTGGTGCGAACTCTCGTCCGGGCCCGTTGGGATTGCGTGAGGCATCGATTTGGGGTGTGGCGAACGACCTCGAAGTGCCTGCTAGACGGGCCGCCGATTCTCGGCCGAATGGGCGCGAAACCAGACACAAGATGCAATTGAGGCTCTTGCTTGCTCGGCGCTCGATCCGGCTTTGCCGGAATCGGTCCCGTACAGAACGATTGCCGTTGCCGCCGGGGCCCCGGTTCCGCCGTAACCCACGAAGGCTCGCTGGCGAGCCTGCTGGCCGTCGTCGTAGAGCCGCTTGCATCCCGCCTGTCCGTGACCTGGGAAGGTGGTGCCACAGCCCTTGCTGGAGCCGAAGGAATCCACCTTTCTCTGCCAGTAGAGGTAGGCTGTCGCCGCCTGGTGACCTACGAAGCCCGCCAGGCCAAGCTCGAGCACGCGGTCAGGTTGCGCTTCCTTAGCCCGGCTCAGGGGATATTGGATGGTTCCCCGGCGTCCCCGAATGTGTTTACGGGCGACAACCTGATGAGCCGGCCCCGGACGGCCGGCCCCCTCAGCCCGACGCCTCACTGCCCCGCGGCTGCCATCGCTTGCAAGGTCACCGCCGGGGCGGAGGTCTTCTGGTCGGGTTGGTAGTAGAGGGCGGCCACGGTGCCGCCGTCGGAGGCCTTGACGGGCATGGTGGCCTGCAGGTGGTAGAGGAACTTCTGGGTCGCCGAGGGGGCCAGGGTCGAGACGTAGAGGATGAGCTGCCTGGCCGTGAGCTCGTAGGTGGAAAGGACCTGCTGGGCCTTGTACGCGTCGAGATCGTCGGTCACGACCTGAAAGCCGGGGGGGATGCCGACCGTCACCAGGATCATGTTCTCGGTCTTCTTGGTGTTGTTGCGCAGGGTGACCGTCTCGGCGACGGTCTGGTCGAGGGTGATGCTGGTCTTGTCGTAGCTCACCGACACGCTGAGCGGGCCCGTGGGGGACGGCGCGGGCATGGCCGTCCACGGGATGTTGTGCTGGGCGACCAGGTTGTAGCTGACCTTGCCGGTCCCGGCGAACCGCAGACCGATGCTGTGTGAGCCGACCGTGGCCAGCGACGCGAGATCGACGGTGGTCATGACGTCGGACTGGTCGGCCGTCAGCATGAGCTGCGAGAACGTCGTGCCGTCGACGTCGACGCCGAAGCTGCCGACAGCCGCTTCGGTGCCCGTCTTGGCGGCGAGCAGCAGCGCCCGCAGGGTCCAGATGGTCGCCTGGGTGCTGCCGAAGTTTCCGTACGCATCCCGGGAACCCGTCAGGAAGGCGATGCCCTTGTCCACCAGATCCTTGTAGCCCCCGGCGGTCAGCAGCGCTTGCACCGCCAGAGCCGTGGTCGCCACCGCGCCGTCGTTGCCCTGGCTGTAGAAGTTGGTCTGGGTTCCGGCGGTATCCCACGACACGACGTCCGTGGTCGCTCCATTGTTCGTCGCGCCGCCCATGCCGCCGACGCCCGCACCGGCGCCGCCCGTTCCGGTCGCGGGGCCGACCGGCACCGCGGCCGTGCTGCCCGTGTGGGCCAGGGCCGCCAGCTGGGCCACCACCTGCCCCGTGAACGGATCGCTCGGAGCCCCGTTCAGAAAGGCGTTGGCCACGATGCCGAGCGTGTACGCATCCGTGGCCTGCCCGGTGGTCCCACTGCCGCTGCCGCTCCCACCAAGGTTCTGCTTCACGAAGGCGAGCCCACGCGCGAGCTCCGGCCCCTGGTACCCCGACGCGGCCAGCGCCCACACCACGAAGGCGGTGTTGCGGACGATGCTGGTCTGGAAGGTGAAGAACTCGGACTGGTCGCCCGCCCACGAGCCGTCGTTCCCCTGCTGGCCGACCAGCCACGCGGTCGTGCGCGCCAGCATCGCCGGGTCGACCGTCTGCACCTTGGCCATGTCGCTGAACTCCATCAGCCCGAACGCCGTGACCGACAGGAACGGCTTGGGATCCTGCTCGCCGAACCACGAGAAGCCACCGCCCGCGTGCTCGAACGTCAACAGCCGCTGGTAGCCGGCGGACATCAGCGACTCGGCCTTGAGCTGGATGTCGGGCTTGAGCTGGCCCGTCTGCTTGAGGTAGTCGGTCACGAGGACGTTGGGCCACGCCGTCGAGGTGGTCTGCTCGAAGCACCCGTTCGGCACCTGCAGCATGCTGTCCATGCCCTGCACCACCTGCGACAGGTACGCCGGGAAGACGTTGAGATACAGCTGCTCGGACCCCGCGATGGCGTTGGCCGGAAAGACCACCGTGCGCGTGACGGCGCCCGCCCCCAGCGAGCCCGACTGCGCCAGGGGGACGCCCATGCCGTCGGGCAGGACCAGCACCGAGCGGGCGACGGCATCGGCGTGGGTGCCGCCGGTGGCCTGCACCGTCAGGGTCTGGCGTCCGACGCCGTCGACCCGCACCGGGAAGCGGATCCCGGTGACCTGACCCGCGGCCAGCGCCACGTCCGCGGTAGTCGCGCCGAGCGCCGTGTACCAGGTCCCGGGCGCGAGCGCGATGTGCACGGTCTGCGCGGTCGTGAGGTAGTTGTAGATCGCGATCGGAAACTCCACCTGATCGCCGCGCGTGAGCGTGGCCGGGAAGTCGACGTCGACGAAGAAGTCCTGGAACACGCGCACCCCGCCGACCCCGCCGCCGAGCTTGCCGGCCTGCGTGTGGGCCAGGGTCGAGACGCGCCACTCGGTGATGCTGTCCGCCATGTCGAGGGTCACGGTCGCCTTGCCGTCGGGGCCGGTGATCAGCTCCGGGTTCACGTACAGCGTCTCGGGGAAGTCCTGCCGCACGCGCGGCGCGCTGCTGTCGGCGGTACCCGCCGTGCTTCCACCGGTGCTGGCCCCCGTGGGGGTCATGGGTGCCGCGGCGGAGGCCCCGCCGGTCCCCGCGACAGGTCCCGCCCCGGCGTTGACCGCCCCAGCTGCGCCGACTGGGATCACGCCGCCGCCTGCAGCAAACCCACCCCGCGCGTTCGTGAGGTCGACCGACAGCTTGACGTCCGAGATGAGGAACACCAGGCTGCCGTCGTCGCCCGTCCCCGGCTTCTCGTCTGGGCCAGCCGTCGTCAAGCGCAGCAGATCGTTGTACCCGCTCGACTCGCCCGCCACGTAGGCGTTGCCCCAGAAGTCGTAGGCGACCAGGCGTGACGCGGCCTCGTCCTGCAGTGCCTGCATGAAGGTCTTCTGCAAGGTGCTGCAGTAGTAGGCCTGCGGCGTGCACCCCTTGGTCCCCAGGGTCGCGATCGCATCGTTGGCGGCCTTCATGACGGCCGGGGCGAGCGCGAGCTTGGCCGCCTGGTAGAACGGCAGCAGCTTCTGGACGACCGCCGGGGTCAGGTCCTGCCAGCTGCTCTTGTGGATGCCGGACAGCGGGCTCGTCCCGAGGGCCGCGAAGGTCGCCGCCGCCCGGACCTGCGCCGCCGCCGCCCCGGTCGGGTCCGTCTGCGTGGTGTCGTGAAACAAGAGCTGCGAGACGTCCACCACCGGCGGACGGATCTCGTAGCTCGGCTGGGCGAAGGCCGCGTCCAGCTGAAAGTATGTCTGCAGCAAGCCCGGTCGCGCGTCCACCAGCGCGAACACGGCCTGATCGACCACCTGCACCCCGAGGGCCGCGACCGTGGGCGCTCCCGTCTCGTCCGTGACCGAGAGGGTCAGCGTGGCCGGTGCTCCCGGGGCATACTGCGGCTGATCGGTGGCGAGGTCGACGGACAGCGCGCCGCGGTCGCGCACGAACACCGTGCGCCCGGTCCGCACGATGTTGCCCCCCGGATCCACGACGTAGGCATCGACGCGGTTGCTGCCGACGAGTCCGGTGTCGACGGTCTTGGTGAAGTGCGCGACGCCGTTCTTCACATCCAGGGTCTGCATGTCCACGTCTTGCCCGTTGTTCAGCCAGTCGACGTACACGAACGACTGATCGGCCGAGGTGGAGATGTCGACGCTGACGGTATCCCCGAGGCCATAGACCGCCGCATCGGTGCGGACGAGGACGTGTGAGCCGCCGGCCTGGAGATCCAGCATGAACGGCTCGCTCACGGACAGGCCATCCTTGGTCACCGCGTGCACCATCAGGCTCTGGCCGGCGCCGGCTCCCACATTGGCGGCCCCTCCGCTCGGCGCGGCCGGCGTCCAGTCGAAGCTGGCCTGGCCGAAGGCGTCGGTCGTGCCGGTGAACGCCACCACCCCGCCGTCCGCCGCCACGTCCACCGCGGCCCCGGTCACCGGGTTGCCGAGCGGATCGGTCACGAACAGGTTCAGGCGATTGGCGAGGGCCGGTACCAGCACGGTGCTCTCGGGCACCAGCGCCAGGCGCAGGCCGCGCGCCGCCACGGTCACGACCTCGTCGCCGGTCACCACCTGCCCGGCGCTGTCGGTGACCTGGACGTGCAGGTTGACGACGCCACTTCCCTGCTGGATAGGAAGGCCCACCAGCCCCGACGGCAACGCCACGGTGTACGCGTAGTGCCCCGCGGCATCGGTCTTTCCAATCACCTTCGCGAACACGGTCTGTCCGACGTCGAGCGTGGATGCCTCGATCGTCACATCCGCGGCAGCCGCCGGCTTGCCGAAGAAGTAGTGCGCGTCGATGGTGCCGGCGACGGTCTGCCCCGGGGTGTACCAGGGCTTGTCCGCCGCCAGGTCCAGCTTGAACTTGGGCAAGGCGTAGCGCGACACGGTGACCGACTTGGTGGCCTTCTGGCCGCCGGCCCCGACCTGCACGCTGGCCTGGAAGGTCCCGAGGTTGACCACCTGCCCGAGCTGGAAGTCCGCCGACGCCAGCCCGTAGCCGTCGCTGGTGAGGGAGCGCTTGTAGATCTTGTTGCCCTTGCCGTCCTGGATCTCGAACACCACCGGCTGGGCCGTCACCGGAGCTTGCGTGGCCTGATCGAGCGCCAGCGCGCGCAGGTGGATGATCTGCCCCGGCTGGTAGATGGGCTTGTCGGTCGTGAGGAGAACCTTGTTGCCAGGGGCCTGGACCTTGGCCCCGTCCGAGATGGTGGTCGTGGTCCCCTGGGTGTTGCAGGTCGCCTCGACCGTGACGTCCCCCACGGTGTCGAGCCCCACGTCGAAGATGGCGTCGCCCTTGTCCCCGGTCGTTCCCTGGTAGGTCGAGACCACGGTGGCGCCGTTGCGGATGACGAGCCCCACCGGTACGCCCACCAGCGGGGCGTGGGTGGTCGGGCTCGAGGCCCGCACCCGGTAGCTGGCTTGGCGGCTGGTGCTGACGCTGGCCGGGCCCTCGAGCTCGACGTCATAAGCTCCGGCCACCAGTAAGAGGCTGCGCACGACCCGCAGGCTTTGCGAGCTGCCCTCGATGACCAGGTTGAATGCGCTCCAGTCCGGCTGCGCCGCCACCCCGGCCGGGATCGCCAGGGTGGTGGACACCACCATCGACTGTCCGCCACCGACCGCATACGGCACGCGCTGACTGGCGAAGCTCTGCTGGCCGTCGACGCTGGTGATGGTGGCGACCAGCTCTCCCCTGGTGATGAACAGGCTGGGGTTCTTGACCGGGATCTGCAGGAGCATCTGGCCGCCCGTCACCGTGCCGACCAGCCCCGCCTCGTCGACGCCGAGCAACGTGCCGATGGCGCGATCGGGCCTGCCGAGCGCCGGCCCGGAGATCTGACCCGGGCCCCCGCCGGTGCCAGCGACTCGCCCCGCCCCATTTCCCCCCGAGTCGCAGGCGAGCCCGGCCCACCCGAGCGCCAGGACGCCCGCCCAGGCCCACCGTCGCTGGGGCCGACCGGTCACCGTCCGCGGCCACAGGCCGAGAGTGGTGCCCACGACCGACGGTGCGCGACCCGCGGGGACAGCGGGGGACCGAGCTTCGGGAGACCTGAAGGGACGGTGAGAATGCATCGCGGCTCCTCGGTGGTGGATGTTGTGCGGGGCCGGCGTCGGTGGATCGTCGCGCAGGTGCTCGACGCACCCTCGCGGGGACGGCGGAGCTCGCTCGATCCTTGGGGGCGACGTCTTGCGGCCCGAAGAAGCGAGCTAGCAACATGTACGCCAGGCGACGGATCTGGCCCACCTCCGCGCGATCGCCGCGTTCTTGGCCCCGCCGCCTGCGTTGGGCCGGGCGAAAGGACGACAGAAGCCGGGCGAGGCTGTCGCGTTTCCTCTGATTTCCACCGCCCGCCAACGAAAATTCGCGACCCTCCGCGGGGCCGGGACGTCGAGCGGAGCGAGGGCCAGAGCCTACCGGCCGCCGCTGGAGCGCGGCGGCGCGGCGCTCGGGGCCGACGAGGTCGCAGCCGCGGCCGCCACCGGCTCGGCCAGCATTCCGAGGGACGACGCCCCCGCGCTGCGGGCGCCCTCCAGGGCCTGGACCAGCTTTCGGTAGGGGGCTTCGTCTTCCGGCGTCATGAACACCACCCGGTCGGTGGCCGCCCGGCGACCGAGCCTGTCCTTCAAGGACCCGATGTACTCGCCGTCTGCGACGGGCTGCCCGTTCACCACCAGCTGGCCCGACGCCTCGATCCGCACGACGATCTGGTCCGGAGGGATCTCGTCGGGCGACTGCACCTGCTCGTTGGCCGGAATGCGCACGTCGAAGTCCTTCTCGGCGAGCGGCATGACCACCATGAAGATGATCAGCAGGACCAGCACCACGTCGACGAGCGGGGTCACGTTGATCGCCGTCTTGGGCCCACTGGCCGGGCGGACCAGCACCGGCTTCCGAGCCAGCGGGTGGCTGAGGCTCATGGTTTGACCAGCTCCACCGCCAGCGAGACCCCGCGCGCGCCCGCCGACTTCGCATCGGCCATGACCGCCCGGACGTCGCGGACCTTGAGGGACTCGTCTCCCTTGATCAGGATCTTGCGGTCCGGTTGCTTGGCCAGGGCCCCGACCAGCCGCGCGCGCAGCCCGGCCGGCTCGACGCGGGTCGTCTCGACCCAGATGCTCTGGTCGGCCGGGATGGAGATGACCAGCGCATCGGGCATCTTGGACGCATCGGTGGTGCGGGCCCGTGGCAGGTGCACGTCCTTGCCCCGCTGGAGCAGGGGCGTCACCACCATGAAGATGATGAGCAAGACCAGCACCACGTCCACCAGGGGCGTGACGTTGATGTCGTTCTTGATCCCCCGCGATCCCCCGCCGTCGAACGCCATCCTTCAGCGACCCCGAGCCATCAGGCCTTGGACCCGGCGGTCCCGCGGCTGCGCAGGCGACGGGCCACGAAGTCCAGGAACTCGTTCGAGGATTCGGCGATGTCCACGGCGCGCGCATCCACCCAGCCCTGCAGAAAATTGAAGGCGAAGACCGCCGGGATGGCGACCAGCAGCCCGATGGCCGTGGTCACCAGGGCCTCGGCGATCCCCGCCGAGACGGTCGCGAGGCCCCCGGCCCCGGTCGCGGCCATCTGTTGAAACGCCGTGACGATCCCGATCACCGTCCCCAGCAATCCCACGAAGGGCGCGGTCGAAGAGACCGTCCCGAGCACGCCCTGACCGCGGCGGAGCTGCTCGATCTCGCGCTGGGCCTGGCGCTCGAGCGCCCGGGCCACGGTGTCGACCGTGAACTGCTCGTCGGTCGACGGGCTGGTCTCGAAGGCCTTGATGCCGGCCTCGATCACCCGGCCGAGGTGCCCGACGTTTCCCTCGAGGCCGACCTGAGCGCCGCTGCGCACCTGGCCGCTCTCGAAGGTCTTGGCCATCCGGGCGGCGTAGCGGCGGGAGGCGCGCCGTGACCGCACGAACACCACCAGCCGCTCGCAGGTCACGAACAGGGAGGCGAGCGCCATGAGCAGCATGGCGATGACGATGGCCTTGGCAAATCCTCCGACCGTCGCCCAGAGCTCGACGAGCGAGAACTTCATCCTCGACCTCCCATCACGACGATGACGACGACCGACTGTGTCCGAGCAGGATGCATGCGCGATGTCCTCCGTTGCGGTTCAGGGCAATTTGAAGTTGAAGGGTAAGAGATACTGCACGGCCTGAGGCCGACCCTGGAACATCACCGGGGTGTAACGGTTCGCGCGCAGGGTGGCGAGCACGATCTCGTTCAGGATGGGGACGCCCTTGATGATCTTGCAGTCGTGCATCTCCCCGGTGACCGTGATGGTGCAGCGAACGATGACCTTGCCTTCGACCCGGGCGGCCCGGGCCTCCGCCGTGTATTCCGGCGGACCGCCGGCGATGAGCTGAGGCCGGGTCATGCCTTCGCCGAAGGGGATCGCGCTGTTGCCCGTTCCTCCCACGGTGCCTCCCACGACGCCTCCGACCACGCCTCCCACGACGCCTCCGACCACCCCGCCCTCCACACCTCCCACGACTCCGCCGGCGACCCCGCCGGGCTCGGGGCTGGGAGGTGACTCGGTCGGCGGATGCTCAGGCTCGACCCTTGGCTCGACCACCACGTCGCGCTTGCGCGGAATGATCTTGTGTTCGACCGGACGGCTCGCCGTCTGTCCTCCCGCCGGAGGTGGTGGGGGAGGTGGAGGCGGAGGGACCGCCCGCGCGGTCACCAGCATGACGTCGACGTCCTTGGGGTCTTCGCGGTTGGCGCCCTTCACGAGGATCATCGCGCCGGTGCCGAGGATCGCGGCCACCAGCGCGGACAGGCCGAGCCCCGCCAGGTTGCTCCGGGGCGCCGAGGGAGTGGTGAGAATGGATTCGAACATCGTCTTGGCGGGTTGGCGGGGTAGCGAAGGAGTGAAGAGATTCGATGCGATGGTAGGTGAGAGAGAGAGTCGCGAGGCTCGATATCGAGGCTCGATATCAATGTCCCATGAAACCCCTGCATTGGCGAGGTGCCATCAACGCGAGACACTCGAAATGGAGATGTCTTCAAGAATCGTTCACGAACTTACCTACACGAAACACGACCTGACCCTATATTGCTCAAATAGAGATTCACAGAAAGCACTTCGCCGCTCTCCGGAGTTGCCAGCGGCCCGCCCCAGGACCAGGCCCGATGCTCGAGGCCGTGGCACCCAGGCAGGGCGGCAAGAGGGCGGAGGCGCGGAGTCCACCCCAAACCTGTTGCGGAGCAAATTGTCCGAAACGAACAACGCGAATGCACCGACGCCGTTTGTCGCGCCGCCTGTCGAGGGAACGCCCATGAATCACGGGTTTCTCGCGATCCGTGGGCGCCAGCGCTTGTCGATGTACGGGGTGATGCCGAGGTGCTGGACCAGCCTCATCGCCCTGGTCTTGCTGATCGGATCAGGGAGGCTCGCCTCGGCGCAGATCGGAGCTGGTACCCTGATCGGGAAGGTGGTGGACGCGGCGACCAAGAAGCCATTGGTCGACGTCGTCGTCACCGCCACCTCCCCCGCTCTGCAGGGTGAGCAGGTGGTGGTGACAGACTCCTCGGGCTCCTTCCGCCTGCCCAACCTCCCTCCAGGCAAGTATGTACTTCGTTACGAGGGCGATACGTACCGGCCCAGCACCCGCGGTGGGATCGACCTGCTCGCCACCGTGACCTTGCGGGTGGACCAGGAGCTCCTGCCGGAAACCCTGAAGGCCGAAGAGGTCACCGTGGTGGCGAAGGCTCCGGTGGTGGACGTCGGCTCGGCGCGCTCCGGGCTGACCATCACCGACGAGTTCACCAGCCGCTTGCCCGTGGCGCCTCCCTCCGGAAAGGGCGGGGTCTCGCGCTCCTTCGAGCAGCTGGCGGACATCGCCCCCACCACCCGCAACGACCACTTCGGCGCCTCGATCGCCGGCACGACCTCCCCCGAGAACCAGTACATGATCGACGGAATCTCGGTGGGAGATCCGGGGTTTGGCTACAACGGCACCCCCCTCAGCATCGACTTCATCAAGGAGGTCAGCATCGTCACGGGCGGGTACCTGCCGGAGTATGGCCGGGGAGGCGGCGGCGTGCTCGACGTCGTCACCAAGAGCGGGTCCAACGAGTTTCACGGGTCGTTCTTCGGGAACTACACCCCCTGGCAGAAGACCCCGAAGTTTCCGCTCGCGCAGGACTCGATCAGCACCACCAACCGGCTCGACAGCGTGCGGGACATGGGGTTCGATCTCGGAGGCCCTGTCGTCAAGGACAAGCTCTGGTTCTACCTCGGCGCGGATCTGGCGCGACAGAACTTCACCTTGACCCGAGACCTGAACGTCCTGCAGACGGGAACCGACGGGAAGTATCTCTACAACAGCGACGGTCTCATCGAGTCACAGCCCATCGCGGGCACCCGGCGGAACGCGCTGGCGGACCTGACGGCCTTCCAGTACCTGGCCAAGCTGACCTACAGCCCGACCGCCGATGATCGCCTGGAGCTCACGCACCGCGGGACTCCGAGCCGCGGTGGCGGCGATGGAAACTACTCTGTGGACTACGAGACAGGTCTGCCGGAGATCTGGGGTAACCCCGGCACTGGGACCATCATCGGGCCCTATGGCGCGACCGCCTGGAAGCAGATCTTCGATGGATACGACACGTCCCTCAAGTGGACACACTCCGCGCTCAACAAGCGGCTGACCTTCGACACCATCCTCGGCTGGCACAACGAGCGGACCGCCGATCTGGCCGCCGACGGCAGCTCCCTCGGTGGGGGCGGGCTCTCGGGGACACCCCAGTTCATCTACGAGAAGACCAACCCCGCACCCCACAACATCACCGACTTCGAGAACCTCCCTGACCCGTCCATCTGCAACAACCCGGTCGCTGGCGGCGATGCGCGGTGCCCGGCCGCCCAGTACGTGATGGGCGGGCCACAGATCCTCCAGGACCGCAAGTACAACCGCTACCAGGCGCGCGAGCTCCTGACCTTCGTGACCCAGGGGCTCGGCCACCACGTCATCAAGGCCGGCGCCGAGTTCGAGTACATGGGGTACTCATCCGCCCGCGGCTATCCCGGTGGGGTGTACTACAACGAGCGGGCGGCCGGGACCTCCGTCAACGACTTCCGGCGCTACGGGGGCCTGTCGTCACCGGACACCCCCTACACCGTCGACGTCCTCAAGTACGACGTCAAGTCGGTCAGCTTCGGGGCGTTCCTGCAGGACAGCTGGTCGATCCTCGACAAGATCACCCTCAACGCCGGGCTGCGCTACGACACCCAGACCTTGTACGCCGATCAGGGCACTGGCCTCGTCTTGCCGAACCAGGTGTCACCCCGCATCGGGGCCATCTTCGACCCGACCCAGAGGGGTCGCTCCAAGATCTTCGCGAACTTCGCCATCTACTACCAGACCTTGCCCCTCAACATCATGGACCGCGCCGCCTCGGGGGAGCCCGAGATTCGCTCGCGGCGACCGATCGCGAACTGCACGCCCGGCGCGGCGGGGTACCCGCAAACCTGCGACGACATCAACAACCTGATCACGCTCGGTGGGCCATCGAGCCCCGACCAGAAGTGGATCTATCTGTCCACCGGAAAGCTGGCGATCGATCCCAACCTCAAGCCGCAGTCGAGCTCGGAGTTCTCGACCGGGGTGGAGTACGAGATCATTCCGAACGGCCGGCTCGCGCTCACCTACATCAAGCGCTGGATGAACCGGGTCATCGAGGACATGAGCCGGGACGAGGGTGGCACGTACTTCCTCGGCAACCCAGGCTACGGCATCGCCCGCGACTTTCCGACGGCCACCCGCAACTATGACGCCGGCATCCTGAGCTTCACCAAGACCTTCTCCGACGAATGGTTGATGCAGGCCAGCTATACCCTCTCCTACCTGCGGGGCAACTGGGAGGGCTTCTTCCGCTCGCAGACCAACCAGCTCGACCCCGGGACGAACTCCGACTTCGACCTGCGGTCGCTCACGATCAACCGAACCGGACCGCTGAACGGCGATCACCTCCACGAGATCAAGGTCTACCTCGCCCGCGACGTCGAGCTCGCGCCTCAGCATCACCTCAACGTCGGTGCCAGCTATCGGGGACGCTCGGGGGCGCCGACCAACTACCTCGGGGCCCACGTGACCTACGGGCCCGACGAGGTGTTCCTCTTGCCGCGCGGCTCTGGCGACCGCATGCCCTGGGTTCACAACTTCGATCTGCACCTCGGCTATGCCTTCCTCCAGACCAAGAACCAGACCCTCGCCGTGACCTTCGACGTCTTCAACCTGTTCGATTTCCAGGCCGTCACCCGCCGCGGAGAGACCTACACCCTCCGTCCGGTGGAGCCCATCCAGGGAGCCGATGCGCAGAGCCCCTTCCTGAACGGCGACCGAAAGGTCATCGACCCGGCCAAGATTCAGGCTTCGGACGGCGACCCGCGGCCCTTCGACGCCACCGACGTGTCACGGAAATTCGGGGCGCCCCTCGAGTACCAGGACCCCATCACCATCCGCTTCGGCGTGAAGAGCACCTTCTGATGGCGACCATGCTCAATACCGAGGAGAAGACCCGCTTGTCCGAGAATGGCAGATCCTCACGGGACCCGCGCACAGCGCGCCGATGGGCCGCAACCCTGGCTTCCAGCCTGGCGACGGTGTCTGCTCTGGGCCTCGTCGTGGCGGCCTGCTTCGCCGGGTGCGGAGACCAGCCCAAGACCAACTGCCTCACCTCCACCTCGTCGTACGCCATGAAGCTGGTCGAGAAGGCGCGGACCGAGAGCGTCCCGGGCGCCTGCACCGGCTTCGGGCCCGCCGCCTTCAACGTCGATCCCGAGGTCGGATTCACGTCCTATTATCCCAAGGACTCGAAGGGTCAGCCCGACTACGCCAAGGGATCGCTCGCCATCCAGACCACCGAGATCGGAAACCTGGTCTTCGCGGCCGATGGCTACGGTGTCGAGAACACCGCCGCCGATGGAACCCGGTTCTCGCTCGGGGCCTACAGCGTGACCGAACCCAACGCCTCGGACCTGTGTCCCGTGCCGACGCTCACGTCCACCCATGTCGTCCTCGCGGAGCTTCCTCCGGTGGAGGCCGACAAGTTCACGGGTCAGCCAGCGGTCGACGTGAAGCTCGAGTGGTCGAACGTGCTGGTCTACTTGACGGCGGCGTCATTCGGGACCCAGGTCCAGGCCGATCTGGTCGATACGCGCAAGACCCCGGGCGGGGACACCTGCACCATCAACTACCGCACGGTCTCCATGGCGCCCGCCGTGCCGTGCGCGGCGCTCGACGACAACGGCGATCCGCTGAGCAATCCCGATGGGACACCGATGCTCGACGTGACGGCCTGCGATCCCCTGGCGAACCCCGCCCTCATGCGATACACGGGGTCCGGGATCAGCCCCAACACCAAGTACATCTGCGACCCGGACAGCGCGTACTGTGTCCTCGATGGCGAAACCGTCCCCGCGCTGAACTGACCCGACATGACATCACAAGGAGAAGAGACCAGCATGGTGGAAGCAGCGACCTTCGGGGG
>Ga0265318_10000407_pt1 | contig 33240 bp, 22 predicted proteins | sample 4821metaG_FD_192431 | JGI IMG/M metagenome (GOLD analysis project Ga0265318, IMG submission 192431) | Rhizosphere microbial communities from Carex aquatilis grown in University of Washington, Seatle, WA, United States - 4-8-21 metaG | ecosystem: Host-associated > Plants > Roots > Rhizosphere >... | reverse complement strand
GGCTGGCGTGCGACCGGATCTCCTGGACGGCATCCGGCGCTTGCGGTTCACCGACTGGTTCCCGAGCGACCGCATCTTCGTCGAGGAGGGCGACGATGCCGACTCGGCGACCCTGCTGGCGGTGCGAAGGGCCTACGCGCTGCTCGGCCCCGACAACCACTGCCAGCACTGCGCCACCCGGATCCAGAGCTCGGGGGAGACGCCGCGTGCGGCCTACTATCTGGTTTGATGAGCGCGGTGAAGAGCATCCTCACAGCTCGAGGTGGACGCGGAGACCGAACACCGACACTGGCCCGCGATCTCGGTTGTAGGCCGGGTGGTACACGAACTGATAGTCCAGGGTGAGCGCCGCCCAGCGCCAGGGGACGAGCTGGTAGTAGATCTCGGCGATCGCCTCGCCGCCGTAGTCGAGCGCGCCGTCGCCGATGATGATCCCGGTCCCGCCCGCCGCCAGGTAAGCGCGCTCCCGGGCGAAGATTCCGTTGGCGACCGCGCCGAGGCCGAGCGCGTCGTCGTCGCGACCCCACCTGGCGCCTGTCCCCACGAGGCCAGCCGAGACGGACTCCTCGACCTGGGTGAACGCGAACTCTTCGTACTGCCCGGCCTGGAGGCCCGCGCGGGCGAAGATTCCCAGGTTGGCCGTGACCTGCTGCTCGAGGTTGAGCCCGCCCCCGTATCCCCACGCCAGGTGGTCGCGCACCAGCGCCGTGCTCGGCGGCTCGCCGGTCGCATGGGCCAGGTCGAGCGCGGCGGTGAAGCTCCCGGCCTCGACGCGCTTGCCAAACGCCAGCAGCTTGAGCTTGCCGGGCCAACCCCCGACCTGCTGGCGCGCCTCCAGTTCCACCACCGGCTGGAACTGCCGAAACGTACTGTCGATCTCCACGCTGTTCGGGCGGGTCGGCTCGAGAAAGAATCCGGCGCGCACGGTCCACCACGCCCGGGACCACGCGGCGGTGGCGCCATACGTGGTGTTGAAGGCCGGCGAGGCCATGTCGAAGGCGCCGAGCTCGTTGATGGTCCAGTTGAGGAAGCCCGAGCGCGAATCGTGCGCGTAACGGTTGTCGTCGAAGAGATCGACCACCGCATACTTCCCCACGGTGATGGTGAGCCGGTCGCCCGGGCGAGCCAGGGTCTGCTGGAGGAAGGCCCGGCTGAGCTTGGCGACCGGGGATGTGGTGCCCATCTTGAAGGCTTCGCCGTTGGTGAACCCCGCGATCCCGGTCGAGTTCGAGAGGCCAAAGCCCTGGAGCAGCTCCGGATTGGCGTGGGCCTCGGCGCCCTCCCACAGGCGTCCGCCGAGAAGCAGCGACACCGACAGCGTCTCCTCGGCACTTGGCGCCGGGTCGAGGCTGAGCGGCCCGCTGTACGGCGCACGGAAGGCCGGATGGACCTGCTCGACGAAGGTCGCCTGGCCGTGGAGGCTGAATCGCTCGGGCGGCGGCTCGGCCGGCGCCGAGCCGGCGGCGAGGCTGCGGCCGACCCGAGCCAGCCAGCACAGCGCGATCCAGCAGGGCGCCGGTTCCCGGCGGGGAAGAGGTGCCTGACACCGTCGGCCCCGCGACTTTGATTGCTTTCTGGCCAGGAGAGATTTCTACTATACGGGACAGATGGTCGGGATCAATCCTTCCCACGACGAGGAGCACGGTTCATGCGCATAGATCCAGGCCCCGGCGGCGTCTCGATATGGAGCCCCGAGATCTTCGGGAGCCCCGAGGCGTCTCGCGCTCGAGAGTTTCTGGCACGGGCCTTCACGGTCAGCGAGGTCGAGAGCGTCGAGCTGGTGCGCGCGACGCAGCTCGGGCGGATCCGCTTCGCCGCGCTGACCAATCCGCGCCAGATCCTGAGGAAGCTCGCTCGCGCGCTCGGCGCCTCGCGCGAGGTGCCGCCGAGCTCGGGCAGGGAGCCCGCCCTCAGCCTCGTGCAACCTGTCGACGCGGGCCCGCTCTATCTCGATGGCCCGGGGGCCGAGCCGGTTCACGTGAGCCGGGTGGGGGCGGCGCTCTCGACCTGGCGCGTGCGGCGCCAGCGCCAGAACCGGCTGCACCTCTGGCATCCCGCCTTGCGCAACCGTCGCGACGTGGTGTTTCGGCTGGAGGAGGAGCTCGGGGCCATCCTCGGGGTCGAGGACTTCCGTGCGAGCGCGCTCACCGCCGACGTGGCGATCCGGTTCGACCAGAAGACCCTGACGGTCGAGCGCCTGGCGCGAGAGCTCGAGAAGGCCTGGCCGCGCTTGCTCGATGGCCTCGACGGACCCCCGTCGCGCAAGCGCCTCGGCGCTGCGGTCGGCCTGCTGGGGCTCGCCTTCACGGGGCAGTACCTGGTCCCTCCGCTGAGACCGATCGCGGTCGCGGGGGTGCTGCTCTACAGCTCGCCCAACGTGGTCAACGCCGCCAAGCAGCTGCGCCGCGGCGAGGTCGGACTCTACGCGCTCTATTCGACCGGGCTCGCGTTCATGCTCGTGAGCGGGATGCCCTTCGCGTCGTCGGTGATGGCCGTGTTGATGCAATTCTGGCCGTTGCTCGCCCGCCGGAAGCTGGTGGCCAGTCAGCGGCGCCTTTTCGCGCGGCACCGGCGCCGCCAGATCTGGGCGCGAATCCGCCGGGAGGACGGCAGCGAGGTCGAGGTGGGCATCGACGAGCTCCGCCAGGGAGACCTCGTCGTGGTTCGGCGGGGCGAGCTCCTCCCCGTGGATGGCGTGGTGGAGGAAGGCTCTGCGGTCGTGCTCGAGGGCGTGCCAGCCCGGACGGGCCAGCTCCAGCACCGATCGCCGGGCGACGCGGTGAGCGCCGGCGCGCAGGTCTGGGACGGCCACCTCACGATCCGGGTGGAGCGAGCCGGTGGGCAGACCGCCGCCAGCTATCTGGCCTCGCTCCTCCCCCACACGCCGCTCAGGTCGATGCCATCGCTGCTCGAGGCGGAGCGGATCGCCAACCGCAACGCCAAGCCGATCCTGGCTCTCTCTGCCCTCAGCCTGGCTGTCACGCGGACCTTGCAACCGTCGCAGGCGGTGATCCGCCCGGACTACGCCACCGGACCACGCCTCAGCGCCCAGCTGTCCGCGCTGCATGGCCTCGCAGAGGCGGCCCGTGAAGGGATCTTCTTCAGGAACCCGGCGGCGCTCGATCGGCTGGCCCGGGCCGAGGTCTACGTCTTCGACGATACCGCGGACCTCGCGGGCCGCCATCTCGAGGTCGCGAGGGTCGAGACCGTGGCCGGGGTCGCGCTGGATGTCGATGAAGCACTGGTCGCAGCCTATGCGCTCGGGGCCTTTGGTCGGGCCCGCACCGAGCAGTCTCGGGCGCTCGCGACCGTCACCTCGACGAGCTTGACGACCGCGCACCCCGCCCAGGCCGGGCCGGCTCGCCACTACGCGGGCGTGACCCGATACCAGGATGGCTCTGGACGCACCATCGAGGTCGCGACCGCGCGCCACGTCGCCGGAGTGAAGCTCGACGTCCCGGGGAGCCTCCGCGCGCACTTCCACAACGGGCACGACGGGACCGAGGGCTCCGACGACGAGCGCTGGCTCCGCTCCCTCTGGGTCTCGCGGGACGGCGCGGTCATCGGGGTGGTCTCGTTTGCACGGACGGGCGAGCTCATCGCCAAGCGGGTGGTCGCCGCCCTGAGGACGCGAAGCCCGCACGCCAGGTTCGTCTATCTGTCACGAGAGGCTGAAGCGGAGGCCCGGAGCGTGGCGGCTGCTCTCGGTATCGATTCTGCTCATGGGGCCCTCGGCGACGAAGCAAAGGCCAGCTTCATCCGGGAGCTCGGCCGCCCCACCGTCTGGGTCGGGGATGGAACCGATCGAGAGGCGAGGGCCCCCGTCGCGGCGAGCACCGTCAGCGTCTCCGTGGCCCCCTCGGCGCGTTCCCGCCAGGATCTCGCGGACATCCTCTTGCCGTATCAGGGGATCGAGGCCCTCCCCACCGTGCTCGGCATCGCGCGGGCGCATGAGCTGCGGCTCGCCAGCGACTACCGTACGGTCTATGCGGCCAACTTGCTCGGGGTGGGCGGGGCCTTCGTCGCCCAGTTCAACGCCCTGCGGTCCGGCTTGCTGTCCAACCTCGGGACCGGGATCGTCTACGCCCGTCGCGCCAGAGCGCTCGACAGGCTGGCCTCAGCGGTCGAGGTCGAAGTCGAGAGGGGCCGCCTGGCTCACGCCGCGGCACGGTGATCGTCGACCGCGATCGCACCACGATGCGCCTCGGGCCTTGGTGAGCGGGCGCGAGCGGCTGGAGCCGGCGCCGTCGCGGTCGCCTTGGCGGTGGTCTTGACGGCGCGCTTTTCGGGATCCCACCCGAGGAGCAGATTCGACCAGCGGAAGCTCAAGATCCGGGCCAGCCAGGTGTGGCCGAGCCTTTCCACATAGCCGGCGAGCACCGCGAGGCCGAGCCTGCGGGAGAGCTTCCACAGCCACTTGGCGACCTTGGTGCGGACGGCGCGCGAGGAGATCCCGGACGCGACGATCGCCAGCGCCACCGCCCCCGCGACGACGCCGATCAGCACGGCGAGCCCGTCCTTCTCCGCCATGCCGAGCGAGATGACGAAGATCGACGTGGCGTGGAGGCAATTGAATCCGAACAGGGGAAAGGCGATCGCGATCACCATGAGGAGCACGAACAGACCGACCAGGCGCTGCCAGACGGGATGGCTGACCCAGGTCCATCTCGGGCGCACGACCTTCTCCGCCGCCTCGAGCACCGGCAGGATTGCATGAATCGAGACGGCCAGTGCCCTGCGGGAGATGGACTTCTTGCGGATGAAACGCGGGAGGCGGATCTGCTGGCGGCCGGCGACCATCTGGCAGGCGATCGCGCCCGCGGGCAGCGTCACCAGACCTCGCGGAGGTGAAACCGGGACCATCGCGGGAAGCGCGAACAGCATGAGGGAGGCCTCCCGACCGACGTCCAGGCCGGCTCCGAGCCCGGCGTCGAATCCTCGCTTGGCGATGGAGTCGAGGATGCGCTCGACGCTGAAGGTCTCGACCCCCGGGTTGTCGCTGAGGATGCCGCGAAGGATCTCGGAGACCCGCATGGCGGGCGCTGCAGCCGGAGGAGCGTCGCCGGTGGTGGTCGGATTCAGCATGGGTGTTCACCTCCCTCGAACGTGCCTGGCCCTTGCGGTGATCGCCTCTGGCGCTTGGCGAGAGCTTGCCCTGGACAGACGTCTTTCGCTGGCCTTGTTTCGTGCTTGTAAAGGTTCCGCGCGTCGATCAGGTGGCATTCTAGCTACCTGTAGGTGACTTTCCGTTGACAAGTGGTGCCGCTCCAAATAGATAACCTCGATATGTCCATCGAGCAAGCATCTATGTCCTCTATTGAAGACGGTCTCCGATGAGGCTCGAGCGGATCTAGCCGATTCACCACGAAGCAGGCGCGGCGAATCGATGCTTTCCCCCTCCGGACGCGACGCGGACCAAGCCGAATGGCTGGGGGACCCCCGAGGACCGCAAGTCGGGGCGGACAGCCGCCGCCGGGGGCACGGCTCGTCGAAGCTCGGCCGGTCCTGCCTCTCCTATTCGGAGGTTCTGGCCCAGTCGGTGTCGGTCATTGCTCCGTCGACCGTACCGGCGGCGGTGCTGGGACTCATCTATGCGAGGGCCGGGCAAGCCACCTGGCTGAGCTTCGTCCTCGGGATGCTCGGGCTGATCCTGGTCAGCCTCAACATCAACCAGTTCGCGCGCCGGTCGGCGTCTCCGGGCTCTCTGTACAGCTACATCGTCCAGGGCCTCGGGCCCACAGCAGGGGTGCTGGGGGGGTGGGCACTCCTGTTTGGCTACACCTTGACCGGGATGTCCACCCTGTGCGGCTTTGCCCTGATCGCGAAGGTCCTCTTTGGGCAGTTGTTCGGCGTCCAGTTTCCCGTCCTGGCATCCTTTGCGATTGGCGTGCTCGCTTCGTTCTACATCGGCTTTCGTGACATCCAGCTCTCGGCGAGGACCATGCTGACCTTCGAAGGGGTGTCTCTGCTCTTCGTGCTGGTCCTCGGGGCCAAGGTCTGGGCGACCACGGGGTTCGCGATCGACCGGTCGCAGCTCACGCTCGAGGGGGCGACGCCGAGCGGGGCGCTCGCCGGCGTGGTGCTGGTGGTCTTCGGGTTCTCGGGTTTCGAGAGCTCGACGGCTCTCGGCGACGAGGCCAGGGACCCGCTCAAGGTCATTCCCCGATCGGTCCTCCAGAGTGTGGTGCTGGCGGGGATGTTCTTCGTTGCGATCTCCTACGTGGTGGTGCTCGGCTTCAAGGGCAACGGCGCCTCGCTCGCGCACAGCGAGGCGCCCCTCAACAGCCTGGCGCACGCCGCCGGCTGGGGCGGGCTCGGGGTGCTGATCAACCTCGGGGTCCTGATGAGCTTCTTCTCGTGCACGCTGGCGTCGATCAACTCGACCGCGCGGATCCTGTTCTCGATGGCCCGACACGGCCTGATTCCGGATTCCCTGGGCTCCGCGCACGTCGAGAACGGGACCCCGCACGTCGCGGTGGCTCTGTCCGCGCTCATCACCTTCAGCGTACCGGCTGCGCTCTACGCCGCGGGGGTCGGGGCCTTCGAGTCCCAGGGTTACTTCGGGACGCTCTGCAGCTTCGGCTTCATCGTCGTCTACATCCTGATCTCGGTGGCGGCGCCGGTCTATCTGTCGTCGATCGGCAAGCTCACGGGCAAGTCGATTGCCTATTCCGTGGGGGCGGTTGCGTTCATGTTGCTGCCCATCCTCGGAACGGTCGGAATTCATCCACGCAGCAAGCTCTTTCCGACGCCCGATAGAGCCGGGTTGATTCTGCTCGGGATCTTCGCGGTCTACGTGGCCGTGGGGCTGGGGTGGCTGCAGCTCCAGCGGACACGACGTCCCAAGATGATCGCCCGGATGAAGAGCGCGATCGAGGCCGTCGAGCTCGAATTCGGCCAGATCCGCGAAGGCGAAAGCGCCCTCACGGTCATGACCGAAGCGGGCGCGTCCCAGGCCGGCAGATAGCAGTGGCAACCCCGTGTGCGAGAGAGTCGAATTTCGGAACCAACCCTTCTGAACACGAAAAGAGGTGACGTGCCATGACCACGACCGCAAAACCATCCGACACTCCCGAGTCGAACCCATTCTCCGCGCTCGGCGAGGCGCTGGATGCCGCCTCAGAATCGATCAGCGACGCCCGCGCGGACGCCACCGCGTCCGCCAAGGCCGCGGCCCTCAAGGTGCGCTCAGGCGTCGGAACCGGCGCCTACTACACCGCCTACGGTGTCTCCTTCGGGCTGGTCTTCAGCGGCGTCTTCCTGAAGGAGCTCCTGCCGGCACAAAATGCGATTCGTCGCGGCTTCGAGGATGGGGCCGAGGCGGCCATCAAGTCCGCCGTGAACCTTCGGGCGGTTCGCGACCAGCTCGACGACAAGGCTATCGAAGGGGCGACGCCCGAGGGTTCAGTCGGATCCGAATGAAGCCATGCACCCACGCCACGCGCCTCCGAGACCGTCCAATCGACCTGTCGCGACCCATCGCAGCCAGCATCCGCATCGCGCGAACGGTGCAACCAATGGCGCCCCGAACGGTGCCGCGCTGACTCCGGTGCCCTCGAGCCCTGCGCGTCGCCCGCCACGGGGCCCCGGCGAGAAGTCCGACCCTCCTCGGATCCGAACTGGCGATCCGAACCACGGTCGGCCAGCGCACACGGGCGGGCCATCGAGCCGGCTCGCGAGCCGCGTCGCAGGCCACTTCGCAGGAGCAGCCCCGGCGAAGGACGGGCTCGCGAGCCTGCTGGTCGAGCTGAATGGTCTCGGCGAGCGGGCCGGCTCGACCCTCGGAGACGCCTATGCCGTGGCGGCGACCGCGGTCCTGAAGGTCAAGGAGGGGCTCGAGGACCAGCGCGCCGAACGCAGGTTCCAGCAGCGGTCGACGAGCGCGGCGCGCCAGGGCGTCGCGGACGCGCAGCGCGGTACCCCGACCACCTCGGCGACCATCGCGGCACCGGGGGACACCACCCGCGGGGCCTCCATCCGTCCGGCGAGGACGGGAGCCGGCCTCACGGTGTCGTTTCCGGCGGCGAACACCATCCGCTTCTCGAGCGCAGAGCTCTTCGGGCAGGCGCATGGTCCCCTCGCGCGCGAGTTCGTCGACCGGGCCTTCCAGGCCCCGGACGTCGACCAGGTCGCGATCGACTCCGAGCAGCGGACCGGCGAGATCGTCATGCGCGCGCCGCTCCACCCCGGTGACCGTAGGCTGGCGGAGCTGTCTCGGCTGCTCTCCTCCCCGGCGGCGCCGAGAAGCCCCGAGGACGCGCTGATCTTCCCGACCGGCCTCGCGCTCGGGTCGAGCGCGAGCCCCAGGGCGAAGGCGGTGCGGGTGCAGCGCCACGGGCGGCGGCTCTCGACCTGGACGGTCCGCCACGAGCTCGAGGGGCGCGTTCGCCTGCACAACCCGGCGCTCTACCGCTGCCGGGAGCTCTGCCAGGCGATCGAGCGCGAGTTCATGAACACCTTCGGGGTCGACCGCTACTCGACCGACGAGCTCACGGCCACCGTGCTGATCCAGTTCGATCCGAAGCAGATCCATCAGCATCAACTGGTCGAGCTGCTCGACGCCCTGCTGCCGGAGTCGCGCGAGCTCCCGCTGTCACCGATCGATCTCGATCTGCCGATCTGCACCGCCTCGGTGGTGCTCGCGGTCGCGACCAAGGTGCTCGCTCCGGGCCTGGCGCCGCTCAGCGCCGGGGTGTTCCTCTACTCGGTGATCCCGAGCTTCAAGAATGCCTACCGGGTGCTCTTCAAGGAGAAGCGCCTCGGGGTAGATGTGCTCGACGCCATCGTGGTCTTGAGCTGCCTCGCCACCAACCAGGTGCTGGCCGGGACGGTGCTCGGCTTCTCACTCGGTGTCGCGCGCGAGCTGGTGCAGCGGACCGAGGACAACAGCAAGAAGATGTTGCTCAACGTCTTCGGCAAGCAGCCGCGCTTCGTCTGGCGGGAGGTCGACGGGGTCGAGGTCGAGACGCCCCTCGAACGCCTCGCGGTGAAGGACATCATCGTGGTCCACACGGGTGAGACGGTTCCGGTCGACGGGGAGGTCGTCGACGGCATGGCCATGGTCGACCAGCACACGTTGACGGGCGAGTCGGCGCCGGTGGAGAAGATCAAGGGCGATCGGGTGCTGGCCTCCACCACGCTCATCGCCGGGAAGGTGCGGATCAGCGTCACCAGCGCCGGGGAGGACACCACCTCGGCCAAGCTCGCGCGCATCCTCAACGACACCGCCGGATACAAGTTGCGATCGCAGTCGAAGGGCGAGGAGATCGCTGACCGGGCGGTCGCGCCGACCCTGGCGCTCGGGGCGCTCGGTCTGGCCACGACCGGGGTCAACGCCGCGGCCGCGGTCGTGAACTGCGATCTCGGCACCGGGATTCGCATGGCGGCGCCGATCGCCATGCTGAGCTCACTCACCCTGAGCGCCGAGCACGGGATCCTGGTCAAGGACGGGCGGGCGCTGGAGCTCTTGCGCAGCGTCGACACGTTCCTGTTCGACAAGACCGGCACGCTCACCCGGGAGAGGCCCGAGGTCGGTCGGGTGCTGACCTATGGCGGCCATTCGGAGAGCCGGATCCTGCAGTGGGCCGCGGCGGCGGAGAACAAGTTCAGCCATCCGATCGCCAAGGCCATCCTCGACCGATTCAAGACCCTGGGGCTCGAGCTGCCTCCGATCGACGACTCGAAGTACCACGTCGGCTACGGGATCACGGTCGGGGTGGACGGACACACGGTCCGGGTGGGCAGCGCCCGCTTCATGAAGCACGAGGGAATCGCGCTGCCCCGCGCGCTGGTGGAGGAGATGGAGGCGGCGCACGAGGAGGGCAACTCCCTGGTCATGGTCGGGGTGGACGATGCCCTCGGCGGGGCGATCGAGCTCCGCGCGGCGGAGCGCCCGGAGGCCGCGGCCGTCATCGCGGGGCTGCGGGCCCGCGGGGCCAAGCACCTGGCGATCATCTCGGGCGATCACGAGCGGCCGACCCGGCGGCTGGCCGAGCGGCTGGGGATGGATCGGCACTTCGCCGAGGTCCTCCCGCAGGACAAGGCCAAGTACATCGAGCTCTTGCAGAAGGAGGGCGCGACGGTCTGCTTCATCGGCGATGGCGTGAACGACTCGATTGCCCTGAAGAAGGCCAACGTCTCGATCTCTTTGCGGGGTGCCTCCAGCGTGGCCACCGATACGGCTCAGGTCGTCTTCATGGAGGACAACCTGGTCAAGCTCCTCCAGCTGTACGACGTCTCCCGCGATCTCCATCGCAACATCAACACGAGCTGGGGCCTGATCGTCGTCCCCAACCTGCTGTGCATCGCCGGCGCCCTCTTCGCAGGCTTCGGGGTGATGCACTCGATGGTCTTCAACCAGATCGGTGGGATGCTGGCGCTCGGCAACGGCCTCCTGCCCCTGAGGAAGGCCGCCAAGGTGCGGGCGGCCAAGGAGCGCCGCGCCCTGGCTGCTCCGGGCCGCCCTCACTAAGCTTGCGGGAGACCTACGGGCCCGGGAGACCGGCCGGCACGATCTCGGGCAGCTCATAGGCGGTGACGGGCGGGGGTGGGCCGGGGTAGCGGCGGGCGTCGACCAGGCAGGTCTGGGCGGTGCAGCCTTGCGAGAACGATGAGGAGCCGCGGTCGAGGGTGAGGGTGTTCGGGTTTCCGTTGGTGTCGAGGGCTGCCGCCGCCGCGCCGCCGTCGAACCAGGCGCCGGTCGCGAGGCGTGCCACCCCCGGCATGATCTCGTCGGTGACGGTGGCCCCGGCCAGGCACCGCCCGCGCGCGTTGAAGAGCTCGACCAGATCGCCGCTCGCGATCCCGCGCGCGGCCGCGTCGTTCGGGTTCAGGTAGACGGGCTCTCGCCCGGCCACCTTGCCCGCGCGGCTGTAGGGACTGTGATCGAGCTGGCTGTGCAGTCGGCGCGTCGGCTGGTCCGACAGCAGGTGCAGCGGGTAGGTCGCCGCCAGCGGGTGCCCGAGCCACTCGAAGGGCTCCCGCCAGACCGGGTAGCCGGGACAGTCCGGCAAGCCGAAGGCGGCGATGCGCTCCGAGAAGATCTCGATCTTACCCGAGGGCGTGCCGAGGCGATGGCGCTCGGGATCGCGCCGGAAGTCGGCGTGCATCACGAAGGGCACGTCGTGCGGGGCGAGATCGACGAAGCCCCGCTCCCAGAGCTCCTCGAACGGCGGCAGCTCTACCCCGAGCTCTCGAACCCTGGCGGCGTTGTCGTCGTAGATGCGCACCAGCCACTCGCGCACGCTCCGCCCCTCGGTGTAGGCGGGCTCGAGCCCCATCCGCTGCGCGAGGGCGGCGAAGATCTCGAAGTCGTCCCGCGCGACGCCGGTCGGCGGCACGGCCCGCTTCATGGCGACGTAGAAGCCCTCACGGGTGGCGAAGCCGATGTCGTCGCGCTCGAGGGTGGTGGTGGCGGGTAGCACGATGTCGGCGCGGCGCGCCGCCGGGGTCCAGTATTGCTCGTGCACCACGATGGTCTCGGGTCGCTGCCAGGCCTCTTCGAGGCGGTTCAGATCCTGGTGGTGGTGAAACGGGTTGCCCCCGGCCCAGTACACGAGCCGGATGTCCGGATAGGTGTGGGTCCGTCCCTGGTAGGTGAAGGATTCCCCCGGGTGCAGCAGCAGATCCGCGATGCGGGCCACCGGAATGAAGTCGGCGATCGGGTTCGTCCCCTGGGGCATCACCGGCCCCGGCAGGCGCCGGTGCGCGCTGCCCATCACGTTCATCGCGCCGTAGCCGAGACCGTACCCGCCTCCGGGCAGGCCCACCTGGCCCAGCATCGAGGCGAGGGTGACCAGCATCCAGAAGGGCTGCTCACCGTGGGCCGCCCGCTGCAAGGCCCACGCGACGTTCAGCATGGTCCGCTCGCCCAGCATCTCGCGGCCGAGGGTGGTGAGCCGCTCCGCAGGGATCCCGGTGATGGCCGCCGCCCAGTCCGGGGTCTTCGGGACACCGTCGAGCTTCCCCGTGAGGTACGCCTCGAAGCGGTCGTACCCGACGGTGCAGCGATCGAGGAAGCTGCGATCGAAGCGCGGGTCCTCGTGGATCACGAAGGCGAGGGCGAGCATGGCGGCGGTGTCGGTGTTCGGGCGGATGGGGATCCACTCGACCGGCCCCCCGGTCACCAGGTTGTCGCGCACCGGGCTGAAGTTGACGAAGCGAACCCCGGCATCGACCAGGCTGCGCAGCCCCGCCCGCACCCGGTGGTCCCCGGCCCCGCTCGACGAGACCTGCGTGTTCTTCAGCGGCACCCCACCGAAGGTCACGAAGAGGCGGGTGTGCTCCGCCAGCACCGACCACGAGGTGTGCGAGGCGTTCGACTCGTCCATGTTGGCGACGACGTGGGGCATGAGCGCGCGGCCCGCCCCGAGGCTGTAGCTGTCGACGCTGCGGACGTAACCGCCGAGCAGGTTCAGGAAGCGGTGGAGCTGCCCGACCGAGTGGTGGAAGCGTCCCGCGCTCGCCCATCCGTAGGATCCACCGAAGATGGCTCGGTTGCCGTGGACGGCGCGCACGCGCTCGAGCTCGCGGGCGACGTGGCCGAGGGCCGTGTCCCAGTCGACCTCGACGAAGGCGTCGTGGCCCCGCCGGTCGCTCGCCTGAGCTCGTCCGTGTCCGCCTGCGCGCCTCTCCCGCCCATCGAGCCACGCTCGACGCACGGCCGGGCGCTGCACCCGCAGCCGCGCCACCGCCGGATCCAGCTGGTCGAGCCCGATGGCCGACGGATCCGGATCGCGCGCGAAGGGACGGATGCGCGGCGCCTGGCGCCCCTCGCCCATCGCGTCGCGCTCGCCCGCACCGCCGCCCTCGACCACCTCGTAGATGCCCCAGTGGGCGGCGGTGTACGTGGTCCCCGGCACGGCAAAGCTCTTCTTTCGCTCTCGGCGCCTCGCGCCGTTCCTCAGAACCTGAGGCGCAGGGTGGCCCCGACCGTGCGCGGATCTCCGAGCGCGCCTTGCAGGACCCCGTTGGTGGCGTTCACGCTGAGGGTGTTGAAGTAGTTCTTCTGGAACAGGTTGCGGGCCCACAGCGACAGATCCCAGCGCCCACGGTCGTCGCGCGCGCCCACATGGGCGTTGAACACCTGGAAGCCCGGCACCAGCGTGAGCGGATCGATGTTGACGGCCGCGTAGTACTTCGATCGCAGGTTCCAGTCGGCGCCGACGTAGGCCTCCACCCGGCCCTGGACCGGCGCCGCGTACTCGGCCGCCGCCGCCGCCGACCACAGGGGAGAGCCCGAGGCCCGGCGCCCCGACAGATCCTGCGTCGGCAAGTACGAGAGCTGAAACCAGGGGACGGCGTTCTTGTAGTCGTCGTAGCGGGCGTCGTCGAGGGTCAGAGAGGCCGACGAGGTGAGCCCCCGCAGCGGGAACAGGCGGGCATCGACCTCCAGCCCCTTCGACACCAGGCTGCCGACGTTGGCGATGTACTGGGCGTTGGGGGTCACGGCGGTGTTGATGTAGGTGGCCTGATAATCGTGGTCCACGCTGTAAAAGAGGTTGGCGTTGAGCTCGGCCCGCCCGTGCAGCCACGAGGTCTTGGCCCCGAGCTCGAAGTCGTCGACCTTCTCGGGCGCGACGAACACGTCCACCCCGAGCGACTTGCGGACCAGGTTGATCCCGGAGGACTTGAAGCCGCGGGCATAGGTCGCGTAGGCGTGGACGACCCCGGCGAGATCGCGGGCCAACGTGATGTTCCCCGAGAGGTTGCTGGTGTCGAGGTGATCCGAGTAGCTGCCGCTCGGGGCGTAGGCGGCCCGGCTGGCGGCGGCGCTCGACTGGATGGCGGCTGGCAGATCGGTGATGGGCGTGACGTTGCCCACCCCGTAAGCCTCGTAGCTGCCGGTCTTGTGCTCGTAGGTGAAGCGCAGTCCGCCCGTGAGGTGCCACTCCGGCGTGGCGTGGTAGGTGGCCTGGGAGTAGGCGGCGTAGCTGTAGGTCGCCGGGATGACGTGCGAGAACCCGGTCAGGTTGTTCAGGATCGCGGGATCGGAGGAGGCGGAGATCAACCACTTCGAGGCGTCGCGCCCGTAGGACGAGTACTGGTAGTCGTTCATCTCCTGCCAGAAGAAATAGAGGCCTCCCGAGTAGTCGACCAGCTGGCCCCCGGGCGAGGCCAGGCGCAGCTCCTGGCTGAACTGGGTCTGGTGGGTCTGCACGATGCCGAGGGTCTGGACGTTGGCGCCGAAGCCGTCGCCGTCGAAGTGGGGGAGCCACTGCCACTTCCGGTAGGCGGTGATCGAGGTCAAGGTCAGATCCAGGCCCGGGACCCAGTCGATGCGATTTTGGACCCCCGAGCTCGCCATCTTGTCGTACTGCGAGGAGTCGATGTCGGTCTGGCGCGAGAAGGGCGCGATGGCGATGGGCTTGTACCCGACGTCCGCCGCGCGCTGGTAGAAGCCGCGGGCGATGGTCGCTCCATTGTGCAGGACGGTCGGAAGGACGCCGACCACGGTCTGAAATCCCACGTTGCCGAGCTGCTGGCTGTAGTCGGCGATGAAGCGGCTCCTGAAGGTGATCGAGGGCTTGAACAGCACGTCGAGCCGCGCGCTGTGGTTGTCGAGATCGTCCCAGCTCTGGTTGTAGGTGGTGTTGTACACGAACCCATCGCGCGCCGTGCGCAGGTAGCTGACCTTGAAGGTGAGGAAGCTCGCGATGGGGTGGGTCAGGCTCAGGTAGGCGCGCAGGTAGTTGTAGTTACCGACCGAGAGCTCGGCGTTCCCGAGGTTCTCGAAGGTCGGCTCGGCGGTGCGAATGTCGACCGCCCCGGCGACGGTGTTCTTGCCGAACAGGGTCCCTTGCGGACCGCGCAGGAGCTGTATGCTCTCGATGTCGATGAGGTCGGTGATGACCGAGCCGGTTCGGGGGCGGTAGACGCCGTCGACGTAGAGGCCGACCCCTTGCTCGAGGCCATCGTTGGTCCCGCCGCCGTTCTGCCCGATGCCGCGCACGGTGATGGTCTGGTTGCGCCCGCTATAGCCCTGGATGTTGAGGCTCGGCAGCTGCGTCACGATCTGCTTGAGGGTGAACGAGCCCCCGAAGGCCTTCAGCTGATCGTCCGAGAGGCTGGTGATCCCGATGGGGACCTTCTGGGCATCTTCCTCGCGGTAGCGGGCCGTGACGGTGATGGCCTTGAGGCTGACCGTCGGCTCGGGCGGGGCCACGGCGCTCGCCGTGGCGGGCGGTTCGACGGCGGGGGGTGGCGGTGGCGGCGGCGGTGGCGAGGCGGGTGGTGGTGGCGGCGGAGGAGGAGGAGGTGGCGTCGGCGGCGCTGAGGTCGACGCCACCGGTGGCGTCGCCGGGCCAGAGGGCGGTGACGCCTCCACCTGCGATGAAGCCGGTGGGAGGCCGACGGCGGAGACCGGCGCACCTCCGTCCGGCGCGCCAGAAGGGTCAGGGGCGGAGCTGGTCGACGGGCCAGCGTCCCCCGGCTCGGCGCTGCCGCTCCCGGCGTCAGGCGCATCCGCGGCCTGTGCCTGGCGGCTCGACCCGGACGAGGCCACGAGGACGGCCACCAGGACGAGCACGGTCCGAGCGGGGCACCAGGGCCGGGGCTGCTCGCCGACGCCGGGGCACGCAGAAGCATCCGCGAGAGGAGACAGGTCATTCAGCTGAGGCATCGAGATCCGGGGCAAAGGGTTGGGGGCTCGGCATCAGGGCCCGGCGGCGGCGTCGGGCGACGCATCCGTATCGTTCGACGACACTCCGGCTGCTGCGTCGTCGGAGGTGAAGACGTCCGCACCGGCGGCGTCGGTGTCACCGTCGTCGATCCCGTCTCCGGCGGCATCGCCACCCACCTCAGCACCCACGCCGCCATCGCCGCCGTCGCCGTCGCCGTCGCCGTCGCCGTCGCCGCCGGGCGCGGCTGCGTCGCTGGCGGCGCCTGCGTCGGCCGGTCTCTCGGCGCCGGCGTCCCCCGGAGTCCCGGCCTCGATGCGCGGTCCGGCATCGATGAAGAAGCTCGGATCGAACCGATCGCACGCGGAGAGCGCCGCGACCAGCACCGCCACGCTCCATCCTCCCGGCCGACGCAGCCCTGTCGAGCGCCGGCCCCCATCCTCACCCGCTCCGCCCGACCGACTACGCGGGGGCAACGCCATGCTTTCGAAACCAGTCCTGCAGACGGTGCCAGGCATCGGTGGCCGGCTCGGCCCGGTAGCTCGGTCGGTAGTCCGCGAAGAAGGCGTGGGGTGCTCCCGGGTAGACCTGGATCTCCACGTCGGTCACGCGCGCGCCCTTGACCGCGGCCCGGAAGGACTCGACGTCCCCGAGCGGGATGCCCTGATCCTCGGCACCGTACAATCCCAGCACCGGGACACGCAGCTGGGCGGCGATGTCGATGGGGTGGGCGGGTTGCAGGGGCGAGCGGTCGCCATTCAGGCGCCCGTACCAGGCCACCGCCGCCTTGAGGAACGGGTTCTTGGCTGCGTAGAGCCAGGTGATGCGCCCACCCCAGCAGAACCCGGTGATGGCCTGCTTCTGCGGATCACCCTGGCCTTGCTCGCGGGCCCAGCGCAAGGTGGCGTCGAGATCGGCGAGGACCTGCGCGTCAGGGACCCGGGAGACGACGGCTCGGATCTCCGGCAGCTCCTTCAGCTGCGAGACGTCTCCCTGCCGGTGGTAGAGCTCGGGCGCGAGCGCCAGGTACCCGAGCTTGGCGAGCCGGCGGGAGACGTCCTGGATGTGCTCGTGGACGCCGAAGATCTCCTGGATCACGAGGACCGTCGGGAAGGATGAACCGGTCCGTGGTGCCGCGCGGTAGACCGGGATGCGGTCCCCACCGATGGCGATCTCGACGAAGCCCGCGACGATCCCGTCGTCGTTCGTGTGCTGGGTCGTCGCCGTCACGGGAGTCACCGCCGCTGCGAAGCCGAGGCCGGCGCTGCTGGAACTGGATGCGGCATGCGTTTCTGGCGAAGTGGTCGGCATGGAGCGCCCGTGCACTGCAGCGCGCATGCCACCCGTCCGTCTCCCGAAGCTCGTCGCGCCTCCGTCGAGCAAGGGCCACCGATGGATCGACCGCGCGCACGATTTGCGTCACCGGTAGCAGCGCTGCTTCACCCGCAGCAACGATCTCCGCGCCCGACGACCCACGCCGCCAGCAGCCGCGTCACTCCTCGACGACGCCCAGCTCCGCCAGCAGGCGCGTGCGCAGCTCGGCGAACTCGGGGGCGTGGCGGTGGCGGGCAGCGCCGGCACCGAGCCCGTGCTCGGAGGCGATCCGGCCGTCCCGCATCACGAGCACCCGATCGCCGAGCAGGATCGCCTCGTCGACGTCGTGGGTCACGAGGAGCACGGCGGGCCGGTGGCGCTCGACGAGCGCGCGGACCAGGGCCCGCATCTTGATCCGGGTCAAGGCATCGAGGGCGGCGAAGGGCTCGTCGAGCAGCAGGAGCTCCGGCTGCCGGACCAGCGCCCGGGCCAGCGCCACGCGTTGCGCCTCGCCTCCGGAGAGCGTGACCGGCCAGGTGTCGAGGTGATCGCCGAGCCCCACCTCCTCGAGGGCGGCCCGGGCGAGCGCCCGCGCCTGGCCCCGCGGCAACCCGATCGCGACGTTCGGCCACACCCGCCACCACGGGAGCAGCCGGGACTCCTGGAAGACCACCGTGCGCGACGCCGGGACCCGCAGCTCGCCCCGCTCACAGGAATCGAGGCCGGCGAGGACCCGCAGCAGAGTCGTCTTCCCGCAACCGCTCTTTCCGACGAGAACCACGAACTCTCCGCGGGCGATGGACAGATCGAGCCCATCCACCACGGCGCGCGCGCCGAAGGCGCGCCGCAGGCCGCGCGCCTCGACGACCGCCTCTGCGGGCCTCGGCCCCCGGGTCGGCGCCGACGGCGGCAATGTCCGCAAACCGGCGGCGCTCACAGCCGGACCGCGTGCTCCGCGAGGTTCAACCTCCCGGAGATCACCTTGTGCTCGGCCAGCCAGTCGGCTCCGGCCTGCAATTTCCCGAGCCCCTCGTCGTCGATGAAGGCGAGCCGGCTCGAGGTCCGCTCCGCGATCAGGCGGTCCACCACCGCCTGCGGGTACTTCGAGATCTGGCGCGTCAGCGCCTGGGCCTCCGCGTGGTGCTGGTTCGACCAGGCCAGCTCGGTCTGGTGGGCGCGGATGACCTTGCGGATGGTGTCCGCCTCGACCCGTGAATACTCCTCTCGCACCAGGTAGGTCCCGAAGTCGATCGGTTGGTCGAGCTCCTTGCCCTCCTCGAAGATGCGCCTGGCACCATACTGAACCTCGGCGAGATCGCGCGGCCCCGTCCAGATCGACCAGGCGTCGATCCGTCCGGAGGCAAAGGCCGGTGCCGCATCCGGTGGGTTGAGGTAGATGATCTTCACCCGATCGCGCGGGACGTGGTACTTCTCGAGCGCCGCGATCAGCAGAAACTCGGCCACGCCCGCGCGGTTGACGGCGACGGTCTTGCCGACGAGGTCGGGCACCCGGTGGATGCCGGACCTCGGCAGCACGATGATCGAGGTGGTGCGCGGCAAGGTCTCGGTCCACGACACGAAGAAGAGCTTGGCCCCAGAGAGGATGGCCTGGAGGGCAGGGGTGGAGCTCCCACCGAAGCTGAAGTCGGCGCTCCCGGTCGCCACCGCCGTGAGCGTGGGCGCGTGGTTGGGGAAGGGCCCGATCCACTCCACCTCGATGCCCTGCTCGAGCAGCGTCCGGTCGAAGACGCCCCGGATCTTGGCCAGGGAGGTGATGCCGTAGGTGAGCCGGACCTTCTTGCGCGCCGGAGCGCTTGCCTCCGTGCGCCGGCCGCTGGCCCCACCTTTCGTGCCTCTGTCGCCGCACCCTGGGAGCGCCGCGACCAGCCCGGACTTCACCGTCGCGACCAGCAGGGCACGTCGTGAGGAGGCACGGGTGGCGGGAGACCAGAGTGGAGCCGAGGGGCGAGGATTCATGGGCAGAGGCGGGGTTGGGACTCAGCGGCTCTCTGGTTTGGCGAAGTTTGGGTGCCAGGAGACGAGCCGCCGCTCGAGCCGGCGCGCCAGCAGGTCGGCCCCGAGCCCGATGAAGGCGTAGAGCACGATGACGAGGACCATCACGTCGGTCTGCAAGAACTCTCGGGCGTTGGTGGCCAGAAAGCCGATCCCCGCGGTGGCGCCAAAGCTCTCGGCGCCGACCAGCGCCAGCCACGAGATGGTGAGCCCGAGCCGCATCCCGTTCAGGATCGACGGGAGCGCGCCAGGCAGGATGGTGTAGCGGATGAGCTGGCCGCGGCCGAGCCCGAACATCCGCCCCATCTCGAGCAGCTTGGGATCGACCTGGCGGATGCCGAGCACGGTGTTGAGGTACATCGGGAAGAGGCTCCCGAGCCCGATCAGGATCACCTTGCTGGTCTCGCCGACCCCGAACCAGACGATGACCAGCGGAACGATGGCGAGGAAGGGCACCGCGCGGATCATCTGGAGATTGCGGTCGAGGAGCGCGTCGGCGAGCCGCGAGAAGCCGACCACCACGCCGAGCAGGAAGCCGATCGAGGCCCCGCACACGAAGCCGAGCACCGCGCGTGACAGGCTGGCCCGCAGGTGTGTCTGAAGCTCGCCCGAGGCGATCAGATCGCGGGCCGTCCGGAAGACGCTGCTCGGCGCGGGCAGGACGTTGGCCTGGATTATCCCCGTACGCGCGAGCGCCTCCCAGACGCCGAGCAGGGCGCAAGGCGCCAGCCAGGAGAGCGCCTGATAGCCACGCCGCGCCCCCGGCGACAGCTCGCGTACCCGCGGCAGGGGAGGCGACCGTGGCACGACCCGGCCCGGGGGCGCGAGCCTGGAGGAAGCGTCGGAGCCGGAGCCCACGGCCCCCACGGCCCCGACGGCCCCGGCCGACGAGTCGATGATGAAATCCAGCGACACATTCCTCCTGTCTGCCGGCTCAGGCCGCGGCCGAGGCGACCGGGCGGTTCTTCACCAGCTCGCGCACCCGGGGGATGAGCTCGCGCCCGTACTGGATGGCGTCGTCGAGGGGATCGAAGCCACGAACCAGGAAGGTCGTGATCCCGAGATCGTAGTAGTCGAGCAACGCCTCGGCCACCTGCTCGGCGGTCCCCACCAGCGACGTGGAGTTGCCGCCGGCTCCCGTGATCTTGGCGACCCCGGTCCACAGCCGCTTGTCGAGGCGCTCACCGAGCGCTGCCGCCTGGAGGAGCCTGGCGGAGCCGACGCTGCGGGGGGCGTCGGCGAAGTCTCCCAGGCCCTGCGCAGCCCGGGCCGCGCGAACGCGGGCCTTGATCTCGTCGGCGCGCTTCCAGGCCTTCTCCTCGGTCTCGGCCAGGATCGGGCGCAGGGACAGGCTGAAGCCGATGGTGCGACCGTGCTTGGCGGCCGCCGCGCGCACCGTCGCGACCTTCTCGCGGGCCTGCGCCAGCGTCTCGCCGAAGAGCGCGTAGATGTCGGCGTGCCGCCCGGCCGCCTCGATCGCCCCGTCCGACGAGCCCCCGAAGAAGACCGGGATGTGCGGCTTCTGAACCGGCTTGGCGTCCACGAACCCGCCCTTGAACCGGTAGAACCTGCCCTCGTGGTCGAACGGCGCGTCGCTGGTCCACAGGCGCCGGAGGAGCCCGACGTACTCGTCCGAGCGCTGGTAGCGCGCCTCCTTGTCGAGGTAGTCGCCGTCGCGCTGCTGCTCCTCTTCCTGGGCGCCCGTGATGATGTGCACCGAGGCGCGGCCGCGGCTGAGCTGGTCGATGGTCGCGAGGGTGCGCGCCGCCAGGGTGGGGGCCACGAAGCCCGGGCGATGGGCCAGCATGACGCCGAGCCGTTCGGTCACCGCGGTCACGTAGGTCCCGAGGTGCAGCCCATCGGGCGAGGTCGAGCCGTACCCGATGAGGACGCGGTCGAAGCCACCCCGGTCGTGGGCCTGGGCAAAGGCCTTGAGATAGTCCACGTCGAAGACGCCCGAGGGACGTCCGTTGGCCTCGGAAGGATCGCGGTGGGCGACGAGCCCGGTGAAGGAGACAGTCATGACATCATTCCTCGCGTTGCGCTTTGCAGGTTGCAGGTCAATCGATCGCACGGCTCGATGGCGTGCGTGGCGTCGAGGTGCATATCACCGGCAGTGCTCGTGTACCGTCGAGAGTTTTCCAACTCCCATATCAGCGGCGCTGATAGCCACAGACCGATTGAGGAGGCTTCATACGAGGTTTGAAGACAACTCGTTGGAGCCCCGCCGACCCCGCCGGCATGCTCGCGCCCATGTCCCTCTTCGAGCGTGTGCGCATCGGCGCCCTGGAGCTTCCCAATCGAATCGTGATGGCCCCCCTCGGGCGGGCCCGGGCCCAGAACGAGAGCCGGGCCCCGACCGCGTCCGTGGCGACGTACTACGTTCAGCGAGCGACGGCTGGACTCATCGTGTCGGAGGCCACCCACGTCTCCGCCGAGAGCGTGAGCCGCCCTGGCACCTCCGCCATTCACAGCGAGGAGCAGGTCGAGGCCTGGCGCCGCGTGACCGACGCCGTCCACGCCGCCGGCGGGCGGATCTTCCAGCAGCTCTTCCACCTCGGCCGCAAGGCGGATCCGGCGCGCCTGCCGCCCGGCAGCGGCTCACCGCGCGCACCCTCGGCCATCGCCGCTCGTGGCGAGTTCAGCACCGCGGAGGGTCCGAGGCCGTTTCCAGTCCCGCGCGCCCTCCGATCGGACGAGATCCCGGGGGTCGTCGCCGACTTCGAGCACGCCGCCCGCAACTCGAAACGGGCCTGCTTCGATGGCATCGAGATTCACGGCGCCAACGGGTTCCTGGTCGACCAGTTCCTGCGCGATGGGGCCAACCAGCGCTCCGACCACCATGGCGGCTCGATCGAGAACCGGTCGCGCTTCTTGCTCGAGGTGGTGGACGCGGCCATTGGCGTGTTCGGCGCCGGGCGGGTCGGCGTGCGCCTGTCTCCGCACGCGCGCGGGGACGGCACCGACGACTCGACCCCCCAGGAGACCTTCGGTCACGCCGCCGCTCGGCTCAGCGCCCGCGGCATCGCTTACCTGCACCTCATCGAGCCCGCCCCGACCCCCGAAGACCAGCGCTTCGCTCCCGCGCTCCGCAAGGTATTCGGTGGTCCCCTGATCCTGTGCGGCGCCTTCGACCGGACCACCGCCGAGCGCGCGGTCCGCGAAGGTCAGGCCGATCTGATCGCCTTCGGCGCCGGCTTCATCGCCAATCCCGATCTGGTCGAGCGCCTCCGCCGCGATGCGCCCTGGAACACCCCCGATCCTACGACCTTCTATACGGGAGGTGACCGAGGCTATATCGATTACCCCTTCCTGTGATCAACCCCGTCCTCGTCCTCGTCCTCGTCCTCGTTCCCCGTCACGCCGGTCGGTGACGAAGACCAGGACGAAGACGAGGACGAGGACGGGCGAGTGGGGGAAGAGCTACTTCTTCACGAAACGCAGGGTCATGCGATCGCTCTCGCCGATGGCGGCGTACTTGTCGTGATCCTTGGCCCCGAGGCGGTACGTTGGGGGCAAGGTCCAGACTCCTTCGGGATAGTCCTTGGTGTCCTTGGGATTGGCGTTGATCTCGGACTTCGCGCTCAGCTTGAAGCCCGCCGCCTCGATCTGCTCGATGACCCAAGCTTCCGGCAGATAGCCCTTCTTCGAGCTGACGAGCGGGTCCGCGCCGACCAGCGCGCGGTGCTCGACGATCCCGAGGACGCCGTTCGGCTTGAGCGCCTGGTGAAAGGCCGCGAGCCAGGCCGACAGCTGGCCGCTGTTGACGATGTTGTGGAGCTCGCGGATCACCAGCGCGAGGTCGAGCTTTCCCTCGAGGGGAAGGGTGGGGACGGCGGGCGTGGGCTTGACCACCAGCGTCTGCACCTTGCCGAAGAGCTCCGGCACGCTCTCGAGGTAGAGCTTCAGCCGCTGCCCGTAGAGCGTGGACCGCTCGGTCTCGGGCCCGCTCGGATCGCCCGAGGTGACGTAGAGCTTCCCCGACCGCGCCAGGGCCGGCGCCAGGAGCTCGGTGTACCAGCCGCCGCCTGGCTCGTACTCGAGCACGTTCCAGGTGGGCCGGAAACCGAAGAAGTCGAGGGTCTGCAGGGGATGCCGGTACTTGTCGCGGTCGGCGTTGCCCGGGGCGCGGTGAGGGCTCGCGAGCGCCGCCGCGATGGCTGCGTGCCCCGAGCCGTAGCGCTTCTCCGCCAGCTTCCGGGCCTCGGCCCGCAGTTCGGGCGTGAAGCGAGCGAGCTGCGCCTGATGGTCGGTGTCGAGCTTGGCCCGATCCTCCTGCAGGCGCCGCTGGTCCTCGGCGGCCTTGGCTGCGAGCTTCTGTTCAGCGGTTGCCGCGCTGGCCTCCGCCTTCGTGGTCGCTGCCCCGACCGCCGCCGCCACGGCGGGCGGTTCCGTGGCTCCCGCCGCGGTCGTTCCTGCCACGGCCGCCACCGCGCCAGATTCCGGTGGAGTCCTCGGTGCCGCGCCTGGAGCGCTGGCGCACGCAAGGCCAGTCAGTCCAACCGCCGCTATGACGGCAGCGCATCCGGGGGATCTCCACAGGCTCCAACCAACAGACGGGTTCAGATTCGATTTCAAGATGTCTCCTCTCAGAAGTGTGTCCCCCCACTTGCCCGTCCTCTTCCTCTTCCTCGTCCTCGTCGCCGTCCTCGTCCCCGTTCCCCGACACCCGACACCCACGGTCGGGCGACGAGGGCGGGTCAGACTGGAAGTGTGCCATCGGTCCATAGTCTGCGTCATGCCGGAAAGTGGCAGGCAACCTGATGCTTTGGACCAATCTGCACCAGCTCGGGTGGAACAGTCTGGCACAGCGCGGTCGCCGCGGGGCAGCGGGTGTGAAAGCGACACCCCGGCGGCGGGTCTGCGAGCGACGGGATCTCTCCCGGCAAGGGAGCCACCTGCTGGCGGCGACGCGGATCGGGCACGGGAATCGCGGCCAGGAGGGCCCGGGTGTAGTGATGCGCGGGTCGATGGAAGACCTCGTCGACGGGCCCCAGCTCGACCAGCCGGCCGAGATACATCACCCCCACGTGGTCGGAGAGGTGCCGGATGATGTTGAGGCCGTGGCCGATGAAGAGGTACGTGAGCTGGAGCCGCTCCTTCAGCTCCTGGAGCAGGTTCACGATCTGCGACTGCACCGACACGTCGAGGGCGGAGACCGCCTCGTCCGCCACGATGAACCTCGGGTGGAGCGCGATGGCCCGCGCGATGCCGATGCGCTGGCGCTGTCCGCCCGAGAAGGCGTGAGGCGCACGCTGGTACCAGGCGGGGTCGAGGCCCACCTGCTCCATGAGCTCGAGCACCCGCGCGCGCCGCTCGCTCGCCCCGAGCCGGGTGTGCGCGCGCAAGGGCTCGGCGATGATCTCGCCCGCGCTCCACAGCGGATCGATCGAGCCGTAGGGATCCTGAAAGATCATCTGCATCTCGCGCTGCGCGGAGCGGCGGTGCTGGCGCGTCTGGCCGGCCCCATCGTGGGTCGCGTCTCGACCGACGTCTCGACCGAGACTTTGGCCATCGAACCGGATTCGTCCCGAGGTTGGGGTCTCGAGCTGCAGGAGCAATCGGCCGAGCGTGGACTTTCCGCATCCCGACTCGCCGACCAGGCCGAAGGTCTCACCGGCCTCGATCTGCAGAGACACGTCGTCCACCGGACGAACGCGGCGCCTGGCCCCGAGCAAGCGGCCTGGCAGGCGGAACTGCTTCACGAGCCGGATTGCCTCGATGAGCGGCTTCTTCGGCTCGACCGCGACCTCGGCCGGTCGGGAGGGCGCGCTCGAGACCGGGCTCGGCTGCACGATCGCCGCACCCGACAGATCCGGGTGCCAGCAGGCCACCTTCCGTTGGTCATGACCTCCGAGATCAGGCCCGGGTCCGAGGTCGGGGCCGGGGGCTTGCGGCCAGGCCGGCGCCGGCGCCAGCCCGGGCTCCTCGGCGGCGCATCGGGCAGTCGCCTGCGGGCAGCGCGGGTGAAAGCGGCAACCACTCGGAAACTCCCCGGCGCTCGGGCTCGCGCCACGGATGGTCGGCAGGTGGCTGGCCCGCTGGCTGTCGAGCGGGACCACCGACTGCAGGAGCCCTCGGGTGTACGGATGCAATGGACGCGCAAAGAGCGCGTACACGGGCGCCTCCTCGACCACCCGGCCCGCATACATCACCACGATGCGGTCGGCGATCTCGGCGGCGATTCCGAGATCGTGGGTGATGAGGACCACCGACATCCCGGTGTCCCGCTGCAGGTCCTTCAGCAGCAGCAGGATCTGCGCCTGGATCGTGACGTCGAGCGCGGTGGTCGGCTCGTCCGCCACCAGCAGGTCGGGGCCGCAGGACAGCGCCATGGCGATCATCGCCCGTTGCCGCATGCCACCCGAGAGCTGGTGCGGGTATTGCCGCAGCTGCGCCTCCGCGTCGGGGATGTGCACCCGCTCGAGCAGGGCCAGCGCCTCGCGCCTGGCCTGGGCGCGCGAGACCCGCTTGTGCCGGCGGATGACCTCCACGATCTGATCCCCGATGGTGAACAGGGGATCGAAGGCGGTCATGGGTTCCTGGAACACCATCGCGATGCGCCGCCCGCGCAGGGCGCTGATCTCGGCCGGCGTCAAGGTGACGAGATCGCGCCCGTCGAGTCGCACCTCCCCGCCCGTGATCTCCGCGCCCCGGTCGCGTACGAGCCGCAACATCGACAGCGCCGTCAGGGTCTTGCCGCTCCCGGACTCCCCCACCAGGCAGACGGTCTCGCCTGCTCCGATCCGCAGGCTGACCTGGCCCACCACCTCGTGCGCTCGGCCCTCGCCCTTGCCCTTGCCCTCGCCCTTGCCGGGACCGGAGGAGGCCGCGAAGGACACCGAGAGCCGATCGATCTCGAGCAATGCTGGCTCGAGCAACGCTGGCTCGAGCAACGCCCGGCTTCGCGCGTCGGATGCTGGGAGCGAAGCGGCGCGGAGGTCAGCCTCTGGCTCGACCGAAGGCGCCGGGTGGGCTTCAGACCGCGCGGTCACGGGGATTCATTCGGCCGCGCAGCCGGTCGCCGAACACGTTGATCGCCACCAGCAGGGAGGTGATGGCCAGTCCCGGGAACGTCGAGATCCACCAGGCCACCGTCAGGTAGCTGCGGCCCTCCGTCAGCAGGTAGCCCCAGTCGGGCCGCTCCTCCACCACGCCGAGGCCGAGGAAGCTCAAGGCCGAGCCCATCAGGATGGCGTGGCCGACCCCGAGGGTGAGGAGCACCAGCACGGGAGAGGCGCAGTGCGGGGCGATGTGCCGAACCAGGATTCCCAGGTGGGAGGTCCCCACCGATCGGGCCGCATCCACGAAGGGACGCCGGCGAATGGACAAGACCTGCCCGCGCACCACGCGGGTGTAGCGCGGGACGCTCACCACCCCGATCGCGAGGATGGTGTGAAAGAGGCTCGGGCCGAGCGCGGTCGCCACGATGATCGCGAGCAGGGTAGGGGGTATCGCCATCCACATGTCGATGAGCCGCATCACGACGGCGTCGACCCCACGGCCGAGGTACCCCGCGCAGAGGCCGAACAGGATTCCGAGCCCTCCCCCCACCCCTACCGAGAAGAGCCCGATCAGCATCGACTGGCGGGCCCCGTGGATGATGAGGGACAGCACGTCGCGCCCGAACTGATCCGTGCCGAGGAGGTGTTCCCACCCGGGTGCACGCAGGATCTCGGCGACGCGCATGTCGGTCGGACTGAACGGTGCGAGCCCCTGGGGCCACAGCGCGGCCGCGGCCACCAATGCCAGCCAGAGGCACGAGAGCCACGCGCTGGCCTCCCGCCCCACCCAGCCCGCAATCCCCTCCAGGCGGAAGGACTCCCGGGGCGCGTAGACCGGACGGACCAAGGCTACTGGCAGGACCTTCGCCGAGGGCGACGAAGCCGAGGAATGGGACGACGATGCCGGTGTCGGCTGCGGCCCGGAAAAGGGCTGGAGCTGCGACGGGCGCGCCGGAGAAGCTTCGAGCAGGCTCGGCATGGGTGAGGTCATCCTCGCAGGCGCGGATCGATGCGCGCGTAGGAAAGGTCGACGAGCAAGTTGATGATGACGTAGAAGACGGACGCGAACAGGATGGCGCCCTGGATCATCGGGATGTCTTTCTGGCCAATGGCCTCCACCACCAGTCGACCGAGCCCCTGCCGCGCGAACAGGGTCTCGGCCACCGCCACCCCGGCCAGGAGCTCGCCGAAGAGGATCCCCACCAGGGTCACGGCTGGGATCAGGGCGTTGCGCAGCACGTGGCCGAGCAGGATGGCCCTGCCGGTCAGCCCCTTGGCACGCAACGTGAGGACGAAGGGCTCGCGACGAACGTCGAGGATGGCTCCGCGGATCATCCGCGCCAGCGAGCCCGACGCCACCAGCCCGAGCGAGGTGGCCGGCAGGACCAGCTGCGCCAGGCTACCGTTCCCGATCGACGGCAACCAGTGCAGGACCACCGAGAACGTCAGGATCAGCAAGATGCCGAGCCAGAATGGCGGCGTGGAGGTGAGGCCGAGGGTCAGCCCGGCAATCAGGTGGTCCACCCAGCGCCGATGGTACACGGCCGAGGTGACCCCGAGCGTGAGGCCCCCGAGGACCATCACCAGGGTGGCCCCCAGCGTCAACCCGAGGGTGGCGGAGAGCTGCGCCAGCAGGCGGTCGAGGACCGGCTCCTTGGTGGTGAAGGAGCGCCCGAGATCGCCGTGGGCCAGCCCCGCGAGGTAGGCCACGAATTGCTGACCTATCGGGCGATTGGTCCCGAGCTGCAGGCGCACCCGCTCCACCGTCGAAGCGCTGGCCTCCTGCCCGGCCACCAGCTCGGCCGGATCGCCGGGCAGCCAGTAGAGGATGAAGAACACCAGCGTCACCGCGCCGCCGATGGCCAGCAGGGAGTACGACAACCTCTTCAGGACGTAGTTCATGTGAGGGTCGTCATGTTGGCTGCTGGCTACCTCCGCCTCAGTGCGCGAGCCAGGCGTCCTGGAAGGTGGGGAAGCCGTGGGTATCGATGGCGATCCCGTGGGCCTCGCGCACGGCCGCGATGGTGTAGGGCAGTACGTAGACCGGGATGGCGTAGACCTTGTCGACGACCTTGTGCTGCACGTTCCGATAGAGGGTCCGGCGCTTGTCGAGGTCGGGCTCGCGTGCGGCCGCGGTCACCCAGGCGTTGATCTCGGGATCGTTGACCTTCGCGACGGCGCTGAGCGCTCGATCCGCCGGCGAGAAGAGCCGCCTGAGCACGTCCGGATCGGGCGCGAAGAGACTCCCGGCCGTCAGATCGTATTCACCTTGCTGGACACGCTGCAGGTAGTTTCCAGCCGGCTGGGTGTCGATCTTGAGGGCGATCCCGTTCTTGCGCAGCTGCTGTCGCAGCATGGTGATCACGTCCAGGCGCTTCTCGCGATTTCCTTGCGTATCGATGAACACCACCGTGAGCGGCTTGCCATCCTTCTGCCGCAAGCCGTCCTCGCCCAGCTTCCACCCGGCGGCGTCCAGCAGCCGCGCGGCGCGCGCCGGGTCCGGCGCCCAGCTGCCCTCCAGGCTCGGGTCATAGCCGAAGATCGATGGGGAGATGGGCGACCACGCCCGTGCGAAGGTGCCGAGGTACACCGTCTTGACCACCGCGTCGAGATCGAGGGAGAGACGGAAGGCCTGGCGCAGGCTCTCATCGTCCCAGGGGGGACGCGTGATGTTCAGGTAGAGGGAATAGTTCTCGTTGAGGAGCTCGCGCTCGATGAGCTGAAAGGCCGGATCGTTCCGGAACCCGAGGATGTTCTGGGGCGGGATGATGTCCGCGGCCTGTGCCTGCCGACTCTGGAGCACGGCCACCCGGGTGGCCTCCTCGGGCACGTTCTTGAACGTCAGGCGATCGAGGTAGGCCTGCCCGGTGTGGGCGGCGCCGGCGGGTGCCCACTGGTAGTCCGCGTTGCGTTCGAGGCGGATCTCGGTGCCCGGCGTCAGGCTGATGAACCGGAAGGGTCCGGTGCCGACCGGGTTCACCGGGAACTGGTCGCCGTACCTGGTCGCCGCCGTGGGAGACACGATCCCGAGGGAGGACTTGGACAGGTTGATGAGGAACGGCTCGAAGGGGATGGACAAGACGACCCGGACGGTGCGCGGGTCGACCACCTCGCTGTGATCGTACGGACCGATGTCACTGGCTGAGGTGAAGGCGTTCCTGGGGTCCTTGATCCTGTCGAGATTGAACCGCACCGCCTCCGCGTCGAAGGGGGTCCCGTCGTGGAACTTGACGTCGGAGCGGAGAGTGAACGTGTACACCCGGCGATCGGGCGACACGCTCCACGACTCGGCCAGCCACGGGCCGACCGTGTGGTCCGGCTGCGCCACCACCAGGCTGTCGAAGATCGAGCGGAAGACGCGGTTGTGGGGCGCGAAGGCCGACTTGTGGGGATCGAGCCCGAACTGCGTGATGGCCGCCCCATCGAAGGCAAACACCAGCTCGCCGCCTGGCTGGATCGTCAGCGCCGACGATCCGGAGGTCGCCGTCGTCGCCGTTACACCTGGGGCCGGGCCACGCTGGCATCCGCCGAGAACCAGAGCAGCGGCCAGCGCGAAGCGAACGACGGTCCATGGGCCGAGCGCAAGACGCGCGATGTTCGAGCGAACGAGACGAGCCTGCATCTTCCCGTCGTACGGCGAGCAATGCGCATGCCATGGCCTTGCCCCGCGCGCCACGGCAGAGAGCTGTTGCGGCGGCAGCATGGGTGCTGCTGGGAGCGCATCTCGACGCGTGCTGGGCGACAGATCGATTCTTCTCCAACCGCGACTGGTGCGCCGGTCCAAGCACCCGAGAGGCGCGGCTTTGCCGCGCGGGCGTCGCCGGCCTGCGGGGGGAGCTCATGAGCGGGGACACCCCCTCATGGCGGCGAAGCCGCTCGGGTCAGGGCGGACCAGCCGGCGGAGATCAGGATGGTGTCGTCCTGCGGCGAGTGGATGCGGGAGCAGAGGACATCGCGGTAGTGGCGCTCGAGCGGGTTGTGGCGACTCAGCCCCGGATTGCCCGTGAGCTCGAGGCCGATCTCGACGGCCCGGATGGCGTTGCGGGTCGTGGTGTACTTGACGAGGTTGTTCTCCACGGGTGTGGGGCGTTCGCCGGGGTCGCTGCTCTCGGCGCGGCGGGTGGTGGTGTCGAGGAGGATGCGGTTGGTGTGCAGCAGCGCCTCGATCTCGCCGACCTTCTCCTGGACCCGTGGCAACGTGGCGAGCGGGGCGCCGAGGTTGCTCGGGGTCCGCTGGTTGAGGTAGCCGACCAGCCAGTCGCGGGCGGCCTCCGCCACCGCGCCGTAGATGGTCGAGATGGCGAGCGCGTTCCAGGCGGCGAGGCCTCCGGCCTTCTGAGCTGCCTGGGCCGCCCACTCCGCCGGTTTGCGGACATCGACCGCGTGATCGAGCGGCGTGAGGGCATCCTCGAACACCACCTCGTGGCTGACGCTGGCGCGCATGCCGAGATGATCCCAGGCGGGCTCGACCCGGATCCCAGGTGAATCCGAGCGGACCAGGAACGTGCCCACCCGTGGGGTGGGCTCGTCCGTGCGCGCCCACACCGCGAACCAGCGCAGGCCGGTCGACCCGGTCGAGTAGATCTTGTGGCCGCTGAGGCGCCAGCCTTCCGGGGTCGCCCGCGCCACGGTCTTCGGCAGCCCGCCGCGCACCGGCGTTCCGAGCTCCGGCTCGACCCGCAGGGTCCCGATGAGCGACATCTCGGTGGCGGCTTCGCGCGCCACCCGTTCGTAGAGGTGTCGCGGCCAGCGCCCGGCGCGCGACGCAGGCTCGGCCGAGGAGTCCGCGAACGTGCAGTAGGTCATGAACAGGATCAGCGCGGTCGACGGCTCACCCCGGGCCACGGCACGCAGCACCCGCAGGGCTTCCCCCAGCCCCGCACCCCGGCCGCCGAGGGCGGTCTCGACCGTCAGGCCGAGCAGTCCGGCGTCATGCAGCGCCAGGAAGTTCGGTTGCGGAAAGACCGCCTGCCGATCGAAGTCGGCTGCCGTGGCGGCGAAGCGCCGGCTGAGATCGTCGAGGACCTCCTGCGGCACGGGCCCCGCGGCCGGCGCGGCGTGAAGTCGCGGCGGCATGGCCGAGCTTGTCGATTTCGAGATGGATGCGACTGCCGACACGTGCCCCCGCCTTTCGCTGTTCCGCCCCCATCGGGAATCGATTTTCCCGACTGGACAAACCGGCAGTTTAGTGGAAAACATGGCGGAATGAAAGCCAGCGCGGACTCCACCCTGGAAGCCGACATCGTGGTGGTGGGCGGCGGCAGCGCCGGGAGCACCGCGGCGATCCGCGCGCAAAGGGACCTGCCGCTCGGGCGGGTGCTGCTGCTCGAGAAGGCCCACGTCAAGCGCAGCGGCGCCATCGCCATCGGGATGGATGGGCTCAACAACGCCGTGATCCCGGGGCACGCCACCCCCGAGCAGTACGTGAAGGAGATCACGATGGCCAACGACGGCATCGTGAACCAGCGGGCGGTCCTGACCTATGCCGAGCGCAGCTTCCCGATGATCGAGAAGCTGGATTCGTGGGGCGTGAAGTTCCAGAAGACCGAGGCCGGCGACTTCGATGTCAAGCGGGTGCACCACAACGGGAACTACGTGTTGCCCATGCCCGAGGGCTACGATCTCAAGAAGATCCTGACCAAGATGATCCGCCGCGCCGGCGTGCGCGTCAGCAACCGGCTGATGGCGACCCGCCTCTTGACCGCGCCCGACGGCCGCATCGCGGGCGTGCTGGCCTTGAACGTGCGCGACGGGACCTTCCAGATCATCCGCGCCAAGGCCGTGATCCTCTGCTGTGGCGCCTCCGGGCGGCTCGGGCTGCCTGCGTCGGGCTATCTCTACGGCACCTACGAGAACCCCGCCAACGCCGGTGACGGATACTCCCTGGCGTATCACGCCGGCGCCGAGCTCACCGGCATCGAGTGCTTCCAGATCAACCCGCTCATCAAGGACTACAACGGTCCGGCTTGTGCGTACGTGACGGGGCCCCTCGGCGGGCACACCGTCAACGCCCGCGGACACCGCTTCATCGAGAGCGACTACTGGAGTGGACAGATGATGCTGGAGTTCTACCGCGAGCTCCAGTCCGCGAACGGTCCGGTCTACCTCAAGCTCACCCACCTCGCCCCCGAGACCCTGACCGAGATCGAGCGGGTGCTCCACCGCACCGAGCGCCCGAGCCGCGGTCGCTTTCACGCCGGGCGCGGGCACAGCTACGGTGACGATCTGGTCGAGATGCACATCTCGGAGATCGGCCTTTGCAGCGGGCACAGCGGCTCGGGGGTGTGGGTGAACGAGCGCGGCGAGACCACCGTTCCCGGGCTGTACGCGGCGGGCGACATGGCGTGCGTGCCGCACAACTATCTGCTCGGGGCCATGACCTATGGCGAGATCTGCGCCGAGAATGCGCTCGCCTACGCGGCGTCGGCCGAGCCGCCCGCCACCGGCCCCGACCTCGACGCCCAGGCCGAGGCGGAGCGCCGCCGGGTGCTCGCGCCCCTGGACCGGCCGCGCGGCATCCCGCACCACCAGTTCGAGTACAAGGTCCGCCGGCTGGTGAACGACTACCTGCAGCCGCCGAAGAGCGCCAACCGCCTGGAGCTGGGCCTCGCGGCCTTCCTCCGGGCGGGCGAGGAGCTGGCCGAGGTCGGGGCGAGCAATCCCCACGAGCTCATGCGGGTGGTGGAGGGTGGGTTCATCCGGGACTGCGCCGAGATGGCGGCGCGGGCCTCGCTGTTCCGGCGCGAGAGCCGCTGGGGCCTCTACCACTACCGGCTCGACTACCCGGCGCTCGATGACGATGCCTGGTTCGTGCACGTGAACCTGCGCAAGAGCACCCGGGAGGGGGCGTCGGAGGACGGCGGCGAGATGCAGGCCTTCACCCGCCCGGTGGCGCCTTACGTGGTGCCGGTCGCCGACGGCGAGCGACGCAGCTACTACGCGATCCGGGTGCCCGCTGGCCGAGGTGCGGCGGAGCTGTCGTCGTGAGCGCGCGCGAGTCGGACCCAGGCAGCAGCCAAGGAGACGGGCAAGCAGGCGGCCAAGGAGACGCAGGCGGAGGCGGAGGCTGTCGCAGTGCGACCGGCCGCGCCCTCGGTGGGGAGGCCGGGCGCGAGCTGCGCAAGAGCGCGGAGGGCGCCGCCGCCGGGAACGCCCAGACCGCCATCCGGCTCGACGTGCCGGTGCTGGTCGACGAGCACCGCTGCATCCGCGGCTGTCACATCTGCATCGACTCGTGCCCAGTCGACTGCCTGTCCGTGAGCCCGGTGACCGGGAAGGCGCACATGCAGTTC
>Ga0265318_10000406_pt1 | contig 33364 bp, 21 predicted proteins | sample 4821metaG_FD_192431 | JGI IMG/M metagenome (GOLD analysis project Ga0265318, IMG submission 192431) | Rhizosphere microbial communities from Carex aquatilis grown in University of Washington, Seatle, WA, United States - 4-8-21 metaG | ecosystem: Host-associated > Plants > Roots > Rhizosphere >... | reverse complement strand
CTACGGCCTGGACCAGCCGCGCCTGACCCTCTCCTTCAGCTCCGGGGACGAGGCCTCTGCCGGGTCGCCGGCGGGGCGCACGACCGTCCTCCGGATCGGGGACACGACGAAGGTCGGGGACCACCTCTACCTGCTGTCGTCGGACGGCGAGAAGATCCACGTCGTCGGCCGGTCCCTCGCCGACAGCCTCTCGATACCGTTCGACCAGCTGCGCTCGGACGTGATCTTCACGATCCAGGTCTTCGAGGCCCAGTCGCTCAACCTCCAGACGGCGGCCCCCTCCAGCGTCCGGGTCAGACTGGACCGGGACCGCCAGAGCGGCCGCTGGCTGTTCAGGACGCCGGTCAACGCGAGGGCGGGGAAGAACGCGACCGAGCTGGCGATCAACGCGCTCGACGCGCTCCGCATCAAGTCCTTCGTCCTGCAGAACCCGCCGGCCACCGCGCCCTCCGCGGCGCCGCTGCTGCGCGTCACGATCGAGGGCAACAACCGCCACGAGACGCTCTTCGTGGGGGCCCGCTCCGGGGCCGACGACGACTATCTCGCCCAGCTGGAGGACCGGCGCGCCGAATTCACGGTCTCGATCCCCCCGACGCTCATGGAGACGCTCAAGAACGCCGCGGACGACCTCAGGGACCGCCACATCCTGGACTTTGACCCGAGCGCGGTCACCTCGGTGGCGCTCTCGGCAGTCAACCAGCCCGAGCTCGCGCTCCAGCGCCTCGAGTCCGCGGCCGGCGGCCACGGCGCGGACTGGCAGATCATCCGCCGGGGCGGCGGGGCGCAGGCGTCGCAGGCGCTCGCGGCGGACTCGGCCGCCGTGCAGCGCCTCCTCGACCAGCTCGAGACCCTGAGCGCCCTGCGCTTCCAGAGCGACGCGCCCACGAACGCCGACATCGAGGACTGGGGCTTCAACCGGCCCGAGCGCGAGGTCATCCTGACCCTCGCGGGCACGCCTGCGACTCAGGTGACGCTCCAGATCGGCCTTCCGACCAAGCGCGAGAACGTCGCGTACGCGCGGATCGCGGGGCTGCCCACTGTCTACGCCGTGGAGCCCGACATCCTCCGGGACACGAGCGCGTCGCCGCTCGCCTGGCGCGAGCGGCTGCTGAGCTCCCTTCCCGCGTCGGCCCGCATAACCTCCCTGACGCTCTCCAACGCGGGCGACAGCTCGGTCATCTACTCCCACAAGCTCGCGGACGGCGAGGAGTGGGACGCCGCCCTCGCGGCGGAGACCGCCCCGCGCAGGGAGGCGATCACGACCCTGCTCGCCCAGCTGCGCACCCTGCGCGCGGCCAGCTTCGTGCAGGACGGATTCCCGGACAAGGTGTTCGCCGCCGGCGAGGTCCGCTCGTGGAAGTACCGCCTGGACGCGGCCGTCTCGCTTCCCGGGGGGGCCGGCTCCTGGCAGGTGAACACCATGACCCTGTGGTTCGCGGAGCGGACCGGGGGCGCGGAGCAACTCGCCGGCTCGAAGGATTTCGGGGCGGTCTTCACGATCGAACAGCCGCTGCTCGACGCCCTGTTCAGGCTGACGCAGCCCTGACCGGATGCGAGATGGAATACTAAGGCCCTGCCTAGCGGGCGCCCGCGTGTGCGCCACGTGCCTCGCCACGCTCGCCGTGTGGTCGACGTGGCTCGTCCTGTTGCTGCTGCTCTTCTTCCAGGCCTACATCGCCTCGGTGAACGAGCTCCCGGTCCCGCGGTTCCTCCTGCACGCGATCGAGAACCACCTCGCCGAGTCCGGGCTCTCCGTGCGATTCGGGCGCGCCGTATTCGACCCGTCGGGACGGGTGCTGCTGCAGAAGGCCCGCTTCAAGCTGGCGTCGTTCTCCGAGCCCGTTGTCACCGCCGACGCGATCTACATCCGGCTGGACCCGGTGGCGCTCCTCGGGAGGCGCTTCGAGGCCAGGGAGATCCGCGCCACGGGGGCGAACCTCTTCATCCCCGCCATGCTCTCGGCCTCGGGGCGCCCGGAGACGATCGTGCAGGATTTGGACGCAGGGTTCTCGATCACCTCGAGGGGCGACGAGTTCTCGGTCGACTACCTGAGCTGCCGGCTCGGGGGCGTGTCCGTCACGGCCCGCGGCCAGATCAACGCCGGCACCGTCGCCCGCAACGGCGCACAGGCCGCATCCCTCCCGCTCACCGAGTTCGTGGCAAGGAACTACGTGGCCCTGAGCCGGGAGTTCTCCCGGGCGGAGGTGCAGATGGCCGGCCTCGACGGCGCGGTCCTGACGGCCCTCCTGACCCCGTCGGACACGCGCGGCGCGATCGTGACCGCCGAGCTGTCCGCCGCGGGCCTGAGCATGACCGAGCCCGTGGCGCTCGAGGCCAGGGGAATCCACGCCTCGTGCCGGTTCCCGCTGCTGGGCGGCGCCCCCCTCATGACCTCGGCGGTGGCCAGCGCCGAGAGCCTGCACCTCGGCCCCAGGCTCGAGGTGTCCGGCCTGCGCGCCCGGACGCGCGGGATCCTCAAGGTCGACACGCTGAAATTCAGCCCGAGGCTGTTTGAGCTCACCGCCGGATCCGCCTCGTTCGACGGCACTCCGCTCGCGGCGCCCGTGGCGACCATCGTCCCCGGGAGCGGGAGCACGGCGGCCGCCGAGGTCTCCGCGGTGCTCTTCGGCCTCCCGGCCTGGGCCCGCGGCAGCGTCGACCTAGAGTCCAAGTCGGCCGACGTCTCGTTCGAAGGGTCGGTCGCGCCCGGCGTGCTCGGCCCGGTGGCCGAGCGCACCCGCTTTGACATCCGCCGATTCGTCGAGCTGCACGAGCCCGTCGCCGCGGCGGGAAGCGTCCGCTTCTCGCCGGGATGGAAGTTCTCGGACGTCACGGCCCGCGTCGACGCCCACGATTTTGTCGCCTACCATGTGAAGTTCGACGCGGCGCGCGGCGTCGTGACCTTTGACGGGACCCATTTCGCCGCGCGCGAGGCGACGGCCGTGAGCGGCGACAACATGGCGCAGGGCTCGTACGAGCAGGACTTCTCGACGAAGGAGTTCCGCTACCTGCTGGCGGGCCGGCTCAGGCCCCTGGACATATCGGCCTGGTTCCTGGGCGACTGGTGGACCAACATCTTCAAGCACTTCGAGTTCCCGAGGCGGCCCCCCGACGCTACGATCGACGTGCGCGGCCGGTACGCGCACGCCAGGGCCTTCCAGGTCTACGGCTATGCCGACTCGAAGGAGCCGGTGATCCGGGGCGTGCCCTTCGACTCCGTCCGGACGCTCCTGTTCGTCGACCAGTCCGCGTGCGACGGGCTCGACGTCCAGCTCTCCAGCGGGGGCGGAAGCGCGCATGGCTCGTTCAAGCTGGCGACCGAGCCCGCGGGCGGGGCATGGAGCGGGCTGGACATCGACGTGACCTCCGCGATCTACCCGACACCCCTCGGGAAACTGCTTCCCCCCGACGGCGCGGCGGCCGTCGCCGCGTTCTCGTTCGACAAGCCGCCCGCCATCGCCGTCCGCGGGCACTTCGACGGGCCCGCGGGGGCGAGCGTCCGGCACAAGGCGCTCCACGCCGACGTCCGGACGGACGGGGGCTTCCGCGTCCACGGGGTCGCCTTCGACAGGGGCTCGTTCAAGCTGGACCTGAGCGACGACGAAATCGACATCGCCAACGTCGATGCGGGCTTTGCGGGCGGCGTCGTGTCGGGGACCGCCCATGTGAGCGGGACGGGCGCCGAGAAGCGGCTCCGGTTCAAGGGGACGCTGGCGGGCGCAAGCCTGGGACAGGCGGCCGGGGCGGCCGAAGGCTACGTCGTCGGGCGCGCGCCGGGGAGCTCCACCGCGCTGGAGACGTTCGCCAAGGACAAGTCCGGCGTGAGGCTCGACCTGAGCGCCACCGCCCAGGGGCGGCCGGGGGAGCTCGGCACCTTCGTGGGCGACGGCAATTTCCAGATCCAGGGAGCAAATCTCGGCGAGCTCTCGCTCCTCGGGGGCCTCTCCAAGGTCCTGAAGTTTCCCGAGCTGCGGTTCACGCAGGCCAGGGCCTCGTTCAAGATCGAGAACTCCTCGCTCAACTTCCCCGACCTGAGCGTGATCGGGGCGAACTCGGCGATCCAGGCAAAGGGGACGTATGGCATCGACCGCCGGTGGCTCGACTTCTCGGCCACCATCTACCCCTTCATGGAGAGCAGGTCGCTGCTGCAGATCATCAACGCGATCTCGGCGCCGATCTCCGCCGTGTTTCGCGTGAGGCTGACCGGAAGCATCGACAAGCCCTCCTGGCGGCTGGCCTACAGCCCCCTCAACCTCCTGCGCGAGGACGACTCGAAGCCGGAGGCGCCAGACAAGCCGGCTGCGCCGACCCCGCTGGCCAATCCCTCTCGCTGACAGGAGGATGGGTGGCCCTCGGCCCCGGGCCGCACCGTGTGTTTGCGTAAAGCCCGGGGTGCGAAACACATTGCCCCGACTAGACCGAAGCGCTTAATTCACCCGGGCCGCATGGACCACGTCAACACATTGCCCCGCCGAACCTGGACCGAGCGGGCGTCGCTCGCGCTCGCCGTGGTCCTTCTTGTGATCGGCGTCACCACGCCCCTGGGCTGGCTCCTGCACATTGACCGGCTGGTCATGCCGATCGAGCACAAGGCGCCGATAATGTTCAACGAGGGCCTGTGCTTCCTCGCGATCGGGTTGGCGCTCCTCGGGCGCGAGCTCGGCCACAGGAGGGCGGTCTGGGCGGGGCTGGTGCCGGCGCTGATCGGCGCCCTGACGGCGTACGAGGGATTCTCCGGGGTCGACCTGAGGATCGACGAGATATTCGCGCGCGACGCCCTCTTCATCGACACGAGCCAGCCCGGCCGCGGCTCGATCATGGCGGCGGGCTGCATCCTGGTCGCGGGTCTCACCATCTTCTGGAAGATTTGGGAGAGGCGCGCGCGCGAGCGCCTCTTCGCGGAGGCGGTGTCCGGGTCGGTGCTCGCCTCCGTCGGGTTCTCGACGCTGCTCGGCTACGCGTTCGACCTGCCCGCCGTCTACAACTGGGGCACGAACGCGGCCACGTCGGCCGTGACGGCGGCCGCGCTGCTCCTGGCCGGCGCGGCGCTTCTGGTGCTTGCATGGAGGGCCAGCATGAAGGAGGAGGGAGGGCCTCCCGCGTGGCTGCCTATGCCCGCGGTGATCGGGAGCCTCACCCTGACCCTGATCTTCTGGATCGGGCTGCAGGAGCGGGAGACGGCCTACCTCGAGGCGAAGACCTACAGCGAGATCGACCAGATCTCGGCCATGATCAAGTCCAGCCTCGACCAGCAGACCAACCTCGTGGACCGGCTGGCCCGCAACGGGACCGACAACCCGGACGCGAACATCGTCGCCTGGCAGACGGACGCGGCCGCGCTGTTCGACGACTCCAAGGGCCTTGGCTGCGTGTCGATCTCCCTGATCGACGCCGTAGGCTCGAAGCGGCTGACCCGCTGGGTCTATCCGACCCAGGACAACGTGGGCCTCATCGGATTCGACCATTCGTCGGAACCGAGGAGACGCGAGGCCATCGAGGCTGCGCGCGCCAAGAACGCCCCGGAGCTCTCAACGTTCACGGACACCGGCGGGAAGAAGAACCCGGGCTTCGTGATCTACGCGCCCATTGGCAGGAACGGGAGCCCGAGCCACTATGTGGCCGCGGAATACCTCTACGCCAGGTTCTTCGGGACGGTCTACAAACAGCTCAACCTCGCCGGCCACTACACCCTGACCATCACCGTGGGCGGGACCCAGGCGTACAGCTCGGCGCTCTCGGAGACCGAGAGCGCGATCCAGCCGAGCGAGGTGGCCCTCTCGAACCTCTTCGACCAGCGCATAAAGCTCCGCCTTGCCCCCACCCCGGAGCTGGTCACGGCCGACAAGCGCTACCTGCCCGAGATGGCTCTCGGCGGCGGGCTGGCGATCACCCTTCTCCTCGGGTTCATCCTCCACTTCGCGCGGCGCGCGCGCTCCGGCCAGTACCTCTCCGAGCTCTCCAACAAGAGGCTGGTGGCGGAGAACGAGGAGCGGCGCAGGATCGAGGCGAGGCTCAAGGTGTCCGACGAGCGCCTGAGGCTCGCCCTGGACTCCACCCAGATCGGGATTCTCGAGTGGAACGTGCCCAAGGGCCACGTCTACTACAGTCCGGGCCTCTGGGGGCTGCTCGGCTACGAGCACGCCCGGATGCCGTCCACCCTCGAGGTGTGGCAGTCCCTCATCCATCCGGAGGACCTCCCGCTCTACAGGAAGCGCACCGAGTCCCAGCTGAACGGCATCGCCTCATTCATCGACCCCGAATACCGGGTCCGCGCGAGGAACGGCGACTGGCGCTGGGTCTATGTCCGCTCGAAGTCGGTCCTCGCCGGCCCCAATGGCCGGCCGACGCGGATAATAGGCACGGTCCAGGACATCACGACCCGGCGCGAGTCCGAGCAGGCGCTGCGGGAGAGCCAGGCCGAGGCGCGCAAGCTCTCGCTCGTCGCCTCAAAGACGGACAACCTCGTCATCATCGGCTCCGCGGACGGGAGGATCGAATGGGTGAACAGCGCCTTCTGCAGGGTGATGGAGTACACGCTGGCCGAGGTCGTGGGCAAGGACCCGGGACGCCTCCTGGGGGGACCCGACACCGACGCGGCTCAGGCGGACCTGATCCGCGAGGAGATCTCAAAGGGGGTCGGCACGAACACCGAGATCGTCCAATACTCCAAGTCGGGCAGGAAATACTACCTGCACATGGAGGTGCAGGTCGTCCGGAACCAGGCCGGCAACGTCGAGAACTTCATCGCCATCGAGAACGACATAACGTCCCGGGTCGAGACCGAGAACCAGCTGCGAAGGGCGAAGGCGGAGGCGGACTTCGCGTCGCGCGCCAAGAGCGAGTTCCTGGCCTCCATGTCCCACGAGATCCGGACGCCGATGAACGGGGTCATCGGGATGACGAGCATCCTCATGGAGACCCCGCTCACCGCGGAGCAGCGCGACTTCGTCAACACGATCCGCACGTCCGGCGAGGCCCTCCTGACGATCATCAACGACATCCTCGACTTCTCCAAGATCGAGTCGGGCAAGATGGAGCTTGAGAAGGCGCCGTTCGAGCTGGCGCTCTGCGTCGAGGAGGCGCTCGACCTGTTTGCGCCCACCGCCGCAGCCAAGCGGCTCGAGATAGGCTACCACGTGGAGCCCGACGTCCCGCCGTGGATCGTGGGCGACGTCACGCGCCTGCGCCAGATCATCGTGAACCTGGTGAACAACGCCATTAAGTTCACGCCGACGGGCAGCATCTCCATCCAGGTCCGGCGCATCCCGCTCGACGCCACCGTCCGCGCCACGCCCGCGGGCCGGATGCGGCTCGAGATCACGGTCCAGGACACGGGCATCGGAATCCCACCCGACAGGATCGACCGCCTGTTCAAGGCGTTCAGCCAGGTGGATTCCTCGACCACCCGCAAGTACGGGGGCACCGGCCTCGGCCTGGCGATCTGCCAGAGGCTCTGCCAGCTGATGAACGGCGACATCCGCGTCGAGAGCGCGCTCGGCAAGGGGTCGACCTTCACGATCGCCATCATGACGGATGCGGCGCAGCGGCCGGCGGAGGTCACCGCCCCGTCGTTCTCCGGCGTCGAGCTGAAGGGCGCCATGGCGCTCTGCATCGAGGACAATCCGATCACCCGGGCGCGCCTGCGCACCCTGTTCGACTCGCTTGGCGCGACCTGCGTCTTCGCGAACGAGCCGGAGTCGGCCGTCGAGATTGCCTCCAACCTTCCGAACCCGCCGGCGATCGTGATCCTCGACCTGCCCGAGTTCGAGAGCCAGCGGGCCCTCGACCTGACGGCCGAGATAAAGAGCCCGAGGCTCATCCTCTTCCGCCTCGGGCAGACCCCCCCGGCGGCGCCCAAGGACGGGCTCCCCTACGCCACGGTCTCGAAGCCGATCAAGACCGTGTCGTTCCTCCAGGCCCTCGCGCTGCTCGGCAACCGCAGCGGCAACGGCGGCATCGTGGTGCAGACGAGGCACGAGGACCGCCCGATCGCGGAGGAGATCCCCCTGACGGTTCTCCTGGCCGAGGACAATGCGGTCAACCAGAAGGTCGCGCTTCGATTCCTCGAGCGGATGGGCTACAGCGCCGATGCCGTCGGCAACGGGCTCGAGGTCCTGCAGGCCTTCCAGAACCGCAACTACGACCTGGTGCTCATGGACCTGCAGATGCCCGAGATGGACGGCCTCGAGGCAAGCCGAAGGATCAGGAGGACGCTGCCGGCGGACCGCCAGCCGAAGATCATAGCGCTGACGGCCAACGCGATGCAGGGCGACCGCGAGATCTGCCTCGACGCGGGGATGGACGACTACATTTCAAAGCCGGTCAAGCTGCACGAGATCGTGGCCGCCATCAGGCGCCAGTTCTCGAAGGTCAAGGTCGCGCCGACCGTCACCGGCTGACCGAGGCGGACAGCCCGGCGATTTCCGACGCGCGTGAGCGGTCGGCGGCCAGGTTCCTCAGCTCGAGGGGATCGTCCTCAAGGTCGAAATAGAGCCACGGCGAGCCGTCCGCGTTCAGGACGAGCTTGCGGGCGCGCGTGCGCACCCCGGCCCAGACCCGGTCGCACTGGTCGGGCAGCCGGACGACGGAGGGCATCGAGATGCGAGCGGCCCCGGCCGGCCGCGGGGGCAGCCCGTCCCTTCCCTCCGCCCACCGCGCCGCCATCCCCGGCAGGTCGACAAGGGAGATCGGTCTGTCGTCCCTTCCCGCGGATCCCGGGATCCGCACAAGAAGCGGCACCCGGATGCTTTCCTCATGGGGCCAGCCCTTGCGGAAGAGCCCGTGGGACCCGTGCATGTCCCCGTGGACCGAGGTCACGACAACAGCCGTTTCCGGCGGCACGCCGTCGACCAGCCGGCCGATCGCGCGGTCCGTCGCCTCGATATGGGAGTAGTACCCCGAGAGGTCCGCGCGGGACCTTGCCTCGACCCCGCCGCCCGCCGGAACGTTGCCGCGCAGCACGAGCTTGCCGGGATCCGAGGCGGGGATCCCCGCTGCCGGGGCGCCGTAGGGCGGATGGGGCGCCTCGAGGCTGACGACGGCGAACCACGGCCTGTCAAAGGCGCCGATCATGGAGCCGGCCCGGCCGCACACGACGTCGCTCTGGTATCCCTCAAAGCGGACAGGCTCGGGCAGGAGCGTCCCGTGAAGCCAGGGATCGTTGAGGAGGAACCCGCTCTCGAAGCCCTCCCAGAAGTCGAACCCGCCCCGGTACCCCGGGGGGACGACCGCCCTCGCGTGATCCTCGCCGGTCAGCCTCGCCGCGCTGTCCCTCCTGGAGAGGTGCCATTTCCCGAAGAAGGCGGTCAGATAGGACCGCTCCCTCATCTCGTGCGCGATCGTCCGGGTCCCCGGGGGCAGCGGGTCGAAATAGTCCCGCACGCCGTTGCGGGGGGACTCGATGCCGGTGAGCAGGGCCGCCCTTGCGAAGGGCCCGAAGGGATGAGGCGTCACGGCCTGCGTGAAGTTCACGCCGGCCGCCGCCAGGGCGTCGAGGCGGGGCGTCCGGGCGTTCGGGTCCCCGGAATACCCGCTCGCCTGCGCACGCCACTGCGTGGTGACGATCCAGAGGATATTTCGCGGCATGGGATGTTCGCGCCAGGGCGCGGGTTGGGATTGCGCCACAACCAAACCGCATGGCGCGTTCCGGTGCAACCCAGCGTCCGGCACATCCCCCGGCCGCGGGGACAACCCATTGAAACCTCACAGCCGGCGCCCCGGCCCCGTCCTCACTGCAGCTCGGGCGGCATCTGCAGGACGCGCGCCGACAGCGAGTCGATCAGGGTGCCGGTGTGCTGGACGGTCCTGTCCTCGCCGGAGTAGATGGTCGCAAGCGGCGTGAAGTCCCTCAGCAGGACGCAGTAGTCGCTGTTGACCATGATCCCGAGGAGCTCGCCCGTCTCGCTGAAGACAAGGTCTCCCCTGGAGGTCGCAAAATCCCCAAAGAGGCGCTTCAGCACGCGGTTGTCCACGCGCACGTAGCCCCGGTGGGCGTCGTCCAGCTTGAACCCGAGCTCCCCGTAGCCCTTGCCCCCGCCGCTAATCAGGAGCGCCTGGGGGAACTTGAAGGGATCCGCGGCGAGGGGGTACACCTTGGCGCCCAGCGCGGCCACCTGCTGCGGGTCGACGGGCACGACGACAACCCGGGGGTCCGCCTGGAGGAACTCGATCATGGAGCCCGTGGACCTGTAGTCCGGAGGCCGATCGAACCGGACCGAGATCCGCTCCCAGTCGGAGCCGATCTCCCGGAACGAGAAAAGCGTGTCCTCAACCTCGACGAGTGCATAGACCTGCTTGCCGTCCGTGGTGAACACGGTCTTCGCCTCCCGGTCCCTGGTGGTGTTGCCGAAGAGCCCCTTCCGGTTCGCGGAAAAGGTCGTCTGCACGCGGTTCGCCAGGAAGTCGTTGAAGAGGACGTTCGCGGAGATCGGCCGGTTGTCCCGGATCTCCTTCGTGAGCTCGCCCGAGCTGTGCGCGAGCGCCCCCACGCCTTGGGCGAGCTGGTTGGTCGCCTGCTCGACCTTGGCCCGCTCCGTCCGCTCGGTCTGCACCTGCGCCTCGAGCTCCGTGGCCTTGGTGGCGAGCTGCTGCTTCTCGCGCTCCCCGACGGCCACGGCGACGGTGAGCCCCTCGATCTGCTTGCGGGCCTCGGCCTGCTGGCCCTCGAGCTTGGCGAGCGCCTCCTTCTGGCGCTGCGCCTCCGCGTTCTTGTCCTCGAGCGCCCGCTGCAGCTGCGCGAGCTGGCTGCGCGTGAGCGAGTTCTCCTGCGTCTCGCTCTGGTACTTGATATTGAGCTCGGCCTGGGACTTCTGCGTGTCGACCAGCTGCGCCGTGAGCTTCTGGCTCTCTGATTGGAGCTGCCCGAGGCTGCGCTCGCGGGAGGCGAGCGTCGAATCCGACGAGGCGAGCTTCTGCTCGAGCGCCTGGCGCGACAGCTCCTCATCGGAGAGCGACTGCCTCATCGCCTCCACCAGGTCCTGCTCCTTCGAGACCGTGTTGGAGGAGATCTCGTTGACCGGCGGCTGCACCGGGCGCGACGGGACCGCCCGCTCCCACCGCGTGAGCGCGATGAGGTTCAGGAAGAGGAAGTCGACGATGAACAGGAGCAGGGTCTTGTTCATAGCGCGGCGGGCGCGGCGGCGGACCTCTGGCCCTCAAGGATCAGCCGGCGCTTGAAGCCGCGGACGTGCCGGATCTTGACCAGGGCGACGCAGATGATGCCGAACAGGTTGGAAGAGTAGGCGGCAAGCAGGTTGGGCTCGATGACGCCGACGACCTGCAGCACGAGGGCCGCGGCCGTGCCCATCATTCCCACGTACAGGCCGCTGTCGAAGAGGTTCTCCTCGTTCTCCATGAGCCGGAGCTTGAGGAGGGGCGAGGAGTCCTGGACTTCTATCTCCCGGATCTTGCGCAGGCAGGCCATGTACATGGCGACCTGGAGGGCGGCGAATATGCCGATGGATACGAGCGTGGAGGTTTCCATAGTGACGGGTTTTGAGGGTTGGACGGGTTCAGTTCGGGTTGCCGAGGCCGCGAGCATCGGGATCACCAGGCGCACGCGGTATTCCGACGACGGGGCGGCCTTCAGCAGGAAGGGTTCGGTTGCGACAATCAGGAGCGCCGACATCACGACGGCGAGGACGCCCGCGCGCACGTGCTGGTGCGGGCCGGCCGAGGGCCCTCCCGCGGGCGACACGACCCAGAGGTCCAGGCCGCGCAGGAGCAGGTAGAGACCGAGGATGTAGCCGGCGTACTTCAGCGAAAGCATGAGCCGCGGGTGCTCGAGCACGAGGGCCGCCGCGGCCCCCATGGCCGGACCCGGCGAGCGATTGACCGGCACCTCGCGCTGAAGGAGAAGGTTGACCGCGCCCTGGCCGTCCGTGAGCGCGAGGCGCAGGTCCTCGGAGCCGGCCTTGCCGTAGCGGATGAGGTACGACGCGACCCTGTCCGCGGAGTTCGAGAGCAGCGCGGCCGAATAGATGAACGGCAGCTGGTCGGGCGCCACCCGGCTCAGGTGGGCGTATTCCCCGACGGTGCGCACGCTCTCCGTCCGGCGGACAAGCTCGCAGAGCTGCGTCCAGTCGAGACGGCGCCCAAGCGACAGGAGGTCCATGTAGAAGCCCTCGAGCTCCCCCAGCTCGTTGCGCTGGACCGCCGTCTCCGCGAGGGTTCGCACCTCGCGCTGGAGGGTCGGCGACAGGTGCTCCCCCTGGTAGAGGAGCCCGGTGAGGAGGATGAGCGCGTCCAGCGGCTGGCCGCCCGGGCGGCTGGCCGGGACGAACCTGCCGGTCTTAGCGATGTCGCGGGTCTTCAGGACCGCCTGCACCCCGATGGACCCGGAGTTCGCCAGGTAGGATCGGACGGTCTCCCGCGCGCGCTCCGGGATGAGGAACGTCACGACCGGGGTGCTCGAGGCGTGCGCCGTCTTCTGGCGCAGGTTGAAGAGGGGGTCGAGGGCGGGATCCCAGCCGCCCCAGGCCGCGAGGGCGGGCTGCCTGGACGAGAGCTGGCCCAGGGCGCGCTCGAGCGCGGGCGCGCGCGGGTCGTCCACGGCCTTCGCCGTCTCGAGCAGGAAGAGGGCGGGCCCGATCTTCTCCGAGTCGACGAGATCGCGGCCGAACGCGGCGACCGACGCGGTGCCCGCCCCGGCCGAGCGCAGGAGGCCCTTGCTGACGGACTTCAGGCTCACCGGCAGGAGCCACGCAAGCACCGCAACGACGGCCCCCGCGAAGACGAGGGCGGGCGCGGCCGCGGGGGTGTGTCGGTGTTCCTGGGGCGGAATCATTAGCTCTTCGAAAGTATTGATTTGCGGGCCCGAAAAGGGGCGATCACGCTGGTTATTCTCACCGACCGATGTCTCTGGAAATTGTTCACTACAACGATCCAGTTTTGCGCAAGAAAGGCGAGAAAATCACCGTATTCGACGACGGACTCGCCTCCTTCGCAGGCCAGATGATCGAAACCATGCACGCGGCGCACGGCATCGGCCTGGCCGCCCAGCAGGTCGGGCGGGCGATACAGCTGTGCGTCGTCGACCTGCGGGCCGCGGAGGCCGACTTCGACTGGGAGATCGACGGGAAGAAGACGCCGCTCGAGCTGTTCATGCCGATGGTTGTGGCGAACCCCAAGCTGGCCGTCGCCCGCAAGGCGCCGACCGTCTCGCTGGAGGAGGGCTGCCTGTCGTTTCCCGAAATCCGGGGCGAGGTGGTGCGCCCGGACGTGGTTGCAGCGAAGTTTCAGGACGCGGGCGGCTTCCACCACACCCTTGAATGCACGGGTCTGTTCGCCCGGTGCCTGCAGCACGAGGCCGACCACCTGAACGGGATTCTCTTCATCGAGCGGATGGAAAAGGCCGTCCGCGCCGCGATCGACGACGCTGTGAAGGCGCTCGCCAAGCGCACCAAGGCCGAGCGCGCGGCCGCGGCGAAATGAGCATCGCGACCCGCGCGGGCGACAAGGGCACGACCAGCCTGCTCCACGGCCAGCGGGTGCCGAAGGACCACCCGCAGATCGAGGCGGTCGGGGCCTTCGACGAGCTCAACGTCGAGATCGGCGCCGCCCGGTGCGCCGCGGCGGACCCCGCCGCGCGCGACCTCCTGGGGAGCATCCAGGGCCTGCTGGTCGCCGTCATGGGCGAGATAGCCTGCGCCGAGGAGGACGCGCCGGGGCACGCCGGGTCGAAGTTCGCGCGGCTGTCCGAGGAGGACCTCCGCCGGCTCGATGATTTCCTGGCGGCGCTTGAATCGAGGGGCCTTCGCACGGACGGGTGGGCCACGCCCGGGGCGAATCCGTTGGCCCTTGCGTTCGACAGGGCCCGCGTCGCGGCCCGCCGGGCCGAGAGGCGCCTCGCCGGGCTGCCGGCCGGCGGGAGGGCCGCGAGGCCCCTCCTGTTGCAGTGGACGAACCGGCTCTCGGATGTCCTGTGGCTTCTCGCGCGGGAGGCCGAAATGCGGGCCTCAAAGACGTAGCGGATCGGCTTCGGGATCCAGGCTCCCCTAGGCGGGCCGCTGGCCGAGTGCGGACGCCCGCCATCCCGCGGCGACAAAGGACCTCCAGTACTCGATGAGCAGCAGGTCCAGCAGCGGCCCCACCGGGACGTCGGGGGCGCTGAACCCGTTTTCCCGGAGCCAGGCGCCTAGGGAGCGTGCCTCCACGAGGCGCGCGTAGAAGAGGTTATGCGTCGTCTGGTCCAGCAGCGCCGGCAGCTCCCCGCCCGCCACCCAGGCCCGGCACATCGCGTCTATCGCCTTTCGGGCCGCGGGCTCCCTGGCCATCAGGGCGGTCTGCTGCTCGGGTGAGTGCGCCCGGGCGCCGCCCTGCACGACGGAGGGCTGCGGCCACCGGGCGTCGCGGATCGCCGCGTCAAGCCTTTCCAGGGCGGAACCAAGGACGTCGTCGGTCATCAAATCGTGTGGTTTCCTGGGCTTCTCACGCCAAACCGGAGGGGCTCCGGCCGTTGCGGGCGCCCGAGGCGGCAGAGTCTCGCGATGACTCCAGGGAGATCCATGGCTGCGAAGGAATAGCGCCGCAAAGGGCCAAAACCGAGCCAAATTGGGCTATCGGGGGGAACCGGGAACGCTTGATATCCGCCGCTCTTCAACCCAGATTTTCCTTCCTATGCCATCCGCACTTTTGATCCTCGTCCTGGCCGCAGGCTGGCGCGTGTTCACGCTTTACGTGCCCGCCCTCAGCAATTTCTCGCCGGTGATGGCCCTCGCCTTCTGCGCGGGCGTCTACACCCGCAACCGGTGGATGTGGCTGGCGCCGTTCGCCGCGATCGCCGTGTCGGACCTTTACATCGACCACTATTACGCGGCCGTCTACCACTACCAGTGGGGCCTCGGCGGTGCGGCCCTGAGGATTCTCTGCTTTGCGGCCGCGATCGGGATCGGGGTCGCCGTTTCCGCGCGGCGCAACTGGCTCAACCTCCTCGGAGGGGCGCTCGCCGGATCCGTCCTGTTCTACCTTGTGACCAACACGGCTTCGTGGTTCGGCGACATGGGCTATGCTCATGACCTGGCCGGATGGTGGCAGGCCGTCACGGTGGGCCATCCCCAGTACTATCCGACGCTCTTCTTCTTCAGGAACACGCTCGTGAGCGACCTGCTCTTCACGGGGTGCTTCGCCCTCGCGATGGAGTATGCCTCGCTGCGCAGGGGCGACCCGAGCCTTCTCGGCCTAAAGCAGGTCGGCCGCTAGCTCGGCGAGCTCCGAGCGCTCGCCCTTCTTGAGGGTGACATGGGCCGCTATGGACTGGCCCTTCATCCGGTTGTGGCAGTAGACGAGGCCGTTGCTCCTCGAGTCCACGTAGGGGTTGTCGATCTGCGCCGGATCCCCGATGAGGATGATCTTGGAGCCCTCGGAGATGCGCGTGATCACCGTCTTCACCTCGTGCGGCGTGAGCTGCTGGGCCTCGTCCAGTATGAAGAACCTCCTCGCGATCGAGCGGCCGCGGATGAAGCAGAGGGCCTCGATCTCGACCAGGCCGCTCTTCAGCAGCCGCTCATAGGGCTTCACCATCCCGAGGGTGGAATGCCCCGCGTGGCTGCCGTTGGACGACTGCGGCGGGCTCATTGACGCCATCATGTTGTCGCGCTTCCAGCGCTTCTTCTTGGAGACCTTCTTCGAGGCGAACTGCGGCTCCTTCGGCGGCTTCGACGGCATCAGAACCTCGAGCGCGTCGTAGTAGGGCTGCAGCCATGGCTTCATCTTCTCGTCGAGCGTGCCGGGCAAGAAGCCGATGTCCTTGCCGAGCGCGATCACGGGGCGCGAGATGGAGACGCCGTCGTAGCGCGAGTTCTCGTCGAGGGTCTGGTGGAGCGCGCAGGCCGTCGAGAGCAGCGTCTTCCCTGTGCCGGCCTTCCCGAAGCACGTCAGCATGTGGATGCTGTCGTCGAGGAGCGCGTCCATGAGGAACTGCTGCTCCAGGTTGCGAGCGCGGATGGGGATCCCGCCCGGCGCCTTGACGAACTCGGGGAGCTTCAGCCTCTGCACGACGTTGTCGCCGTAGTAGCGGGCGGGCATCGTCTTTCCCTCGTCGGAGCGCAGGAGCACGTACTCGTTCTGGTAAAGCTGCCTCGCCGACTTCGCGTCGATCTCAAACTCGCCTTCCGAGCAGAAGCGCTGCAGCTCGTATATCGAGAGCGAGATCTCGCGGTAGCTCGCCTCGTCGACGTCCTCAGGGACCTTGTCGGTCAGGTAGTCCTCGGACTCGAGGCCGACCGCGCGCGCCTTGAGCTGCACGTTCACGTCCTTCGTGACCAGGACCGTGGGCGGCGGGAACCGCTCCTGCACGAAGAGCGCCGAGGCTATGATCCGGTTGTCCTGCTTCGAGAGGTCGGGGAGCACCGCCCGGAGCCGGTCCATGGCGGGCGAGTGGCGCCCCGGCTCCATGAGGTAGGGGTTTATGATCACCGAGAGGGTGCCGCCGTTCGGGAGCTCGACGCCCTCGTGCATCGAGCGCGAGTCGGGGAGCAGGTCCTGGAGGATCCGGTGCACCCTGCGGGCATTGCGCCCGCGCTCGGTCGACTGCTCGGTCTTGATCGAGTCCAGCTCCTCAAGGACCTCGACGGGGATGACCAGGTTGTTGTCCTGGAAACTGTAAATCGATTGCGGGTCGTGCAGGAGGACATTCGTATCCAACACGAAAGTCTTAACCTTTGCCGTAACCCTTATCCGCGAGTTGGGGGCAGTGACCCCGCGCGTGTTATCCATTTAAAAGGTTGGGAATATCCTGTGAATAACTGAGCACAGACCCACCCTCTTGTCCATCAAAGAATAGGGCTCCCCGTGTTACAAACCCGTTCAGAGCCGCCCTTTAGCGACATTCGCTAGGCCTTTGCAACCACAATGCGCCCGCCGCCCGCACCGCGGCCGACCTGCCCACAGACTCGGTGCCCGGATTGAGTTGAGATCCCGGGGCAGACGGGGAACGTCCCAAGGTGGTGTGCGGCGGCACCCAGCGCGGTTCACACCGGCGGGGCGGTCAGGACCAGGGTAGCCGACCGTGGGGAGAAGCCGTGCTCCGTTGCGGCACCCGAGGGCCAACCCACGCGGATGCGCCGGGGAGGATTGCGGTCACTCCAGCCAAAAAAACACGCGGCTGCGGATTGCGAATAGTAGCCCGAGCCGGCATGCACCTCGCCCACCTGGGTGAAACCGTCGGCGAGTTCGACGGCGATGCGCGCCCCAACGGCAGCAGGGTTGCCGACGGGGCCGCGAAGCCTGATGCAAAGCGAATTGCGGCCGGCCATCCCGTTGTTTCGAAACGCGAGCGTCGTGCTGTTGTTGCGGGTTATGAGGAAGTCGGGCCAGCCGTCATGGTCGAGATCGATTACGGCGAGGCCCTTGGCGTCGCCCGGCACGATCAGGTTGCTTTCGGCCGGCGGCACGGGTGTGAATCCGCCGCGGCCGTCGCCGCGCAGCAGCTGGCTCAGGCCGCCGTCGAAGCGACCGACGCTCGGGATCGGCGAGTAGGAATTCTGCACGGCGTATATGTCGGCGCGGCCGTCGCCGTCAAAGTCTCCGGCGACCAGCCCCTGGATCGGCGATGCCTGCGCCATCCGGGGCAGCGGCTCGAACCGGTGGGTGCCGTCGGGCTGGCTGAGGAACACCCCGCTCCGGAATTCCTCGGCCGAAAAGCGCTGCGCCGCCGCGAGCTTCTCCTCGCCCAATACCTCCCCCAGGGTCGCCCGGGCGTAATAGTCGTTCCTTTGGAAACGCTTCAGGATCCCTGGAATTGAGGCCCCTAGGTCCCTGCGGGTGCGCCGCGGATACACCCTGTCCCCCTCGTAATACGCCTCGACCAGCTGACGGTCCCCGTCGCCCCTGAAGTCCCCGTAATAGATCAGCGCGGGGTGCTCCCGGGTCGCGCAATACGGCGTGTTGAGCCCCACGTTGCCGACAACGTAGTCAAGCCTGCCGTCGCCGTTGAAATCGGCGGCGGCGATGGAGTTCCACCATCCCGTGCCGGCCGCGGAAAAGCCCGCCCTATCGCTCCAATCCTCAAAGCTCCCTCCGCGGTTGTTGTGGAAATACTTCACGTGGCCCCATTCGAGCGCCAGCAGGAGGTCAGGCCAGCCGTCCCCGTCCACGTCGCTCCACAACGCTCCGGTCACCATGCCAACCTCCCGCAACCCTGGCGCCACCAGGTCGGTGATATCCTCAAACCTGCCGCCGCGGTTCGCCCACAGCGCGCTCCTTGGGGAAACCGGATACTGGCCCGGCACGACGCGGCCGCCTATGAAGAGGCTGAGGCGGCCGCTGCGGTCAAAATCCGCGGCCGCCACTGCGCCGACGCTCACCGAAAGCTGGGGAAACACGCCCGCCGGCGCCGGCCTGAAGCCGCCGCGGCCGTCGTTCAGGAAAAGCCTCGGCTGGTATTCCGTGGAGTCGGCGGGCAGGCTGGTCCCGCCCTTCGTCACCAACAGGTCGTTGATTCCGTCGCCGTCGGCGTCAAAAAGGAGGATGGGCCCGTCATCGAGCGATTCCCCGGTGGAAGGCACGCGGGGGGCTGCGCCGGCGAACCCCGCCGCCACGCCCGAACGGAGAATTCGGGCGGGGTCCGTCGGCGTGCCCCCCATCGCGGCATCGTCGTTTCCGTCCCCGTTCAGATCGCCGACCGCGATCGAGGGCCCCCTCCTGTTCTGGCGCATCGGCAGGAGCGGCTGCTGGACCAATTCATCGACAAGAGTCTCCCTGGAGATGAGTGAAAACCCGGCCGCCGAGCTCACTTCCGAGAACTGGCCCGGGGCAATCTCCATGGGCGGCCCCGGCGCAACAGGCGCGGAGGGCTCGGTGACCGTGAATCGCCTGTCGGCAGCCAGGTCCGAAAAGCTCTGGACATGCCCGCTCGGCCAGGAGACGACCAGGCGCCTTATCCTGGTGTCCTCCCCGAGGCCAAAGTGCAGGATCGGCTCGGAGCTGGAGAGGACGCCGCGGGCGAGCACGAGCGCGCGGACCTGGGCGCCCGAATCCGTCTCGATGCGCACGGTCGAGCCGACACCAAACCTGTTCGAACGCGTCCCGCGAAGCGCGATGATGGCGCTGTGGCCCGTGTCCGAGTCGTTTCGCAGGAGCGTGACGCCCCCCTCGTAGTTCGCATAGACAATGTCGAGGTCGCCGTCGCCATCGAGATCACCGAAGGCCGAGCCGAAGCTGATGCCCTTCTGGTTCAGCCCCCAGGCGGCGCTCACGTCCTCGAAGCGCAGGTCGCCCATGTTTCGGAACGCGAGGTGTTGCTCAACCAGCATGGGACTCGCCTTGTCGATGCGCATCTTCTCGCCGACCGTCTCCGCAAGCTCCTTGCGGGTGTTGAGATCGGCGTTGTGCAGCTCGCGGTTCATTCCGTTGGTCACGAAGAGGTCCAGGCGGCCGTCGTTGTCGAGGTCCTCAAGGCGCGGCGACCAGGTCCAATCTGTCGCGGAAAGGCCCGCGAGACACGCGGCCTCCAGGCAACGACCCTTCCCCGTGTTGATGAAGAGCGCATTTCGCATGTACTGGGGGGCGGCCGCCGAATTCTCGGGAGGATCCGTCAGCATGCCCCGCATCAATGCGATCGTGCGCTGGTCCTTCTGGTGGGTGGTCGGCGCCATTTCGGCGACGAAGAGATCGATCAGCCCGTCGTTGTTCACGTCGCCCAGGTCGGAACCCATCGACGAATAGGTCGTGTGCGGCACGACCGAATCGATGGTGTCGGTGAAGGTCCCGTCCCTGTGGTTATGATAGAGCTTGTCCGGCACCGCGAAGTCGTTCGCCACATAGAGGTCCGGCCAGCCGTCTCCGTCGTAGTCCCACCACACGGCGGAATGGCCCTGGGCCTCTCCGCTGATCCCGGCCCGATCGGTCACGTCGGTGAACGTGCCGTCGCCGTTGTTGTGGAAGAGATAGTCCCTCTGGCCGTTCGGATGGCTGGCATCCAGAATGTTGGTTTGGATGAAGACATCCAGGAACCCGTCGCGATCATAGTCGCAGAAGGCCGCCATCACGGATGCATCCGTGACTGCGAGTCCCCGGGCTCGTGCCTCCTCCTTGAACGTGCCGTCACCCTGGTTGATGTAGAGGAGATTCGGGGCGCCGTAGCGGCAGACGTAGAGGTCCAGGAGCCCGTTGTTGTCCACGTCCACAAACGTTGCACCCTGCTTCCATATCCCCGCCGCCTCCCCCCTGTCGCCGACCCCGGCCTTCTCCGTCACATCCTCGAATTTCCAGTTCCCCAGGTTGCGGAACAGCCGGCAGCTCCTGGTCTTGCTCACGACAAAGATGTCCGGCCGGCCATCTCCATCGTAGTCGCCAATGGCCATTCCCGTGCCGAACGAGCCGTTCTCGATCTCGTAGTTGAGGGCCCCCCACATCTTTGGGTCGTCATAGGGGTTCTCCGTGACCACCCCGGTTTCCTGGGACGGAAGGGCCTTGAACATCGTCGCGCCCCGCCGGCCGATGCGCGGAGCCAAGGGCTGTTCGGCAATCGAGCCCGCGGAGCCCGGCGCACCGGCCCCAGCCGGAGAACTCGGCGGGACCGGCGCCAGGCCGCCAAGGAGGGAAAGGGGCCGACCCATGAGGACGGCCCCGCCGGCCGCCATGGTCCTTATGAATCTCTTTCGGTTCACCTTGGTTCAGCTCACGCCTGCGCGCGCATGCCCCACCCACTTCGGTTGCCCGTGCGCCGCCCTGGACCACCTCAGGCCGTGATTGGGTAGTTTCATCACCTCAAAACGTTTGAGTGGCATCTGCAGGTCAATGAATAATCACTTCCTTGCAAAGCCGAAGGGATTCAACGTATTCCCAATCGGCGGCCAATGCAAAAATGCCAATGAGCCCTCTCTCTCGGTTTTCGTCCCGAGCCTGGATATTGGCCCCGGTCTGCGCGCTAACATTCGTCCTTTGGTCGGACTGCGTGCGGCTGCGGCATGTCGAGCTCGTTTCCAGCATTGCGGGGGAGGATGCCCGGATCGACCCCGGATCGCCGACGGGCTATGCCGACGGCAAGCGGTGGCTCATCGTGCCGGAGCACCACAACCCGACCTATCAGTGGATCGAGGAGACACAGCTGATGCTGGCCCGCGGGGACTGGCGCGTGAGGAGCGTGGGCTATGAGAACGCGCCGTTCGGACGGGCGGTGCACGCCGCCTCGCCCTACCGGTGGTGGCTTGTTCTTATCGCCTGGGTCGAACACGCCCTCACCAGCCAGCCGCTTGGATTGTGCGTGGAGAAGGCCGCCCTTTTCGCCGACCCGATCCTGCATCTGCTGCTTCTGGCCGCGGCGACGATCCTGGTTGCAGTGCGTTTTGGGCCCTTCTGCGCCGCGCTCTTCTCCGTCGGGCTGGCCGCCATATTCCCGCTTGCTTCGGCGTTCATTCCGGGCGTCGCGGATGATTTCGGCCTGGTGCAGATCTGCTCCCTTACGAGCGTGCTTCTGCTCGTCGCAGGGACCGCGGCCGGGCAGCGGGCAACCCTCTGGTATTTCGCGGCCGGCGTCGCCGGCGGCTGCGGGCTGTGGCTCAGCGCGATGGGCCAGGTGCCGATCATCGCGGGGATCGCCGGAGGCGGAATTCTTGCGGAGCTGATGGCGCGGGGCAGCCCGACGGGGCCCTCGGTCGGGTCCTCCACCCCTCCACCATGGAGGGCCTGGGCGTTCGGCGGGGCGGTCTCGAGCCTTCTCGGCTACCTCATCGAATATTTTCCCGGGCACATGGAGCCGCAGCTGCGGGTCAACTATCCCCTCTATGGGCTGGCGTGGCTGGGGCTCGGCGAGCTGCTCCTGAGGTTCGCGTCCTGGATGCGGGGACGGAAGCCTCCAGGCGGCTTGAGGGGCGCAGGCATCCTGGTCCTCTCGGCGGCCGCCGTCGCATCGCTTCCGGTCGCCATTTCGCGGAGAGGGGTCCGCGTGTTTCTGACGGACGACCTGCTCTCGGCTCGGCTCACAAGCCTGCCCGATCCCGCCTTGGCGGGGGGACTGTCGGCATGGGTGGACCGCAATGTTCCGGGCGGGGCATTTACCGCGGCCTGCCTTCCCCTCCTTCTGCTTGGCCCGGCTGCGTGGTTCCTCTTTCGCACGCGGACGGGTGCCGCCCATCGCGCGGCAATCGCAATCGCCGTGGGGCCGGTCCTGGCAGCAGCCGCGCTCTCAATCCGACACCCTCGCTGGTGGAACACCTTCGATGCCGTTATGCTTGTGCTGCTCGTGGCGGCTGCAGCGGCCGTCCACACGGCGACCAATCCGCGGAGGAGCCGCTGGCTGTGGTCCGCGCTCCTCGGCTCGATTCTCGCCTTCAGCTTGGTGCACCTTGTGCCCGCGGCGGACGCCGGCGAATCAAGTAAGTTCCGGCTTACGCTGGCCGAGGTCGAGGGCCTTCACGAACGCGGTCTCGCCCATTGGATCGCGGATCATGCAGGGCCCGATGGCGCGACTGTGCTCGTGCCCCCGTTCCGCACATCGAGCTTTTGCTTTTACGGAGGATTGCGCGGGCTCGGCACGCAGAATTGGGAGAATGGCGACGGCATGTCGGCCACTTTCTATATCGTCACCGCAATGCGGCAGGGTGAGTCGCTTTCGGCCATCAGGCAGCGCGGGGTGACCCACATCGTGCTTCCGTCATGGGACACCGATTTCGACGATCTCGCGCGCCTGAGGCTGAAGGACCCGGCGGCTTCCTTTGTGTACGCCCTGCATAACACCCATGGCGGCGGTTTCAGCTGGCTGCGCGCGCTGCCCTATAGGCTGCCTCCGGTGGGCAGCCTTGAAGAGCAGTCGGTGATGGTGCTCGAGGTAATGGATGAGACCGACGCTGCCACCCAGCAGAGCCGCTTCGTGGAGTACCTGGTCGAAACGCACCAGGCCGAGCAGGCGGCCCTCGCGAGCCAGGCGCTCCTGCGTTACCCCGCGAACCTCGGGTCCCTGGCTGCCCTGGCACAGCTGGCAATCGCGCGGGGCGACGAAGGGGCCTTCGACAAGGCGTTCAAGGCCATCGTGTCAAACCTCCCCAGCCGCTCCGGCCAGGGCCTCGCCTGGGACAGGCGGGTCAGCCTGGCGGTTGTGCTGGCACTTGGCGGGCGGGCCGATCTTTCGCGGGAGCAGGTGAATCGCTGCTTTCGCGAGGCCAATGAGGCACACATTCGTTTCCTGACGACAGAATCGCTCTACCATCTCCTTCTGCTCGGTGGACGCGTTGGCATCGAGATCTCGGATCCCGAATTGCGCGCCCTTTCGTTGAAACTGTTGCCTGAGAAACTGCGCGAGCGCCTTTGAGAGGGTCGCACGCATCCTAATCCTCGGACCAGCGCCGGCACCTGTCATGTCGGATCGGGGTTAGGGAGACCGCCTCATCAAGCTCGGTTGCGCGCGTCCCAGCCGCCAGGCGATCCCCGCTATGCCTTTGCGACCTCGATGCGTCTGCCGCCCTGCGCCGCCGACTTGTAGACGGCCTCGATGACGGCCATGTGATCGCGCCCCATGGAGCCGGGGATCGGCGTTTCGCGCCCGGTGAGGATGCACGAGGCGAAGTCATCCATCTGCAGCGATTGCTGGGGCACCTGCGGGAACCTGAGGAGCCCCCGCGAAGTGTTCGCGGCGAGTCCGCGGTAGCCGTACGCGGGATCGAGCCTGATCCATCCCTTCTCGCCCTCGGCCAGGAAGAAGTTCCTGCCGCGGTTGTAGCTGGACGAGGCCTCGCACGTCACGCCGCCCGGAAACTCCATCGTCCACTCGATCGTCTCCTCCACCTCGTTGAAGAGCTCGGGCCTTGTCTTCGGGAGCTCGCGCGCGGTGATCGCGACCGGCTGGGCCATCGCCGCGCGGCAGGCGGCCTGGATCACGTAGATTCCGACGTCCATCAGGGGGCCGCCTCCGGAGAGCGACTTCTCGATCCGCCACGCCCTCTGCATGAAGGTCCAGCTGTCCTCGCCGGAAAGCTTCGTCATGGTCCCGAAGTCCTTCTCGCGGGCGAGCCGGTCGAGCTCGATGTGGTTCGGGTCGAACTTGAGCCGGTAGCCTATCGAGAGCTTCACGCTGCTCTTCCGGCACGCCGCGATCATGGCGTCGCAGTCCGCCACGCTGTTCGCCATCGGCTTCTCGCAGATCACGTGCTTGCCCGCCTGGGCGGCCCTGATGGTGTGCTCGGCGTGCAGCCCGTTGGGGGTCACCACGTAGACGATGTCGATGTCCGGGTTCCCCGCGATCTCGTGGATCGAGTCGTAGTTCCAGATGTTCTTTTCCGGGAAGCCGTACTCGCGGCTCCAGCTGACGCCCTTGTGATGGGATCCGGTGATGACTCCCGCGAAGCGGCAGAGCTTAGTCTGGCGCAGGCCCGGCCCGAGCTCGCCCCGCGAGTAGAGTCCGAGGCCCATGAGGGCGACGCCGAGCTTGCGCTCGCCCCCCTGGGTCGCCTCCGCGATCTCCGCGGCCATTGTCCCGGCCGCGCCGCTTCCGAGAAAGGCGGCTCCAAGGGTCATGTTGCGGACAAACGTGCGGCGTGAATGCGCGGAATCATGGGAGGCGCTGTGGACGTTCATGGTGGGCAGGGGGTGGCATGGGGGCGGGGCCCCTCCGGGGACTTCGATCCAAGGAAGTCGAGTTGCGGAAAGGGGCAAGCCCAGTCGTCATTCGGCGCAGGCCCCGGCCCTGTTCGGCCCGGGCGGGGGCTGGATGCCCGCGGCCGCGTCGAGCCCCGCCAGCTCGCCGGCCATGTGGGCCATGACGGCCGGATAGCCCGGAAGCATGGAGTGAAGGGGGCACCAGACGACCTGCTCGGTTGCGGACGCGATCCTCGAGCTCCCCGGCGGCATGACCATAAGGTCGAACGGCGTGCGGTAGGTGTAGACGGGCAGCCCGCGCAGGGCGCCCGCACCGGAGTCCAGGTCGCGGAGGAACGCGCTGCCCGGGCGCATCTGCCGCACCCCTGCGCCGCCGTGCAGGTAGGCGCTCAGCGTCCCGCCGTGGGGGCCCGCTATCGAGAAGAACGCGCGGGCCGACGCGGCTCCCCCGAGCGCCTGGAGATAGTGCCGGGCGACGATGGCGCCCATGCTGAAGCCGACCAGCGCGACGGGCGCCCCGCGCGCGACGTTGCCCGCGATGAATGCCTTCAGCTTGCCGGAAAGGTCCTCGATCCCAAGGCCCCCGTCCCGCGGATGCAGGGTCGGCGCATGGCAGAGATGGCCCCGGGCCTCGAGGTGGCGCCAGAGCGGGCGGAAGAGGCGACCCGTGTCCCAGAAGCCGTGAACCATGACGATATTCATGCCTCGTCGTGGTCGCGGACGAGGATGGAGGCGCAACCGATCGACTGCCTTATTCCTCAGGTTGGCTCCCCGCGGGCCATCTTTTCAAGCGCGGTGACGGTCTGCCAGTTGCGGGTGGTGGCCCGGGTGGAGAGCTTGCGCTCGAAGAACGCGTTGTTGATCTTCGTGACTCCGTATCCTAGCGGGCAATACACGTAGACGACGTCGCCGTCCAGGACCGCACCCTCCCCTGGCGCAAGAGGCAGCTCGATCCCCTCGAGGGAGGGCGCGCCCGCGGAGCGCACGAGGAACGTCGCGTGGAGGAACCTGGGGTCGACCTTTGGGCGGCGCAGGAACGGGTTGGCGCCGACCACGGCCGACATCGCTCCCGCGGTCCTGACGGCGGCGGCCACCTCGTAGCCGCAGTCGCGGAGGATCCTGCGCTCAATCGCGGCCCCGTGCCGGTCGCCGTCCGCGCCCGGGGCCTTGAAGACGACGTTGCCGCTCTGCAGGTACGTGCGCACCTCTCGCAACCCCAGGGCCTCGTGAATGGCCCTCAGCCTGTCCATCTTCAGGGGCCGGCTGCCGGCGACATTGATCCCGCGGATCATGGAAACGAAGGTGTGCATCGCCTTCCGATTGAGAGCGGAATCCCCCCTTTCGGCGAGGCCCAATCGGCGGCGATAGGCCCTGCCCCGCTGGGGGTTGCGGGATTCAGCCGGCGGATCCGGGCTATGACACGAATCCCCCCGCCGGGGCTTGTAAAACGTGGCCTTATATTGCAGATTAACCCTCCGCACTTGATGAAACCAGCCTCCGCTAAGGCCAAAGCAACCGGCGCACATGGCGTTTGTGATTGCTGCTGCCCTAATTAGATAATGCCGACTGCGGACACTGTCTCCACCGCGGTTGATCCGGCCGCGGCGGACCGGAGTCTATCCGGACTGCCGGCCGCGGAGCGGATCGCGTGGGCCGTCGCCCGGTTCGGGGACTCGCTGGTCCTCAGCACGAGCTTCGGGGCCCAGTCGGCCGTGATGCTTCACCTGGCCACGCGGATCGCCCCGTCCATCCCCGTGGTGTTCGTCGACACCGGCTACCTGTTTCCCGAGACCTACCTCTTCGCCGACCTGCTCACCAGGCGGCTGGGGATCAACCTCAAGGTCTACAGGGCGGTCGAGTCTCCCGCCTGGATCGAGGCGCGGCACGGCAGGCTCTGGGAGAAGGGCGCCGAGGGGATCGCCGCCTACAACCAGATCGCGAAGGTCGAGCCGATGCAGAAGGCGCTCTCCGAGCTCGGGGCCCGCGCGTGGCTCGCGGGGCTCAGGAGGGTGCAGTCGAGCACGCGCGGGAATTTGCCCGTCGTGGCGGTCCAGGACGGCCGGGTGAAGATCCACCCGATCGTGGACTGGACGGACCGCGAGGTGCACCGGTACCTGACCGAAAACGACCTTCCCTATCACCCGCTCTGGGAGAAGGGCTATGTCTCGATCGGCGACACGCACACGACGCAGCCGCTCACGGCCGATATGACGCCCGAGGAGACCCGATTCTTCGGCATCAAGCGCGAATGCGGCCTCCACGACCCCGCCGCCAACATCTGAGGGATTTCCGGAATGACCCACCTAGACGAACTCGAATCCCAGAGCATCTACCTCATGCGCGAGGCCTACCACGCCTTCGAGAAGCCCGCGATGCTCTGGTCCATGGGCAAGGACTCAAACGTGCTCCTGTGGCTGGCCAAGAAGGCGTTCTGCGGCCACATCCCGCTGCCGGTGGTGCACATCGACACGACGTACGAGTTCCCCGAGATGCTCGAGTTCCGGTCCTGGGCGCAGAAGCACTACGGGTTCGAGCTGACGGTGTGGACCAACTTCGAGGCGCGCGCCCGCGGGATAGGCTACGAGACGACGGACCCGGTGACGGTGACCCACGAGCTGAAGACGGTCGCGCTCCAGCAATGCCTGGCCGCGAACGGCTACGACGCGCTGGTCACGGGCATCCGGCGCGACGAGGACTCGACCCGCGCGAAGGAGCGCTACTTCTCCCCTCGCAACGCGGAGTTCGAGTGGGACTACAAGGACCAGCCACCCGAGTTCTGGAACCACTTCACGACCGAGTCGGGGCCGGGCGAGCACGTCCGCGTGCAGCCGCTCCTCGACTGGACGGAGATCGACATCTGGTGCTACCTCGACCGCGAGAAGGTGCCCCTGCCGGGAATGTACTTCTCGCGCAACGGCCAGCGCTACCGCTCGCTCGGCTGCATGCCGATCTCGAAGCCCGTCAAGAGCGACGCGAAGACGATCGATGACATCATCGAGGAACTCAAGGTGACCAGGGTCTCCGAGCGCGCCGGCCGCGCCCAGGACCACCACGAGCGGAACGCGATGCAGAAGCTCCGCGCCAAGGGCTTCATGTGAATCCAAAGATGCCTGCACTTTCGGACACCGCCCCCTCGCCCAAAGCCCCCGTCCCCGCCGCGCCCGCCGCGCCGGCGGCCAAGCCGTTCCAATCGGACCACCTCCAGCTGGTCGTCGTCGGGCACGTCGACCATGGGAAGTCGACCTTGATCGGAAGGCTCCTCTTCGACACCCATTCCGTGCCCGACGGGAAGGCGGAGCGGATCGAGGCTGCCTGCAAGGCGGAGGGGATGGAGTTCGAGTACGCCTTCCTCCTGGACGCGCTCCTGGAGGAGCAGGCGCAGAACATCACGATGGACACGACCCGCGCGCCCTTCCGCACCGAGAGGCGCCCGTTCACGATCATCGACGCCCCGGGCCACAAGGAGTTCCTGAAGAACATGATCACCGGCGCTGCGAGCGCCGACGCCGCGGTCCTCCTCGTGGACGCGCAGGAGGGCCTGCGCGAGCAGACGCGCCGGCACTGCTTCCTCCTCTCGCTTCTCGGGCTGCGGCAGATCGTCGTCGCCGTCAACAAGATGGATCTGGTCGGCTACCGCCCGGAGGTCTTCGAGGCGATCCGGTCCGAGCTCGCCGAGTTCCTGGCGAAGCTGGGCGTCGAGCCCGCAAACTTCATCCCGATCTCGGCCAAGCACGGCGAGGGCCTGCTCCGGGGCAGCGAACGTATGACCTGGTACCGCGGGCCGACGCTGCTCGAGGTCCTCGAGAGGTTCCGGGCCAATCCCCCGGCCTCCGGCGGCCCGCTGCGGCTCTCGGTCCAGGACGTGTACCGCTTCGACGCGCGCCGGATCATCGCGGGGCTGGTCGAGTCCGGAAGCGTGTCGGTCGGGGACGCGATCGAGTTCGTGCCCGGGGGCAAGCGAAGCCGGGTGAAGTCGATCGAGACATGGCCGCAGTCGGATCCCCCGCCCCGGGGGCCCGTCGGCTCCGGCAGCGAGGTCGCCCTCACGCTCGAGGACGAGCTGTTCGTCGAGCGCGGCCAGATCGGCGCCCCGCTGAACGACAGGCCCTACGAGGCCAGGACATTCACCGCGCGCGTCTTCTGGATACACGACACGCCGCTGCGCTCGGGGGAGCTCATCCCGCTCAAGCTCGGGACCCAGCAGGCCGAGGCCCGCGTGCTCGGGATCCAGAGGACGCTGGACGCCGTGACGCTGGAGACCGGCACCGGCACGACGGGCGAGGTCAAGGTCCACGAGGTGGCGGAGATCCGCCTGCGGGTGCGAAAGCCCATCGCCTTTGACGTCGGGGGAAAGGTGCCGGCGCTCGGCCGGTTCGTCCTGATGAGGGGTCGCCGGATCGGCGGGGGCGGCGTCATCGACTCCGTCGTCGACGAGCCGCCGGACAACCTGGGCAGGAGCCCCGTGAGCCGCGCCGCGATCCTCGGGCACTGCGGCTGCATCATATGGATGACCGGGCTCTCAGGCTCGGGCAAATCCACGCTCGCGCAGGCGCTGGAGCAGCGCCTCCTCACCTCGGGCATCCTCACCGCGATCCTGGACGGGGACGTGCTGCGGACGGGCCTGAGCAGGAACCTAGGGTTCACGCCGGATGACAGGAGCGAGAACCTGCGCCGGGCGACGGAGCTTGCGATCCACCTCGCCGACGCGGGCATCGTGGTCATCGCGGCCCTCATCTCGCCCTATCGGGCGGACCGCGCCATGGCGGCCGAGCGAGCCAAGGAGCGCGGCATCCCGTTCGCCGAGATCTTCATCAACGCGCCCCTCGCCGAGTGCGAGCGCCGCGATCCCAAGCAGCTCTACAAGAAGGCCCGGGCGGGCCAGATCCCGCAGTTCACGGGGATCGACTCCCCGTACGAGGCGCCGCTCGCGCCGGACCTCGAGCTCAGGACGGATCGTGAACCCGTGAGCGACTCGATCGAGAGGCTCACGCAGGCCGCGCTCAGCCTCGCCCGGCCCCTGGAGCAGGCCGGCTCCGGCGCCGACATATGAGTCCCGGGACAGTATACCTGGTCGGTGCGGGGCCCGGGGATCCGGAGCTGATAACCCTCAAGGCCCGCCGCGTCCTCGCCGAGGCTGACGCCGTGGTGTACGACCACCTGGTGGACGCCGCGCTCCTCGAGCTCACCCGCCCGGGATGCGAGCGCATCTTCGCGGGGAAGAAGGGCGGACAGGTCTGCCGCCCCCAGGCCGAGATCGACGGGACCCTCGTGCGCCTGGCCCTCGAGGGAAAGACCGTAGTCCGCCTCAAGGGAGGGGATCCGTTCGTGTTCGGCAGGGGGGGCGAGGAGGCCTCCGCGCTCGCCGCCGCCGGGATCGCCTTCGAGATCGTGCCCGGGGTGACCGCGGCCCTCGCCGCCGCCGCGTATGCGGGCATCCCCCTCACGCACCGGTTGCACAGCTCGGCTGTCGTGTTCCTCACCGGCCACGAGGACCCGTCGAAGCCGGACTCGACGATCCACTGGGAGGACTACGCCCGCCTCAAGGCGACGCTCTGCGTCTACATGGGCGTCCGAAACCTGCCGGAGATCGCCCGCCGCCTGGAGGCCGGCGGCCTCGCGGCCTCGACGCCGGCCGCGGTCGTGGAATCGGCCACGACCGAGGCCCACCGGAGGCTGCTCGGGACCCTTGGGACGATAGCCGGGATCGCCGCCCGCGGCAACGTCCAGGCGCCCGCGATGCTCATCATCGGCGAGGTCGCGGCATTTTCGGAGAGTCTCTCCTGGTTCGAATCCTCGGCGCGCCTGGCCGCATCCCGATGAAGATCGCCCTCGTTGACAACGGATCGCTTGAACCCTCGGCCCACGGATGCCTGCGGGCGGCCGCCGCCGCCATCGGCGAAGATGCGGGCGCCCGCGTCGAGGCGGTCTCGTGGAGGCACAGCAGCCGGATGCCCCCCGGCGCCCTGGAAGGCGGCCGGGCATGGACCCTGGCGCCCTGGGTCCGCGCACAGGTGTCGGCCGGCGAGCGCGAATTCCTGTTCGTTCCCTTCTTCATAAGCCCGCAGGGCTCGATCGGCACCTCCCTGCGCGGCGACCTGGACCGCCTCCGGGAAAGCGAGGGCGGATTGGAGTATTCGTTCACCGACGGGCTGTCGGCGGGAACGTCGCTGCCCGCGATCATCGCCGACCGCGTCCGGGAGGCGATCGCGTTGCTGGGGCTGCGCAGGCCCGCGGTCGTCGTCGTCGACCACGGGGGCCCCTCCCCCGCCTCGGCGGAGGTGCGCGACCAGGTCGCGGACCGGGTCCGCGCGATGCTGGGCGGCGCGATCGGACCCCTCGCCGCGGCGTCCATGGAGTCTCCCGACGGCCCTGGGTTCGGGTTCAACCGGCCGCTCCTTGGCGAGGCCCTCGCGCGGCCCGGATTCGACCCGGGCGACGTGCTGATCGCACCCCTCTTCCTCTCGCCAGGCCGGCACGCCGGGCCCGGGGGCGACCTGGGCCGCATCGCCCGGGAGGCCGAGGCGCGCTCGCCGCGGCTCCGCTGCCATTTCACGGAGCTCGTCGGATCGCATCCCGCCGCCATCGAAACCCTTGCCGGCGCCCTTTCGAGGGCGCTTGGTGCCGGAGCCCGCGCATGAGCACCAACCCGAAGGCAGCAGCGGCCAAGCCGCTCCACAAGAACGAGCAGATCAAGGCCGAGAGCAATTTCCTTCGCGGCCACATCCTGCAGGACCTCGAGGACGCCTCGTCCGCCACGATCTCGGAGGACAGCTCCCAGCTCACCAAGTTTCACGGGATCTACGTCCAGGACGACCGCGACCTGCGGGTCCAGCGCCGCAGGGAGGGCAAGGAGAAGGCCTACGTCTTCATGGCCAGGGTCCGCGTGCCCGGCGGCGTCTGCACGCCGAGCCAGTGGCTCGCGATGGACGCCATCGCGGACTCGCATGGGAACGGCACCCTTAAGATCACGAACCGCCAGTCGTTCCAGCTGCACGGCATCATCAAGAGCAACCTGCGCGCGGCGATCCGCGAGGTGAACCGCGCCCTTCTCGACACGCTTGCCGCGTGCGGGGACGTGAACAGGAACGTGATGTGCAATCCCAACCCGCACCTCTCGGCGCTCCACGGCGAGACCCTCGCGATCGCGAGGGCCGTCGCGGACCGCCTGCTGCCGCGCACGAGGGCCTACCACGAGCTCTGGGTGGACGAGACGCTGGTGGCCGGGGGCGAACCCGCGGAGGACGAGGAGCCGATGTACGGCAGGACGTACCTCCCGAGGAAGTTCAAGGTGGTGTTCGCCGTCCCGCCGAGCAACGACGTTGACGTCTTCGCCCACGACCTCGGGTTCATCGCGATCACGGACGCCGGGGGCCGCCTGGCCGGATTCGACGTGACGGTCGGCGGCGGGATGGGGATGTCGCACAACCAGGTCGAGACCTATCCCAGGATGGCCGATGTCCTCGGGTTCTGCCGCCCCGACCAGGCCGTGGACGTCGCCGAGAAGATCGTGACGGTGCAGCGCGACTTCGGGGACCGCACCGACCGCAAGCACGCACGGTTCAAGTACACGGTCGCGGACCGCGGGCTCTCCTGGATCAGGGCGGAGGTCGAGCGGAGGCTCGGATGGGAGCTCGGGGCGCCCCGGCGCTTTGAGTTCACGGGCACCGGCGACCGCTACGGCTGGACGGAGGGGCCGAACGGGGACGCCCATTTCACGCTCTTCATCGAGAACGGCCGCGTTAAGGGGGCAACGAAGGCTGCGCTGCGCGAGATCGCGAAGGTCCACAGGGGCGACTTCCGGCTCACGCCGAACCAGCACCTCATGATCGCGAGCGTCGCCCCGGAGGACCGCCCGCGGATCGACGCCCTGCTGAGGGAGCACGTCCTCGACGGCGCGCACCGCGCCACCGGGCTGCGGCTCAACGCCATGGCCTGCGTCGCCCTGCCCACGTGCGGGCTCGCCCTCGCGGAGAGCGAGCGCTACCTGCCCGACCTCGTGACCCAGCTCGAGGCCGAGGTCGAGGCCGCCGGCCTGCGGGACGACGCGATCGTCATCCGGATGACGGGCTGCCCGAACGGGTGCGGCCGGCCCTTCCTCGCCGAGATCGGCTTCGTCGGCAAGGCGCCGGGCAAGTACAACGTCTACCTCGGTGCGGCGTTCAACGGGACCCGGATGAACGCGCTCTACAAGCCCTCGGTCGCCGCCGCCGACATCGTGCCCCTCGTGCGCCCGCTGCTCAGGCGCTACGCCACCGAGCGCCACCCCGGCGAGCGGTTCGGCGACTTCGCGATCCGGGCGGGATTCGTGACCCCGACCGGGGCGCCAGCGGATTTCCACGCGCAATCCGCCATGAGCGACGCGTCGGACCTTTGATCGGGGACCCGCGGACCGGCCGCCCGCGCCCGGAATTCCCCGGGAATGAAATGAAACGGGCCGCCTACCCCAGGCGGCCCGTTTACTGTGCTGACTTACCCTGCTTTACCCTAAGCGACATGTCCGGGCCCTTGGCACGGACTCTATCTGTCTCAATGAAGCCAGACGGTCGATCGGGGCAATTGGTTTCAGCCAATCCGAAACAATTCACATTTCGTTTACGGATATCGTCTTATAGGACCAACGACCCAGGCGGTCGGAAGGTAGTCAGGGCCCGGCTGCGGACTCCGTCCGGGCGGGCTTCCTCGGTTTCGGGTCGGTCCACAGCCTGACCAGGTATTCCGCGAGATTCTTCATGCTCGTGCGCTTCAGGCCGTAGGCGCGGGCTGCGGCGACAAACACGGGGGCCACGGCGCTCCTTTCCTCATAGTAGCGCCAGAGTTCGGCATCGATCCGGGCGAC
>Ga0265318_10000404_pt1 | contig 33512 bp, 32 predicted proteins | sample 4821metaG_FD_192431 | JGI IMG/M metagenome (GOLD analysis project Ga0265318, IMG submission 192431) | Rhizosphere microbial communities from Carex aquatilis grown in University of Washington, Seatle, WA, United States - 4-8-21 metaG | ecosystem: Host-associated > Plants > Roots > Rhizosphere >... | reverse complement strand
TCCCCATCCGTCTCGCGCTACGCGCTCGACGCCTCCCCCGTAAGTACGGGGAGGATGAAAGTTAGTCCGGGTGGACGGAGCGCAGGAGATAGGGCTGGCGGCGCAGCGCGGATTCGATGAAGCGCGCGGCGTTGCGCAGCACGGGCAGGCGGGTGCGGATCAACTCCTCCCTGCCGGCGCGCGAGGTCGAGGTGGAGCAGTTGATCGCCGCCATCGACCGCCCGCCGTCGTCGAGGATGGGCACGGAGACCGACACCAGGCCGTAGTCGAGCTCGTCCTGGATCGCGGCATAACCGGTCTTGTGCGCCTCGGCGAGGATGCGCTTGAGCTCGGTGCGCGACGTGACGGTGTGCTCGGTGAACGACTTGAAGATCGCGGTGTTGAGGTAATGCGCGCGCACATTGTCCGCCTCGAAAGCCAGGATCGCCCGGCCCATCGACGTCGCATAGGCGGGATAGCGCGTGCCGATGCCGGCCGCGAGCCGCACCATCCTGTTGGTCGAGACATGCACGAGATAGAGAACGTCGTAGCCCGACAGCACCGAGAGCGACGAGCTGTCGCCGGTCTCGTCGCGCACGGCCTGAAGATGCGGGCGCACGAGCTCGCCCAGGCTCATGGAATCGAGATAGGCCGAGGCGAAGCTCATCACCTCGGGGCGCAGCAGGAAATGGCGCCGGTGCTTGGCGACATAGCCGAGCTTGACCAGCGTGTTCAGGCAGCGCCGCGCCGCGGCCGGCGACAGGCTGGTGATGGCGGCGACCTCGCTCAGCGTCATCTGCGGGTTGTCGCGGCCGAAGGCGCGCAGCACCGACAGCCCGCGGTCGAGCGTCGAGAGGTATTCGGTGTCGTTGTTGGGCTTCTTGGGCGGCGTGCGTTTCTGCATCATGTGTCCGGTCGTGGCCGGTTTCGTTATCCGGTTGCCGCGATCCGGGAAATGGACGCCCGCGAGTCGGATATCGAAACCGCCTGTTTCTATCACGGGGAGCAAAGCTGATGCTACCGATCCTGCCGACCAGCCTCGTCGGCTCCTATGCCCAGCCGGACTGGCTGCTCGACCGCTCCAAGCTCGCCAAGCGCTTTCCGCCGCGGGTACGCGCGATGGAGCTGTGGCGGATCGGTCCCGAGTGGCTGCAGGAGGCGCAGGACGACGCGACGCGCCTTGCCATCCTCGACCAGGAACGCGCGGGCCTCGACATCATCACCGACGGCGAGATCCGGCGTGAGAGTTACTCCAACCGCTTCGCCACGGCGCTCGAAGGCGTCGATCTCGACAACCCGGGCACGGCGCTGGACCGCAGCGGCCATCCCAATCCGGTACCGCGCGTCATGGGCAGGATACGCCGCCGCGAGCCCGTGGAAGTGCGCGACCTGAAGTTCCTCAAAGCGCATACGTCCAGGCCCGTGAAGGTGACGGTGCCGGGACCGTTCACCATGTCGCAGCAGGCGCAGAACGATTTCTACAAGAGCGAGGCCGAGATGGCGCTCGACTACGCAGCCGCAGTCAACGAGGAGATCAAGGACCTCTTCGCCGCCGGCGCCGATGTCGTGCAGATCGACGAGCCCTACATGCAGGCGCGGCCCGAGAAGGCACGCGAATACGGCACGGCGGCGGTCGAGCGCGCTCTCGAAGGCGTCAAAGGCACGACGGCGCTGCACATCTGCTTCGGCTATGCCGCGATCATCCACGAGCGGCCGAGCGGCTATTCCTTCCTGCCCGAGCTGGCCGCGACCTCGGTCAAGCAGATCTCCATCGAGACGGCGCAGTCCAAGCTCGACTGCGCCGTGCTGGAGAAGCTGCCCGGCAAGACGATCATCCTGGGCGTGCTCGATCTGTCGACGCACGAGGTCGAGACGCCGCAGATCGTGGCGGAGCGCATCGCCCGCGCGCTGCCTTACGTGGACGCCAGGCGGATCGTCATCGCGCCCGATTGCGGGTTGAAATACCTGCCGCGCGAGGTCGCTTTCGGGAAGATGGCCGCGATGGCGCAGGGCGCGGCGCTCGCGAGGCAGACGCTTGCCGCGTAACATCCCGCTCGTCCTGCTGCCCGGGATGCTTTGCGACGGCGCGTTCTGGCGCGCGCAGATGCGCGATCTCGGCGATATCGCCGATTGCAGGGTCGCGGGCTATGGCCTGGCCCACGATTTCGACACCATGGCGGACATCGTGCTGGCGACCGCGCCGCAGGGTTTCGCGCTCGCGGGCCATTCGATGGGCGGCCGCGTCGCGCTCGAGATCGTGCGCCGCGCGCCGGGCCGCGTGCGCGCCCTGGCGCTGATCGCGACCGACTATCGCGGACATCCGAACGAAGAGGCGCGTGCGGCGGAAGCGGCGCGGCGCGACGCGATCCTGGCGAAGATCGCGGCAGAGGGCATGGAGGGTTTCGCGCGCGGCTGGACGCCTCAGGTCGTGGCGGCCGCGAACATGGGCAATGCCGCGCTCGTCGAGGAGGTGGTCGCGATGATGGCTCGGCAGTCACCCGAGGCCGCGGCGGCTCAGACGCTGGCTGGTCTCATGCGCCGCGACCAGACGGACATCTTGCCCACGATCGCCTGTCCCACTTTGGTCTGCGCGGGGTGGGACGATGCGCTGCGACCCGTCTCCATCCACCGCGAGATGGCCGCGCTCATCCCCGGAAGCCGTCTGACGGTGATCGAGGGAAGCGCGCATATGGTCGCGATGGAACGGCCGGAAGCGCTGACCGCGGAAATGCGGTCGTGGCTCGCGGGTCTGGGGTAAATCTTTCCCACTATGCTGCCCACGATAATTGTGGGCAGAGATCTTGTTGACGACCGGCAGCCCCCGCGTCAGCCTTTGCCGACGCGCAGGGAGGGAATGTCGTGGACGGTGAGGCGTTGATCGCGGAAATCTCCGACTATTGCCGTCACAACGGCTTGGCGGAGACGACGTTCGGCCGTCTTGCGGTCAATGACGGCAAGCTGGTGAGCCGTCTGCGCACCGGCGGCCGCGTCACGGGCGAGACGCTGACGCGCCTGCGCGCGTTCATGAGCGCGACGCACGCACCGCTGCGCACGCGATCCTTCCCCGCCGCGCCGCGCGCAGCGATGCCGGCGCCGTCTTCGGAGCCGCGCGACGCGCAGGGGAATTTCCGCTTCTACGACAACCGCCAGAAATATCTCCTGTTCGTCACGACCTGCAGCGAGAAATGGGTCGTTGCCGACCGCATCGGCGCCGAGCTCGGCAACATCCATCCGCGTCCGCCATCCGTGCGCCTGTTCGATGCCGGTGTCGGCGACGGCACGGTGCTGTCGCGCGTGATGCGGGCGACGCACGACCGTTTTCCGACCATGCCTCTCACCATCGTCGGCAAGGAGATCAGCCTGGAGGACGTGCGCCTCACGCTCGAGAAGATGCCGGACCGCTTCTTCGAGCATCCTTCGACCGTGCTGGTCATGACCAACATGCACTATTCCGAGGCGCCGTGGCTGACGCCGAATTCGGTGGAAGCCGCGACGAGCATGGTCTGGCGCGAAGTCGCGCTCACCGGCCATACCGGCCACGATTTCGAGCAGCAGATCACCGAGCTCCAGCCGTTCCTGGCGCAGAACTGGGGCACGCGCATCAGACCCAAGACCGGCGGCCTCACCTATGAGAAGCCGGTCGTGCTCGTGATCTACCGCGACGACTATCGCTTCCTGCTCGATTCCGTGATGCCTCGGCGCGGCGCGGTGCGTGCCGACTACGACCTCGTCATCGCCTCGCAGCCTTATCGCGCCCGCGCCTGCGTCGAGTTCAAGGCCAGCCGCGTGATCGCCCCGCTCGTGCGTGCGCTCGGTCCCGGCGGACGGCTTCTCGGCATGCACAGCCACGGCGGCGATCCGGGGCTGGAGATCATCCAGAAGGTCTGGCCGGGCGAGAATCCTTTCGTCACAGATCGTCATCAGCTTCTGGCGGCGGTGAAGACGGCGCTGGGCAAGGAGGCGCGCAACATCGGCTTCCACGCGGGCTCGGACGCGCGCTCGCTGTTCCGCTACGACATGCACACGCTGCCGAACGAGGTGAGCGCGAGCATCGGCACGTCCACGCTGCTTGCGGCGTGGAACGCGGCGATCTATGTCGCGCAGATCGAGGACCAGCGCCTGGCCGACGTGATGTCCAACAACCTCTATCTGGAAGCGACACGCGAGGTGCTGCAGAAGCACGGCGGGCTGTGGTTCTGGGACGAGTCCTACGTCATCACGCGCAGGCGGGATTTGGGATAGTTGAAACCCCACTGTCATCCCCGGCGAGCATCGACGCGCCAGCGTCGATGCGAGGGAAGGGGGCCCAGGTGGACAGAGCAGGCCCGGTCTCTCCACCTGGGTCCCCTTCACCCTCGCGCCGCGTTGCGGCGCTCGGCCGGGGATGACAGTGGCTAGTCGGAAAGAGTCCGCCTCAACCGCTCCAGCACGCGCGCGATGGCGGCGTCGTTGAGCGGCGCCATGACGTGCGCGCCCGCGACGCCCGGGATCTCGCGCATCTCGCCCACGAGGTCGACGCAGATCGCCTCGCCTTCCGCTTTCGGGTCGGCGGCGCGCTCCAGGCGCTCGACGATCCAATCGGGGATGAGCGAGCCTTTGAGATGGCTCACGATCCAGCGCGCCGATTTTGCCGACGCCAGCGGCGCCACGCCGACGAGTACGTGCAGCTTCGAAAGCAGTCCTTCGCGCGAAAGCGCCTCGAGGTAGCGGCGCAGGACGGCGGTGTCCATGCAGAACTGCGTCTGCGCGAACTGCGCGCCGGCATCGATCTTTTTCCTTAAGCCCGTGGGTTTCCACCCATCCGGCGGGTCGAGCGGAGAATCCGCGACGCCGAGGAAGAAATCGGGCTCGCCTCCCACCGCGCGTCCGGTGGGTAGCATGTGGCGGTCGCGGATCGCGGCTGCGGTGGCGATCAGGCCTGCGGAATCGAGGTCGAAGACGGGTTTCGCATCGGGCTGGTCGCCGGCCTTCGGATCGTCGCCCGTGAGCGCGAGCAGGTTGACGAGGCCAAGCGCCGCCGCCCCGACGAGCTGGCTCTGCAGCGCGATGCGGTTGCGGTCGCGGCAGGTGAGCTGGAGGATCGGCTCGATGCCTTGGCGGCGGATGAGATGGGCTGCCACCGTGGAATCCATATGCGCGCGCGCGCCCGCACCGTCGGTCACGTTGACCGCGTCGGCCAGGCCTTTCAGCGGCGCGGCGCGCTCGATGAGATCCTTCGGATCGGCGGAAAGCGGCGGCGATATCTCGGCCGTCAGCACGAAATCGCCGGCACTCAAACGCTCACGCAAAGTCGACGCCACGGACGGTTCCTCCCGCCGCCTAATCTACAGTTCCACGCGCGCGTTGCCGAACGAAATGTCGGCGCGGCCCATGTCGCGCGGTCCCACCGCCGCCCACGCTCAGCCGTGCACCGTCTCCCCGTGGAGGTTGACGTCGAGGCCTTCGATCTCGACGTCCCTGGAGACGCGCAGGCCGATGGTCCAGTCGATAACCTTCAGGATGATCAGCGTGGCCACGGCGCAATACACGAAGGTCGCGGCGACGTCGTAGAACTGGATCAGCATCTGATGGCCGTTGCCGTCGATCAGCCAGCCCTTGCCTGAGCCGTTGATCGCGTTCGAGGCGAAGACGCCGGTCAGCATCGCGCCCAGCGCGCCGCCGACGCCGTGCACGCCCCAGGCATCCAGCGAGTCGTCATAGCCGAACAGCCTCTTCATGTGCACGGCCGAGAGATAGCAGACGACGCCTGCGGCCAGGCCGATAAGCAGAGCGCCCATCGGATTGACGAAGCCCGACGCGGGCGTGATCGCGACCAGGCCCGCGACCGCGCCCGAGATCATGCCGAGCACCGACGGCTTCTTCGCCACGATCCACTCCGCGCCCATCCAGGCGAGCGAGGCGGCGGCGGTCGCGATCTGCGTGGCGACGGCCGCCATGCCCGCGTTGTAGCCGGACGTCACCGCCGAGCCCGCGTTGAAGCCGAACCAGCCGACCCAGAGCAGCGAGGCGCCGATGACGCTGAGCACGAGGTTGTGCGGCGCCATGTTGTCGACGCCGTAGCCCTTGCGCGGTCCGAGCACCAGGCAGGTGACGAGCGCCGCCGTTCCCGCGTTCAGATGCACGACCGTGCCGCCGGCATAGTCGAGCGCGCCCAGCGTGCCGAGCCAGCCTCCGCCCCACACCCAATGCGCGATCGGGCAATAGACGATCAGGAGCCACGCGCCCATGAAGGTGATGAAGGCGGAGAACTTCATACGGTCGGCGAGCGCGCCCGCGATCAGCGCCGGCGTGATGATCGCGAACGTCATCTGGAAGAACATGTAGACGGATTCGGGGATGGTTCCCGCGAGCGCACTCACCGATTTGACGCCCATCGGCGCCAGGAACAGGTATTTGAAGCCGCCGAGGAACTGGTTCGTGCCCGCGTCGCCGTTCGGCGTGAAGGCGATGGAATAGCCGATGATCATCCACAAGATGGTGACGACGCAGGTGGCGCCGAAACTCTGCGCCAGCGTCGCCAGCACGTTCTTCTTGCGCACCATGCCGCCGTAGAAGAGCGCGAGTCCCGGGATCGTCATCATCAGGACGAGCGCGCTGGAGGTCAGCATCCACGCGGTGTCGCCGCTGTTGAGCGGATCGGCGGGCGCGGCCGCCAAGGCCGGTGTCGCGCCGGCGGCCAGCATCGCGCCCGCGCAGGCGAGGTGTTTGATCGTGTTTTTCATTGTGGGAGTTCCCTTCGATTCTGAGCCTGTGTTCTAAAGCGCGTCGTCGCCTTGCTCGCCGGTGCGGATGCGCAACGCGGCTTCGAGCGAGGTGACGAAGATCTTGCCGTCGCCGATCTGGCCGCTGCGTGCCTTGGAGGCGATGGCGTCCACCGCGGCGTCGGCCATCTCGTCGTGGACCGCGACCTCGATCTTGAGCTTCGGCACGAAGGAGATCGCGTATTCCGCGCCGCGATAGATTTCGGTGTGGCCCTTCTGGCGGCCGTAGCCCTTGACCTCGGTCACGGTGACGCCCGAGACGCCCGCGGCGGAAAGCGCCTCGCGCACTTCGTCGAGCTTGAAGGGCTTGATGATGGCAGTGATGAATTTCATGGCGCATCCCTCCTCAGAAGAGAATTCCAAGCTCGAGCATCGCGCGCGCCTGGTCGGTATCGAGACCCGCCGGTCCCAATCCGGTGCCGTGCCGGGACAGCACGACCGGCGGGCTGCAGGCGACCGAGCAGACGTCCGTCACCGAGCTGGTGTCGTCGAGATGGACGTAGGAGAACTCGGCGCGGGCGAAGAGCGTCTTGTGCTGCCAGGTGGGCGTGACGGTGAGCGAATAGGCCTTGCTGCCCGGGCCGTAGAGCACGCCCGGCGTGTCGAAGGAGCGCGGATCGCCCGGACAGCCCGCGGGGCTGCCGCCCACGCCGCCGGCATCGTCGAAGACGAGGTTGCAGGGAGCGCCGGACTGCGCGGTGTATTCGAAGCGGCCCGCGACGCTCCAGCTGGAATTGAACGTATAGCTGCCGAGCAGGCCCGCGCCCCAGGTGGCGGCGCCTTTGCAGAACGACGGCGCGTTGTCGAAACAGGCGATGCCGGATTCGACGCGGCTGTATTGGACGTAGGGATTGATCAGCCACGGCGCCGCGTTGAACGTATAGAGCAGGTTGTAGATTTGCCCGTTGTTCTGCAGCGTCGGCGTCGCGAAATCCGGGCGCGCATCGGTGTGGCCGAGATTGCCGCCCGCCGCGAACGTCAGCGTGTTCTGCGGGTCGATCGTCCAGCTCGCCAGGCCCGAGAGCCAGTTGTAGACGTCGGAGTAGTATCCGTCGTTGAACGACAGCGAGAGCGACACCGGCCCCGCCGTGTAGTTCGCCTGCACGCCGCGGCTGATCGCGGGCTCCTGGTTCCAGAGCAGGCCGCGCTCGATGTTCATGTTCTCGAAGGTGAAGGTGTATTCGGCGCCGATCAGCGTCGGCAGCTTGCCCGCTTCGATTGAGAAATTGTCCGTGGGCGCGAGCTTCAGATACGCCACCGGCACGGCGCCGAAGAAATCGCCGGCCGACTGGCTGGCCGGGATGTAGGACGCGCCGAGCGAGGGCAGGGTGTAGGCGCCCGCCTCGACGAAGAACTGCACCAGCCCGTCGGTCTTCTGGATGAAGACCTGACCGTTGCTCAAATCCGCCTCGGTCTCGTTGTCGCCGTCGAAAACCCGGGCGGCATTGCTCTGGTAGAAGGCCAGACCCGTGACCGCGCCGGTCACAGTGATCTTGCCGAAGCCGGGAATGCCGGAATCCGACAGGTCGATGCTGTAGGGGTTGGCGTCGGCGGCCAGAGGGCCCGTCATCGCCGGGGTTGGAAGCGGATCGGCTTTTGCACTACACACCACGAGGCTCAGGACGCTCATGACGGCAGGCACCTTCCGCAGAAGGGCATGCATCTCAATCTCCTTTCGAACAATTTCGTTGTCCTGAGCGTTTTTCCCTGGAAATGAACTTTCGTGGATTCATCGCCGCCAACAAGAGAGAAGGCGGCGGGACCGGTTGCTGCGGTGCAACAGACTGGGGACAAAGACCGCCGTGCCGAACCGTCTGCGCAAAACGCGGGCAGGGCGCTGCCCGGTTGGGCAACGCCCTGCTCGATAGGCGATGTGTGGACGGTTTACGCGCGTCGCGCGGGAAGGAATCGGTTGAAGCGCAGCAGGCCTGCGGAGATCAGCGACACCAGCACGCCGACGGGGAATATCTCGGCGAAGGTCATTGGAAGGCGGTAGAGCGGGTTGGCGTATTGCACCTTGAAGTCGTTCATCTCGGCAACGAACTTCGCCAGCGCCGCGCCGCTGACCCCGGCCGCCTTCTTCTGGGCGATCATGGCCTTGGCATAGGAGCTCGCGAAATCCATGCCCGTGATGGCGCACGCGGCTTCCCAGGCGACGACGTAGAAGAGCCCGGCGACGAAACTGATGCCGAGCCCCAGCACCAGCGCCCGCCAGAAGCCGATCACCCCGCCCAACTCGACGTCGCGGTAGCGCTTGATGCCCAAGAACACCGCGCTGAGCGCGATCAGCATGATCGTGTATCCCAGCAGCATGCTGTGGGAGAGCGGGCCGTGATACCCGATGGTGATGGCGGAAAGCGGGATGCCGACGGCGAGTCCGGCGATGGTGCCGTAGGTGAGGATGTTGCGGAACATGGGTGCCCCCTGTTGGTTTCGGCCACGATCAGGCGCATTTCGGCCTCGCGAGACAATCGCCCGAAAGGGTGATTGTGACGAAATCGCCCGGAATACCTGCCACCTTACCCCCTTCTCGTCATGGCCCGACTTGTTCGGGCCACCCACGGACGCTTTCTGGATGGTGCAAGGTTTCCGTGGGTCGCCCGCATAAAGCGGGCGATGACGGTGGGGAGGATGTTGTTCCTACGGCAATATCCCCAGCTCCCTTGCCTTGTTGATCGCGTCGGTGCGCCGGCTCGAGCCCAGCTTCTCGTACAGGCGGGAGACATGCGTCTTGACCGTGTTAGGCGAGACGTTGAGGTTCGCTGCGATCTCCTTGTTGGAATGGCCCGCGGCGAGCTCTTTCAGGATCGTCAGTTCCCGCGGGCTGATGCCGAGCGAGGCCTGCGCCTTCGGGTTGCCGTCGAACGCGGCCGGCTTGGGCGCGCCGAGCAGCCGCATGCCGAGGAATACGCCCAGCGCCAGGAACCCGAGCGCGATCAGGAAGACGTATATGTCGCCGGAATTCGTCCACGCCAGCCGCTGGTAGTCGAGCCATTGCAGCGCCAGCGTCCCCGCCGCCAGCGCCGCGCCATAGATCGCCACCCGCTTCCACATCGACAGGCTCAATGCTTGGGCTCGCTCTCCTTGAGCAGCTCTTCCAGCCGGTCCTTCCAGAACACCGCCCAGGTATGGGTGCCGTGGCCGTGGGTCTGCTCGCTCAAGGGCACGAGCACGAAACGGCCGCGCTTGATCTGGGTGACCTCTTTCTCCGCGATGCCGAGCTCGGGCGGATTGATGAAATCGTCCGCCGAGTTCACCCACATCACCGGCGCGGTGATCAGGCCAAGCTTGGGCGAGGGATCGTAGTCGCGCGAGGCGTCGACCTGATACATAAAGTCGTTGGCGTCGAGCGTGGTGAGGTAGCGGTTCACCGCCTCGTCGGTGCCCGCGTCCACGGCGTCGCGCGTCGGCCAGGTCTTCTGCATCGGCAGCGGCGCTGCGCCCGCGATCATGAGCATGTCGGCAGCGGTGCGCAGGCCCGCGCGGGGCTCGTCCTTGTACTCGCCGTTCGCCCAGGCGGGATCGTTCCTGATCGCGTCGATCGTCATCTTGCGCCACATCCGGTTGCGGCCGGCGATCTGCACGGGCAGACAGGCGAGCGGCATCAGCGCATCGACGAAATCGGGATAGGTCTCGCCCCAGACGAAGGAATGCATGCAGCCCATCGACGTGCCCATCACCAGGCGCAGATGGTCGACATGCAGCCCCTTGGTCACCAGCGCGTAATGCGCCGCGACCATGTCGTCGTAGTTATAGTGCGGGAAGCGCGCGTGCAGCCCGTCGCTGGGCTTGGACGATTTGCCGTGGCCGATGCCGTCGGGAAGGATGATGTAGTATTTGGCCGGATCGAGCAGGCCGCCCGGCACGAACAGAACGCCCGAGAACTGCGGCCTGAGGAACTGATGCCCATCGCCGCCGGTGCCGTGCAGGATGAGGACCGCGTTGTCGACATGGCCATGGCGATCCTTATGCGGGCTGCCTAGCGTGGTGTAGTGCAGGCGCAGATCGGGGAGCGTCTCGCCGGAGCGGAACTTGAAATCGTGGACGACGAAATCGCCTTCCTTCGTCGCGGGGTCTGCCTGCGCGGCGCCACAGAACAGCAACAGGGCGCACGCGGCGCGGTTAAGAAGCTTCATGCGGATATTTCCTCCCGTTTTCCTTCCCAAGCCTGCACCACCACGCAGGCGACCGCGTTCCCCAATATATTCGTAGCACTTCTTCCCATGTCCAGGATGTGGTCGACGGCGAGCACCAGCAGCAGCCCGGCTTCGGGAAGGTGGAAATATGGCAGGGCGGCGGCCACCACCACGATGGACGCACGCGGCACGCCCGCCATGCCCTTGCTCGTGACCATCAGGAGCAGCAGCAGGCTCAGTTGCTGCATCGCGCTCAGGTCGATGCCGTAGGCCTGCGCGATGAAGATGACCGCGAAAGTCTGGTACATCATCCCGCCGTCCAGGTTGAAGGAATAGCCCAGCGGCAGCACGAAGCTCACGATGCGCCGCGACAGGCCGAGGCCTTCGAGCCTTTCGAGCAGCTGCGGATAGGCGGCCTCGGAGCTTGCTGTCGAGAAGGCGATGAGCATCGGCCCGCGCGCGGCGCCGAGCAGCTTGAAGTCGCGGCGGACAAGATAGGCGGCCGTGAGAAGCAGCGCCCAGAGGATCACCAGCGCCACGAAGAAGCCGCCGACGAATTTCGCATAGACCACGAGCACGCCCGCGCCCTGGGTCGCGACTGTAGACGCCAGCGCCGCGAACACGGCGGCGGGCGCGAACAGCATCACATAGTTCGTCACCCGGAACATGATGCCCGCGATCTGCTCGACGAGGGCGACGACGGCCTCGGCGCGCTCTTTCGCGGCTGCGATGGCGGTGCCGACGAAGACGGAGAAGACGACGATCTGCAGGATCTCGTTGTTCGCCATCGCCTCCGCGATCGAGCGCGGCACGAGATGGGCGATGAAATCGGTGAGCGACATGCCGCCCGCCGCTTGGCTCCCGCCGCCGCTCGGCAGGTTCATGCCGATGCCGGGCTGGAACAGGTGCACCATCGCAAGACCCAGCGACAGCGACACGACCGAGGCGAACAGGAACCAGGCGAGCGCCTTGGCGCCGATGCGCCCGACCTCGGACGCGCTTCCCATATGCGCGATGCCCGCAACCAGGGTCGAGAACACGAGCGGCGCGATGATCATCTTGATCAGGCGCAGGAAGATGGTGGTGACGAGGCCGAGGATGTCCGTCGCGGTCGCCAGCTGCGCGGGCGCGAGCCAAGTATGGCAGCCCAGCCCGAAGGCGATACCGCCCACCATGCCTGCGACCAGCCAGAACGCGAATTTGCGGTTCATCCCGCCCCCGACATAGCATGCGCCCGCTTTTGCCGCGGGGAGATTAAGTCATGCGCGCCATTTTAGAAACCGAGACACCCTCACCCTTCGACAAGCTCAGGGTGAGGGAATGGTTCGTTCCACGCTTGTTGCAGTCTTTCATCCGGCACCTGTCACAGTCCTTCATCCTGAGCCCGTCGAAGGATGAAGGGCATCTCCGCCGCCGACAGCCCCGCGTCAGGCTTTTCTGCGCCTGCCTCGCATTGCTCCTGCCGTTCGCCGCCCACGCCGCGACCTTCACCCTCAACGCCGCGCCCGACACGGTTGCCTGGGGCAATTACGACGCCGCGCGGGCGCCGGTGCTGCGCATCAAGTCGGGCGACACGGTCGTGTTCCGCACGCTGCTCACCAACAGTCCCACGGGGCTGGAGAAGGCGGGCGTCGCGCCCGGCGACGTCGAGCAGGCGCTGCGCGACGTCTTCGCGAAGGTGACCGACAAGGGGCCGGGCGGGCATATCCTCAACGGCCCCGTCTATGTCGAAGGCGCCGAGCCCGGCGACACGCTGGAGATCCACATCAAGAAGATCGATCCGGCGATCCCCTACGCCTATAACGGGTTCCGCTACGGGGCGGGCATCCTCACCGACGATTTCCCGTATTCGCGCATCAAGATCATCCCGCTCGACAGGAAGCGGATGGTCGCCAATTTCGCGCCCGGCATCGAGATCCCGCTGCATCCCTTCTTCGGCAGCATGGGCGTCGCGCCGCCGGCCGATTTCGGGCGCTACGATTCCACACCGCCCACGATCAACGGCGGCAACATGGACAACAAGGAGCTGGTCGCGGGCACGACGCTCTATCTTCCGGTGTGGAACAAGGGCGCGCTGTTCGAGATCGGCGACGGCCATGCCGGCCAGGGCAACGGCGAGGTCGACGTCACCGCGATGGAGACCTCGCTGATCGGCACGCTGGAATTCGTCGTGCGCAAGGATCTGCACATCACCTATCCGCGCGCCGAGACCCCGACGCATTACATCGCGATGGGCTTCGACGACGACCTCTCCATCGCCGCGCACAAGGCGGTGCGCGAGATGGTGGACTTCCTGGTCTCCACGAAGCACATGAGCCGCGACGACGCCTACATGCTCGTGAGCGTCGCCGGCGACGTCGACGTGACCGAGGTCGTCGACCGCAACAAAGGCGTCCACGTGATGCTGCCGAAGGGCGTGTTTAAGTAGCGGCGCCGTTTGCTCCCATTGTCATCCCCGGCAAGCGCGCGCCAACGGCGCGCGCGAGGGAAGGGGACCCAGGTGGAAAGACCGGTCTGGATCTCTCCACCTGGGTTCCCTTCCCCCCGCGCTGCTGTCGCAGCGCTCGGCCGGGAATGACTATGGGGCTTAGGAAAGCGCCAGTTTCACCGTTTCTTCAACCAGCACGTCCAGCGCGTCGACATAGGGCTTCGTGATCCCCGCGGGCGGGCCGATCACCGAAAGCTCGGTGCAGGCGAGGAGGTAGCCGTCAACGTCCAGCGCCGCCGCCGCCTCGGCATAGTCGCCGCGATGCCGCTGCGTCAGCGCGTTGGCCTTCACGGCGCAAATGACGTCGATGACCTTCGCTTGGTCTTGCGCGTCCGGGAACACGGCGGTACGGCCGTCCGCCGCCAGCCGCGCGGTGTACAGCCCGACCTTCCGCACCGCCGGCGAGGCGAGCATGCCGACGCGTTTGCCTTGCGCCTTCGCGATGGTGAGCGCGATCATGTCGAGGATCGGGATCGATACGGCCTGCGCGATGCGCGGCAGATAGTAGTGCGCGGTATTGCAGGGGATGGTGAGGAAATCGGCGCCCTGGCGCTCCAAGCCGCGCGCCATCTCGATCAGCACGGGCAGGGGATCGGCGCCTGTGCCGTCGATCAGGGCGGCGATGCGCGAGGGGATCTTCGGGTTGTTGTCGACGAGGACGCGGATGTGATCGGCGTCGTCGCGCGCCGGCGTCGCCGCCACGATACGGCGCAGGAAATCGACCGTCGCCTCCGGCCCCATTCCGCCGATGACACCGACCGTCCTGCTCATCAATAGCCCGGCAGGTCGAACGCGTCGGGATAGGCGAACAGCCCCGCCGATCCGCCGGTGTGCAGGAACACGACGTCGCTGTCCTTGGCGAAGAAGCCCTTGGCGACCAGATCGATCAACCCGTGCATGCCTTTGCCGGTGTAGACCGGATCGAGCAGGATGCCTTCCAGCCGCGCGAGCAGTTTCACCGCTTCCGCCATGCCCTCGGTCGGAAGACCGTAGCCGGGGCCGACATAGTCGCAATTGGCCGCGACATGCTCGCGCTTGACGATGCCGGGCGCGCCCAGATGCTCCGCGGTGCGCTCGCAGAGCGCGAACACGGCCTGCTCCTGTTTCTCCTTCGGCGCGCGCACGCCGATGCCCAGCACCGGAATGCCCGAATTGATCGCGACCAGTCCCGTGACGAAGCCGGCCTGCGTTCCGGCGCTGCCCGTCGCGTGCACCGCATGGGCGAGCTTCAGGCCCCGCTCGTTGGCCTGCGCCACCAACTCGAAGGCGCAATTGGCATAGCCGAGCGCGCCGACCGCGTTCGAGCCGCCGCCGGGGATGACGTAAGGCTTCCTGCCCTTCGCGCGCAGATCGGCGGCGAGCGTCTCCATCTCCGCGTTCATGTCGGTGCCGCCGGAACGCTTGGACAGATGCGCGCCGTGCAGACGGTCGAGCAGCACGTTGCCGTTCAGCGTGTAGTCCGGCGACTGGAACCCGGTGCGGTCCTCGAGCAGCAGATGGCATTCGAGCCCGAAGCGCGCGGCGGCGGCGGCGGTCTGGCGCGCATGGTTCGACTGCGTCGCGCCCTGGGTGATGACGGTGTCGCAGCCTTTCGCGAGCGCGTCGCCGATCAGGAACTCCAGCTTGCGCGTCTTGTTGCCGCCGCCCGAAAGCCCGGTGCAGTCGTCGCGCTTGATCCAGAGCCTGGGTCCGCCCAGGTGCTTCGACAGCCGCTCCATCGGCTCGAGCGGCGTGGGCAGGTGGGCGAAACGCTGGCGGGGGAAACGGGAGAGATGCACGGGCGCGGATCCGGGTTCGAAAGGCGGCGGAGTTTGGCCAATCCCTTTCGCAACGGCAAGCGCTGCAGCCCCTCACCCTTCGACAAGCTCAGGGTGAGGGGCCCCTTCATCCTGAGCTTGTCGAAGGATGAAGGGGCTTTGGCTCAGTCAGGCTTTGCTACTTCGGCGGGCCGGAAATGCCCAGCGAGGCGCGCAGGTCCGCCGCCTTCATCAGCTTGCCGTCGCGCATCACGAGCTCGACCTGGCGAAGGTCGCCGATCTTCTTGGACGGATCGCCGTCGATCAGCGCGAGCTCGGCGAGCTTGCCCTTGGTGATCGAGCCCGTCTTGTCCGCCATGCCGTAGACGACAGCCGGGTTGATCGTGGCGCAAGCGAGCGCCTCTTCCGGCGTCAGCCCGGCCTCGACATAGAGCTCGAGCTCGCGGATCAGCTCGAAGCCCACGCCGTCGGTGCCCGCGAGCAGGCGGATGTGGCGGCGTTCGAGCTCGGGGATCAGCGCCTTGAGCTTGGCGAAGCTCGCGCGCATGTCGGCGCGCGACAGTTCGGGCGTCGGCGCCATCGCGGTCTGCAGGAAGCCGCGCGCGAACTGCGACGGCAGCGTGTCGATGTAAGGCGCGTCGGCGGCGGGATAGGTGCCGGCGTCGGGGACATAGAGGCCCTCGAACGTCACCAAGGTCGGGTCGACGGCGGTGTGACGCGCCGCCAGCTCGTCGAGATAGGCCGTCATCGCCGGCGAATGCAGATCGACGTCCTTGGCGTACTTGCCGGTGCCGACGAAGCGGTTCATGCCGTTCGAGTTCTTGACGATGTCGTCCGGCATCGCCTACATCATCACGAAATTGATGTGCGTGATCTCGTCATAGCCCGCGCGCACCGCGTCCAGCGGGCGCATGCCGTGCGGGATATGGCCGTGGACGTGCAGGCCGAGCTGATGGGCGAGGTCGGCCATCGGCTTGACCCAGGCGGGGTCCATCGAGCCGTAGATCTTGATGCCGAAATAGCCGCTGTCCTTGGCGCGGTGCACCGCCGCCAGCGCCTCGTCGACATTGTGCACGACGACCGCGACCTGGGCGGTGTACGGGCCGGGCCCGTCGATCAGGAGGGAGGGCACGATGCGCTGGCCGAGAAGCTGGCCGTCGTCGATGCGCTTCTTGCGCGCCATCAGTTCCTCGGGCTGGTTGCCCGGATCGCGCACGCTGGTGATGCCCGAGGCGAGCAGCAGCGGGCCGGTGGAGTCGTCGCCATAGTGCTGATGGTTGTCCCAGAGGCCGGGCACCAGCGTCTTGCCCGTGCCGTCGATCACCTGCGCGTTGGCGGGGATCTTCGCGTTCTCGCCGACCTCGACGATGCGTCCGCCGTCGACGACGACCGTCTCGTGATCGCGGAACTTGAGCGCGTCGGAGTCGAAGAGCTTGACGTCCTTGAACGCGACCGGGCCCGCGGGCGTCTTGGCGATCGCCGCCATCAGCGCGGGCGCGCGCTTGGCGAGCGCTTCGTCTTGCGCCTTGCTCATCGCCTCGCCGGCTTTCTCCCAGCCCTCGGGCAGGAACGACACCACGCCGGCGACGCCGAACAGCTTGTCGCCGTCCATCCACACCGGCTGGGGCGAGAGTCCGAAGCCGGTGATCCCATAGGCGGTCAGCGTCTTCTTCTCCTTGCCGTTGGAGACCTCCAGCGTCGTAAGCTTCTCCATCGCGCCGCGGCCGGACGGCAGCAGCCCGACCGAATGGTCCGGCGATTTCATCATCTTGTCGATGATGGGATTGAAGGAATCGATCGTGCCGCCGAACGCGACATAGACGAGGTCGGGCGAGGCCTTGCCCGTGCCGTGATCGACCGGGCTGGTGAAGGTGTATGCGCCGTCCTTGACCTCGTAGCTCTCGGCCGCGTCGCCTTGCGGGGTCTTGCCGCGAACGACGATGCTGGTCAGCGAGCCGTCGGGCGCGAAGCGGTTCTGCTCGTCGGTCTCGCTGACGAAGCCGCGCAGGTTGAAGCTGAAGCGCGACCAGTGCGTGCCGTCGGGCGTCGTCCACATCGACACCTGGCCGTGGCGCGAGGCGCCGTTGCTGGAGGTGAGCGTCCAGACCGTTGCGTCTTTGGGTGGCTTGGCGAGCTGGTCGACCGGCGTCTCGGCGAGAGCCTGGGACGCGGCGAGCGCCGCGCAGGCGAACAGAATGCTTCGGATCATGAATTGTCCCCTCAATGCGTGGGGCATATCTCGGTATGGCGCGCTCTCACGTCAATGCCGATCACGAAGATTTTGATGGAATCGCGAAACCCTCCCCCTTCGACAAGCTCAGGGTGAGGGAATGAGAGACTGGGGATTCCCTCACATTCCTTCATCCTGAGCCTGTCGAAGGATGAAGGGCGTCTCCTATGGCGGTCCGATATAGCCGTACCAGGCGGCTTTAGGTGCGTCTGCGAAGAGCGCGCGGCGCACTTTTACGTAGAGCTGATTGCCCCAGTCGTAATGCCAGAAGACGAAGGGATCGTTGAGGAAACCTTCTGCGCTCATCGCCCAGTGGATCAGACGGCGGTTCCACAGCCTTGGGTCATCGCGAGCTATGCGCCCGGCGATCAGCTCCCGCTCGAAATAGTCATTGGCGCTCTCAGGGCAGATGTCCTCGAAGCGCACGCCCATGTCGAGGACCTCGCGCGTGGCGAGATCGCGCAAGCTGAGGTCGACCGAGGCGCCGCAGGTATGTGCGGGCCAGGTCGAGGGATCGGCCTCGTCGAACGGTGTCGGATCGAAGACGTGGTCGAGCGCGTAGTCGCGGCAGGCCGCCTCCGTGGCGCCGGGAACCGCGAGCGCGTGCTCTTGCCAAAAGAAGTCCCACAAGCCGCGCTGGCATTCGATCGTGCGATAGCCGTCGAGCACGAAAAGCTCGGCGCCGAAAGGCGCCAAGCGCGTATTCACGCGCGCAAGGTTCTCGGCGGCGGTCTTGCGAAGCCACATGTCCTTGCGCGCGCCGTCGATGGCGCGGTGATAGGGCCAGTTGGCGCCATCGTCGCGGGCGTGATGCGACTCGTAAGCGACGCCGACGCTCTCGAGCCGCACGAGCGGGTCGCGGAAACGCGGATCGCTGCGGTCGAAGGGAATGACGGTGTAGTCGCCCGCATAGACCTCGCGCTCGATGATCGGGATCTTGTGATCGAGCGCGAGCATCTAGAGCAAAACCCGTTCTGACAGAACCAAAGGAATTGTCATTCCCGGCCGAGCGTTGCGACAGCAACGCGAGGGGAAGGGAACCCAGGGCCGTCTTGCGCGTGACCGGGAGGCAGGTGTTTGCCCGACGCGGATGGATCGCGCCCAGTCCCCTGGGTTCCCTTCCCCTCGCGCTTCGCGCTCGGCCGGGAATGACAGAGAGGTCAAGTACATCTGAACATCCGATGCCTTAGAGACGCGGCGGTTCGTCGATGAAGCCGTACCAGGCGGCGGCGGGGGCCTCGAGGCCGAGCTCCTTGCGCACCTGCACGTAGAGCTGGCTGCCCCAATCGTAGTGCCAGAACACGATCGGATCGTTCTGGAAACCTTCCATCGTCATCGCCCAATGCAGCAGGCGCCGGTTCCACAGATGCGGATGGTCCGGCGCAACGCGTCCGGCGGCCAGTTCCGTCTCGTAATAGTGCGCCGCGCTGAACGTATCGATGAACTCGAAGCGGCCGCCGAATTCGAGAGGCTCGCGGGTCTCGATGTCGCGCAGAGTAAGATCGACCGCGGCGCCGGTCGCATGCACGGGCCAAGTGGTCGGGTCGCCGGCGTCGAAACCGTTCGGATCGACGGCGGATTCCAGCGCCAGCTCGTACCATTCCTCCGGCGTCGCGTCCGGCATGCGGCGCTCGGCGTCGGCGAGAAAGAACTCCCACATGCCGCGCTGGCATTCCATGGTGCGATAGCCGTCGAGGACGACGATCTCGGTGCCGAACGGCGCGAGGCGGCGGTTCACGCTTAGCAGCATCTCGGCGACGGTCGCGCGCAGCCAGACGTCCTTCCGGGCGCCTCGCACCGCGCGATGGTAGGGCCAATTGCCGCCGTCGTCGCGCGCGTGATGGGACTGGAACGCGATGCCGAACGCGTCGAGCGGCACCATCGCCTCGCCGTGGCGCGGATCGGACCGGTCGAGCGGGATCGCCGCATAGTCCGCCGTCACCGGCCCCAGATCGACGATCGGAATGGCGTAGTCCAGCGCGTACATGAAGCTCTCAGGCGGACTGCCTGACCTTCAGGTCGTCCCAGTAATCCTTGCGCTGCATCTCCTTCGGCAGTTCGCCCGGCACGAGCGGGGTGTCGGCGACCTCGACGATGAAGTTCTTCTCCAGCGGCGACGCCCAGATGCGCGTCGAGAGGTTCACCTTGGAGATCTCGAACAGGATCGAATCCTCCTCGGTCTGCGCGTCGGTGCCGAGGCGGTCGGAGAGCTCGTAGAAGGCGCGGGGCACGAAATCGTCGCGCAGGCGGACGCACGCCGTGCGCTTGCCGTCGCTCACCCACCATTCGAACTTCATCGTGCTGTTGCACTTCATGCCGCAAGCGTCGTCGAGCATGACCTTGTAGCGGTCGCGGCCGACGGTGTCGGTGACGTAGTCGATCGCGTCGCGCACGCCGGGACCGGGATGGGCGCCCACGACGTAGAGGTTGTCGCGGCTCCACAGCCCGTCCTTCGACAGCGCTTTCGCCGCGGCCTGCATCGCGCGGTAGCCGACGGCCGTGCCCCACCACAGCGAGTTCATGTGATGGGTCATCGCGCCGTCGTAATCGAGCTCCTTGACCTCGCCCTTGTCCTTGATGCGCACGACGGTGGCGTCGACGGGGTCCATGGCGTCCTGTTTCATCGTTCGTCCTTTCTCTAGACCGCGTTGCGATCCGTTTGAATCAACTTCATTGTCATTCCCGGCGAGCGGCGCGAAGCGCTGCGAGGGAAGGGAACCCAGGGGACTGGACGCGGTGCCCAGTCCCCTGGGTTCCCTTCCCCTCGCGCTTCGCGCTCGGCCGGGAATGACAGTTTGGTAGGAGTGGCCATAACACGCTCTAGCAGATGCGCGGAAGCTGCTCGCCGACGAGCATGTCGACGATGCGGCGTCCGCCGAAAACGGTATGCATGACGACGCGGCCCGGCCGGCCGTCGGTGGCATGGCCGATGATCGCGGCCTCGCGTCCGAGCGCGTGGTTTCTCATCGCCGCGAGCGCCGCGTCGGCCTGGCCCGGCGGCACGGCGCAGACGAGCTTGCCCTCGTTGGCGAGATAGAGCGGATCGAGCCCGAGGATCTCGCAGAAGCCGCGCACCTCGTCGCGCAGCGGCGTCTTGTCCTCGTGGATCTCGACACCGACCTGCGAGGCATCCGCGACTTCGTTGAGCACGGTCGCGATGCCGCCGCGCGTCGCGTCGCGGATGAAGCGCGTGCCGGGCGCGGCCGCGAGCAGGTCGGCGATGAGCCCGTGCAGCGCGGCGCAGTCGCTCTCCAGCGGCGTGGCGAGCTTCATGTCGCCGCGCGCATTGAGGATCGCTGCTCCGTGGTCGCCGAGCAGGCCGTTGACCAGGAATGCGTCGCCGGGCTTGACGCGGTCGGCACCCAGGTTGATGCCCTCGCGGATCACGCCGATGCCGGTCGTGTTGATGAAGAGCTTGTCGCAGGCGCCCCTGTCGACGACCTTGGTGTCGCCGGTGACGATGATGACGCCGGCCTCGCGCGCGGTCTTGGCCATCGAGCGCGCGATCTCGCGCAGCAGCTCCACCTCGATGCCTTCCTCGATGATCACTGCGCAGCTGAGATACAGCGGCTTGGCGCCGCCGACGGCGAGGTCGTTGACCGTGCCGCAGACCGCGAGCTTGCCGATGTCGCCGCCGGGGAATTTCAGCGGATGGATGACGTAGGAGTCGGTGGTCATCGCAAGGCGGTCGCCGTAGACCGCGAGGTCGGCGAGGCGGAACCGCGCCTGGTCCTCCATCGTCGCGAGCGTCTCGTTGTCGAAGGCGGAGACGAAGACGTCGTCGATCAGGTCGCGCATCGCCTTGCCGCCGCCGCCATGCGCCATGGTGACCTTCGGCACGTTCACCTGGCCCATGCGGCGCGGCGTCTTGTGGAGCTGGACGACGTTCATGAGAGCGTACCCGTCTTGAGCATCTCGGCGCGCTTGGTGTGGATCTTCTCCACGTCGCCGAACTGGTAATAGGCGGCGCACGCGCCTTCCGACGACACCATAAGCGCGCCCAGGGGCGTCTCCGGCGTGCAGGCGCCGCCGAAGACCTTGCACTCCCACGGCTTGATCACGCCCTTGAGGACCTCGCCGCACTGGCAGGATTTCGGATCGGCGATCTTGATCGACTTGACCGAGAATTTCCGTTCCGCGTCGTAGGCCGCGTAAGCCTCGCGCATGCGCACGCCGGAATGATCGATGGAGCCCAGGCCCCGCCACTCGAAGAACTCGCGCAATTCGAATACGCGGCCGATGGCGTCGAGCGCCACCGCGTTGCCGTCCTCCGGGACCACGCGGCTGTACTGGTTCTCGACGACGCTGCGTTTCTCGTCGAGCTGCTTGAGCACCATCCAGATCGCATGCAGCACGTCGAGCGGCTCGAAGCCCGCCACCACCAGCGGCTTGCCGTATTGCTCGGCGATGAAATTGTAAGGCGCGTTGCCGATCACCATGCTCACGTGACCCGGCCCCAGGAACCCGTCGAGCGTCAGCTCGGGCGAATCCAGGATCGCTTTCACCGTCGGGATGATCGTTATGTGGTTGCAGAACAGCGAGAAGTTCCTGACCCCCTCGCGCTCCGCCTGCAGCACGGTCATCGCGGTGGACGGCATCGTCGTCTCGAAGCCGAGCGCGAAGAAGACGACTTCCTTGTCCGGGTTCTCTTTCGCCAGCTTGAGCGCGTCGAGCGGCGAATAGACCATGCGCACGTCGCAGCCCTCGCTCTTGGCCTGGAGCAGGCTCTTCTTCGAGCCCGGCACGCGCATCGCGTCGCCGAAGGTGGTGAAGATCACGTTCGGGATCTCGGCCAGCGTGACGCAGTCGTCGACGCGTCCCATCGGCAGCACGCAGACGGGGCAGCCGGGGCCGTGGATCAGCTCGATCGCGTCGGGCAGCATGCTCTCGATGCCGTAGCGGAAGATCGCATGGGTATGGCCGCCACATACCTCCATGATCTGCAGCGGACGGTCCTTTTTCAGCTTGTCGGCAAGGACATGAATCTCGCCGAGCAGCACCTTGGCCTTCTCGGGATCGCGGAATTCATCGACATATTTCATGTGTTCTCTCCCAGCGAGCCGCGTTCGTCGGCCAGCAGCGTGTGAACCAGGTCCCAAAGGACATGGAAGATCGTGACGTGGCATTCCTGGATGCGATGGATGCTGTCGGTCTCGACGACGAGGCAGTGATCGAGCCCCATCTTCGCCATCTCGCCGCCGCTCATCCCCGAAAGCCCGATGGTGGTGAGCCCCATCTCCTTGGCCTTGACGAAAGCCTTCACCAGGTTCTGCGAATTGCCGCTGGTCGACAGCCCGATGAGCACGTCGCCGGCGCGGCCCTGGGCGATGATCTGGCGGACATAGATGTGCGCGAAGCCGACGTCGTTGCCGACCGCGGTCAGCATGGTGCGGTCGGCGGTGAGGTCGATGGCCGTGAGCGCGGGCCGCCCCGCCGTCACCGGATGCATGAACTCGACGGCGACATGGGCCGCGTCGCAGCTCGACCCGCCATTGCCCATCGTGAACATCCGCCCGCGGCGGCGATAGGTGTCGGCGACCGCGCCCGCGGCGTCGATCACCGCCTGGCCGTTCTTGGCGAAGAACGCGTCGATGGTGGCGCGGTGGTGATCGACCTTCTCGCCGACCGCGGCCAGCAGCGCCGCGTTCATCTGCGCCGGGTCCTGCTTGCGCCCGTGCAGGAAGGGATAGAGCGATTTGAGCGTGGTGTTGCCGCTCATGCGCTGCCCGCCATGGCCGCGAGCTCCTGCTGCACCTCGCCGAGGTCGTTGAGGACCTGCAATGTCGCGGCGGCCTCGGCCTCGTCGATGCGGCTCATCGCGAAGCCGACATGGACGAGCACCCAATAGCCCACGCAATCCTCGATCGGCTGGCCGTCCTCGACGACGCAGGCGACATTGATCTCGCGCCTGACCCCGCTCACCTCGACCATCGCGAGCTTGCGCCCAGGGTCCGTGATGGCGACGATCCGTCCGGGAATTCCAAGGCACATGGTTCTATCCTCTTATTTCGCGCGCGGCGGCGATTGCCGCCTGGCCGAGCGATAGTCCGCCGTCATTGGTTGCGATGTCTGCTTGGCTGAGCGCCCGCAGCCCGCGGTTCTCGATCATCCGCGTGCAGGCCTCGAGCAGCGTCTTGTTCTGGAAGCAGCCGCCGGAGAGCACGACCGTGTCGCCCGGCGCGAGCGCGACCGCGAGATCGGTCACCGCGGCGGCCAAGCCGTAATGGAAGCGCGCCGAGATCCTCGGCACGCCGACATCGGCGCGGATATCCTCCAGCAGGCTCTCCCACAGCGCGCGGGGCTCGCGCAGGTCGAAGACATAGCCTTCCTCCGGCGCCTCGATCGCGTCCTCGAGCTCGATCGCGGCCTGGCCTTCGAACAGCGCGAGGTCGGGGCACAGGCCGAGCGCGGCCGCGATGGCGTCGAACAAGCGCCCGCAGGAGCTCGCGGCCGGCACATTGATTCCGGCTTCCAGCATCCGGTCGATGCTGGCGCGCGGCTTGCTCTTCAAATAGGAGACGAGCGGCAAGTCGCCGAACCGCTCCTCGAATCCTTCCCAGCCGAACGCAGCGACGAGATGGGCATAGGTGTTGCGCCACGGCTCGCGGATCGCCTGCGCGCCGCCGATCATCGCCACGGGCTTCAGCGAGGCGAGGCGCTCGAAACCCAGATAGTCGGCGCTCAGGAACTCGCCGCCCCAGATCGTTCCGTCCGCGCCGTAGCCCAGGCCGTCGAGCACCACGCCGAGCACGGGCGGCGCATCGATGGGCAAACCGTTCTCCGCCATGCAGCTCGCGATGTGCGCGTGGTGGTGCTGCACCTCGTGCATCGCGAGCCCGCGCGCATGCTCCTTGGCGAGCTTGGTCGAGAGATATTCTGGATGCATGTCGGCCGCGACGGCGCGCGGACGGTGACTGTAGAGATCGCGATAGAGCGCGAGGTTCTTCTGGTAGTCGTCGAAGGTTGCCGCGTCCTCGAGATCGCCCTGATGCTGCGACAGGATCGCCTGGCCGTTCTTCACCAGGCAGAACGTCGACTTCAGCTCGCCGCCGAAGGCCAGGATCTCGGGTGCGTCCTCGAACCCTCTGGGCAGCGCCATCGGCGCGGGGGCATAGCCGCGCGCGCGGCGGATGAGGCGCGGGCGTCCGGCCATGACGCGCACGACGGAATCGTCGATGCGGTTGGCGATGTCGCGGTCGTGCAGCAGGACGCGGTCGGCGATGGGGCCGAGCTTGGCGGCGACCTCGTCGTTGCCGGTGACCTGCGGCTCGTGCGCGATGTTGCCGCTGGTCATCACCAGCGGCGTGTCGAACCCCGCCATGATCAGCAGATGCAGCGGCGTATAGGGCAGCATGAAGCCCAGCGTCTTCAGCCCCGGCGCCACGCCCTCGGGCAGGCGCTCGCCCGACGCGCTCAAAAGGACGATCGGCGCAGCCGGGCTCTGCAAAAGCGCAAGCTCGCTCTCAGACACGCTCGCGTAGCGGCGGATCGCGGCCACGTCGCGCGCCATCAGCGCGAAGGGCTTGCCGAAGCGCTTCTTGCGACTGCGAAGCGTTTGCACGGCCGTGGCATTCGTCGCGTCGCAGGCGAGATGGAAGCCGCCGAGGCCGCGAATGGCGACGATCTTTCCGGCGCGCAATTCGCGCACCACCTCGTTGACTGCGTCCGGCGAGGGTTCGCAGCCATCCAGCCAGACTTTCGGGCCGCAGACCGGGCAGGCGACCGGTTGCGCGTGGAAGCGGCGGTCGGCCGGATCGCGATATTCGCGCGCGCAATCCTCGCACAGGGGAAACGCCGCCATCGTCGTGTTGGCGCGGTCGTAAGGCACGCGCTTCACGATCGACAGCCTGGGCCCGCAATGGGTGCAGTTGGTGAAGGGGTAGCCGAAGCGCCGCTCGGCCGGATCGAAGATCTCCGCGCGGCAGGCGGGGCAGGTGGCGGCGTCGGCGGTGACGTTGGTGCGCGTCTCGCCCGCGACGCTGCCCGCGATGACGAAGCCGTCGAATTGCTTCGTCTCGCGCAAGCGGCGGACTTCCATCCGCTCGATTCGGGAGAGCGGCGGCGCGTCGGTCTCGAGGCTCTTCACGAATCGCGCGATGCGCGCCGTGCTTCCCGTCGCCTGGATGAGCACGCCCGCGCTGTCGTTCAGCACCTGGCCGACAAGGCCATTCTCACGTGCCAGACGCCAAACGGTCGGGCGGAAGCCGACACCCTGGACGGTGCCGCGAACGCGAATCTCGACGGTCTCGACGGTGTGCGGTTCGCCCGACACATCGGCCGTGTTTGCATACATATTGCCCCACTCCGCCCACGCAGGCCCTTGAACGCGGAACAGTCCTCTCATAACATCACAACCTTACGGCGTTGAGAAGTCTATTCTACTTCCAACCGAACGATTCCGGCGAGGGACTCCGGAACGGACGATTTCAAGGGGCGCTATGAGGGGCACTGCGAGATTGTCGAGCGCGTATGCGCACAGCGTCCTGGGCGAACCGGACGTCGTCGCGAGCCGTGCTGCGGCGCCCGCGCGGGGCCCCGCCAATGGTCCAGGGCGCGAGCTCCTCGACGCGATCACGCGCCAGAACAAGGCCTCGCTCGCCGACGACACCGACAAATTCCGCAAGATCGGCGGCGGCATCGCGCTGCATTGCCGTGTCGACCTCGAACGCCGCCGCGTGGCCGATGCGGCCTCTTTCGCGACGCTGTTCCGCGGCTACGAGACGCTGCTGATGAAGCGCGACCTGCGCGACGCGGGGCTGATCAGCTCGACGGCGTCGGGCATCTGCGGCGGCGTGCATGCCGCGACGTCCGCGCAATGTCTGGAGATGGCGCTCGGCATCAAGCCGCCGCCGCTCGGTATCCTGGCGCGCAACCTGCTGCTCGGGTGCCAGTATCTGAACGACAACCCGATGCATCTCTTCATCCTGTCGGGGCCGGACTATTCGGAAAATGCGATCCGCGCCACCAACCCGGAGATCTGGGCCAAGGCCGAGCGCGCGCCTGCCGCGCATGCCGCCACACACGGCTTTCCTACGATCGGCGCGATCATGACGGAGCTGAACCGTCCGGGCGGCAGGCTGTTCGCCGAAGCGCTCGACATGATGCGGCTGGCGCGCGCGGCTTACGCGCTGCTCGGCGGGAAGTATCCGCATTCCGAATCGATCGTGCCCGGCGGCGTCACGCTCTCCTTGAGCGTGGAGCAGCTCGATGCCTTTGCGGCGAAGCTTAGCCCGTTCCGCGACTACGCTTTACGCTGTGCGCGGATCTGGGACGATGTGTTCGACTTTCTCTACGCATGTGAGCCGCGCTATCGCGATCTTGGACGCGGCCCCGCCAATCTCGTCGATTTCGGCCAGTGGGACCACGAAGCGTTCTACGACGGCACGTATGAGAACTGTGACGTCTGGGGCGAGAAGCGCTGGTCGACGCCGGGCGCCGTCATCGGCGGTGCGCTCGTCACGACGAAGCTCAGCGCCCTCAATGCCGGCATGGAGGAGTTCGTAGACCGCGCCTTCTACGATTCGTGGGAGAGCGCGGAACACGCAGCCGACCCGCTGGGCAACGCACTTAAGCCCAACCATCCCTGGAACAAGACGATCCGCCGCAACGCCGCCAAGCCGGGCGCCTATAGCTGGGCGCCGTCGCTCGCCTGGAACGCAAGCACGTTCGAGGTCGGCGCCTATGCGCGGCTCTATATATCGGCGCTCGCGGCGAAGATGCCCGGGAGCCGCTTCATGCATTCCACGGGCACGAGCCTCGTCTTCGATGGGCTGGAATGGCGCGTTCCCGAGATCTGGAACGCCTTCGAGCGCAACCGCGCGCGCGCCTATGCCATAGCCTTCAATCTCGCGGCGGTCCTGGAATGCCAGGCGCGCGCCAAGGCGCTGATCGAAGAGGGCCAGACGCGCATGCGCAGTGCCTTCGACCTGCCCGGATCGGGGCGGCGCTTCGGCGTCGGCTTCGGCGGCGCGGGGCGCGGGATGCTCGCGCATTGGGCGGTGCTCGACGGCGCCGAGCTTGCCAACTATCATGTCTCCATCCCCTCGCGCATCAATGCAGGACCCCGCACGCCCGGCGGCCAGCCGGGCGCGGTCGAGCGGGCGGTGCTCAACACGATGATCGTCGAGTCGAACTGGACGGGCGCGGAAGATTTCGCCGGCATCGACATCGTCCGCGCCATACAGAGCTTCGATCCCTGCATGCCCTGCAAGGCGGAGCTGAGCTTTTTGGGCACCAACTTCACCGCAGCCAAAGAGGTGACCAGCGACGGGCTCATTTGAGCCTCGCCGCAATGCTGCAACGCAAGGAGAGAATGCAATGTCGGTTCAAACCAGGAAACGTCTCGAAGAATTGCTTGCTTCACGCATCAACGCGGCCGGCGCCCATTGCGGCGGCGACCGCCCGAAGCCCCAGCCTAAGCCCCCGGGCGTCTGAGGGGGATAGTGCCGGAAGCCGTGCTTCCGGGGCATTCCACAACCCGGCCGCAGGGAGCGGTCACACCACTAAGGAGATCACGATGTCGAAAATGGCCACGAAGCGTCTTGAAGAGCTTCTCGCTTCGCACGTCGCAGCCGCCGGCGCGCATTGCCACGGCAACAAGCCGAAGCCGAAGTAGGGTTCGTTTCCAGAAGAGGCGCGCCTCGCGCCTCTTCTTCTCGTCGAGATCCGGCGGCCGTTTGGAGCGGGCGGGCGTGAACAGGTTGCACACCAGCATGCGCGCAGCGGCCCCGGAGGACACACTCAGGCTTGCCAAGGCCTGGGCGGGAAAAGCGCGCATCCGCGCGGTCGAAGAAATCACCCATCTGGATTGCCTGGACGTTCCGATCTTCGTCAGCGAGCGCGACGCGGCGCTGTCGGACGGCTTCACCTTCGGCAAGGGGCTCGTCGCGATCGAGTCCGAGATCGGCGCCCATATGGAGGCGATCGAAAGCCATTTCGCCGAGCCGGGCGCGGCCGCGATCGAGACGTGCTGGGGAACGCCGCGCGATCTGGCTCCGGCCGTGCGCGGCGCGTGCGCCGATCCCGCGTTCGCGTTCGCGCCTCTGCTGAACCGCCGCGCGGACCCCGGCCAGCGCCTTCTGCTGGCGCGCGCGCGCGACGCCGAGACGGGCGCGTCGGCGTGGGTTCCCGCCGAACTGGTCTTCTATCCCGCCCCCGACGTCGGAACCGAACTGTACGGCGCGTCGACCAACGGGCTTGCCTCCGGCAATTCGGTCGCGGAGGCGAGCCTGCACGCGCTTCTCGAGCTCATCGAGCGCGACATCTGGTCGATCGAGTTCGTGCGCGACGCCTCGCGCCTGGTCGTGGCCTCGAGCCTGCCTTCCGAGATCCGCCGCATCGTGCAGAAAGCACGGCGCCATGGCCTCGATCTCGTCGTCCGCTCGGTCCCCAACGATTTCGGGATGCCGTTCTTCGCGGCGTTCCTGTTCGATCCGGAGCTTCCGCAGCAGCGCTTCTTCAACGGCGGCTGGGGCTGTCATCCGGACCGCCGCATCGCGCTGACGCGCGCGGTCACCGAGGTGGCGCAGAGCAGGGCGGCTTTCCTTCATGGCGGGCGCACCGCGCCGCTATGGGACGGCGGCGGTCCCGAGGCCGACGGCGTGCGCGCCCAGATCGAAAGGGTGTCGAACGCCTCCGCGCCGGTTTCCTTTGCCGGCATCGAAGAGCCGGGCAGGGCGTCGTCGCTCGACGGGCAGTGGGCGCTCGCGGTCGCGTGCCTGCGGCGTGTCGCCGACACTCCGATCTGGCGCGTCGTCTACACGCCTGAGGAAGGCCCGCTGCACGTCGTGCGCCTGATCGTGCCGCTGCTGGAGCATTTCTCGAAAGAGACGATGCGCGCGGGGCCGAGGCTGCAAGCCGCCCTCGAAGCCGACGCCGAAGCGGCGGCTTAGGGGTAGTTTTATTCAATCAAACTCAATGTCATGGCCCGCGAATGCGGGCCACCCAGCTGGGTTCTGCATACTGCCGAAAATGATTCACGCGGAGACGCGGAGAAGAAAAGAACCTCCGCGTCTCCGCGTGATATTCCTTTGAGTTCGAGCAGGCGTCACCTGGGTGGCCCGCATTCGCGGGCCATGACAATTTGGCTATTGCCGATCACGATCTGCTTCAAAAAAGAACGGCGCCGAAGATTTCTCTTCGGCGCCGCTTTTGTCTTGATCTACGCGTCAGTGGTGGTGGTTGTTGCCGCCGCCGCCGCTGTTGTGCGGCGCCTGCGGCGCGGAGTGTCCGCCGCCGGAATTGTTGGCGTGGCCGAAGCCGCCGCCACCCCCGCCCATGCCGCCGAACCCGCCGCCGCCGGAGTTGGAGTGGCCGAAGCCGCCGCCGCCTCCGCCGCTGTTGCCGAAGCCGCCATGGTTGAAGCCGCCGCCACCGCCTCCGCCGCTGCGGGAGAAGCCGTTGCCGTTGCCGCCGCCGCCACGAGAGCCGTTGCCGCCGCCGCGGGCGAAGCCGCCGCTATTGCCGCCGCCGCCGCTCCGCGAGAAGCCGCCATGGCTGAACCCGCCGCCGCCCGACGAGCGCGCGAAGCCGCCATGGCCGGTGCCGCCGCCCCCGCCGCCACGGCTGAAGCCGCCGCCGGAGCGCTCGTGCACGCCGCCGCGCTCATGCACGCCGACATGCTCGCTGACGTGCTCATGCACGCCGATGTGCTCATGCTCGGCGATGCGATGGCCGCCCGCCACCGTGCCCACATGCCCGCGGAAGTCGTGGCGCGAGCCGGGCAGGTCGCGATGGAACGCCTCGCGGAACCGGCCGCGGTCGAGTGCGCGGCTCACGAGATGGCCGCGCTCGACACCGAAGCGCGTCCAGCCCCGCGAGCGGCCGATGAAGCGGCCATAGCCGCCGCGGTCGATGATGCGCCCGCCGATGTCGATCGCGAAGATGTCCGCCGGCGCCACGAAGGACCACAACCCGTAGAACGCCGCTTCGTCGAGATAGCCGCGATAGCCGTACCAGCCGCCCCAGTCGTCGACATAGACGCCCGTGCCGTCATAGGCCTCGCCCGGCGGCATCGGGAACCAGCCGACATTCTCGTCGGTGTAGCGCCACTCCACCCAGCCCGGACCCCAGGTGTAGCCGGGCACCCACAGCCAGCCGCCGTAATGCGCATCGTATCCCCAGCGCCCGTAATGGGTGGGATCGCCGCCCCAGGGATCGTTCGAGACCCAGGTCGTGCCCGTATCGGCGTTGTCTTCCCAATGGCCGTTCGTATAGGGCCTGAAGCCGGCCTGGCTGCTGGGACGCCATGCGCGGCCCCAACGGGGATGGTCGACCCAGGTGCCGTAGGGTGAGAGCTTGTCCTGGAACACCTGGAAGCTGACGATATCCATGCCGGCATCGGTGCCGGTGGTGGTGGTCGCCGCATCGCCGGTGGTGAGGTTGGAGAGCTTGCCGTTGATCAGCGCATAGGCCGTCTTGGTCAGCTTCGGCGGATTGCCTTGGTTCTGCTCGACCGTGATCTGCTGGTCGGCGATGTCGTAGGACTGGACGAGGCCGTTGCCGTTGTCGGTCAGGTTGGTATCGCCCAGCCGCTTGAACTTGCCGCCGTCGTCATTGCCGTAGACGAACAGCACCTGCGAGGTCTGCCCGTCGATCGCGCAATCGCCGACGAAGACCGACGCGTCGGGCGCGTCCTTCTTCGTGCGGCCATAGACGTCGCCGTGCTTAGGGTCGCCGAACAGCTCGAACTGGTAATTGCCGAGCTCGTACTTGCCGTCCTTCAGCACCAGCGTCGAGTACTTGGCGTTGTCGGAGCACGGCGTGTCGGACACGTCGATCTCCGCGTTGCGGAAATCCGTGCCGCCGCCGCCCATCCCGAACATGCCCTTCATCTTGTCGCAGCCGCTCAGGCCACCGGCCATCGCAAGCCCGATCACGAGCATTGAAACGCTTCTGCGTATGAACATCTGCAAAACCCCCTTGAGGTTAGTGTCCCACCGCGCTCACCTTGCCGCGCGTGAAAGTGACGTTGTCCTGTCCGTAAACCCAGATCTCTTTGCCCTTCGCGCCGGCTTTGCGGTCGTCGGGATTGCCCCAGGCATCGACGACCTCGTCCTGGGTGAAGCCGATGTCGATATTGCCGGCGGCGATCTTCTTGGCGGCCTTGGCGCCGTATTTCTGCGTCAGCTCGTGAAGCCGCTCCTGCGGATCCTGCTGCGCCTGATCGTTCGGCGTCTGGCCCGCAGCGATCTGCTGGCAGTTGTCGACGTCCTGCGACACGCGCGGATCGCCGGGGCCGATGCCCTGGGAGGCAAGCGTCGCCGGATCGAGGTTGTAGCGGCTCTGCAGGCAGCTCTGGACCGCGGGGTCGACGTTCTGCCAGGCCGCCCGCGCGGCGGATTGCTGGATGGAGTTGAGCACCCGGCCGAAGAATCCGCCGTCGTCGCCGTCGGCCATGGCCGGGACGCTCAGGAAAACGAGAAATGAGCAACCAATAGTTGCGCGGCGCCACGGCGCAGCGCGCGCTCCGAAGATTTTCGCCAGCATGAAGTCGCCCCAAACCACCCATCCCCACGCCCGCCCCGTGGGGAAAACCTTTGACGAGTATTAACTAAACCGGCAGTAGACGGCAAGCAGCGTATCGGGAGCGGCCATGCAAAAAGCTTTGTTTGCCTTGGCCATTTTGGCCGCGGGAAGCGCGGCGGCGGGAAACGACCGGCTCTGGTCGAGTTTTCGCGCACAGGATTTCTTCGCGCTGAGGTCGGAGCTTCCTCCCGCCCGGCCCGGCGAGGCCGGGGATATCCGCTTCCTGCGTGCTGCCAGCCTTGCCGCTTTCGGCCGGACGGAGGAGTCGGAGCGGGCTCTCACCGCCCTGCTTGCCCATCCCTTGGCCGATCCCGCTCTGGACGCGCGTGCGCGCGAGCTGCTGATGCTCGATCGCCGGGCCCAGTTCCGCTACGCCCTCGCGCTCGAGGCGATCGCGCCGCTTCTCAAGGCAGACGCGCGCGGCGATTTGCGCAATCGCGCAAAGCTTCTTGCGGCCATCGCGGACGTTCCCGCGCAGCGCGTGCGGCCGGGGCGGGGCGGAGCGCTGCAAGCGGACCGGTACGGCCGCGTGCGCATCCTGCTCGGCCGCGGCGCCGCCGACATGGCGATCGATACCGGCGCGAACTTCTCGGTCATCTCGCGCAGCGCGGCGCTGGGCCTCGGCCTGCGCGTGAGGCGCGCGGACTATGGAATCGGATCGTCGACGGGAGGCCAGGTGCAGGCCGACATCGGGGCGGCGAGCTTCACGTTTGCCGACGGCACGCGCGTGGACAATGGGATATTCCTCGTCCTTCCCGACCGCTCGCTGAAGATGGCGAACGGCGAGACGGCCGACGGGTTGATCGGCCAGCCGGTGATCGCCGCGCTCGGCACGATCGCGTTCCGCAGCGGCCGCGTTTCCCTCGGCGCGCCGGCGCCCTCCGGCGCGGCGACGGCCGAGCTCGCGCTTGCCGGCAACGATCCTGTGCTGCACGTGTCGTACCGCGGGCAGGAGGTGCTGTGCAGGCTCGATACCGGCTCCGACCGGTCGGTGTTCTATGCGCCCTTCTACCAGCGGTTCCGCGACACGCTTGGCGCGGGGCGCGACCGCTCCGAGCGCATCGGCAGCGCGACCGGCACGCGCTCCTTCCGGGCGCAGCAGGTCGGCGCCATGGAGATATCCATCGGCGGCCGCGCCGTCACGCTCGGCCGCGCCACCGTTCTTTCCGAGCCCATCGCCGTCACGGCCAACGCAGCACTCGCCTGCGACCTCGGCCGCGACGCGTTCGCGGGACTTGCGTACTACACGATCGACCTGAAGCGGATGGCGCTGGTGTTGGGGTAGACTCTATTCATCCTCCCCCGTTCTTACGGGGGAGGGGCGAGCGTAGCGAGCGGAGGGGGAAGTCCCCCACCGGCGCTTCGCGCCACCTCCCCCGTAAGAACGGGGGAGGATAAGAACAGCACATATGTTCCGTACACGGAAAATAATTCTCCCCACACCCCTTGAACTCCCGGTTGCAATCACCATTTTCCGATGCGGAAGTTGCAGGAGGCGCGTGTGCCGGTGATCTAAGTATCGCTTGGGCGGGTCAGACAGGGAAGGGTGCAAGTCCAGGCGCGCCCGCGTGGAACGCATGTTCCCGTAATCCCGCGGACGAATGCGAAGATGTCTGTCCGCTGCTTCTTGATTGG
>Ga0265318_10000401_pt1 | contig 33792 bp, 20 predicted proteins | sample 4821metaG_FD_192431 | JGI IMG/M metagenome (GOLD analysis project Ga0265318, IMG submission 192431) | Rhizosphere microbial communities from Carex aquatilis grown in University of Washington, Seatle, WA, United States - 4-8-21 metaG | ecosystem: Host-associated > Plants > Roots > Rhizosphere >... | reverse complement strand
CGTGCGCATCGTGCCGGGCGCCCTCGGCGGCTTCTTCATGGACATCGAGGGCTGCGGCCGCCCGAGGGTCAGGTTCGCGGGGAACTCCCCCATCCCCCAGCCGCCGACGAACTAGCCCTGCGGGGCCGGCGGCGCCGGCTCCATGGGTGGGGTCGAGTTCTCCTCCTCGGTCTCGACGATGCGGGCGATGCTCAGGAGCTTGTCCCCGTCCGCGAGCGTCAGGAGCTTCACCCCCTTCGCGCCGCGCCCGGTCTCCCGGATCTCGCTCACGCGGGTCCGGATGCTCTGGCCCTTGGCCGTCAGGAGCATGACCTCCCCGCCGTCGCGGACGCTGAGGGCGCCCGCCACGTTGACCGACCCGTCCTCGGGCAGCTCGATCGCTATCACGCCGGTCCCGCCGCGGCTGATCAGGCGGTAGTCCTCGAACGGGGTCCGCTTGCCGATCCCGTCCTCGCGCGCGATGAGCAGGCGGTCCAGCGGGTCGCAGACCTCGACGGCCTTCACGTGGTCCCCGTCGATCTTGAAGCGCATCCCGGTGACCCCGACCGTGTCCCGGCCCTGGTCGCGGAGGTCCTCCTCGCTGAAGCGGACGGCCTGGCCCTTGTAGCTCACGAGCACGATCTCGTTCTCGCCGGTCGTCAGGACGCACCCGACGAGCGTGTCGCCCTCCTCGAGCTTGATCCCGCGCAGGCCGCCCTCGCGCGTGGCGTTCGTGTAGTCGGAGAGGTTCGTCTTCTTCGTCACCCCGGCCTTCGTCGCCATGACGAGGTGGTAGGCGCCCGTGAAGTCCTTCACGCAGATCATCGCCGTTATCTTCTCGCCCTCGGCCAGGCGCAGGAAGCTCGAGACCGACTTCCCCTTGGAGGCGCGCGTCCCCTCGGGCACGTCGTAGACCTTCTTGGCGTGGCACTGCCCGGTGTTCGTCAGGAACAGGATGAAGTCGTGCGTGCTCGCCGTGAACAGGTGCTCGACGAAGTCCTCCTCGTAGGTCTCGGTCCCGATGATGCCCTTGCCGCCCCTCTTCTGCGAACGGTAGTCGGAGACCCTCGTGCGCTTGATGAACCCGAGGTGCGAGACCGTGATGACGCACCCCTCGTTCGGGATGACGTCCTCCATCCGGAACTCGCCCGTGGGGGCGATGATCTCGGTCTTGCGCGGCGACGCGTACTTGGCCCTCATCTCGAGGAGCTCGCTTTTGATGAGGGCGAGGAGCTTGGGCTCCGACTCGAGGATGCCCCGCAGCTCCTCGATGAGCTTCATCAGGCCCACGTACTCCGCCTCGATCTTGCCGCGCTCGAGGCCGGTCAGCTGGTAGAGCCGCAGCTCGAGGATGGCGTCCGTCTGGCGCTCCGAGAGGGGGTACTTCGCCATCAGCTTCACCTTGGCCTCGTCGCGGTTGGCGGAACCGCGGATGATCTTCACGAAGTCGTCCAGGTTATCGAGGGCGATGATGTAGCCCTCGAGGATGTGGGCGCGGTCCTCGGCCTCGCGCAGCCGGAACCTCGTTCGGCGCGTCACGACGTCCCTGCGGTGCTCGATGTAGCACTCGATCAGCTCCTTGATGTTCATCTGCTTCGGGCGCTTCCGGTCGAGCGCGAGCAGGGTGACGCCGAACGAGGACTCGAGGGCCGTCTTCTGGAAGAGCTGGTTGATCACGATCTTCGCCTGCTCGCCGCGCTTCAGCTCGACGACGATGCGGGTGTTCTCGTCCGACTCGTCGCGGAGGTCCCGGATGCCGTCGAGCTCCTTCTCCGACACGAGCTCGGCGATGCGCGTGACGAGGTTGGCCCGGTTCACGTTGTAGGGTATCTCCGTGATCACGATCTGCTCCATGCCGCCCTTCATCTCCTCGGAGTGCGCCTTGCCGCGCAGCCGGACGATGCCCTTGCCGGTCTTCAGGTAGGAGAGGATCGTCTCGCGCCCCGAGATCACGCCGCCCGTCGGGAAGTCCGGCCCCCGCACGATCTCGCAGAGCTCGTCCACGGAGACCGAGGGCCTGTCGAGGATGGCGCAGGCCGCGTCGATGATCTCGTTCAGGTTGTGGGGCGGGATGTTGGTCGCCATGCCGACCGCGATCCCGGTCGAGCCGTTCATCAGGAGGTTGGGGAGCGCCGCCGGAAGGACCGTGGGCTCGGTGGTCGACTCCTTGTAGTTGGGCGCGAAGTCGACCGTCTCCTCCTCGATGTCCTTCAGGAGCTCCTCGGCGGCCTCGTTGAGCCGGCACTCCGTGTAGCGGTAGGCCGCCGGCGGGTCGCCGTCGACCGAGCCGAAGTTCCCCTGGGGGTCGATGAGCGGGTAGCGCATGACCCACGTCTGGGCCAGGCGCACGAGCGTGTCGTACACGGACGCGTCCCCGTGGGGGTGGTAGTTCTTCAGGACCTCGCCCACGACGCCGGCGCACTTGTCGAACGGCCGGTTGTGGACCAGCCCCTCGCGGAGCATCGCGTAGAGGATCCTGCGCTGGACGGGCTTGAGCCCGTCGCGGGCGTCGGGAAGCGCGCGCGCGATGATGACCGACATCGAGTAGTCGATGTAGGCCGTCTGCATGATGTCGGTTATGTTGGCCGACAGGAGTTTTTCGGAGCCTGTGTACACGGGACTGGAGGGAGGGTGAGGGGCTTGGCCCGTGCGTCAGACGTCGAGGTACTGCACGTTCAGGGCGTTGTCCTCGATGAACTGGCGCCGCGGCGGGACCTCGTCGCCCATCAGGAGCGTGAAGAGGGCGTCCGCCTTCGCGGCGTCGTTGACGGCGACCTTGAGCAGGCGCCGCTTCTCGGGATCCATCGTCGTCTCGAAGAGCTGCTTCGGGTTCATCTCGCCGAGCCCCTTGTAGCGCTGGATGGTGAGGCCCTTGCGGCCGTTGGCGCGGATCTGGGCGACGATCTCCAGCGGCCCCTTGAGCTCGGTCGTGACCTCGCTCTTCTGGCCCGGGTTCTCGGTGATCGTGTAGCGCGGCTCCTCGGTCGGGCTGAAGCGGTTGATCTCGAGGCCGGTCGCGGCGATCAGCTTGAGGATCTTCGTCATCTCCGCGCTCTCGAAGATCTCGTGGAGCGTCACGCGCTTCGGGGCCGCGGCGGGCCTGGCGTCCGCCTTCGGCGCAGCGCCCTCGGTCGGGTCGAACAGGTCGGCGTCCAGCCCCTGGTCCTGGATGAACTTGGAGCGGGCCGCCTCGTCCTGGAGGAACTCGTGGGACTCCCTGTTGCCCTCGCGGATCCTCGCGATGTAGCGGGGCAGGGCGTACGTCTTCTTGTCGTGCCGGTCGAGGTACTCGCTCAGCGCCGCGCCGTAGCGGGACACGCCCGCGCCGAGCTCCTCGAGGGCCGCCAGGGCCTCGACGATCCGGTCGACCTGCTGCGACGTGAACACGTGCTTCTGGGCCAGCCGCGTCAGGACCACGTCCTCGGAGCCGAGCTCGAGCAGGATCCGGTTGAGCTGCTCGTCGTTGTCGATGTACTGCTCGCGCTTCTTGCGCTTGATCCGGTAGAGCGGCGGCTGCGCGATGTAGACGTAGCCCCGGTCGAGGAGCCCCCGCATCTGGCGGTAGAGGAACGTGAGGAGGAGCGTGCGGATGTGGGAGCCGTCGACGTCGGCGTCCGTCATGATGATGATCTTGTGGTAGCGGGCCTTCTCGACGTTGAAGGCGCCCTCGCCCTCGGCGTCGCCGATGCCGGTCCCGATCGCCGTGATGAGCGTGCGGATTTCCTCGTTGGAGAGCACCTTGTCCAGGCGGGCCTTCTCCGTGTTGATCAGCTTCCCGCGCAGGGGGAGGATCGCCTGGTAGCGGCGGTCGCGGCCCTGCTTCGCCGAGCCGCCGGCCGAGTCGCCCTCGACGATGTAGAGCTCGCCGAGCGCCGGGTCGCGCTCGGAGCAGTCGGCGAGCTTGCCGGGGAGCCCGCCGCCCGAGAGGGCGCCCTTGCGCACGGTCTCGCGGGCCTTCCTGGCCGCCTCCCTCGCGCGCGCCGCGTTGAGGGTCTTGTCGATGATCCGCTTGGAAATGGCGGTGTTCGACTCGAGGTAGAACTTGAGCTTCTCGCCCACGACCTTCTGAACGATCCCGTCCACCTCCGAGTTGGAGAGCTTCGTCTTCGTCTGCCCCTCGAACCGGGGCTCGGAGACCTTGACAGAGACCACGGCGACCAGGCCCTCTCGGACGTCGTCGCCAAGGATCGCAGGGTCCTTCTCCTTGATCAGGTTGTTGGACCTCGCGAAGTTGTTGATCACCCGCGTGAGGGCCGTCTTGAAGCCGGAGAGGTGCGTGCCCCCCTCCAGGTTGTAGATCGAGTTCGCGTAGGCGAAGACCTGGTCGTTGTAGCTGTCGTTGTACTGCATCGACACGTCGACCACGGTCGCTGCCTTTGTCGGGTCGTCGTTCGGGACGGAATCGGTGAAGGTGATCGGCTTGTCGTGGAGGACGTTCTTGTTCTGGTTCAGGAACCGGACGAACTCCGTGATGCCGTCCCTGAAGAAGAACTTGTCCTCCTTCTGGGAGCGCTCGTCGGCGAGCTCGATCTTGATGCCGGGGTTCAGGAACGCCAGCTCCCGGAGCCGCTTGGCCAGTATCTCATACTGGAATTCCCGGGTCGTCAGGAAAATCTCGGGGTCGGGCTTGAACGTGATCTTCGTGCCCGTCTTGCGGGTGTCGCCGATGACCACCATCTTCTGGGTCGTCTTTCCCTGCGCGAAGCGCATCTGGTAGACCTTTCCGCCGCGGCGGACCTCGGCCTCAAGCCACTCCGAGACCGCGTTCACGCACTTCGCCCCGACGCCGTGCAGGCCGCCGGAGACCTGGTAGGCCCCCTTCCCGAACTTCCCGCCCGCGTGGAGGTTCGTGAGCACGAGCTCGAGCGCCGGGATCTTGTAGACGGGGTGGGGGTCCACGGGGATCCCGCGGCCGTCGTCCTCCACCGAGCACGAGCCGTCCAGGTGGATCGTGACCTTGATCAGCGTGGCGAAGCCGGCGAGCGCCTCGTCCACCGAGTTGTCGACGACCTCGAACACGCAGTGGTGCAGACCGCGCTCGTTGGTGTCGCCGATGTACATGTCGGGGCGCCTGCGCACCCCCTCGAGACCCTCGAGTTTTTGTATCTTTGAGGCGTCGTACGCCGCGGCGCCAGCCTGTGAATTTGAGGGGGTTTGCGAGTCGGTTGGGTCGGCCATGTACGGGTCAGGTGGGGGCGGAAATGAAAGGAAAATTCTGTTCCGAAAACGGTTGGGCACGCGAGGGTTTTTTTGGGAATAAATCGCCTAAATTGGGCATTTTAAGCGCCCTCCTAGGGCCTCATGCCTGCCACCCGCTATCCCCCCCGCGGGTTACGGCCCCTGCGAAGGCGATTCGGCCGGGGAAAAGACCAGCGGGACCCTCACAAAGACGTCCACCGGCCGGTCGTTCCTTGTCGGCTGGGTGTACTGCCAGCGCCCCACCGCGGTCGCCGCAGCCCACCCGAAATCGGGGTTGTCGGCCGATACGATCCGCGGCAGCTGGGCGTGCCCGGCGTGGTCCACGATGAACTCGATCAGGGCCTCCGTCCTTGCCTTGGCAGCCCTCACCGAGGGCGGAACAACGGGTGGGGGAAGAAACCGCCCCTTAAGAGGACTGTCCAAATCATTCGTAATCAATAGTATGGGACATGGGTTTCTCCTGAGGATCGAAAGCAGCCTGTCGGCGGAATCGTTGAGCGGAAAATCGCCGCCATATCCGTCAAACACCTGCTCCTTCCTCAGAATCGCCCAGCACGGCTTGCCGCACTTGGTCGCCGGCTCGAAAGTCCATGCCTCGATCATCGCCGCCGCGGCCGCCCCGAATTCCGGAAGGCTCGCGCTCACGAGCTTGATGGACAGCCTCGACCGCCGGGGCCTCGAAATCCGGGTGGGAGGACCTTATAACGCCCGCCTGGACCACGTTTCCCTGAGGATCGATGACGAAGTCGACGAGCACTTCCCCTTTGTTGCGGGTGCGCCGGAGCGAATAGGGGTACACGGGCCTCACCTGGCTGGTCGCCTGCGGCTGTCGGTCAAGTGGCCCCTCGGATTCCTGGCCCGCCATTGCCGCCTGCGCGGCGGACAGCAGGGCCGCGGCCACCGCTATCGCCGAGATTGCCCACAGTTTCTTGTTCATGGACCGGGGCCATGAATGCTGGGCGTCCGCGCGGATATCAACGGCATTTGCGCTGCCCACAGGCACAAACCCATGATGGGATTGACCGCGGTATAGCCCGATGCACAGTGGAGGGTCCATGCCAAGCACCACGATCGAGCTGCTCCTAATCCTGCAAGATCGTGACACGGACAGGCTCGGGATAGAGGCGCAGCTGAGGGCGGTTCCCGTCGAGATAACGGCCGTGGAGCAGCGGATAGCCTCCGAGAAGGCCGCCATCGAGGCCGCCAAGGGCGAGCTGCGCGAGCTCGAGACCAGGAAGAAGGCGCTCGAGACGGAAATCGGCTCGGCCGAGGCCCAGCGGGCGAAGTACCAGACCCAGCAGCTCGCGGTCAAAAAGAACGACGAGTACCAGGCCCTCGGCCACGAGATCGAGAACGTCCAGAAGCAGATCGACGAGCTGGAGGGAAAGGAGCTCGAGACAATGTACGCGATCGACGAGGCCAGGAAGCGCTTCGCCGCCGCCGAGGCGACCCTGAAGCAGAACATCGCGGGCCACGAGGGCCGCATCCGCTCCATGACGGAGCGGGGGGCCAGCCTGACCGAGGAGCTGAAGGCGGCCGTGGCGGCGGTGGCCGCGGCAAGGGCGCCGGTCTCGGAGGCCGCGCTCCAGGCCTACGACAGGGCTGCGGCCCGGAGGATGCCGGCGGTCGTGCCGATCCGCGGAAGCAAGTGCGGCGGCTGCCACCTGAAGGTTTCCAGCGAGGTCGAGTCCGCGGCGCGCGGGAAAACCACGGACGCGGAATTCGCCCTCTGCGACCAGTGCGGGCAGATGGTCTACTGGGAGTCGTAAGAAGCTTGCCGGGGGCTACGTCGGGAGGCAATGTAGACCCCTTAGCTTTGGGGCCTGGTCGTCGCTCCAAGTTCTTTGATCCCAAGGCGCGGGTAACGCCGCGCCCGATAGAAGTTTGGAGAGGAAAGTCCGGACACCGCAGGGCAGGATGCTGCACGAGCCGAAAGGCAAGTGCAGGCGCCGCGGCTCAAGCCGCGGCGACGGACAGTGTCACAGAAAACAGACCGCCTTGCCGCCCTTCGGGGCGGCCGGGCAAGGGTGAAAAGGTGGGGTAAGAGCCCACCGCGCTCCGCCGCGAGGCGGGCGGCACGAAAAACCCCTTCCGGTGCAAGACAAAATAGGAGACTGGGCTGCCCGCCCGATAGTCTCGGGTATGTCGCATCCGTCCGTCGCCGCGCGGCCCCGCCGCGCGGAGGGGCGGACGGGCGGGCCCGAAAGGGCGCGAGAGAAATGACGGCCGAAGCGCCGCAAGGCGTGGAACAGAATCCGGCTTACCGGCCCCAAAGCTAAATATTTTCGGCAAAGTAACGCGATCGCGGCGGGTTTGTTTCCGCAACAGGGTTGGATCGGGCGTGTGAGCCTAACCAACCGAGTATTCCACACAGGCAGAGTCCATATCGTCGCGGCGGCCCTGGCCGCCTGCTTCCCGCTACAGGGCCTGGTCGCGCAGACGGCCGGCCCGGCGACCGAACCAACCACAGGGACCGTCAGCTCCGAAAAGGCCGTCCGCCTGACCGAGGTCGAGGTGGCGGAGGGCCGGGTCTCCGCCGTCACGGAGGCGCCCGTCGACAGCAGGCTGGACGCCCTCCAGCCCCAGTCGGTCATCAGCGCCCAGACGATCAGCAACACGATCGCGCCGACGGCCGACTACGCGACGATCGCCGGCATCGCCCCGAGCATCGTCAACATCGAGACCGAGGGGCCGGGCCTGAGCGAGTCAAAGATGCTCTCGATGCGCGGGTTTCAGGACGGCCAGTTCAACGTGACGTACGACGGGATCCCGTTCGGTGACGCCAACGGGGAGACCCACCACACGACCAGCTACTTCCCTGCGAAGGTGCTGGGCGGCGAGGTCATCGACCGCGGGCCGGGAACGGCCGCGGACATCGGGGAGAACACCTTCGGCGGGACGATCGGGCTCCTCTCAAAGGACCCCCGCGCGGACGAGGCGACCGTGGTCACGGTTTCCGACGGGACCTGGAACACGTTCCTCGGGAACGTCGAGGTGAACACCGGCGTCCTCCCCAAGCTCGGGGGCGCTTCGCTCGTTCTGACCTACCAGTACATGAGCTCCGACGGGTACCGGACCTACTCCTACCTGCAGAGAAACACCTACTACCTCAAGTACGTCCAGCCGATCGGCAGGGACACGGTCCTGACGGTCGTCGCCAACTTCAACGACATCAAGTTCAACAACCCCGGCACCGTCACGCAGGCGCAGATCAACCAGTTCGGGCGCAATTACGGCCTGGAAGCCGATCCCTTCGACCCGAACAACAACTACTACCCGTACAACTACCAGCAGAAGCAGGCGGATTTCGAGTACATCGGCCTCAAGTCGGGCTTCGGGGGCGACTTCAGCCTCAACGACAAGGCCTACACCTACTACTACAACAACGACAGCCACGAGAACTCGGTGTCCCCCGTGGCCGGCGGCTCCGTGACGAAATACCCCGGGGCGGCCTACGCGGGCCCCGCCTACGTCAACAGCTCCGACAACACGCTCCCGAACACCGGGGAGGGCCAGACCAATTTGAGCGGAATCAAGAACAACGACGACCCGGGCGGCCGGATCAAGGTGAACGCCTACCGGGCGTTCGGCAATTACCTGGCCCTGGTCCACGGCGAGGACTCGCAGCTGGAGGAGCAGGTCGGCGTCTGGGCCGAGTACGTCAAGGCGGACCGCTACGCCTACCTTCTCGACTACAGCCCCGCCTACGCCGCAGCAAACCCCCAGTACGCGACGAAGTTCGGGTACATCGACACGGCGAACTCTAAGGGCTCCCCCTTCAACCCCGGCTACCAGTGGCAGATGCACGTCTACAACAAGACGTTCCAGCCCTACGCCGACCTCGTCTGGAAGCCCGTCAAGAACCTGACCATCGAGGCCGGGGTGAAGGACTCGAACTTCACGATCGACCTCGTCGCCCCGGTCAACCAGGGCACGGAGAAGCCGGACTTCACCAACAACACCTACACCAACGTCGAGCCCCACCTCTCTGCCAACTACGCGTTCACGCCGAATTGGTCCGCCTACGTCCAGCTGGCGAAGGGGATCGCGTACCCCATCGTGACCGACGAGGAGAACGTCCCGAACGATCCCAAGGACCTGGCGGCGACCGGCACAAGCTACAACCCCGCGAACCTGAAGGAGGAGCAGACGGTGAACTACCAGGCCGGCACCGTCTTCAAGACGGACCGGTTCAACGCCGACGCAGACGTCTACCTGATCAACATCAACAACCTCGTGTCGTCGGTGACCGATCCCAACGACTCCACGAACCTGCTCTTCTTCCAGTCCAAGGGAGCCTGGTTGAGCGGCGTCGAGGCCGAGGGGACCTACTACGTCGGCGGCGGGCTGGGCGTCTACGCGAACGGGTCCCTCAACCGGGCGACCTACAAGACGAACGCCGGGGTCCCGTCGTTCGACGTCGCCTCCTTGGGCGCCTTCGGGGGCAACGGGGTGCCGAAGGCGACCGCCTCGCTGGGCGCGGTGTTCAACCATTCCGGCTGGTTTGCCTCGATCGGCGACAAGTACGTGGGCTCGTTCGTCGTCTACTCGAGCGCGCTGGTGAACCCGGACCTCGGGCTCTACGGGCAGACGTCGACCGGCCAGCCCGGGGGGACCCCGGTCCCGGTCCAGTCCGGCGTGAGCCCCGGCTTCTGGATGGCGGACCTGGCCTGCGGCTACGCGATCAAGATGCCGAGCGGGAGCCTCGTCCACTCGGTGAAGATCAAGCTCCAGCTGGACCACCTGCTCGACCGCAGGGTGCAGGTCCTGAGCTCGGTCGGGGCGACCCCCGCCGCCAACGGCTACAACGTGCTGCCGACCAGGAACTACTTCCTGACGCTGTCCACGGAGTTCTGAGCCCGGGCGCCGGGGAGCGTCCGGCGGCGTCCGCCGCCGTTGACTCCCGGGGGCTCTCTTTCACGTTCTAAAAGGATTCGCATGAAGGATTACAAAGGCTTGTTTGCCGCCGCGCTCGCGGGGGCCCTGTGGCTCCCGACCGCGCCCGCTGCGCGGGCGGCCGCCGCGGCCGCGCCCCCGCAACACCGCGTGGTCGTCGTCGTCTTCGACGGGATGAGGCCCGACTTCGTCTCGGAGCAGGCGACGCCCAACCTCTGGAGGCTGGCCGGGCGGGGCGTGTCCTTCGCCCATCACCATCCCGTCTACCTCTGCTCGACCGAGGTGAACGGGACCGCGATCGCGACGGGGGCCTATCCGTCGCGCAGCACGGTCGTCGCGAACCTCGACTACCGACCACGGATCGACGCCCAGCTGCCCGTAGGGATCGAGGTCCCGGGCATAATCCGGCGCGGCGACGAGGCGAGCGGGGGCCGCTACCTCGCCGTGCCGACGGTGGCCGAGATCCTGCACGCCCGCGGCCTGCGGACGGTCGTCGCGGGATCAAAGCAGGTTGCGCTCCTGCACGACCGGATGCGGCGCCCCAACGAGCCGGGGGTCTCGCCGGTGCTCTACGAGGGGGCGACCCTGCCGCCCGCACTGGAGGCGTCCCTGCTTCAGGAGATGGGGGATTTTCCCCCGATCCCGGAGGACCAGGACAAGATCGCGCGCGACGCGTGGACCACCGGGGCGCTGCTGCGCTCGCTCTGGGGGGACTCCCTGCCCCCGTACACGCTCCTCTGGCTGGCCGAGCCGGACTTCTCGCAGCACGCGACGGGACCGGGATCGGCGCAGTCGCTCGCGGCGATCGCGAGCAGCGACGCGAACCTGGGGCGTGTCCTCGACGAGCTCGACCGGCGCGGCCTGCGGGAGACGACCGACGTCTTCGTGGTGTCCGACCACGGGTTCTCGACGGTGGCGTGGAAGGTGGACGTCGCGGCCGAGCTCTCCCTGGCCGGATTCAGCACGGGGCGCGTCGCGCTCGGCGGCCTGAAGCCCGGCGGCGTCATGGTCGTCAGCAACGGCGGCAGCTCGCTCCTGTACGTGGGCGGCCACGACCCGGACGTCTGCCGGCGCCTCGCGGCCTGCCTCGACATCCAGGACTGGACCGGCGTCGTCTTCTCGCGGGCGCCGCTCGAGGGGACGTTCCCGCTGGCCGAGGCGCACATCGACGCTCCGGACGCCCCGGACATCGTGGTTTCCCTGCGCTGGACCCGGGACAGGAGCAGGACGGGGGCCCCTGGGCTCCAGACGTCAGACCTCTCGCCGAAGGCCAAGAAGGAGGGCAACCACGCGAGCCTGAGCCCCTATGACATGCACAACATGCTGGTCGCGGCGGGCCCGGACCTGCTCCGCGGCGTCGTCGACACGCTTCCCTCGGGAAACACGGACATCGCGCCCACGGTCCTCTGGATCCTCGGGCTGAGGGAGGAGGCCGCCAAGATGGACGGCCGGGTGCTCGGGGAGGCGCTTTCCATCGAGGCGCCGCCGCCGGAGGGCTACAGGATCAGGCGCCTGGAGGCCAGCCGCGACACGGTCGGGGGCGAATGGCGCCAGTACCTGCAGGTGAGCGAGGTGGGCGGCGTCCGCTACCTGGACGAGGGCAACGGGGCCTATTCGGCGCGGCCCAAGTAGCGCCCGCGGGCCGCCCGCCGCCCACAATACCCTTGACTCGCCCCGGCCGGTTTGAGTCCTTGGCCGGCTCCGATCTTCACAACGACCATGGCCAACACCCAATCCGCTATCAAGGCCGCCCGCAAGGCAACGCGCCTGGCTCTCCGCAACCAGGCCGCCAAGACCCGACTGAAAACGCTGCACAAGGCCTTCGACGCGGCCGTGAAGTCGGGCGACGCCGCGGCAGCGAAGAACGCGGGCAGGAACTATCTGTCCGCCATCGGCAAGGCCGTGAAGTCCGGGGTCGTCCACAGGAACGCCGCCTCGCGCGCGAAGTCGCACGCGGCGAAGTACGTGCTCGCGAAGTGAGCGCGATTTTGGGATGGCTGCGTGCCATCCCAAATTGAAGACAAGCCCGAGCGTCGAACTTTTCCTTTCGCGCTTCGCCGACGGCGAGTGGGGGGAGGTCGTGCGCCCTTGGCTGGAGGGGCGCCGCGGGGCGCTTGAGCGTTCGGTCGTCGTCGCACCGACGCGCGGCCACACCCAGGCGCTCAAGCAGAGGTGCCTGGGCGAGGGCGTCGCGGTGCTCGGCGTCGAGTTCCTGACGCCGGGACTCGCGAGAAAGAAGCGGACGGGCGCCGGCGGCCTGGGCAGGACCCTCCAGCTGCTCGTCCTGAGGTCGCGGATCGCGGCCCACGTCGCCCCGCTCGCCCCGGACGATCCCGCGAGGGGCCTCTGGAGGAGCCTGGAGAGCGACCTTGAAGCGGCCCTCGCCGACTTCGAGGACCTGATTCGCGGCGGATTCCGTCCGGAGCATTTCCCGAGGCCGGAGCTGCGAAGGGTGTTCGGCGAGATGGCGGAGTGGATCGAGGGGCATGGCTACGCGCTCGGCCCTCTGCAGGACGAGATCGCGGGCCTTCGGCCGCCGGGGCCCGGAGAGGCGCCGGTGGCCGACCGGCTCCTCATCCTGGCAGGCGGCCCCGAGGGGTGGGGGGAATTCTTCGGGCTAGTCGCCCTCGCCCGGCGCTGCCCTTCGGTGTGCGTCGTCCTGGCCGAGCCTGAATTCAGGGGCCGGGCCGGGTCGGCCGAGGAATGGGTCGACGTCTGGCAGGCCGTCCTCGGCGTCGAGGCCCAGGTGGTCCAGGCCGATCCCGCGGAGGGCTGCGCCGGCGTGGCCGAACTCTGGGACGGCACCGGGGGCTCCGCGGAGCGCGCGGATGTGATCGTCGCCCGCTCGAAGTCGGACGAGATGGCCCTGGTCGCCGACGCGGTGGCGCGCCTCCTGGCGCAGGGCTCGGACAACATCGGCGTCGTGTTCCCGAAGGCGGGCGCGGCCCATGCGCGGCTGGTGCGGCTGCTCGAGCAGCGGGGCGTGCCGTACGCCGACCTCATCGGGACGGCGGGCGCGCCGCCGGTCGACACGAGGATCCAGCGGGCCCTCGCCGACTTCTACGACCGGGGATGCCGGCTCGAGGAGCTGCTGGCGCTCTGGCCGCTCCTGCGCTCGCTGAACCTCGCCCGATTGACGCCGGCGGAGGCCCGGTTCGTCTGCCAGCGGCTCTTCGACGAGGTGCAGTCGCATTCGGTCGAGCCCCATGTGGGGCGGCTCGAGTCCTCGGACGACAAGGGCTGGCGCGAGGTGGGGCGTGTCGCGCGGCTCCTCATGCCGGCCTGGCCAGGGCTGCTTTCCCCGCTGGACGCCCTGGGCCGCTTCGAGGCGGCGAGGGACCGGCTCGGGCTCGCCGCGCCCGCGGGATGGTCCGCCCTGCGGGAGTTCGCGGCGCGGGCCGCGGAGCCGATGCCCGCGCGCGCGATCCTCGAGGCCATCCGCTCCTTCCTGCCGGAAAAGGGGCCGGCCGCCGGCGTCCCCGGGAGAAGCGTGTTTGCGCGCGTGACGCTCACGACCTGCAGGCGGGCCGCGGCGGTCGCCTGGTCCGACGTCATCCTTGCGGAGGCCAACAGGGGGATATGGCCGGAGAAACGCGAGTCGAGCTGCTGGCTCGGCGACGACGCTCGGAGGGAGCTCGACAGGTCATTCGGCCGGTTCTCACTCGGCCTGCCGACGGGCGACGACCGGGCCGTCCTCGAGCGGCGGCTCTGCTGCGCGGTCGCGCGCAACACGCGCCGGCGCGTGATCTTCAGCGCGGCCCTCTTCAGCGACGACGAGCCGGAGGTGGCAATGGGGCCGAACGCCTGGCTGGAGCGCGTGCTGTGGCGCAAGGGCCTCCTTTCGGCGGCGGACGCGGGATCGGAGGCCTTCGAGCGGCTGGCCGGGCCCCGGCGCGACCCGGCGGCGACCGGCGCCCCCGCGCCGGCCGCCTGGCACGAGATCTGGGTCCGCCGGCGGGACCCCGCCGCGCCGTTCGACGAGTACTTCCTCGGGGAGCCCGGCGCCCGCCACAGGCCCGCGAGCCTCTCGGCGAGGCTGATCGAGCGCGGGATCGCGGACCCGGCCGTGCTCTGGTTCGAGGCGGTCCTCGGCGTGCGGCGAGTCGAGTGGAGCCCGTTCACGCGCGTACGCCAGAGGTCCGTCGGCAACGCGGTCCACGCCGTGCTGGCGGCCGCCCTCCGGGGAGCGCCCGCGGAGGGGGGCTTCTCCCGGCTGCCCGCCCCCGGCGACGCCTCGGCCAAGCTCGGAGAGGAGCTGGCACGGCTGCGCGCCCGGTGGCCGGCCGATCGCTACTGGGACTCCTTCCACATGGACGTGGCGCGCGCGGCCCGAGAGCTCCTCGAGAGGGTGTTTGAGCTGCCGGCCGCGGGCTACTGCGCGGTTGAGGCGCTCCTGCCCGAGGGCGCGAGCGTCCCCGCGGGGAGGGCGGGCAGGATCTCCGTCCGCGGCCGGATGGACTTGGTTCTGTCCGACAGGCCGGGCTGGGACGGCGCCCGCATCGAGATAGTCGACTTCAAGACAGGCGGCGACCCGAGGCTCTCGGCCAAGCGGATGGCCTCCAGCGGCGCCTCGCTCCAGCTCGGCGTCTACCTCGAGGCGGCGCGGTCGGTCGGGGCCACGGGGAGCGTCTGGATGCTCAAGCCCGAGGAGCTGCCGGCAAGGGTCGGGATGGAGGAGCTGGAGCGAGCCTGCTCGAAGCTCTGGGTGCTCGGCGAGCACCTCGAGAAGGGGATTTACGGGGCCCGGACGGCCGACCGGAGCGAGTTCGCGCACGGATTCGAGTGGCCGGTGGCGTGCGCGCCGATCGCGTCGGCGATCCTGGAGGACAAGTTCGAGCGGACGTTTGGCGCGGGCCCGCAGGCCGACGCGCAGGGGGATGACGATGCCTAGGCTCCCGTCGGACCAGCCCGCCCGCGACCGGTTCACGAACGACTGGTCGGTCAATCTTGCCGTGGTCGCGAACGCGGGCTCCGGCAAGACCACCGCGATCTCCGAGCGGCTCGCGGCGATGGCGCTTTCCGACAGCGGCGCGGAAATGCTCGGGCACACCACCATTGTGACGTACACGAAGAAGGCCGCGGCGCAGATCGAGCAGCGCGCCCGCTCGGTGCTGCTGCGGCGGATGGCGCAGGCGGGCCGGACAGACGTGGAGCCGCTCGCCCGGCTCGAGAGGGCGTTCTTCGGGACGATCCACAGCTTCTGCCTGCTGCTGGCGCGCCGGCACGGCAGCATGCTCGGCGTCCACCTCAACCCGGCCCTGGTCGAGGACGACGGGGACGCCCACTGGCAGGAGTTCCTCGAGCAGGACCCGATGACGTTCGAATCGCTCGGGGGCGCGCAGGTCGGGGCTTTCCTGCGCCACGCGTCGCTCGACGAGATCTTCAACCTGGCCCGCGACCTGGACCTGGCGACGGCCCTCAGGCTTGGGGAGCTCCGTCCCTCCCAGGAGGCGCCGCCGCCGTCGAAGGCCGCGCTTGACGAGATCATGGCGGCGGCCCCCGCGCGAAAGGGATCCGGGTCGGAGGCGCTTACGCGCAACAAGGAGACGGCCAGGGAATGGAGGAGGCGGTTCACCGAGGAGACGGACCGGCTCCCCGTCGCGGCCCCCGAGGGTTCGGCGGCGGGGATAAGGGACCTCTACAGGCGCTTCTTCGCGCCACTGAAGGACTGGCTTGCAGAGACGGGCGGCGTGCTGGCGGCGGAGCTCTCGCTGCGCTACCGCTCGTGGCGCCTCGAGCGCGGGATTCAGACCTACTCGGACCAGATCGAGACGGCGCTGGCCGTCCTCGGCGACGCGTCGATGCTCGAGCGAATCCGGACCGAGGAATGGCGGGTGATCCTGGACGAGGCCCAGGACACGGACCCGAAGCAGTTCTCGGTGCTGGTCGAGATCGCGCGCCCGCCCGGGGCGCAGCTCCACACGTGGCCCGCAGGGGGTGGCGCCGCCCCCAGGCCCGGGCATTTCTGCATGGTCGGGGACGCGCAGCAGGGGATCTACTCGACGCGGGTCGACATCCGGAACTTCCAGGAGCACGTGGCCGCCTTCGAGAGGGGAAACGGCGGCGAGCGGCTCACTTTCGGCGTCACGTTCCGGGCCCCGCGCCGCGTGGTGCGCCTGCTCAACGGGACGCTTGCATCCGCGTTCGGGGCCGGCCGCGACTTCAACTTCGGCCTTCCACCGTCGGACGGCGCGCCGGCGCCCTTCCTGCAGGTGCCCTACGAGCCGCTGGTCCCCGGTCCCGAGAACATCGAAGGGGGAGCATGGCTGCTTCCCATCGAGGAGGAGCCGATCGCGGGAAGGCGCCGCGTCGCGGACAGGAGGCTCGCGCAAGAGGCCCGCCAGATCGCGAGCTTCCTCGCGTCCGGGGGGCCCGGCGCCGTCGGCGCGGCGCAATGGGGCGATGTCTGCATCCTGGCGCCGCGAAGGACCTGGCTTCCGATCATCCGCGACGGGCTCAACGCGGCCGGCCTGAAGACCGCGCTCCAGATGAGGCGCAACCGCAACGGCGACAATCCAGCCTACGCGTGGGTCTGCGGGCTTCTCGCCGTAGTGTGCGACCCCGAGAACGCCTTTGAATGGGTCGGCGTGCTGCGGGAGATCTTCTCGGTGAGCGACGCGCTGATTGCCGACGCGCTCGGGGACCGGGGAGCCTTCCGCTGGGACGAGCCCGGCGACTACGCCGGGCCGGTGAGGGATGCGCTTGAGCTGCTCGGGCCCTTCATAGGCCGCGCGGACATGGAAGGGGAGTCGCTCGACCGGTTCGCGGCCGAGCTGGCGGGCGCATGCGGCTTGGCCGCGAAGGCCCGGCTCGCGGATCCCGAGGGGGGGCTTGAGGACGAGCTTGCCCGGCTGCTCGCCCTGGCCGCCGAACTGAGCCTAGGCGGAGCCGGTCCGCGCGCATGGCTCCGGGAGCTCCAGGGATCCCTGGACGATCTCCGGGCGTCCGGGCGCCCCGCGAGGGACTCCATAACCCTGATCACCTGCCATTCGGCAAAGGGCCTGGAGTGGCCCGTGGTCATACCGGTCGGGCTGTGGCGCACGATCCCGTTCCGGGGACCCGTCGGAATGAGGCTGGTTCCCGAGCGGGACGGTGCCTCCCGCGTGGTCTTTGACAGCGACGGCATCGACCAGGAGACGCGCGACTCGCTGGAACGCGCGCAGCTGCGCGAGAATGTCCGCCTGCTCTACGTCACCCTGACCCGCCCGAAGGAGGCCCTCGTCATCCCGTGGTCGCCGATGGCGCCCGAAAAGGACAGCTTTGCGGATTTCTGGGGCCTGGACCCGGGGGCCCTCGACCCGATTCCACGCGCCGGAGCGTTGCGCGGATCCCAGGAGCGGGAGCGCGGGGACGAGACCCGGGCCGCTTCCGAGGCCGCCCCATCCGCCCCGCCGAGCCCGGCCCCGCCGTTTCCAAGGCGGGTCCTGCCGCACGAGCTGGCCCTGCTCCCCGACGCGGCGAGGGCCGCGCGCCACGAGTCCTCGCTGGACGCGCCGCCGCCCGTGAGGGACGGCGCCGATCCCCTGGAGTACGGCGTCTGGTGGCACGAGGCGCTCGAGTTCGTCCCGTGGTCGGGTGCCGCGGCCGCCGTCGCGGCGCACGGCGAGGCGGTGCTGGCGGTGGCGCGGGAAAGGGGATTCGGGGCGCGGGCGGCGGAGGAATGGGAGCGCCTGCTTTCGAGCGAGCCCTGGCGCCTCATGCGCGACCCGCGCTGGACCCGGCTCGCCGAAGTCGGGATCTTCGCGCCGCTTTCGGCCGACAGCTGGATAGACGGGGTCATGGACCTCGTCCTTCACGATCCAAAGGCCGCCGAGGTCTGGATCGTCGACTGGAAGACGAACCGCCGGGGGGAGGGGGAGGGCGACCCGTCCCTGCTCGCAAGGCTGGCCGCCGAGTACGAGGGCCAGCTCTCGGCCTACGGAACGTCGGCCTCCGCGTTCTTCAAGGATTCCAGGGTGGGCCTTTGGGTCTATTCGACCGTCGCCGGCGCTTGGACGCGTGTTCCCTCCCGGGCCTGAGGCGATGCGAGGGGCTGCGCGGGGAAGTTTGCACTCGACAGCCCCGAGGGTGAATCGCACCTTCGTTGCACAAGCTCCATATGGGAAACCTCAAGAAGAAACGCCGCCTGAAGATGAACAAGCACAAGCGCAGAAAGCGCTTGAAGTCCAACCGCCACAAGAAGCGCACGTGGCAGAAATAGGCCGAACCCGCCGCACCTCGCGGCGGGTTTTTCTTTTAATTTACGGTAAATACTTACGGGCGGGGCATTAATGCCTTTTTCGCCTTGTAAATCGACCGCATATATACTGTTGTGGCCCCCCATTCGCCGGAAACCGGTCATTCTGCCGCGGCGGGTGAATAGTACCCGAGCCACTTTAATTCCAACGCCCCCATGCTCTTTTCAAAAAAGACGAAGGGTTTCTTCGTCGAATGGAACGAGAATTCGGTGCTTTTCGCCCGGACAACCTCGGCCGCGGCGCCCATGGAGATTGAGGAGCTCAAGGAGTGCGCGCTGGGCGATGACGCGGGCATTGCCGACACCCTGAAACACCTGCAGCCGAGGAAGCCGCCGAGCGGCTATCTGCATGCGGTTGTGGGGGTTTATCCCCCGAGGCGCGTCGTCCGCAGGCACACCCTGGAGATCAAGAAGATGAAGGAGGCGACCTACATGGCCGACCTCTTTGCCCAGCAGCTTCGGATCGAGCAGGACAAGTTCGTGATTGCGATGATCAACGCCGGCGATGGCGCCGACTACGACCTGGCGAAGGCCGTCCAGAAGGAAGTGATCTTCTGCGGCGCCCCGAACGATGACATCGTCGCCTCGCAGGAGGCCCTTCTCAACGCGGGGATCTTCCCCGAGCGGCTCGAGCTGGGGAGCGTGGCCACCCTCGGCGCCCTGGTCGACTGCCTCGCCTTCGAAAAGTCGAAGACCCCCACGCTGGTCCTTGATGTCGGCAACGACACGACCCACAGCTTCATCATCTCGGGCAGCGGCGTGGAGGCCTCAAGGCCGATCCCGCAGGGCCTCGAGGCCATGGTTCCGGTCGTCCAGAAGGAGCTCGGGCTCAAGGACGAGGAGTCCGCGAGGAAGCTCTTCCGGTCCAATACGTTCGACTTCACCGGGATGGGGCCGCTGCTGATCAAGCGCCTGCTGAAGGAACTCCAGTCCTCGATAGGGTTCTACGAGGTCCAGACCGGCCAGTCCGTGGGCCAGGTGATCTGCATCCAGCTTTCGCCCAAGCTCGCATGGCTCGAGGGGGCTCTGGCGACCTCGCTCGGCATCGCGACCCTGAAGTTTGACCCCGTCCCGTGGCTGCGGTCCCGGCGCGTGGTCGTCCCGGACGCCCTCACGAAGACCGCGGGGGAGCTCCGGTGGTTCGGCCTGATGAGCCTGATGGTCCAATACAACACGCAAAATGGCGCCCACGCGGACGAAAAAAAGTGACGCGGCCGTGGTCGTGGTGCCGCCGTGGCACCCGAACCTGCGGATCGTCGAGAACCTGCCGGACACCAAGGTCGTGCGGACGGCCTTCTTCGTCAACGGCGCGGCCATGTCGGTGGCGATCGCGCTGGCCCTCTACCTGGGGATCCAGGAGTGGAAGCTCCACGAGGTGAACAAGCAGATCGCGGACTGGCAGCACCAGATCGACCAGAACAAGAAGCAGAGCGCGGAGGCCGTGGCGCTCTTCCAGGATTTCAAGCAGGAGGAGGCCAAGACGGCCGAGGTCGCGGAGTTTGTCGGCTCGAGGCCCGTGCTCTCGGCGATAATCCTCAGGCTGGGGCTGATCACGCCGAAGAAGATTGCGTTCGACCTGCTCGATTTCAGGGACAACGGCGTGGCGATCCGGGCGACCGTCAAGGGCGCGCCGGACCGGGCGAGCGGCGACGCGTCCGCCTACGAGAAGCTGCTGCGCACCGACAAGGTGCTCGGGCCCATCTTCAACGACGTCAACCTGGTCACGATGCGGCGCAACGCCACGACGGGCCGCCTGGTCATCGAGATATTCTGCGACTACAAGAAGGGGGCGAAGAAGACATGAGCAACGAGGATCTAGTCGCCTTTCTGCGCAAGAACATGATCCCGGTGGTGTGCGTGATCGTGAGCATCGCGATCGCCGTCACGATCTACCTCCGCAGCGAAGTGCTCCCCGACGCCGAGAAGGTGCTGGCGCAGAAGGCCCAGCAGGGCGAGCTCCTGGCCGCCAACATCGAGGATGCGAACCAGCCGCCCTCGCTCAAGGACCAGCGCACGTCGCTTTCCGCGTCCAACGATGCCATCGCCGCCAGGCTGGTGCGCTTCGGCCAGCTGGCCGAGAACCTCCAGTACTTCTACCAGCTCGAAAGCGCCACCGGCGCAAAGCTCACCCCCGTGCAGATCCCGGTACCGGCCCCCGGCAAGAACGCGCCGAAGACCTTCTTCACACCCGTGGGATTCACCCTGTCGGCCCAGGGCGACTACGCCCAGCTGATAGACGTGCTCCGGAGGCTCGAGGACGGGGAGCACTACTGCCGCGTGCTCACGTGCAACATTCGCCCGCTCACGGAACAGCGCGGGGGGCCGCTGGCGATGACGGTGTCGCTCCAACTCCTCGGAATTCAATGAGGCGCGCCAAGAACATCTTTCCCGCGGCGCTGGGGGCGCTCATCGCCGTCCTAAGCGTCATGGCCCCCTTTGCGGGCGCGCGCATCGAGTCGGAGATCGCCCCCGCGGAGAAGAGGAAGGGGTCTGTCGAAAGGGCGGCGGCCCTGGCCAAGCTGAGGCCGGTCGTGGCCCTGCCCGAGGCGCTCAGCCCGCCCTTCGCGCCCCCGGGATTCGACCTGACGGACGCGGAGGAGGCCGCGGCGGCCGCCGCGGCCGCGAGACTCGCGAACCAGAACAATCCGGCCGCGCCGGCGCCGCCGTCCGACCACGAGCTCCTCGAGGACATCGTTTCCAAGGTGAAGCCCTCGGGAACCATCTACGTCAACGGCAAGCCTCTGCTCATGTTTGGGAAAAGATTCGTTAAAACGGGGGCCCACTTCACGGTTACGTATAAGGGGAATGACTACGATCTTGAGTTGACCCAGATTGACGGCACAAACTTCACACTGCGTTACAAAAGCGACGAAATCACCAGGCCAATACAACCAGGAAAGTCACCATGAGAACCCGCCTTTTCCTTCTCACAGCCACCGTGGCGTTGCTCGCCACGCCATCGCTCGTTAACGCGCAGGCCAAGGCGGCTCCCGCGAAGACGGCGCCGCCGGACACGGCCTCGGCCTCGGCCCCGGTCCCGACGACCGCCGCGGCCGCGGCGGCGGCGGCGCCCACCCCCATTGAGGAGGTCGCGGTCAAGGAGGCCCCGGCGGCGCCCGCGGGGGCGACCGCGACGAAGGGCCATGACACGCTCTCGGTCGACTTCCCCGACGAGGAGATCCGCAACATCCTGCGGAACGTGGCCGAGCTCTTCGACCTCAACATCGTCATCCCTGAGACCCTCCAGGGAAAGACATCGGTGAAGCTCCACGACGTGACCTGGCGCCAGATCTTCCAGGTGGTCCTGACGCCGGTCGGCTACACCTTCATCGAGGACGGCAACATCATCAAGATCGTGAGCAACGAGAGCCTCACGCAGGAGCCCGTTTCGACCGAGATATTCGTGATCAACTACGCCAAGGCCTCGGACATCCAGCCGACGCTCGCGTCGCTCGTGGACACGGCCGCGGGCGGGAAGATCGTCATCGACGGCCGCACGAACAGCCTGGTGATCACCGAGCGCCCCTCGAGGATGAAGCGGATCCGCCCCGTCATCGAGGCGCTCGACCGCCCGACGGACCAGGTGATGATCGAGTCGAAGTTCGTCGAGATCTCGAACAACGACATCAAGAACATCGGCGTCAACTGGAGCTCGCTTAGCGGGTACAACGTCATCGCCGCCCCGGGACAGGGCGGTCTCTACAACTACACGAACTCCTACGGGACGACCACGAATAACGCGATTAACAACACGAACGGGACGACGAACGGGTCCTCGAACGGAAGCAACAACAACACCAACGGCAACAATAACACGACGCTGACCAGCGGCTCGAGCAACAGCACGTCGAACACCACGACCAACGGCGTCCCCACGAACACGTCGGCGACGACCACGAACAGCACCATCGCGACGACGATCGGCAACACAGTCACGAGCGCGCTGACCACGGCCGTCAACTCGACGATCAACGCGGCCACCAACGGCACGCAGGCGAGCAACGGCGGTGGGACCTCCTCCAATGTGCTTTCGGCCGTCTTCTCGGCCGACCAGTTCAAGCTCGTCCTCTCGGCGCTCCAGCAGCTCAACAACGCGAAGATCGTCTCGAACCCGACGATCGTCACCCTGAACAACACCGAGGCCACCATCAACGTCGGCCAGCAGTACCCGATCCCGAGCTACACGTTCAACCAGCAGACGGGCACGTTCGAGGTGTCGGGCTTCCTCTACAAGGACATCGGCATCATCCTGAAGGTCACCCCGCAGGTGAACGCGCGCGGCTTCATCAAGCTGACGTTGGCGCCCGAGGTGAGCCAGAACCAGGGCACGACGAGCTTCGGCGGCGCGAGCGGCGCCTCGATCCCGATCATCGGGACCCGCAAGGCGGTCACCCAGGTGTCGCTGAAGGACGGATACACGATGGGCATCGGCGGCCTGATCAGCACGAACTTCAACACGGGCGTCAACAAGGTCCCCCTCCTCGGGGACATCCCGCTCATCGGCTACCTCTTCAAGCAGAAGACGAACACCAACACGGTGGACAACCTCGTCATCTTCATCACCGCCAAGACGATCAGCGCCGAGGGCGCGCCGGTGGAGCAGGTCTTCAATTCGGACGAGGTGCGCCAGTTCCGCATGAGGCGCTCGGACATGCCGGGTTACCGCGACGGCTCCGATCCCTTCCTCGACGAATCTCCCAAGCCCTCCAGGAGGGGCAGCCAGTGATGCTCCCGCGTCTAAACCGTCTCCCAAGACGATGACACCATGAAAACAAGAATCATTTCCCTGATGGCGCTGGCATCCGGCCTTGCGGCATCCCTTGCGGTGGCGCAGTCGACGCCGCCGGTGCTGATCAACAACATCACGCAAATTTGGGTCAGCGACGGCAAGATCGACGGGTTTTTTACGATCAACAGCCCTGGGACTAATTACAGCACCGCCTTTCCCCCGGTCGTGAATATCAACGGCGGTGGGGGGACTGGCGCGACGGCCACTGCCGTCATCGATGATCCGTCAGGCACTGTGGTCGGGATAAACCTGGTTACTGGGGGGTCCGGTTATATCGGAGATCCCAATGTGACGATCACTGGTGGCTTTAACACCGCTGGCACCCTGGCCTCCTCCGGAGCCACCGTCACCGGATACCTGAATTTTCCCGCGGCCAACCGGTTTACCGCGCCGTTCCAGAACGAAGTATACGGTCCCGCCGGCATGACGATAGCCATTTGGTCTCTTGCATCGGGCACGCACCCGGCGGCCGGATTCGTCTATGACATTACGGTCAACGGGCTCTCCGTAGGCCAGACGACGCCGGCGGCGCCTCCGGGCACGCCTGCGGGAGCCCCTTGGACCCCTCCGCTGCCGGGCGTCTATTCCATCGTCTCGACCACCACCGACGGCAATGGCAACACGGGCGTTTCCGCGGCGATTCGCTACTTCGCGATAGGCACGGCGATCGTCAGCCCCGAGTCCGGGGGCACCCCGCCCGCCAACGGAGGACAGGGCGGTGCCGGGCCGGGAACACTGGTCCCCGTGGGCTCTTCGATTGTGGTGCAGGCGACATCCACGCCGCAGGACGGCTTTGTGTCGCGCATCGATTTCTATACGGATTGGAACAACGGCTCCAGTACCGGCGTGTTGATTGGATCGGCCAAGAATTATCCGTATTCCGTGATCTATACGCCGGCAGGGCCGGCCGGGACCACCCATCTGGTGAAGGCGAGGGCGTTCGACAATAACGGAGCCCTCGTGCCGGCCAGCGCCACGATGGATCAGGTGAATCTGACGATGGCGACCCCAAATCCCGCCCCCCTGCCAACCTGCGTCATCGTCACACCTGCAAACAATTCGCTCATCGTGATACCCAGCAGTTCCGGCTCGGGTATTCCGGTCGTCGTGTCGGCGGGAGCCGCCCCTGGAGGGGGCATTTCCAAGGTGGAACTGTATATCAATGGGGTCCTGCTGGCGACCAACAACGTGTACCCCTACACGTTTGCCTGGAAGCCCACGGTCACGGGAATATTCACTTTGACGGCCCTGGCATACGACAACTTGGGTAACGTGGTCGCATCGACGACAAGCACGACGCCCACGAACACACCGGCGCCGACGACCGTCACGATCGAATCCACGCTGAACGTGGCCATTACGTCTCCCACCACCGGAGGCTCGCTCAATGCCGGGGTGTCGGCGTCTTTGCAGTCGGTCGTTACCGACACGAACCTGGACCAGAGCGGCAACCCGGCGACAATTACCCAGGTTCAGTTCTTCCAGGACGGCAGATTGGTAGGAACGGCACCAACGCCCTCTTCCGGCAACACTTACCAAGTGACGTTCCTGCCGATCCAGAATGTCGTGGGCGGCGTCATCCAGGCGAGCATCATTACCGCGGTTGCGTCCGACAACCTCGGGTTCTCCGGGACATCGCAGGGGATATCGGTGGCGGTGAACTCTTCGGGAAGCAGCGTGTTCGGCACATCGATCGTTAGTCCTGCGGCGAGCAACGTCCCCGTTGGTTCGTCGATCGAGGTGTCAGCGTCATCCACGGCGGCCACCGGCTCCGTCCAGCGCGTCGATTTTTACACCGACTGGAACAATTCCAGCAGCACGGGCACCAAGATTGCGACCAGCTATTCATCTCCATATTCGATAATCTACACTCCCGCGGGGCCCACTGGAGCGGTCCATCTGCTCAAGGCGTTGGCCTATGACAACAACGGAAACCTCATCCCGGGTATTGGCACGAGTGACGAGGTGACCCTGACGATGATTACGCCGGTTTCAGGAGGCCTGCCGACCTGCAGCATCGTGACGCCTAGCACCGGATCCCTTATTGAGATACCTGATTACCTTTCCAACGCGAATGCCTCCATCCCGGTGATCGTCGCGGCCGGCACCACTGCCACGGGCACGATTTCCAAGGTCGAACTCTACGTTGGCGGGACCCTGATTGCGACCGACACGGTATATCCCTATCTGTTCTCGTTTAAGCCCGTGGTCACCGGGGTCTATGCATTGACCGCTCTTGCATATGACAACCATAGCAACGTCATCGCATCGAGCACGAGTGGCTCGTCCACGAACATTCCGGGGCCAACAATCATCACTGTTGAGGCCGCGCCCACAGTGGCCATCATATCCCCGGGCAACGGAGGGACGCTCAATTCAGGCGCGACGACGTCCATCCAGGCGATAGCCACGGACACGAACCTGGACGCGAACGGCAATCCGATCACGATCTCGCAGGTGCAGTTCTTCCAGGACGGAATCTTCGTTGGAGTCGCCTCCACGCCGACCTCGGGCAACGTCTATTCAGTCACATTCAGGCCCGTCCAGAACATAGTGAACGGGTTCGCCGCGCCAAGCCAGCTCAAGGCCATCGCGACGGACACGGCGGGGTTCACTGGGATATCGCCGCAGGTCCAGGTGAACGTCACCTCGGGTGGAACAGGCTCCAACGTCATCATTGGCACGCCTCCCTCGGTCACGCTCACCGCGCCAGCCGATCAGGTCAACGTCATCGTGAACTCGCCGGTGAAGTTCTCCGCAAAGGCGAGCGCGCCGAACGGAAACATCGCATCGGTGTCGTTCCTCGTCGACAACGCGGTGGTCGCGACGCAGACCCAATACCCGTACTCGACCTCCTACGTCTTCCAGAACCTTGGCACCTACCAGATTGTCGCCCAAGTCGTTGACAATGTCGGGGACAAGACGAGCACCCCGGCCATTACGGTCATCGTTGTCTCTGAGCCACCGCCTACGGTCAGCATTACGGCGCCGTCAAGCGGGGGCATCGTGACCACGGCCTCTGGCGTAACCGTGACCGCGACCGCCTCATCCCCGTCCGGGACGATCACGAGTGTCCAATTCTTTGAGAACAATCTCCCCATCGGCACTGCGACGTCGCCCCCATACACCGCGTCGTTCACGCCGCTTTCATCTGGCGTCTACACGCTGACCGCCATTGCTACCGACAATGCGGGCGAGCAGACAGCGTCCGCCCCGGCGATTGTCGAGGCCGTGGCATTGTCGGGGGGCCTGGGTACGTCGATCTATTTCGGAAACTACCAGGGCGTTACCGGCGACCCGGGACGCTTCGCTTTCGTTGTGGTTGACGGTGTATACGGGACCTACATCTCGCATTCGATATCGACCGCCGGTCCCGCAACGACTGCATTTTACACTGACCTGAGGGTCGGCACGGGCGGCAACTTCTCGGCGGCCAACCTGAACGGAACGGCATCGGTGACCGGCGTCGCCGGAAGCCTGCTGCCAAGCCAGGCCCTGTTCATCGGCGCGGCGAGCAACCCGAGTGGCCAAAGTGTGGCATCCGGGTATTACACCGGAAACCTGGGAGGCCAGGCCGGCAGCTCGATCGCGGCCATCGTCGGCGCGGACGGCAGCATCATGCTCTACGTCAGCTCGGGCTCCTACTCGGATGTCGGCGACGGCTCGGTCGATTCCACCGGGGAGTTCACGATCACGACGGTCGACAACAACACGCTTACCGGTAAGGTCGACCCGGCGACGGGCTTCCTCACCGGCACGCTTTCAGGGTCACCCGGCGGATCCCTCCTGGCTGCGCGGGTCTCCGGCGGGACGTTCAGCGACGGCGTCCTGAAGAACCTCTCGACCCGCGGCTATGTCGGCACCGGCGGCAACGTCATGATTGCAGGCTTTGTCGTCGGCGGCACGTCGCCCAAGATGCTCCTGATCCGCGCGATCGGCCCGACGCTTTCAACCTTCGGCCTCTCCAACGCGATACCCTCGACTCAGCTCCAGATCTATTCGGGCGGAACCGTTGTCGCATCGAACACGGGATGGAGCTCGACGCCCGCAAACGCGACGGCGGTGGCCAACGCCGAGCCAACGGTCGGCGCGTTCGCCCTTCCGGCAGGAAGCGCGGACTCGGCGCTTGTTGGGACGTTCGCCCCGGGAAGCTACACGGCGATGATCCAGGGGCAGGGAGGCGCGACGGGAGTCGCCCTTGTGGAGGCCTATGACCTTGACACGTACTCCCCGTTCACGTCGAAGAAGCTGATCAATGTCTCCACACGGGGCACGGTTGGCTCGGGGACCAATGTCATGATCGGGGGATTCCTGATCAACGGGGCCGCCCCGAAGCGGCTCCTGATCCGCGGAGCGGGGCCGGGACTGACGGCGCTTGGCGTAAGCGGCGCCCTGGCGTCGCCGCACCTGCAGCTCATCAACTCTTCTACGCAGGCCATCATCCGCGAGAACTACTCCTGGCAGATGGGCAACGACGCGGGCCTGGTCACGGCGGCGGAACAGGTGACGGGTGCCTTCCCCTATGCGAATGGGAGTGCGGATTCGGCGATCCTGATCGTGCTCCCGCCGGGGACCTACACCGCCGTCCTGTCGGGCACGGGCTCGTCGACCGGCACGGCCCTCACCGAGGTCTACGAGGTTCCCTGACGCCCAGGGAGCCTCTCCAGGCGCGACAATTGGGTGGAGATTTCCTGATTTCGGGCTAGGGTCCAGTGGTCTATGTCCCGGGCCCCAAGCACCGCCATCCCTCCCGCCGGCAAGCCGCACGCGTTTGCCGGCGTCTTTGCGATGCTCGCCCCGCAGATGGCGGCGCTCGACGGATTCCTCCAGGGCCAGCTTGCGTCGTTCGAGCCCGAGATCCGGGCCATGGTCAACTACTGCATCGACACGTCGGGCAAGCGCATCAGGCCCGCCCTGGTGTTCCTGAGCGGGTGGAAGGAGCCGGAGGCCGTCTCGCCCGAGCTCGTGCGCGCCGCGGCCGTGGTCGAGTTGGTGCACCTGGCGACGCTCGTGCACGACGACATCATGGACTCGGCCGACGTGCGGCGCAGCCGCAGGACCGCGACGCGGGAGTTCGGCCCGTCCGCGGCCGTCCTTCTCGGCGACGCTCTCTTCGCCCACGCGCTCCACCTGGCCACGCATTTCCCCACGACCGAGGTCTGCGCCGCCGTGTCGGAATCCACCCGCCGGGTCTGCGCGGGCGAGATCGTCCAGACGCTCCGGCGCGGGTCGACCGACCTGACCAAGGCCGACTACCACCGGATCATCGACCTGAAGACGGCCGAGCTCTTCCGCGTGTCGTGCTACCTCGGCGCCCGGCTCGGCGGCTCCGGGGACGGGTTCGTGGGCGCCTCGGACAGGTTCGGCCGGCATCTCGGCATCGCGTACCAGATCTATGACGACCTCGCGGACTTCTTCGGCCGGGAGGATAAGATCGGCAAGACGCTCGGCACGGACCTGGCGAGCGGCAAGCTCACGCTGCCGCTGTTCGCCCTGATGGACCGGCTTCCGCCGTTTGAGCGGGCGGCCCTTTCCGACGAGATTGGCGGGCTCAAGCCGTCCAAGCCGGAGCTGCGCCTCAAGCAGATGCTAGACCTCGGCGTGTTCGACGCGGTCGAGGTCGCGGTCCGGCACGAGGTCTCGGCCGCGCGGGCCGCGCTTGCCGAGTGGCCGGGCCTGCCCCCGACCCAGCACCTGCTGGCCCTGTGCGACGTCCTCCTGGCGCAAGTGGCCTCCCTGAGGCCTGCTGGATGAGCCGGGGTTCCAGGCGGCGGCCGGGCCCGGGCGCCGATTCGGGCTCCGCGGATCCGTTTCGATTTGCTTTGGGCCGCCGGCGGGACTTGCTTCTGCTTACCTGATGAACGCCAGCAAGACCCTCGAGAAGACCCTCGTGGCGTCGCCCGAGCGCAAGCTTGAGGCGGATGCCGACCTGGACATCGTGCGGCAGGTGCAGGCTGGCGACGTGGCGGCGTTTGACCGCCTGATCCTGAAGTACCGCGAGAGGGTCCTGGGGATCATCTACAACATGACGTCCAACCGGGAGGACGCCTCGGACCTGGCCCAGGATGCCTTCATCAAGGCGTTCCAGTCCATCCACCGCTTCCAGGGGCAGGCGTCGTTCTTCACCTGGCTGTACCGCATCGCGGTCAACTCCACCCTGAGCCACCTGCGGAAGAACCGGCTCAGGTCGTTCTTCAGCCTCGAGTCGATCCGGGAGGACGATCCGGTCTCAAAAGAGGTGATAGACGCCCTTACCGACAAGACGGGCGCCGGGAGGGACACCTTCGTCCGTGAACTCCAGGAAAAATTGAACGATGCGATGCAAAAACTGTCTATCAATCATCGGACAGTTGTGACTTTATTCGAAATCGACGGGCTCAGCCATCAGGAGATTGCCGAGATAATGGAGTGTTCAGTCGGGACCGTGAGATCCCGGCTTCATTATGCAAAGCAGTTGCTTCAGGCTGAGCTCCAACCTTATTTGCTCAAATGAAACGGGATACGGAACGAAAAATCTCAGTTGAGGACCTATTGCGCCTTAAGAGGGCCGAGCGCCCTCCGGCTGAGTATTGGGCGACTTTTGAGTCGGAAATCCGCGCCAAGCAGCTCTCGGCAATAGTCAGCAGGCGGCCGTGGTGGGACGGGATTTCAGGGGTTTTTGCGGCCTTGAACCGGCGCGCGGTGCCCGTCGGGGCCGCCGCCGCGCTCGCGTTGGCATGGATAGGCGTGAGGTACGTGGGCGGCCATGCCGACTACGCTGCCGCACCCAGGACGGCCGCCGCGGAGCCGGTTGCGGTCGCCGCGGTCGCTTCGCCCTCCGCTCCCTCCCTGGAACGGGCACCTGCGGCGCCGGAAGGAGCGGGATTTGCGGCCAGCGTGGCCGTCCAGGAGCAGGCGCCCCTCGTGGCGGCCGCCGAGTCCCATGTCACCAGCGCCCCGGTTGCCGTTGTCGCCGACGCCCCGGCCCGCTCGCCGTTTGCCGACGGAATAGCCGTCACCTTTTCCGATTTTCGCGAGCCGGCGCCCGACTATGCGCAGCGCGCCGTCTTTGGCTCGGACCGCGAATTTGAGCCGGCGTCCGCGCCCGCCCGGGAGCCGAAGGCCGACCCGCTGGCCCGGATGGACCCGGCGGCCGAGCGCCGCGCAAGGCTCCTGGCTCCGGCCCTGCCGGCGTACGCGTCGAGCGTCTCCCATGCCGTCGCGAGCGACTGGATGAAGTCGAGAGCCTCGTCCAACGAGCGCATGTACGAGTCGATGGATCAGGGATCCAACGACCGCCTGCTGGTCGGCTTCAGGTTCTGACCGCCTGGGAGGGGGACGGCGGCAGGCACGCGCCGCATCCGTTCGCAAAGAAGTCGTTGCCCTTGTCGTCCACCAGGATGAACGCGGGGAAGTCCTTGACGTCGATCTTGAAGACGGCCTCCATGCCGAGCTCGGGATACTCGAGCACGTCCACCTTGGTGATGTTCTCCTTGGCAAGGATCGCGGCGGGCCCGCCGACGCTCCCCAGGTAGAATCCCCCGTGCTTCTTGCACGACGCCGTCACGCCCGGACCGCGGTTGCCCTTGGCGAGCATCACCATCGATCCGCCCAGCGACTGGAAAAGGCTGACGTAGCTGTCCATGCGCCCGGCAGTCGTCGGGCCGAACGACCCCGAGGCGTAGCCCGTGGGGGTCTTCGCGGGCCCCGCGTAGTAGACGGGGTGCCTCTTGAAGTAATCGGGGAGCCCCTTGCCGGCATCGACGCGCTCCTTGAGCTTCGCGTGCGCGGCGTCCCGGGCGACCACCATCGTCCCGGTGAGGGAGACCCGCGTGGTCACGGGGTACTTCGAGAGCTCGGCCCGGATCTCCTCCATCGGCCTGCCAAGGTCTATGCGCACGCCCGAGGTGTCCCTCAGCTTGCGCTCGGGCTCCGGGATGAATCGGCCCGGGTTCAAGTCGAGCTTCTCGAGGAAGATCCCGTCCCGGGTGATCTTCGCCTTGATATTGCGGTCGGCCGAGCACGACACGCCCATCCCCACCGGGCAGCTCGCGCCGTGGCGGGCCAGCCGGATGACGCGCGCGTCGATCGCGAAGTACTTTCCCCCAAACTGCGCGCCGATCCCGGTCTGCCTCGCGATCTCCATCACCTTCGACTCCCAGGCCGTGTCGCGGAACGGGCGGCCGAGCTCGTTGCCGGTCGTGGGCAGCGAGTCGAGGTAATGCGAGGAGGCGAGCTTGAGGGTCTTCATGCACGCCTCGGCGCTCGTCCCGCCGATGACAAACGCAAGGTGGTAGGGAGGGCACGCGGACGTCCCGAGGAGGGGCAGCTTGTCGGCGACGAACTGCGCGAAGCTCTTGGGGTTGAGGAGCGCCTTCGTCTCCTGGAAGAAGAGCATCTTGTTGGCGGATCCGCCGCCCTTTGCGACGAAGAGCAGCTCGTAGGCCGCCCCCGTCGTCGAGTGGATGTCGATCTGGGCCGGAAGGTTCGTGCCCGTGTTGGCCTCCCTCCACATGTCGAGGGGGGCGGTCTGGGAGTAGCGAAGGTTCTCCTTCGCGAAGCACTCGTAGACGCCCCGGCTGAGCCATTCCGCGTCGTTGGCCCCGGTCCACACCTGCTCGCCCTTCTTCGCGAAGATGGCGGCCGTTCCCGTGTCCTGGCACATCGGGAGAATGCCCTCCGCGGAGATCTCCGCGTTCTTCAGGAGCGTCAGCGCCACGTACCGGTCGTTCGGCGACGCCTCGGGGTCGCCAAGGATGGCGGCCACCTGCTCCAGGTGCTTCGTGCGAAGCAGGAACGCGCTGTCGCGGAACGCGTTCTGGGCCACGAAGGACAGGACCTGGGGGTCGACCTTCAGGACCTCTCGGCCCTCGAATTGCGCCGTCGAAATGCCCTCCTTCGAGAGCAGGCGGTATTCGGTGGCGTCCTCCGATAGGGGCAGGGGCTCCTGGTAGATGAACGGTGGCATGGCCATGCCCAAATTATGCCGAACTCCGCCCCCAAGTAAAGGGGACCGTGGCTCGGGGCGCGCGCCCTACCTGGCGGCGGCCATCGCGCGGACGACGCCGTGGAACTTCGGCAGGTCGGACGGGGTGACAACCTCTCCGTTGTCCCTTCGCCATCCCGCGTAGCTGGGCCAGATGCCCCGGGACAGGAAGTTGTCGACGACCTTCGCCATCGCCGCCACGTGCACGTAATCCTTCTGCTCCTTCTCGTCGCGGGTCCGCGAAACAAGCGCCTCCGGGATGGGGAGGATCCTCCCGCTCGACACGTGCGCAAGGTCGTTGAGCACGACGAGGGGGCGCGAGTCCTCGAGGGTGGTGGCGGGCCGCGGGACCTCCCCCTGCATGTACCGGCCGTACTCGATGTGGTTCGCCTCGAGGCCGTCGAACGGGCCGCTCGGGATCCTCTCCGTGCGCCCATCCTTCCATGAGACCTCGACCTGGCCCCCGACGGCGTACCTGAGTATGGCCTTCTCGCAGATCACCGTCTCCGAGGTCGCGCTGGCGCCGGCGCAGGCGTGCGAGAGCGCGAACCTGAGCGTGCAGCCCGTCGCGAGGTCGGCCTCCACGAAGAAGGTGTCGGCGCCCTCGATCGCGTGGGCCCGGTAGAGCTCTGCCCGCACCGCCGCGACGTCGGGCCACGAGTAGAGGCCGGGCGTCCCGGTCCAGAACAGCATGTTGTGCACGAAGTGCGCCATCGCGTTGCCGAAGCACGAGTCGAGCACGATGCGGTCGCCGACGACCAGCCTCCCGGACCAGCCGTTGCGCGCGAAGTACCCGGCGGGCCGCGGCCAGAGGGCGCTCAGCGTGCCGCCGCGTATCGCCCCGAACTCGCCCGAGAGCAGCCTCTCCTTGAGCGCCAGGCGGCTCCTCTCTACGATGAAGTTGAAGCCGACGAGGGACGACTTCCGCGCCCGACGGTCGGCCGCGATCATCTTCTCAAGCTCCGCGAAATCGAGGGTGGGGGGCTTCTCGACGTACGCGGGCAGCCCGTACGAGGTGACCGCGTCGTGCATCTCGGCGTGCAGGTGGATCGGGGTCGGGATGGCCACGTAGTCCAGGTCGCCGTGACACGCGCCGAGCATCTCGCGGTAGCCGCCGAAGACCCTGACGCCGCGCTGGGCGAAGCGCCACGTCTCCTGCTCGATGCCGAACGCGGCGAGCCTTGGGTCGCACGCGCAGACGAGCCGGGCCACGCCGCGCTCCTCGAGCCGCGCGACCGTGTTGTGGTGCGAACCCGCGAATCCCCCCATCCCGATTATTCCAATTCTTACGGGCTGCTTCACACTATCTTGAACTTCGGCAGGTCCTGCCCGTCGATGAGGCCGACCGGCCTGCCGGATGCGTCGACCACGATCAGGTCGTCGATCTTGTGCAGCTCGAAGAGCCGCAGGGCGTCCACGGCGAGCACGTCGTCCCGGACCACCTTCGGCGACCGGGTCATGAAGTCCGAGACGGGCCGCCCTAGGAAATCCGGACCCGTGAGCGCGGACCTCCTGAAGTCGCCGTCCGTGAGGATCCCGGAGAGCCTGCCGGTCGCCTTCCTGACGAGCGCGATGCTCCCGCTCTTCGACTTCGTCATCGCGAGGATCGCCTCCTGGACCGTCACGGTGTCGCCGGCCACGGCCAGGCGCTGGCCGCTGCGCATGATGTCGCGGGTGCGCAGGAGAAGGACGCGGCCCAGGTTTCCCGCCGGGTGGAACTTGGCGAAG
>Ga0265318_10000400_pt1 | contig 33867 bp, 36 predicted proteins | sample 4821metaG_FD_192431 | JGI IMG/M metagenome (GOLD analysis project Ga0265318, IMG submission 192431) | Rhizosphere microbial communities from Carex aquatilis grown in University of Washington, Seatle, WA, United States - 4-8-21 metaG | ecosystem: Host-associated > Plants > Roots > Rhizosphere >... | reverse complement strand
AGATCACCGGCGCGGCGCTCGCGTTCCAGCTGCGCGGCGAGCCGCGCGTCGCGGTCGCCTTCTTCGGCGACGGCGCCACGAACATCGGCACCTTCCACGAGGCGCTGAACCTCGCGCAGCTCTGGAAGGTCCCTGCGGTCTTCGTGCTCGAGGACAACAAGTGGGCCGAGTCGACGCCCGAGTCGCAGCACTCGCCGATCCGCGACCTGTCCGACCGCGCGAAGGCGTTCGGCATGAAGTCGGTGAAGGCCGACGGCCAGGACGTCGAGGCCGTGTACAAGGTCGCCCGGCAGGCGCTCGAGCATGCGCGCTCGGGCAAGGGGCCCGTCTTCGTCCATCTCGACACCTGCCGCTTCACGGGCCACTACATCGGCGACCCGCAGGTCTACCGGCCGAAGGAGCAGGCACGCGAGCTCCGCGCCACTCGCGACCCGATCACGCACCTGCGCGAGAAGCTCGCCCTCGGCGACGACGAGTTCGCCGACCTCGACGCCGAGGTGACGGAGATGGTCGAGGCGTCGGTCGAGTTCGCCAAGAACGGCACCGACCCGGCACCAGAGGATGCGCTGAAGAACGTGTATGCCTGAGCTCTCCTATCGCGAAGCGGTCCGCGACGCGCTCGTGCAGGCGATGCGCCAGGACGAGGACGTCTTCATCATGGGCGAGGACATCGCCGAGATGGGCGGCTCGATGGGCGTCACGCACGGGCTGCTCGAGGAGTTCGGCGCCGCCCGCGTGCGCAACACGCCGATCTCCGAAATGGCGCTTGCCGGGGCCGCGATCGGCGCCGCGCTCCAGGGCATGCGCCCGGTCGCGGAGATCATGTACGAGGACTTCATGACGCTCGCCGCCGAGCAGGTCGTGAACCAGGCTGCGAAGCACCGTTACATGTCGGGTGGCCAGCACACCGTGCCCGTCGTCTTCCGCACGCAGGGCGGCGCCGGCTGGTCGCCGGGTGCGCAGCACGCGCAGCAGCTCGAGGCGTGGTTCGTGCACATCCCGGGACTGAAGGTCGTGTTCGCGTCCACACCCGAGGACGTGCGCGGCCTGCTCTGGTCGTCGATCTACGACGACAACCCCGTCGTCTTCTTCGAGCACCGGACGCTGTACGGGATCAAGGGCGAGGTGCCGGAGAAGATCGAGCCGATCCCGATCGGGAAGGCACGCGTCCACCGCGAGGGCGAGGACGTGACCGTGATCGCGACCGGACGGCTCGTGCACGAGGCGCTGAAGGCGGCGGAGGAGGCCGAGCAGGCGGGCGTCTCGGTCGAGGTCGTCGACCCGCGCACGCTGCAGCCGCTCGACGAGGAGACGCTCGTGGCCTCCGTGAAGAAGACGAACCGCGCCGTCGTCGCGCACGAGGCGGTCACGCGCATGGGCTTCGGCGCCGAGGTGGCCGCCGTGCTCCAGTACCAGGCGTTCGACTGGCTCGACGCGCCGATCGAGCGCGTCGGCGCAAGGTTCACGCCGCTGCCGTTCGCGCCGGCGATGGAGAACTTCGTCGTCCCGCACGCCGCCGACGTGCTCGCCGCGATCAACCGGACGGTGCAACGTGGCAACTGAGGTGAAGCTGCCCCGGCTGGGCCAGGGCATGGAGTCGGGGACGATCGTCAAGTGGCTGAAGGCCGAGGGCGACGCTGTCGCCAAGGGCGAGCCGCTTTACGAGCTCGACACCGACAAGGTGACGCAGGAGGTCGAGGCGGAGGCGTCGGGCGTCCTGCTGAAGATCGCGATCCGGGCCGGCGAGGTGGAGGTAGGGCACACGATCGCCTTCATCGGCGCCGAGGGCGAAGAGGTCGCCGCTGCCGCGCCCGCGCCCGCCGCAACACCTGAGCCCGCCAAGGCCGAGGAGGCGCCGGCGGCACAGCCGGAGCCACAGCGAGAGGTGGCGGCGAGCTCGAACGGCCGCATCAAGGCGTCACCGCTGGCGCGCCGGATCGCGCGCGAGCGCGGGATCGACCTCGCCGCGCTCTCCGGCACCGGCCCGGACGGGCGGATCGTCGCCGAGGACGTCGAGCGCGCGCAGGCCGGGCCGGCCGCAGCGCCGCCGCAGCCGGTCGCCGCCGCACCCGCCGCCGAAGTGGAGTCGCGACCGCTCTCGAACGTCCGCAAGACGATCGCGCGGCGGCTGACGCAGGCGTGGACGGTGCCGGCGTTCCAGCTCACCGTCGACGCCGACATGGCGCGGGCGAACGAGCTGGTCGCGAAGCAGCGCGAGCTCCACCCGGAGGTCCGCATCACGGTCACCGACCTGCTCGCCAAGCTCTGTGCGCAGGCCCTCGTGCGCCATCGCGACATGAACGTCCAGTACACGGAGGACGCGCTGCTCGTCTTCCCCGGCGCCGACGTCGGGATCGCCGTCGCGGCGCCACAGGGGCTCGTTGTCCCCGTCGTGCGCGGCGCCGAGCGGCTCACGCTCGCCGAGATCGCCGCCGTCCGCACCGACCTCGTCTCTCGCGCACGTGACGCGAAGCTCCGCACGGAGGACCTCGAGGGCGGCACGTTCACGATCTCGAACCTCGGCATGTACGAGGTCGACCAGTTCGTCGCCGTGCTGAACCCGCCGCAGGCGTCGATCCTCGCGGTCGGCGCCACCCGCGACCAGGTCGTCGCCCGTGACGGCGAGCTGCAGATCGCACCGATGATGACGCTGACGCTCACGTGCGACCACCGTGCCGTCGACGGCGCGACCGGCGCGGAGTTCCTCCGGACGGTGAAGACCTTCCTGGAGAACCCAGGGCTCGCGCTCTGAGATGACGCCCGGCGTCATCCGTCCGGCCGGCATCCACGACCTCCGGTTCATGCGCGACATGCTCCGCCATGCGTACCACTGGCGCATGAGCGAGGGCGCCGAGCGCCCCGTGTACCGGTACGTGCAGAACTGGGGCCGGCCCGGCGACGACGGCGTGATCGCGCTCGAGGGCCCGCACGCCTACGGCGCCGCCTGGTTCAGGCTCTTCACGGCGACCGAGCCGGGCTTCGGCTTCGTCGACGAGCGCACACCCGAGCTGACGATCGCGGTCGTGCCGAGCCGCCGCGGCAAGGGCGCCGGCGCCGAGCTGCTTCAGGCGCTGCTCGAGCGCGCCCGCGCCGGCGGCTATGCCGCGATCAGCCTCAGCGCCGAGCGCGGGCAGACCGGCTTCTACGAGCGCTTCGGCTTCGAGCAGGTTGCCGAGTCAGCGCACGCGGTGACGATGCTCGCGCGCCTGTGAGTAGCATCGCTCGAGAGATGACGAACGAGGAGAGAAGCCATGGACGTTGACGTCGCCGTTCTGGGAGGCGGCCCCGGCGGCTACACCGCCGCCATCCGCGCCGCGCAGCTCGGCGCGAAGGTCGCCTGCGTCGAGCAGGAGGCGGAGCTCGGCGGCACCTGCCTGCGCGTCGGCTGCATCCCGACGAAAGCGTGGGTGCAGACCGCGTTCGCGCTCAAGGGCGCCGAGGAGAGCTTTGCGAAGTTCGGCGTCCAGGTCGGCGAGGCAAAGCTCGACTTCGCCGCGTCCAACGCCTGGAAGTCCGGCGTCGTCAAGCAGATGACCACCGGCGTCGCCGCGCTGTTCAAGGCGAACGGCGTCGAGTGGGTGAAGGGCGTCGGCAGCTTCAAGGACGCCCATACGCTCGCCGTCGAGGGCGGCGAGGACGTGACGTTCAAGTCCGCGATCGTCGCCACCGGCTCCGCGCCGCTGCGGCCCCCGATCCCGGGCCTCGACTCGTCCCGCTGCGTCGACTCGACCGGGCTGCTCGCGCAGGAGACCGTGCCCCGCCGGCTCGTCGTGCTCGGCGGCGGCATCATCGGCTGCGAGTTCGCGTCCATCTTCAGCCGCTTCGGCTCCGAGGTGACGATCATCGAGATGCTCGACACGCTGATCCCGCAGGAGGACGCGGACGCGGCCAGGGAGCTCGCGAAGCAGTTCGGCAAGCGCGGGATCGCGCTCAACCTCGGCAAGCAGTGCACCCGGGTCGACGACGACGGCGCTTCGCTGACCGTGCACTTCGGCGACGGCGAGAGCGTGCAGGCTGACCTGATGCTCGTCTCCGTCGGCCGCGGCCCGGTGGTCGAAGGGCTCGGGCTGGAGGCGATCGGCGTCCAGGTCGACCGCCGTACGGGCATCGCCACCGACGAGCACCGGCGCACGGCGGTTCCCCACATCTACGCGGTCGGCGACTGCGCCGGGTACTGGCAGCTCGCGCACACCGCGTTCCGTGAAGGCGAGGTCGCCGCGGAGAACGCGTGCGGTCACGACGCGATCGTCGACAACCGCGGGGTACCCCGGCCGATCTACACCGACCCGGAGATCGCCGGCGTCGGCCTCACCGAGGCACAGGCACGCGAGCAGTACGGCGACGACGTCGCCGTCGGCCAGTTCCCGTGGGTGGCCAACGCGCGCGCCGTGATGCAGGACGAGACCGTCGGCTGGGTCAAGTCGATCCACGAGACGCGCTACGGCGAGCTGCTCGGCCTCGTCATGGTCGGCCCGCACGTGACCGACCTGATCGAGGTCGGCGTGGTGGCGATCGACGCAGAGGCCACCGTCGAGACCGTCGCGGACGGGATGGCGCCCCATCCGACGCTGTCCGAGGCGATCAAGGAGGCCGGACTCGTCGCGCTCGGCCGGGCGATCCACCTCCCGAACCGCAAGCCGCGGGCCAGATCCACGGCCTGAAACCCGCCGCGCAAGTTTCCCGGGGGAACGGCATCTCCATTGGCAAGGACGTGCCCTCGTCCCCAATCCCCCGGGGCCACGCCGCCCGCGGGCTCCGGGGGAGCCTTTGTCCCAGAGGAGTGAGCCGCCCTTGCCGCAGAGGGCGGCTTTCTTCTTGCGATACCGTCCGGTCAAGCGACGGAGGAGGCCCCCCATGGGGATCGTCAACAGACGGAACGCGGTCGTGGGCTGGCTCGTGCTGAAGGCCGGCAAGCGGGCTGCGAAGAAGAAGGCGCAGAGCGTCGGCCCGGAAGCCCGGCGCCGCGGCGCCGCGGCCGGCGGCGCGCTCGCCGGGCTCGTCGGCCTGCTGCTCTTCTGGAAGAAGAAGAAGAGCGGCGGGGGCGACGACACGGCGTGAGCGGGCTCTTCCGGCGCTCGATCGCCGACCTCGTCCCCTACGAGCCGGGCAAGCCGGTCGAGGAGGTGCAGCGCGAGCTCGGGCTCGAGCGCGTGGTCAAGCTCGCCTCGAACGAGGGCCCGTACCCGCCGTTCCCCGCGGCGGTGGAGGCGATCGAGCGCGCCGCCGGCGAGCTGAACCGCTACCCGGACGGCGGCGTGTACGCGCTGCGCGCCGCGCTCTCCGAACGGCACGGCGTCGCGCTCGAAGAGGTCGTCGTCGGCGCCGGCGCCGACGGCGTCATCGACCTGCTCTCCCAGGCGACGCTCGAGCCCGGCGACGAGATCGTCTGCGGCTGGCCGTCGTTCCCGAGCTACGTGCTCGACGCGGCGAAGCTCGGGGCCGTCGCCCAGAAGGTGCCGCTACGCGACCACACGTACGACCTCGACGGGCTGCTCGCCGCGATCGGGCCGCGCACGAAGCTCGTCTACGTCTGCCATCCCAACAACCCGACGGGCACGTCGAACGGTCGCGCCGAGCTCGCAGCGTTCCTCGACCGTGTCCCGGAGCACGTGCTCGTCGTCCTCGACCAGGCGTATTTCGAGTACATCGACGACCCCGGCTACGCGGACGGGATCGCGGAGCACTTCAAGCACGGCCGGCGCATCGCCGTCCTGCGCACGTTCTCGAAGATCTACGGGCTCGCGGGGCTGCGCGTCGGCTACGGGATCGCGCCGCGCGACGTCGTCGAGGCGACGAGCAAGGTGCGCCGCGCCTTCGACGTCACGGCGACCGCGCAGGCCGCAGCGCTCGCGAGCATCGGCGACGACGCCGAGCTCGCGCGGCGGCGCGCGCTGAACGCGGAGGGCCGCGCGCAGCTCGAGGCGGTGCTGCGGGAGCACGGACTCGAGCCCGCCGGCCCGGCGCTCGGCAACTTCCTCTTCACCGACGTCGGCGACGGCCGGAGCATGTTCGACCGGCTGCTCCGGCAGGGCGTGATCGTGCGGCCGCTCGCCGGCTTCGGCGCACCCGAGGCGATTCGCGTCACGGTCGGCACCGCCGGTGAAATCGCCTTCTTCGCGGACGCGCTCGCACAGCTCGTCCCGGTCGGTTGAGCCTGTTACCCTGCGGCAGCAGTGCCGCGGCAGCCTTCCTCTGTCCGGCAGCTGGCGCCTCTCCGGATCCGCGGCTTCCGGCTGCTCTTCCTCTCCACCCTCGGCTCGAGCTTCGGGACGCTTCTCGCTGCGATTGCGCTGGCGATCGACGTCAAGGACCGGACCAACTCCGGGATCTGGGTCGGAGCGGTGCTCGTCGTCGAGTTCCTGCCCTCGGTCGCCGTCGGCCTCACGCTGGGGCCGCTGCTCGACCGGCTGCAGCGGCGCGCGCTCATGGTCGGCGCCGACCTCGTCCGCGTCGCGGTCTTCTGCGCGCTGCCGTTCGCGTCGAGCGCCGCTGAGATCGTCGCCCTGGCGGCGGTCGCCGGGCTCGCCACCGGCTTCTTCCGGCCCGCCGTCTACGCGGGCGTGCCGAACCTCGTGCCGGAGGAGCTGCTGCCGGAGGCGAACGCCGTCCTGCAGACGATCGAGAACGTCAGCTGGGCCGCGGGCCCCGTGCTCGGCGGCGTGCTCACGGCCGCCGCGGGGCCGCACGCGGCGTACTGGATCAACGCCGGGTCGTTCGTCCTCTCCGCCGCGCTCGTCGTGCAGATCCCCGCACGCCAGCTGCAGAGCGTCACAGCGCTCTCGCGCGGCCACTGGACCGACCTGAAGGACGGCTTCGACGCCGTGCTCCACTCCCGGCCGCTGCTCGCGGTACTGCTCGGCTGGGGGATCGCGTCGCTCGGGGCGGGCGGCGTCAGCGTCAGCGAGGTCTTCATGGCGAAGGACACGCTCCACGCAGGCGACTTCGGCTACGGGCTGATCTACGGCGCGATCGGGCTCGGGCTCGTGCTCGGCAGCTGGTGGAGCAGCTGGATCGTGAAACGGTTCGGGATCGCACAGACGTACGGGCTGGCGCTCACGATGCTCGCGCTCGGCTTTGGCGTCGCGGCGGCGAGCGTCGACGTCTGGATGGCGGCCGCCTGCTGCGTCTTCGCCGGCGTCGGGAACGGGGCGGCGGTCGTCTGCAACGCGCTGCTCGTGCAGCGCGGCTCGCCGGACGCGCTGCGCGGGCGCGCGCTCACGTTCGTGATGAGCGCCACGTACGGGGTGATGGGCATCTCCACGGTGGTGGCCGGCGTGTTCGTCGGCGTGAGCGGTGCGCGCTGGATCTGGGGCGGCGGCGCCGCGGTGATCGGGATCTCGGCCGTCGTCGGCTACACGCTCGCGCGCGAGGCCGCTGCCGCCGAGGTGCCGGTCGAGGCGTAGCATCTCCGCGTGGCCGGCCGGCGCGACTGGACGCACGAGACTCTCGCCGCCGGCATCCGCAGCGGCGACCGGCGGGCGCTCGCGCGCGCGATCACGCTCGTCGAGAACCGCGACCCGCTCGCGTACGAGCTCGTCGCGGAGCTCTATCCGGAGACCGGCAACACCTACGCGGTCGGGCTGACCGGCCCGCCGGGCGTGGGCAAGTCCAGCCTCATCTCTGCGCTCGTGCGTCACGTGCGCGCGCACGAGACGACCGTCGGCGTCGTCTCGGTCGACCCGTCGAGCCCGTTCTCGCAGGGCGCGCTGCTCGGCGACCGGATCCGGCTCGCCGACCATTTCCTCGACCCGGGCGTCTTCATCCGCTCGATGGGCACGCGCGGCCACCTCGGCGGGCTGGCCGAGGCGACGCTTCAGGCGCTGCTCGTGCTCGACGCCGCCGGCAAGGAGCTCGTCTTCCTCGAGACCGTCGGCACCGGCCAGAGCGAGGTGGAGATCATCGGCATCGCCGACACGGTGCTGCTCGTGCTCATGCCCGGCTCCGGCGACTCGGTGCAGGCGCTGAAGGCGGGGATCATGGAGATTCCCGACGTGATCGCGATCAACAAGATGGACCACCCGGCGGCGACGACGATGCTGAACGAGGTGCGCTCGATCCTCACCCTCGACCGCGAGCGTGACTGGCGGCCGCCGATCGTGCTCACCGAGGCGACGCGCGGCGAGAACGTGCCCGAGCTGTGGGAGAAGATCGAGGCCCACCGCGCCTATCTCGTCGCGTCGGGGCAGCTCGAGGAGCGGCGCGCGCGCAACCTCGCCCGCGAGGTCTTCTCCGTCGCGTCGAGCCGGGCGAAGCAGCATCTCGAGCACGCGGTCGAGGACGACCCCGAGCTGCGGCGGCTCCTCGACGCCGTCCGCCGGCGGGAGCTCGATCCGCTCAGCGCGGTTCAGGAGATACTGGAGAAGGTCTTTCACATCGATGACGAAAACAGCCCCCGGACTCCCTGAGATCGAGCAGGCGCGCGCACGCCTCGAGGGCGTCGCGCGCGTCACGCCGGCCTATCCCTCCGAGACGCTCTCGCGGATCGTCGGCCGCGAGATCCACCTCAAGGCCGAGAACCTCCAGCGCACCGGCTCGTTCAAGATCCGTGGCGCGTACAACCGCATCTCGACGCTCACGGCGGAGCAGCGCGCGGCCGGCGTCGTCGCCGCCAGCGCGGGCAACCACGGCCAGGCTGTGGCATGGGCGGCACGGGAGGTGGGCGCTGCGGCGCGCATCTTCATGCCCCGCGACGCGCCGATGGCGAAGGTGGAGGCGACCCGCAGCTACGGCGCCGAGATCGAGCTGACCGCGCCGGCGCTCGAGGAGGCGCTCGTGACCGCGGGCGCGTACGTCGCCGAGACGGGCGCGACCTTCGTCCACCCGTACGAGGACGCGACCGTGATCGCCGGCCAGGGCACGATCGGCCTCGAGCTCGCGGAGCAGATCCCGACCGCCGAGACCGTGCTCATCCCGATCGGCGGCGGCGGGCTCGCGTCCGGGATCGGGATCGCGCTCCGGGTGCTGCACCCGGGCATGAGGATCGTCGGCATCCAGGCCGCGGGCACACAGCCGGGCGGCGGCGGCTTCACGATCGCCGACGGCATCGCGGTGAAGAAGCCGGGCGAGCTGACGTCGGGGATCCTCGACCGCGTTCTCGACGAGGTCGTCTCCGTCACCGACGAGGAGATCAGCGAGGCGATCGTGCTGCTGCTCGAGCGGACGAAGCTCGTCGTCGAGGGCGCCGGCGCCGTCGGCGTGGCGGCGCTGCTCACGGGCAAGATCTCCGGTACCGGCTCGGTCGTGTCGGTGCTCTCGGGCGGGAACATCGACGCGACGATGCTGATCTCGGTGACGCGGCACGGCCTGCGCGTCGCCGGCCGCTTCCTCGTCCTGCGAACGCGTGTCGGCGACCGTCCGGGCGAGCTCGCGACGCTGCTGACGCTGCTCGCGAACGAGCGCGTGAACATCGTCGAGGTCGAGCACCAGCGCGAGACCGCGAACCTCCCGGTCGGCGACACCGGCGTCGAGCTGACGCTGCTGACGCGCGACCCCGCGCACTGCGACGAGATCCTCTCCATGCTCGAGCACTGGGGTTACGCGGCCGAGCGGCTTGCCTGAAGCGACTGCTTCTCCGCGACGCGACATTTCAACGACTGCGACCAGGTCGCGACTACGTCGCGACCTGGTCGCTGCCGTAGGCTCCGCCGGCAGGCGAAGTGTTTGCAGCTCTTGCCGTCGCGGTAGCGGGGCGACAGCTTCTCTGCGGCGCAGCGTTTCAACGACCGCAACCTGGATTAATCCAGGTTGCGGTCTTCGGCTACGTCGTAGTCCCGTGCTACAGCGTTTCGCTGCCGTCGCCTCCGCTGCCCGCAGCATGCTCCTCTTCGAGCAGGCGCCAGACGAACCAGCCGATCGCGAGGAGGAACACCACTGTCTGCTCGGCATTCATCAGGATGCCGCCGAGGTTCTGGTCGCGCACGGGCGACAGCCCCCAGAGGCGCGGCGCCCGCTCGTAGAACGAGTAGAACGGCCGGCTCGAGAAGATGAACGCGAGCCCGAGGAACGACGACGCGACGAAGGCCGCGCCGAGATAGCCGAGCGCCGGCGCCACCGACAGGCGTCCCGTCACGAGCGGCCACCAGAAGAGCAGCCCAGCGAGGATGAGCAGCCCGTGCTCGATGTTGAGCCCCCAGCCGGTGTCGAGCGCCCAGTCGTAGAAGCCGGCGAGATGCGTCCCGTACCAGACGGCGACCCACACGGGCAGCGCGACGCGGGCGCGCATCAGCGTCGCGAAGACGCGGCCGCCGCGGCGCGCGAGCGCCTGCCGCATCGTGGACGTGAGCCCCAGCAGCAGCAGCAGCGGCGCGATATCTGCGATCAGCCCGTTCTGGAGCAGGTGGGCGAGCAGCAGCCGGTGGGCCGCGATCGTCTCGAGCGGCGAGTTCAGCGCGGCCGCGATCAGTAGCAGTCCGGCTGCAAACGAGGTCGCCCGCAGCGGCGACGGCCGCTCGTGCCGCTCGGCGCCGTAGTAGAGCGCTCTCGCCACGACCGCGAGTACGAGAAAGAGCGGCTCGAAGGAGAAGCTCGTCGCGCTCACGCTGTAACGAGCCGGCGCGCCGGCCGGAGCCGTAGCCGCAGGAGCACCGTGACGAGCGTCCCCAGCGTGAGCAGCTGCTCGACCATCATCGCGATGCCGGAGAGCTGCTGATCGGTGAGCGCGGAGATCCCGTACGCGCCGTGGTACGCGGGATACAGCGGGTGGAAGCTGAAGACGAGCACGTCGGTCAGCACCTGCCCGGCCGCGAACATCCCCACGGCGAGGGCGACCCTGCCGCCGACCGTGAGACGCGCGTGCGAGCCGGGATCGATGAGCAGGGTCCAGGCGAGCAGGCCGGCGACCACCCAGCAGAAGTGCTCGAAGTCGTGCAGATCCTGGTGGCGGAGCGCGAGGTCATAGAGATACGGCACGTGCCACACGGCGAGGTTCGCCGCCCAGAGGCCGCACGCGACGCGCGGGCGCAGCAGGAAGCGGAGCAGCGCGCGGACCCTGAGGTTCCGCGCGAGCGGCGCGAGGATGGAGGCGGGGAGCATGAAGACGAGCAGCGGTCCGCGCACCGCGAACACGAGCAGGGCCGGCGTCGCGTCGCCGATCAGGACGTGCTGCGTCATGTGCGCCGAGAGCAGGCTGTTGTCGGCGATCCGGTCGAGCGGCGAGACGAGCGCGACGAGCGTCAGCGCGAGCCCGAGCGCGAACAGCGCCGCCCGGTCCCAGCCGGCAAGGTCGGCACGCCCGCGCCGGCGCAGCCGCAGCGACGCCTGGGCGAAGAGGAGCGCGGCGACGGCGACTGCGGCGACCGGGAGCACGGGACCTAGACCCCGAGGAGCTTCGCGATCACCAGGCGCTGGATTTCGTTCGTGCCCTCGCCGATCTCGAGGATCTTCTGGTCCCGGTAGAAGCGGGAGATCGGGGACGCGTCCATGAAGCCGTACCCTCCGTGGATCTGCAGCGCGGCGTTCACCGCACGGTTCGAGAGCAAGCCGCTGTAGAGCTTCGCCTGGGCCGCGGCGAGCGCATACGGCTTGCCGTCGTCCTTCAGCCAGGCGGCGCGGTAGACGAGCTGGCGGCCGGCCTCGATCTCGGTCGCCATGTCGGCAAGCGCGAACTGCACCGCCTGGAACCGCGCGATCGCCCGTCCGAACTGATGCCGCTCCTTCGCGTAGGCGAATGCCTGGTCGTACGCGCCCTGCGCGAGCCCGACCGCCATCGCGGCCACGGAGATGCGGCCGCCGTCGAGGATCTCGAGGAACTGCTGGAAGCCGCGGCCGCGCTGCCCCAGGAGGTTGGCGGCCGGAACGTCGCAGTCCTTGAAGACGAGCTCGCGGGTGTCGGACGCGCGCCAGCCGAGCTTCTCCAGCGGCGCCGACAGCTCGTAGCCGGGTGTCCCGTTGGGGACGAGGATGTTCGACATCTCGTCGTCGCCGGTGCGCGCGACGATCGTGACGCAGGCGCTGATGTCGGTGCCCGCGTTCGTGATGAACATCTTCGAGCCGTTCACGATCCAGCTGCCGTTGTGCTGCTCGGCACGCGTCTTCGTCGCCGCGGCGTCCGAGCCCGCCTCGGACTCGGTCAGCCCGAACGCGGCGAGACCCCGGCCGGAGGCGAGACGCGGCAGCCACTCCCGCTTCTGCTCCTCGCTGCCGTAGAGGGCGATCGGCATCGTGCCGAGCGACGTGTGCGCCGCGACGGTGATCGCGACCGACGAGTCGATGCGCGCCAGCTCCTCGATCGCAAGTGCGTAGGAGATCGTGTCGGCGCCGGCGCCGCCGTACGCCTCCGGCACCGGGATCCCCATCAGCCCGAGCTCGCCCATCTCCGCGACGAGCTCGTACGGGAAGCGCGACTCGCGGTCGAGCTCCTCGGCGACCGGCGCGATCCGTGTCTCCGCGAACTCGCGCACAGTCCGGCGCAGGAGCTCCTGCTCCTCGCTCAGCTCGTAGTTCACGCCAGGCCTGCGGCCAGCTCGGCGATCAACCGCACCCCGAAGCCCGTTCCACCGGGGACGAGGTAGTAGTCGCCGCGGGAGCGCTCGAGAAAGCCGGGTCCCGCCATGTCGACGTGCGCCCACGGCCCCTCGCCGGCGAACTCGCGCAGGAACTCGGCGGCGAGTGCGGGGCTGGCCTGCCGCAGCTCGGAGCCGTTCTTCAGGTCGGCGAACGTGGAGTCCACGTAGCGACGGTAGCGCGGATGGAGCGGGAACGGCCAGATGAGGTCGCCGCTGCGCTGGCCGGCGAGGACGACGCGGTCGCGCCAGGGATCGTCGTTCGCGAAGCAGCCAGCGTAGAGGTCGCCGAGGGCGAGCTCCATCGCGCCGGTGAGCGTCGCCAGGTCGAGCACGTGCGTCGCGCCCTCGCGGCGCGCGTACCAGAGCGCGTCGGCGAGCACGAGCCGCCCCTCGGCGTCCGTGTTGACGATCTCGATCGTCTTGCCGTTCGCGGCGCGGAGGATGTCGCCGGGCCGGAAGGAGTCGCCGCCGGGCATGTTCTCGGCCGCGGCGAGCACCGCGATGGCGCGGACCGGCAGGCGAAGCGCTGCGATCGAGCCGATCCCGTGCAGCGCACCGGCGCCGCCGGCCATGTCGCCCTTCATGTCCTGCATCTTGCTGGCCGACTTGAGCGAGATGCCGCCCGTGTCGAACGTGATCGCCTTGCCGACGAGCCCGAGCACCAGCTCGGGATTGTTGGGCTGCGGCGGCTCGTAGCGGAGGACGATCAGGCGCGGCTCGTTGCGGCTGCCGCGGCCGACCGCGGTGAGCGCGCCCATGCCGAGCTGCTCGAGCTCGCGCGGGCCGAGCGCCTGCGACGTGAGGTTCTCGTGCTCGTCGGCGAGCGCGGCGGCCCGCTGCGCGAGCGTGTGCGGGTTGAGCTCGTTCGGCGGCATGTTCGCGAGCTCCCGCGCCCGGTTCGTCCGTTCCGCGAGCAGGCCGGCCCGCTCGGCCGCCTCGCGCAGCTCCGGCGTGTCGCCGTGCCCGATGACGATCCGCTCGAAGGGCCGCCGGCCGTCGTCGTCCGACTTCCAGCGGCCGGGCGAGAAGCCGCCGATGATCGTCCCCTCGACGAGCGCGCGGGCCTGGTCGGGCAACGGGACGCGCAGGGTCTCGTCGAGCAGCCAGCAGATGGTGCCGCCGGTGCGGGCGAGCGCCTGCGCGGCGGCGGCTCCGGCGGTGCGCAGCGCGTCGAGGTCGACACGGCCGCGCTGGCCGATGCCCACCGCGACGACGCGTGGGGCCTGGAGCTCGCCGTTCAGGTGCAGCACGAGGGCGTCACCGCGCTTGCCGCGCAGCTCGCCGCTCTGGGTCAGCTGCGTCAGCCGGCCGCCGAGCTTGCCGTCGACGATGCGTGCACCCTCGCCGCCGAGACTCTCGGCCGGCTCGGCGACGAGAAGCGCGATGGCCTCCGCCTGCTCCTCGCCGGGGAGGCCGATCTCGATCGCGGTGTCCATGAAGGCGCGCTAGAACAGCTTCTGGAGCTTCATGGCTGCGCCCATGTCGCCCTTGATCTTCAACTTGCCGGTCATGTAGGCGCTCGTCGGGTTCTGCTCGCCGGCGGCGATCTTCTCGAACGTCTCCTGCGAGGTCGAGATCGTCACGTCCGCGTCCTTCACGCCCTCGGTCACGGAGACGCTTCCGTCGTCCACCTCGACCGTCCACTGGCCGGCGCCCTCGATGTCAAAGACATATGAGTTGGTCATCCCTGCGGTCTTCGCGGTGTCGACACGCGACGGGAGGGTCGCGAAGAACTCCTGTACGGCCTCGGCCATCTCCACTCCTTCGTCTGGATCGTGGGCCCGAGCCTAGCGCACAGGCTATTCCTCCAGCTCCACCAGCACCTGCCCACGCGTGACGCGGTCGCCCTCGCCGACGTGGACGGCGCGCACGATCGCGTCGTAGGGGGAGACGAGCGGCGTCTCCATCTTCATCGCCTCGAGCACGAGGAGCGGCTGCCGGGCCGCCACCTGCGCTCCGGGCGCGACGAGCACCGTGATCACGGTGCCGGGCATCGGGGCGGCCAGCGACGACTGCTCGGCCTCGGGCCCGTGCCCATGGGCTGTCTCGGCGGCGTCGGGTGCGGGGCGCGGTGCCGGCGCGGGGAGGTTCAGGCGCCACGCGCCCTGCCAGGCGGGCCCGGGCGCGCGCGCCGGAGGCTCGGAGAGCGGCGGGTTCTCGGTGAGGAACGCGGTGGTCGTGCGGCCCGCGCGCAGCAGCGGGTGCGCGACGAGCCAGCGCAGGAAGGGCAGGTTCGTCGTCACCCCGCCGACCTCGGTCTCGGCGAGTGCGCGTCCGAGTAGTGCGAGCGCCTCGGCGCGCGTCGGCGCGTGCGCGATCAGCTTCGCGAGCAGGGGGTCGTACGAGGTGCCGATCTCGTCGCCCTCTTCGACGCCGGCGTCGACGCGGACCCCGGCCGGGAGGCGCAGCCGCTCGACGCGCCCCGCCTGCGGCAGGAACGTGCGTGGATCCTCCGCGTAGAGACGCACCTCGACGGCGTGCCCGTCGAGCCTGGGCCGCAGGTCGAGCCGCCCGCCGGCGGCGATGTCCAGCTGTTCGCGCACGAGGTCGAGGCCGGTCACGAGCTCCGTCACCGGATGCTCCACCTGGATGCGGGCGTTCAGCTCGAGGAAGTAGAAGCCGCTTCCGTCGACCATGAACTCGGCGGTGCCCGCGCTCTCGTATCCGATCGCCCGTGCGAGCGCGACCGCGGCGTTGCTCATGCGGGCGCGCAGCGCAGCGTCGAGCGCCGGCGACGGCGACTCCTCGAGCACCTTCTGGTGGCGCCGCTGCACCGAGCACTCGCGCTCGCCGAGCGCGACGACCGTGCCGTGCCGGTCGGCGAGCAGCTGGATCTCCACGTGGCGCGGCCGCTCGAGGAAGCGCTCGAAGAAGACGGTGTCGTCGCCGAACGCGGCGGCGGCCTCGCGCCGCGCAGCCGCCGTCGCCGCGTCGAGCTCGCCCGGGCCGCGGACGACGCGCATGCCTCGCCCGCCGCCGCCCGCGGCCGCCTTCACGAGCAGCGGGAAGCCGATCTCCGCCGCCGTGCCCGTCGGCAATACGGGAACCCCGGCGGCGCGTGCGGTCTCCTTCGCGGCGAGCTTGTCGCCGCCGGCGCGCAGCGCGGCAGGGGGCGGGCCGACCCAGGCGAGCCCGGCGGCGAGCACGGCCTCGGCCAGCTCGGCGCTCTCGGCGAGGAACCCGTAGCCGGGGTGGACGGCGTCGGCGCCGCTCGAGCGCGCCGCCCGCACGAGCTCGGCCGGGTCGAGGTAGGACGCGATGGGAACCGTCACATCCGCACTGCGCGCGTGCAGCGAGCCGAGGTCGTCCGGCGCGGCGACGGCGACGGTCGCCAGGCCGAGCGAGCGGCAGGTGCGGAAGATGCGTAGGGCAATCTCGCCGCGGTTGGCGACGAGTACTTTCGTGATCGCCATGGCCTCTAACCCTATGCTTGGCGTCGTGGAGCCTGTTCGCTGGGGACTGCTTTCGACGGCGCGCATCAACGCGGCGCTGATCCCTGGGCTGAAAGGGTCGCCGGAGTCGGAGCTCCTGGCCGTCGCGAGCCGGACGGACGAGGGAGCCGCCGCGTACGCCGAGACGTGGGGAATCCCGCGTGCGCACGGCTCGTACGAGCAGCTGCTCGCCGATCCCGAGATCGAGGCGGTCTACATCTCGCTGCCGAACGGCATGCACGTCGACTGGTCGATCCGTGCGCTCGAGGCCGGCAAGCACGTGCTCTGCGAGAAGCCGCTCGCGCGGCTGCCACAGGACGTCGAGCGCACGTTCGACGCGGCTGACCGCGCCGGCCGCCTGCTGATGGAGGCGTTCATGTGGCGCCAGCACCCCCAGTCGAAGCGGCTCCGCGAGCTCGTCGAGGGCGGCGCGATCGGCGAGCTGCGGCTCGTCCGCTCCTCGTTCTCGTTCCCGCTCGGCGACCCCGACGACATCCGGCTCGATCCCGCCCTCGACGGCGGCGCGCTGATGGACGTCGGCTGCTACTGCGTCAGCGGGTCGCGCTTCGTCGCCGGCGAGCCCTTGATCGCGAGCGCGCAGATGGTGCCCGCGCCGAAGGGTGTCGACATGCGGCTGGCCGGCACGCTCGTCTTCCCGGGCGGCGTGCTCGCGCAGCTCGACTGCGCGTTCGACCTGCCCGACCGGCAGGGGCTCGAGGTCGTCGGCGCCGGCGGCTCGCTCCGGGTGGCGCAGCCGTGGGCGATCGAAGAGCCGGGAATCGAGCTGCGGCGTGGGGGCAAGGTGGAGCAGGTCGAGGTGGAGAAGCTCGACCGCTACCGGCTCCAGACGGACAACTTCAGCCGCGCCGTGCGCGGGCTCGAGCCGCCGTTGCTCGGCCGCGAGGACGCGCTCGGCCAGGCGCGCACGATCGACGCGCTCTATCGCTCGGCCGAGCGGGGCGGCGAGCCGGTCGCGGTCAGCGCGTGACGGTCGGGCGCGACCGCCGACGGGCATCGCGCTTCCATCGGCCGACCCGCGCGCCGACCACGCAGAGCTGAAGGCGAAGGACGTCGACGTCGACGCGGACCTGATGGGCGGCGACGGCACGGTGCCGCTGATGTTCTTCTTCCGCGACCACTAGCTGGGCAGGCCGCGGCCGTCCGGGTGGTGCTTCTTGCACACCGGGTGGCCGTTGTCCGGGTGGGGATGCCACTGCATTCGCCAGCAGCCGTGGACGTGGCAGTTGTGCTTCCGCAGGAAGAGGTACAGCGTGCCCGCGAAGGCCGTGATGAGTGTGATGTCGGCGAGCGGACCGCTGACGAAGTTGTAGCCGCCTCGCGTCGGCCAGTGGAGCAGGTAGTGCAGGCTTGCCGCGACGAGCACGCGGGCAGACTATCGCCGCCTACGGACTGCGACGCCGGCTCCGTTACTCGCCGCGACGGCGCCGGCGGGCGGCCACGCGAGCGAGCACGGCGAGACCCGCCAGCGCCCCCGACACCGACCCTGCGACCTGCGCCAGCCGCTTCGAGTCGGCGCGGAGCGCGGTGAGCGCCGCGTCGAGCTGTGCCCGCTCGCTGCGGATCTCCTCGCGGATCTGCTCGGTCGTGCGCCGGTCAGCGGGACTCATCGGCGTCTCCTTTCACGGCGGCTCGGGTCAGCAGCACGGCGGCTCCGGCGAGGCCGCCGACGAGCACGAACAGGATGCCGGTGACGATGAGGATGGCAAGCCACACCTGGAGCACGGTGGCGAGCGCCGCCGCGGCGGTTGCTAGCAGGAAGATGACGAGCAGCGGCGCCAGCAGCACCGCCACCAGCCCGAGCCCTGCGCCGATGCCGAAGCGCGCGGCCTTCCCTTTGAGCTCCGTGGTCTTCAGCTCGACCTCGAGCCTGGCGAGGCGAACAGCCCGTTCGGCGATCTCCCGCACTGCTTCGATCGGGTTCCTCGATGTCACGCGTCCTCCCGGCTGTTGTCGACGAGCTCGTCGCTGAAGAAGCCGCGCGCCTCGTGGGCGATCCCGGCGATCGTCGACTCGTCGAAGTCGTCCGCGAACTGGAACTCCACGATCACACCCTGCATGTGCTCTCCTCTCTCAGTCGGACTGCCAGCCCGGCGGGCGCTTCTCGAGAAACGCCTTCAGCCCCTCCTGGCCCTCGTCGCTCGTCCGCCGCTCGGCGATCCAGCGCGCCGTCTCGGGGCCGTCCGGCCGCTCGCGGACGAGTCGCTTCGCCCAGCGGGCGGCGTGCGGGCCGGCGGACAGCAGCTCGCCGAGCGCGCGTCCGACCGCGACGTCGAGGTCGTCCGCCACCTCGCTGACGAGGCCGATGCGCAGCGCCGTGTCGGCGTGGAAGCGCTCGCCGCTGACGAAGTAGCGCCGCGCGGCGCCCGCGCCGATCTTCGCCAGGACGAAGGGCGAGATCACGGCCGGGATGATCCCGAGCTTCACCTCGGAGAACGCGAACACCGTCCCGGGCTCGGCGATTGCGACGTCCGCGACGGCGACGAGCCCGGCGCCCCCGCCGAGCGCGTGCCCCTGGACGCGGGCGACCACAGGAGCGGGGCAGCCGTCGATCGCCTCGAGCATCCGCCGCAGCGCGTTCGCGTCGGCGACGTTCTCGTCGAAGGAGAGCCCGGCGGACGCGCGCATCCAGTCGACGTCCGCACCTGCGCAGAAGCTCGGCCCCTCGCCGGCGAGCAGCACCACGCGCGCCCGGCCGACGTCGACGAACGCCTCGGCCAGCTCCGCGATCAGCGCCGCGTCGAACGCGTTGCGCCGGTCCGGCCGCGCCAGCGTGATCCGCAGGACGGATCCGTCACGCTCGACTTCGAGGTTCGCCACGCGCATAGAGTGACACGGATGCTGCACGGAGCCGTAGCTGCCGCCCTCACTCCGCTGCGCGCAGGCGGCTCTTTGGTCGACGAGGACGCGGTCGCGCCCTACGTCGACTTCCTCGCCGGGCACGGGCTCGACGGGATCCTCGCGCTCGGCACGACCGGCGAGAGCGTCCTGCTCGGCGTCGAGGAGCGGCAGCGGGTGACGGAGCTGTTCGTCGCCGCGGCGCGCGGCAGGCTCCAGGTGGCGGCGCACTGCGGCGCGCAGTCGACAGCCGACACGGTCGTGCTTGCGGAGCATGCGGCGCAGCACGGCGCCGACGCGGTCGCGGTGATCGGGCCGCCGTATTTCCCGCTCGACGAGGACGAGCTGGTCGCGCACTTCGAAGCCGCAGCGCGCGCGTGTGCGCCGCTGCCGTTCTACGTGTACGAGTTCAAGGCGCGCAGCGGATACGCGGTCCCGCTCCCGGTCCTCGCGCGCCTGCGCGAACGTGCGCCGAACCTGGCCGGCCTCAAGGTGTCGGACTCGCCCTGGGAGAGCGTGGCGCCGTACCTGCTCGAGGGGCTGGACGTCTTCATCGGGGCCGAGGTGCTGATCGCGCAGGGCCTCGCCGCCGGCGCGGCGGGATCCGTGTCCGGGCTCGCGGCGAGCTTCCCCGACGCGGTCGTGCCGCTCGTCAGGAACCCGTCGCCGGAGGCTACCGAGCGCGTCGGCGCGCTGCGCGCCTCGCTCCAGCGGCAGCCGTTCCACGCCGCCTCGAAGACGGTGCTCGGCCTGCGCGGCGTGCCGGTCGGCCCCGACGTGAGACCGCCCCTGCGTGGGCTGCGCGACGACGAGCGGGCGGTCGTGGGCGGGATCGTCGCCGACTGGTCAGCCGGCGTGCAACCGGTCTGAGCCCGCGTCGCGCAACGCGGAGGCGAGCAGGAGCGCGAGCGCGACGACGACGAGGTCGCGTGCGAGCAGCAGCCAGCTCTCCGGCTGGTGGAAATGGACGAGGGCCGCGAACCGGCGCGGGATCCACGTCTGCGTCAGGCCGAGCGCCGCGACGAGCAGGCCGACCGCGGGCACGCGCAGGCGTCCCTGCACGAGCGGCACGAGCGGCAGCAGCCAGATCAGGTACTGCGGAGAGAAGACCTTGCCGAACGCGACGAAGATCGCCACCGCGGCCGCCGCGCCGGCGACGAGCTGCCGTTCCGAGCCGCGCCGGCGTGCACACGCGACCCACACCCAGCAGAGAGCGGCGATCTCGAGCGCTGTCGTCGCGACCGCGACGAGAGTGCCACTCGTTCCGCCGAGCGTGAGCGACGTGTGGCTCACCTCGACGCCGAGCTTCAGGCCCGCCACGTGGTGCGCGGCGATCAGGAAGGCGGCGCCGAGGCTCTCGATCTCGAGCGGCCGCCTGAACTGGCCGGTGAAGCTATCCCACAGCCCGTGCGGGCCGAGCACCGCGAAGGGGAGAACGCACGCGGCGAACACGCCGGCGAACACCCCGGCCGACCAGGCCGCGGCTCGCGCGCCGCGCGTGCGCCAGACGTGGGCGAGCGCGACGGGCGCGATCACGACGGGATAGAGCTTCGCGGCGGTGGCGAGACCGAGGGCGCCCGCTCCGAGCCGGCTCCGTCCCTGCAGGAAGGCGGCGAGCGACGCGATCGACAGCGCCGCCGGCCAGAGGTCGAAGCGTGTGAGGATCACCGGCCCGAGGACGAGCGGGCAGACGCCGATCAGCAGCAGCGTCGCGAGCCTCGTCCTCGCGGACGCGTGTAGCGCGCGCAGCGCGGCGTCCACGCCGACGAGCATGAAGACGCCGCAGAGGGCCATCAGCCACTCGAACCGGTGCCTGTACGTCGCCTCCCCTGCCGGACGCCCGAGCGCGGGGAGGACGAACACCGGCAGCGCGGCCGGCGGGTACTCGAGCGAGAAGTCGCGGTACGGCACCTCGCCGTCCAGGACGTGCGTGCCGTAGGCCTGGTAGAAGCCGGTGTCCGACTGCTGGCCGCGCACCCAGAAACCGACGTGACCGAGAAGCAGCCACGAGACGATGAAGGCTGCGCAGCCGGCGGCGAGAGGGACGTGCCGGTTCACGCGCCGCGCATCCGTCCGAGCGCCGCGAGCCGCGCGCGGCCTTCGCCGAGCAGCTCGCGCTCCGGCCGCGGCCAGGCGAGCACGGCGGCGAGCGCGACGACGGCCAGGTCGCGCACGAGCAGCAGCCACGACTGCGTCGGCGCGAATGTCCTCGCCAGCGGCCAGTAGTGGCGGGGGAACCATGCCTGCGTCAGGAGGAGCGACGCCGCGAGCAGGGCGCCTGCGCCGAGGCCGCGCCTGCCGCGCACGAGCGGGACGAGCGGTACGAGCCAGACCAGGAACTGCGGCGAGAACACCTTCCCGAACGCGAGCAGCACGGCCGCGGCGGCGGCCGCGTGCGCGACGAGACGCTCGCCGGTCGCAGGGCCGCGCGCGAACAGCAGCCAGATCCCGGTGACGGCTACCACGGACGCGACGGTGGACAGGACGGAGAGCGCGTGCACGCCGCTGCCGGAGGGGTTCTGCGACCCGAACGTCGTGACGACGGTGAGGTGCGTGCCGGCGAGATGGTGCACGGCGATCAGCAGCGCACTGCCGAGGCTCTCCAGCTGCAGCGGGCGGGCGAGCTGGGAGTGAAAGCTCGCCCACAGACCGTCGGGGGAGAGCACCGCGAAGGGGACGAAGCAGGCGATCTCGACCGCGAGAACGCCGGCCGCCCAGCCCGCCGCCGCGCGCGGCCCGCGCGTGCGCCAGACCCAGAGGAAGGCGAGCGGCACGAGCACGGCCGGCCAGAGCTTCGCCGCGATCGCCGCACCGAGCGCGAGCGCCGACAGCGCCGTCCGCTCCCAGAGCAGCGCGGCGAGGGCGAGCGCGACGAGCGCGGCGGGCCAGTAGTCGAACCGCGAGAGCACGACCGAGCCGAGCAGCAGCGGCGACAGCGCCGCGAGGCCGAGCGCCGCGCTGCTGCGCGCCGGCCCGGCTTCGAGCGCGCGCAGCGCGAGCGCGACGCCGAGGAGCGTGACACAGCCGCAGAGCGCCATCAGCCGGTCGAACCAGCGGTTGTACGCGTGCTGGTCGCCTTCGTGGCCGAGCGACGGGAGGACGAACACCGGCAGCGCGCCCGGCGGGTACTCGAGCCGGAAGTCGCGGTACGGCACGGAGCCGTCCGCGATCGCGTCGCCGTAGCGCGCGTACGTGCCCGTGTCGGTGAGCTGGTCGCGTGCGAGGAAGCCGTGGTGGAGCAGCGTCCAGCAGCCGAGGAAGAGGCCGAGCGCGACCGCGACGAGCGCAGTCGAGCCGGCGCGGGTCAGAACGGTCCTCGCGCCTCGTAGCTGCCGCGGCGCACGCCGACGGCGAGGAACGTCATGCCGTTCGGCCCCGCGACCGGGCAGCGGACGTCCTCCGGGTCGAAGCGCAGCATCGTCCCTTCGCGGACGGGCACCTCTTCGCCCTCGACGCGCCAGATCCCGTCGCCGTGCACGACGACGTTCACTTCCTCCTGCTGGGAGTCGGCTTCGTCGTGCTCGTGCCCTTCGGCGTTCGGTGGGAGCTCGAACCAGTTGATGCCGAAGGCCTCGACGCCGAGCGCGCGGCGTACGAACTTCACCATGCCGGTGCGGCCGCCCGGCTCGATCTCGTCGACGTTGACGACGCTGTAGCTCATGGGTCTCCTCTCACATGCGGAAGATGCCGAAGGTGGTCTCCTGGATCGGAGCGTTGAGCGCGGCGGCGAGCCCGAGCGCAAGCACGCGGCGGGTGTCGAGCGGGTCGATGATCCCGTCGTCCCAGAGCCGCGCGGTCGAGTAGTACGGGTTGCCCTCCTCTTCGTACTTGGCGCGGATCGCAGCCTCGTCGACCTCGCCGACCATGGCGAGCACGGTCGCGGCCTGCTCGCCGCCCATCACGGAGATGCGGGCGTTCGGCCACATCCAGAGCTGGCGCGGCTCGTATGCGCGGCCGCACATCGCGTAGTTGCCGGCGCCGAAGGAGCCGCCGACGACGACGGTGAACTTCGGCACCTGCGCGTTCGCCACCGCCATCACGAGCTTGGCGCCGTCGCGGGCGATGCCGCCGGCCTCGTACTCGGTGCCGACCATGAAACCGGTGATGTTCTGGAGGAAGACGATGGGCACGCGGCGCTTGCAGCAGAGCTCGACGAAGTGGGCGCCCTTCTGCGCCGACTCGGCGAAGAGGACGCCGTTGTTGGCGAGGATCCCGACGGGGATGCCCTCGATGTGGGCGAAGCCGGCGACGAGCGTCTCGCCGTACAGCTGCTTGAACTCGTGGAAGCGCGACCCGTCGACGATGCGGGCGATCAGCTCGCGCGCGTCGGTCTGGTGGCGGAAGTCCTCGGGGATCAGGCCGTAGAGCTCGTCGGGGTCGAAGGCGGGCGGCTCTGGTGTCGCGAGCTCCCACGGCGGCTCGGGCCGGCGCGAGCTGATGTTGCGGACGATCTCGCGCGCGAGCGCGAGCGCGTGCTCGTCGGAGGTGGCGTAGTGGTCGGCGACGCCCGAGCGGCGCGCGTGTACGTCGGCGCCGCCGAGCTCTTCAGCGGTGACGTCCTGGCCGGTGGCCGCCTTCACGAGCGGCGGGCCGCCGATGAAGATCGTGCCGGTGCCGCGCACGATGATCGTCTCGTCGCTCATCGCGGGGACGTACGCGCCGCCGGCGGTGCACGAGCCCATCACGACCGCGATCTGCGGCACGCCCTGCGCGGACAGCTGCGCCTGGTTGAAGAAGATGCGCCCGAAGTGCTCACGGTCGGGGAAGACCTCGGCCTGGAGCGGCAGGAACGCGCCGCCGGAGTCGACGAGGTAGAGGCAGGGCAGCCGGTTCTGCGCGGCGACCTCCTGTGCGCGGAGGTGCTTCTTCACGGTGAGCGGGAAGTAGGAGCCGCCCTTCACCGTCGCGTCGTTCGCGACGAGCACGCATTCGCGCCCCTCGACGACGCCGATGCCGGTGACGATCCCTGCGCTCGGCGCCTGGCCGTCGTAGAGGCCGTAGGCGGCGAGCGCGTTCAGCTCGAGGAAGGCCGAGTCCGGGTCGGCGAGCAGGTCGATCCGCTCGCGGGCGGTGAGCTTGCCGCGGGAGCGGTGCCGCTCGACCGACGCCTCGCCGCCGCCGCGCGCGACCTCCGCCGTCCGTCCGCGCAGCTCCGCGACGAGCGCCGTCATCCGCTCCTGCCGGCGCGAGAACGCTTCCGTGCCGCGCTCGACCTGCGACGTGAGAACGGCCATCGCTGCGGAGCCTAACGTCGGCGGCGGCCCGTACGCTTGTTCGCATGGCCGTGCCCGGCATCGTCGCGCACATGGATCTCGACGCGTTCTTCGCGGCGGTCGAGGAGCTTGAGAATCCGGAGCTGCGGCGCAAGCCGCTCGTAGTCGGCGGCGATCCGCACGGCCGCGGGGTCGTCGCGACGGCGAACTACGCCGCGCGGAAGTTCGGCATCCACTCCGCGATGAGCGCGGCGGAGGCGATCCGCCGCTGCCCGCAGGCGGTGTTCGTACGGCCGCGGCACAGCCTCTACCGCGAGTACTCGCGGCACGTGTGGACGACCGTGCGCGGCATCGTCCCGACCGTCGAGCAGACGGGAATCGACGAGGGCTATCTCGACGTCGGCCAGGTCGCGCGCGACTTCCTCGAGGCGCGCGTCGTCGCGGAGGCGGTGCAGACGGCGGTGCGCGCAGCGACGAGCCTCACGTGCTCGCTCGGGGTGGCGTCGTGCAAGGTCGTGGCGAAGGTGGGCAGCGACGCGCGCAAGCCGGGTGGGTTGACCGTCGTCGTGCCGGGACACGAGGCGTCGTTTCTCGCGCCGTTCGACGTGCGCCGCCTGCCCGGCGTCGGCCCGAAGGCAGAAGCGCGGCTGCGCCCCGCCGGGATCGACACCGTCGGCGGGCTCGCGGCGCTCACCGACGAGGAGCTGCGCCACCTGCTGCCGGGCAGCGTCGGCGCGCTGTTGCGCGACCGCGCGCGCGGGGTGGACCCGCGCGGTCTCGAGCTGGGCACGGAGCGGATCTCGTTCAGCGTGGAGAACACGTTCGACCGCGACCTCGTCGACCGCGAGCGGCTGCACGACGAGCTGCGCGGCATGGCCCGCGAGGTCGCGGAGCACCTGCAGAAGAGCGGCCAGGTGGCACGCACCGTGACGGCGAAGCTGCGCTACACGGACTTCTCGATCCGCAGCCGCTCGACCTCGCTCGACGTCGGCATCGACGACGCAGAGCAGATCGGAGCGCTCGCCTGCCGGCTGCTCGACCGTGGCCTGCGCGATCGGCCGGGTGCCCTGCGTCTCGTCGGTGTCGGCGTTTCAGGCCTCACAGGGTTCCGTCAGCTTTCGCTTTGAGGTTGCCGTAACAACCGGCGAAGGCGACTCGACGTAAGCTCGGGGAGAGTCGCACGTGCTGTTGTTGCTCGGCATCGGTTTCGTCGCCGGCGTGATCACCGCCGTCTCGCCGTGCGTGCTGCCGGTGCTGCCGATCGTGCTGGCGGGGGGCGCGGCCGGTGGGGGCCGCCGCCCGTACGCGATCGTCGCAGGCCTCGTCGTGAGCTTCACCGTCTTCACGCTCACGGCCTCGGCGCTGCTGTCGGCGCTCGGGCTGCCGCAGGACACGCTCCGCGACGTGGCGATCGCGCTCCTGTTCGTCGTCGCCGCGACGCTGCTCGTGCCGCGGCTCGGGATGCTCGTCGAGGCTCCGTTCGTGCGGCTGAGCAGGCGCAGGAGCGGCGATCTCGGCGGCGGCTTCGTGCTCGGCGCGAGCCTCGGCCTCGTGTTCGTCCCGTGCGCAGGGCCCGTGCTCGCGACCGTGAGCGTGCTCGCGGCGGAGCACCGCTTCGGCGTCAGGCTCGTCCTGCTGACCCTGTTCTACGCCGCAGGGGCCGGTCTCGTGCTCCTGCTCGTCGCGGTCGGCGGGCAGCGCGTGTCGCGGCGGCTGCGCGCCACCCGGGCGTGGTGGCGGCCGGCGCTCGGCGTCGTGATGGCGGCGGCCGCGCTCGCGATCGTCTTCAACGTCGACCAGACCCTCCAGACCGACCTCGGCTCGTACACGAGCGCACTGCAGCGGCACACCGAGGAGTCCGGCTTCGCGACCCACCACCTGAACGGGCTGCGTGGAACGACCGGCACGCTCAGCGCCGCTGCGGCGTCGCCGACTGTGAAGTTGAGGAACTACGGCGCGGCCCCCGACTTCGCCGGGATCGCGCATTGGCTGAACACGGCGGACGACCGCCCGCTCTCGATTGCGGGGCTGCGCGGCAAGGTCGTGCTCGTCGACTTCTGGACGTACTCGTGCATCAACTGCCTGCGCACGCTGCCTCACCTGCAGGCCTGGTACGCCGCCTACCACAAGGACGGGCTCGAGATCGTCGGCGTGCACACGCCGGAGTTCGCGTTCGAGCACGTGCTCGGCAACGTCGAAGGCGCCGTGCACCGGCTCGGCGTGACGTGGCCCGTCGCGCTGGACAACGCGTACGCCACGTGGACCGCGTACGGAAACCAGTACTGGCCCGCCGACTATCTCGTCGACAAGCGCGGCGACGTGCGCGCCGTCCACTTCGGCGAAGGCGACTACAGCGGCACCGAGCAGGACATCCGCACGTTGCTCGGGGTTCGCGCGGTCGCCGCCGCACGCCCGAACACGACGCCCACCGAGGCGATGACGCCCGAGACGTATCTCGGCCCGCAACGGCTCGACCGCAGCCGCTACGCGGGCTCGAGCATCGCCGTGGGGAAGTCGAAGCTGTACACGGCGGTGACCGTCGTGCCGCAGGACGCGATCTCGTACGGCGGCGAGTGGGCGCTCGCCGGCCAGACCGCGACCGCGGGCATGGGAGCGCAGCTGCTGCTCCGCTTCCAGGCGAAAGACGTGTACATCGTGCTCGGAGGCAAGGGCCGGGTCACGGCGCGACTCGACGGCAAGCCGCTCGCCCCGATCGCCGTCACCGCCGACCGGCTCTACACCGTGCTCTCGTCGCCGACGAGGCGCGACGGCGTCCTCCGGCTCGGCTTCACGCCGGGGGTGCGGGCGTACAGCTTCACGTTTGGGTAAATGGGTTATGCCGGCCGCTCAACCTGCCGCCCAGACGGCGCTCGGGTGAGCGAAGCAGCCTCAACCTGTCGACCTCCCCCTGGCCTGGCGACCTTGTCCTTGAAAGAAAACCGGGTTCGTCGCGCCGACGCACCGTACGATCGGGTTGTGGAGGCTCGGTCTGAGGTGCGCTTTCCGTCGTCCGCGGCCGTAGAGGCGGTCGGAAGCGCCCTGGTCGAGTGGGAGGCCGTGGCGACGCGGGGATACGCGCGCTCATGCGCGCACTGGCGGGCGGTGCTCGCCGACGGCCGCCGCGTCTTCATCAAGCACGCCCTGACGGCAACCGCCGTCGAATGGTTGCGCGCGGAACGCGTGATCTACGAGGCCATTCGCGAGCCGTTCATGCCCTCGTTCTTCGGCGCCTACGACGATGGCGAGCTGGCGCTCATCGCGCTCGAAGACCTGAGCGATGCGGAGTGGCCGCCGCCGTGGTCGCCGAGCCGTATCGAGAGCGTTCTCGCCTCGCTCGATGCGCTGCACCGCACCGCTCCGCCGAAGGAGATCGAGGAGCTCGACGCGATCCGCGCCGACGTCGTCGGCTGGCCGGACATCGCGGCGAACCCGGAACCGCTGCTTTCGACAGGACTCTGCGCTCCATCGTGGCTGGAAGCAGCACTGCCCGCACTCCTGCAAGCGAGCGAGGACGCCCAGCTCGACGGGACGGAGCTACTCCACTTCGACGTGAGGAGCGACAACCTCTGCCTGCGTGACGGCGAGGCGCTCCTCTTCGACTGGAATCTCGCGCGTGTCGGAAACGGCGAGTTCGACGTTGCGTTCTGGCTGCCGAGCCTCACCCTGGAGGGCGGCCCGCCGCCGTGGCAGGTACTACCCGACGCCGGGCCGCTAGCAGCGGCGGTCGCAGGCTTCTTCGCAGTCCGCGCTGGCCTGCCGCCTCCGCCCACTGCGCCAACGGTGCGCGACTTCCAGCGTGCGCAAGCGCAGGTGGCGCTGGCGTGGACTGCCCGCGAGCTCGACCTTCCGGCCCCATACGGGCAGGGCTTAGCGGTTACCGTCACTCCCGCGAGCGTATTCACCCCAGAACCCTCGACCCACTGGAGCCATCGGCATCGCCATGTTGGGTAAAGGACTTACAGGATTCTGAACCTGCGCTTACGCACGGCTTAGCCTCGACCGGGACACTGACGACATGACCAGACGCAGAGCCTTCATCGCATCCGTGGCCGTCCTCTCCCTGGCGGCGGCGCTCCTGCTGGGAACGCCGCGCGCCGCCGCCGCGGGCCGCGCCGGCACCAGCGGCATCGTGGACGTCGCCACGAATCTCGCCTACCAGGGCGCTGCCGCGGCCGGTACCGGCATGGTGCTCACGCCGTCCGGCGAGGTATTGACGAACAACCACGTGATTCGCGGCGCGACGACGATCCGCGTGAAGGATCCCTCGACCGGCAAGACGTACTCCGCGACCGTCGTCGGCTACGACCTCTCCGCCGACGTGGCCGTGCTGCAGCTCAAGAATGCGTCCGGCCTCGAGACGGTGAGCGTCGGCGACTCCTCCAAGGTGACGGTCGGCGACGCCGTGACCGCGCTCGGCAACGCCGGCGGCGCCGGCGGCGCGCCGATCGCAGCCTCGGGCACGGTCACCGGGCTCGGACGGTCGATCACCGCGAGCGACGGCGAGACCTCGGAGCGGCTGACCGGCCTGATCGAGACGAACGCAGGCGTGCAGCCTGGAGACTCGGGCGGGCCGCTCGTCGACGCGTCCGGCGACGTGATCGGCATGGACACCGCGGCGTCCCAGGGCTTCGACTTCCAGTCCGGCAACGACGCGTACGCGATCCCGATCAACCGGGCGCTTGCGATCGCGAATGAGATCGAGACCGGCCATTCCGCGACTGCGCACATCGGCAAGACCGCGTTCCTCGGCATCGAGGTGGCGGCGAACACGTACTTCACGCGCGGTGCGGTCGTCGCAGGCGTCGTCCATTCCTCGCCGGCCTCACGGGCGGGACTCGTCTACGGCGACGTCATCGTCGCGGTGAACAACCGGACGGTCGCCTCGCCGACGACGCTCACGGCCCTGCTGCAGAAGCAGTCGCCCGGCAAGAAGGTGCAGATCCGCTGGATCGACCAGGCCGGCACGAGCCACACGGCGCAGGTCACGCTCGCGAGCGGCCCCGCTCAGTAGAGCCGCACGAGCGCGCGCAGCGGGTCGATCGCTCCACCGTCGACGCGGACCTCGAAGTGGACGTTCCGCCGGCGACCCACTCCCCGACCTTCACCTCGACGGCGGAGAGGTGCGCGTACATCGTCCGGACGCCGTGGCCGTGGGCGATCGTGACGAGCTTGCCCCAGCCGCCGGCGCGCGGACCGGCCCAGGCGACCCGTCCGGGTGCGGCGGCGATCACCTCGCGTTCTTCGAGGATCTCGCCCGTCACGGCACGACGAGCCGCGACGCGTTGACAGGCCAGGGAGACCCAGCAGGGGCGGAGGGGCTCGAACCCCCAACCCCCGGTTTTGGAGACCGGTGCTCTACCAGTTGAGCTACGCCCCTGGGTCGGCGCGGATTGTACCCGGGGCCTTCGCGCGGCCTCGTGGGCGGCGCCGGTCTAGGCTCCGTTCGTGCAGCGGCGCGCGCTCGGTCTGCTCTTCGCGACGCTTGCCGCGCTGCTCGCGGCGACCGCGCTTTGGGCGGCGATCGGCGCGGGCCACGACGTCCGCCGCTGGGTCGTCGCGTTCGCCGCGTTCGCCCTCGCAGCCTGGCTCGCCTCGCTCGCACTGAGTGCTCTTCGTCACCACCGCTGAGGAAAAGGCTCGCCCGCGCCGTATTCTTCCCCCGTGGCCCGGGCCGACGACACGCAGACGCTGTGGCATCAATACCGCAGGACGGGAGACGCCGGAATCCGCGACCGGCTGATCCTCACGTACGCGCCGCTCGTGAAGTACGTCGCAGGCCGGCTCGGCAGCGGCCTGCCCGCCCACGTCGACGAGGGGGACCTCGTCTCGTACGGCCTGCTCGGCCTGATCGGCGCGATCGAGCGCTACGAGCCCGACCGCGACGTGAAGTTCGAGACGTACGCGATCGCCCGCATCAAGGGGGCGATCATCGACGAGCTGCGCGCGATGGACTGGGTGCCGCGCTCCGTCCGCGCCCGCGCCCGCGACATCGAGCGCGCGATCGCCGAGCTCGAGGCGAAGCTCGGCCGGGCGCCGACCGACGAGGAGATCTCGAAGAAGCTCGGCCTCACCCAGGAGGAGCTGGACGGCAGCCTGACCGAGATCGGCCGCTCCTCGATCGCTGCCCTGGACGAGCTCTGGACCGTGTCCGGCTCCGGCGGCGACCAGATCGCCCTGATCGACACGATCGAGGACACCGACGCGCCCGACCCGCAGAGCACGCTCTCCCAGACGGAGCTGCGCGAGGCGATCGCCGACGCGATCGCCCGCCTGCCGGAGCGGGAGAAGCTCGTCGTCACCCTCTACTACTACGAGGAGCTGACCCTGCGCGAGATCGGCGAGGTGCTCGGCGTCACCGAGTCCCGCGTCTCCCAGCTGCACACGAAGGCGATCCTCCGCCTGAAGGCCCGCCTCGGCGGCGCCCGGCCCGGGCCGCCACTCGAAGCCTGACGGCTCCGCTCCTCGGCGGCGATACGATTGCCGCCGAGTACAACGCCCAGGAGGACAGGAGCCTGATGTCAGCGACCGAGCCCGGAAAGATTCGCAATATCGCCGCCGTCGGACACCGTGGGGTGGGCAAGACCTCGCTCGTCGAGGCCATGCTCTTCCAGGCCGGGAAGACGAACCGGCTGGGCGCGATCGAGCAGGGCACGACCGTCTCCGACTGGGAGGACGACGAGCACCGGCGCCAGATGTCGCTGAGCGGCACGCTCACGCACGTCGAGTGGAACGGCCGGAAGATCAACCTCTTCGACTGCCCGGGCGACGCCGGCTTCCAGGCCGACACGTACGCCGCGCTGCGCGTCGTCGAGGGAGCGCTCGTCGTGCTGAGCGGCGTGATGGGCGTCGAGGTCAACTCCGCGCGCGTCTGGGCGCGGGCGGAGGAGTACGCGCTGTCGCGCGTCGTCTTCGTGAACATGCTCGACCGTGAGCGCGCCGACTTCTTCCGCGTGCTCGACGCCGCCCGCGCGCAGCTGTCCGACCGGTGCGTCGCCATCCAGCTCCCGATCGGCGCGGAGCACGAGCTGACCGGCATCGTCGACCTGCTGCACATGTGCGCGTACATGGACCCGACGGGCGGCAAGGAGGGCGGACCGCAGCCGATCCCGGAGGCAATGGCCGCGCAGGTGCAGGAGTACCGCGAGAAGCTGCTCGACGCGGTCGTCGAGACGAACGAGGACCTGATGGCCCGCTACCTCGAAGGCGAGGAGCTGCCGGAGGCCGACGTGGCCGCGGCCCTGAAGGACGCGGTCACGCGCGACGAGCTGTATCCGGTGGGGTGCGGTGTGGCGACGAAGAACCTCGGCACGACCGCGCTGCTCGACCTGCTCGTCGAGGGAGTCCCGTCCCCCGCGAAGAAGGGGACGACGATCGAGTTCGGCGGCGCGAAGCAGGCGGTGTTCGTCTTCAAGACGATCGCCGACCCGTTCGCCGGGCGCATCAGCTGCTTCCGCGTCCTCGCCGGCCCGGTCACGGGCGACACGACGCTCGTCGACCCGCGCACGCACGCGAAGGAGCGGCTCGGCCAGATCCTGCTCCTCCAGGGCAAGGACAACGTGCCGGCGGACGCACTCGGCGTCGGCGACCTCGGCGCGGTGGCGAAGCTGAAGGACGTCGTCACGGGCGACGTGCTCGTCGACCACGAGGTGCCGGTGGAGCCGCCGCACATCGACTTCCCCGAGCCGGTGATGAGCTTTGCGATCACGCCGAAGGCGAAGGGCGACGAGGAGAAGATGGCGACCGGCCTGCGCCGTCTCTCCGAGGAGGACCCGACGCTGCGCATGCGGCGCGACCCGCAGACGGGCGAGCAGCTGCTCTACGGCCTCTCGCAGATGCAGGTCGAGGTCGCCGTCGACCGCCTGCACAGCCGCTTTCACGTCGACGTCGAGCTGCACCCGCCGCGCGTGCCGTACAAGGAGACGATCCGCAAGGAGTCGCGCGCGCGGCACCGCTACAAGAAGCAGACCGGCGGGCGCGGCCAGTTCGGCGACTGCGAGATCCTGCTCGAGCCGCTGCCGGCCGTGGACGGCGAGCTCGGCTACGAGTTCGTGGACAAGATCGTCGGCGGCGTCATCTCCCAGAGCTACCGCCCCGCGGTGGACAAGGGCGTGCGCGAGGCGATGGAGCACGGCGACCTCGCCGGCGCGCCGATCCAGGGCGTGCGCGTCCTCCTCATCGACGGGATGGAGCACTCGGTCGACTCGTCGGAGATGGCGTTCAAGATCGCCGGCTCGATGGCCTTCAAGGAGGCCTACCAGAAGGCGGATCCCGTGCTGCTCGAGCCGATCATGCAGCTCGAGGTGACCGTCCCCGACGACGCGGTGGGCGCCGTGAACGGCGACCTCAACTCGCGTCGCGGCCGGCTGCACGGAATGGAGCCGGCGGGCGGGATGACGACGATCAAGGCCGAGGTGCCGATGGCCGAGATCCTCACGTACTCGCAGGCGTTGACCTCGATGACGGGCGGTCGCGGCGACTACGGCATGAGCTTCCTCCGCTACGAGGAAGTGCCGACGCACGTCGCACAGAAGATCATCGAGCAGACGAAGAAGGAGCGGGAAGAGGCGAAGGTCTAGACCCAGCGACCAGGTCGCGACGAAGTCGCGACCTGGTCGCAGTCGTAGACGATCGCCTCACGACCACGCTTATTCCTGCGGCTGCGGCTCGCCGCGATCGTGCAGGTGCTCGATTACGTCCGAGACGTCCGCGAGCTGCTGCTCGAGGTCGCGCCGGTACGACTCGAGGCGCTCCAGCAGCTCCTGGCGATTCGGGAACGGGCCGCGGAAGTGGATCCTGCCCGGCCCGTGCTGGCCGTAGTGGTGATGCCGTTGGTGGTGCACTGTCACCTCCTCTCCTCATAGCGTTGGAGAAAGCGGGCGGTGCGCTCCTGGGAGCTCCGCAGCGCTTCGGCCCACTGGTCGAGCAGCTGCAGCCCGGCTTCGGTGAGCGCGTAGCGGCGCTTGGCGGGACCGGGGGAGGTCTCGTCCCATTCGGAGGTGACGAGGCCCTCCTCCTCGAGCGCGCGCAGGAGCCGATACAGGTTCCCCATCTCGACGCGCTGCTCGCCGGTCAGCTCGGGCAGGCGCTCGAGCAGGTCGTAGCCGTGCGCCGGGCGCTCGCGGAGCAGCAGGAGGAGGGCCGGCTCGGCGAAGCGTTCGACCCGTGCGAAGACGAGCCAGCGGCCGCCGTGGCGGTGGCGCCCGCGCGGGCCGTGGTGGTGCCTCACCGCGTTCTGCGCCTTACGTGTAAAACACACATGTAAGTCACCATAGCAACGCGGCCGCGCCGCCTGCAAGTGATGCGTCCGGACCGGGCTATAGTCGAGCTGTGCGCGTGACAAGAGTTGGAGCGATGCGGATGTGCGGGATCTGCGAGCGCACGCTGCTGATGGGCGAGCGGGCCGTGCGCTTCTCGCCGGAGGAGGGGGCGGAGCTCGTCGACGTGTGCCCCCTTTGCCAGGAGACCGCGCTCGAGCACGGCTGGGTCAAGGAGGGGACGCCGACGACGCCGACGATCCCCGGCGACCGCCGCCGCCGCCGCCGCGGCCTCGGCGACTTCCTCGGCCTGCATCGCGCCGACGCCGACGAGAGCCTGACGCCGTCCGAGCCGATCCTGCGCCGCCTGTCCGGCGAGGAGGTCTCGCTGCTCGCGTCGGCCGACCTCTTCAACGCGAGCTCCTACCGCCGCACCGTCGGCGGGATCGCGAAGAGCCTGGGCGTGGCGAAGGCGAGCATCGTGCCGCTCTCCGGCGTCACGGGCGAGCAGGCGGTGACCGTCGCGTGGGATCTCTCCTGGTACCAGTACCGCGTCACGCCGGACTCGGGACAACCCGTGCGCCTCGAACTGCGCGGGCACGAGCTCGAC
>Ga0265318_10000399_pt1 | contig 33883 bp, 26 predicted proteins | sample 4821metaG_FD_192431 | JGI IMG/M metagenome (GOLD analysis project Ga0265318, IMG submission 192431) | Rhizosphere microbial communities from Carex aquatilis grown in University of Washington, Seatle, WA, United States - 4-8-21 metaG | ecosystem: Host-associated > Plants > Roots > Rhizosphere >... | reverse complement strand
CCCTGCCCGTCATTCCCCGGCCCCGGCCCCGGCCCCGGCCCCGGCCTGTCTGATCTCGGCGGCCAGGATGAATGGCCCCACGCCCTTCAGATCGTTGGTGGCGATCTCGGTGCTGGTGTAATACGCGAGCGAGCCGTCGCGGTAGGGCTTGCCGCCGAGCCCGGCGACCTTGCAGATCTGCCTCACGTCGACCAGGCCGCCGCCTTCGACGGTCACGAATCGTTCGACGAGCCCGCGCCAGCCCGTGTCCGCCACCGGCCCGTAGGTGCCCCGGGCCAGCCAGCCGTTCTTCACACCCTTCGACAGCGCATAGACGAACATCGCGGAGGCCGAGGCCTCCTCATAGTTGGGTCCGGCGCGCGGCGCATCGAGCACCTGCCACCAGACCCCCGTCGCTGGATCTTGCACCCGGGCCACCGCAGCGGCCAGCCTGCGAAGGATACCCAGCAACGCCGCGCGCGCGGCCGCGACCTCGCCGGCCGTCGTCTTCTCGCTGGGCGGGACCTGGGACAGGACGTCGACCACCGCCATGGCATACCATCCCATGCCGCGGGCCCAGGCGTGCGGCGACAGGCCAGTTTGCGGGTTGGCCCAGCGCTCGGTGCGCGACTCGTCCCAGCCGTGGTACAGCAGGCCGGATCCCGGGGCCCGCAGGTGCTTTTCGGCCAGCACCACCTGGTGCACCGCCTCGGCGAGGGCCGCCGGCTCGTGAAACACCCGCGCGTACTCGGCGAGGAACGGCGAGGCCATGTACACCCCGTCGAGCCACATCTGGCGTGGATAGACCAGCTTGTGCCAGAAGCCGCCGTCGGCGGTCCGAGGTTGGTTGCGCAGCTGTCCCCGCAGGGTCCGCAGGGCCTTCTCGTAGCGGGCCGCCCGGCGCGTGTCGCCGGCTCCCCGGGCCGCGGCCAGCAGGGGAAACAGCACCTTGCCCATGTTCAGCTGGTCGAGGTTGTAGTCCTCGACCCGGTAACCGCCGTGGATGTTGCCGTCCTCGTCGAGCACCCGATCCACCGCCTGCCGGGCATAGGCAATGTACTTCGGCTCCCGGGTCTCGGCCGCCACCTGCAAGCACGCCTCGAGGAGCAATCCCGGCTCGTAGTTCCACTTGTCGGTGAGGACGGGGGCGCGGGCCATCGCCGAGTCACAGGCCCGGCGGCCCCAGCTGGCAGCCGCGCCCGCCACCGCGGCGCCGGATCCGACCGACCGCCCGGGGCGCACGTCCGCCCCGTGACCCGTGGCCGGCATCCCCGCGGGGTCCGTGGCCGCGGATGCAGCCCGGTCGAGCCCGGGCGTCGTCGGACCCGAGAGGCGCACCTCGACCGGATGGGCGCGTCGACGGGCGAAGGCCTCGACGGCTGCTCCCCAGGCCGCGCGATCGGCGAAGTCTCCGTTCCCCTGCCAGCCGAAACCGGCGTCGTACTCGAGGGGGACGCCGACCCGCGCGTTCACCACGAGGAGCCGATCGCTGTCGGTCTCGGGCGCCTCGATGACCGAGCCCGCCGGGACCACCACGGCGCACCCGAGGCTCGGCGAGGCAGGGGCCTTCTTCAGCGGCTCCCACGAGCGCAGCCAGCCCGCCGCCGCATCCACCTCGAACGCCCCACCCTCGTGGCGCGCGATCCCGATGGCGACTGGCACCAGCGGCGCCGGCACCGCTGCCGGCCTGGCCGGCGAGGACGTGCCCGCGCCCGCGGGCGCGCCTGCAGGGGGCACGGCGGTGGCGGTGCCGGCCTCGAGGCGAAAGGTGCTGGCGAAGTGGTCGAAGCTCTGACCCGCGTCGAGCGTGACGCGCTTGACCTCCGAGATCCGGCGTCCGCCGCCGAGGTCCCAGGGGGCATATGCGAGCTCGAACACCAGGCGGACCGGCCCGTTCGCCAGCACGCGCGAGGTGGTGAAGTTGCGCGACACCGCCAGGCGGCGGTCCGCCGTCCACACGCCGAGCCCGCCGCACCCGCGGGCCTTGCCCACCGAGTAGAAGTCGCCGCCCTCCCCGGTGTCCTCATGGTAGTTGTCGGTCAGGTACCAGTCGTTCACGACCAGGTGGCGCACGCGCTTGCACCACACGTCCACCCCGCTGCTCACCAGCGGCTCGGCCTTCCAGGTCTCGAGATCGGGCCCGTACATCCGGTGGGCGATGCGATCGTTCTCCCACGCGAAGTCGTCGTGGCGCTCGCGCGCGAAGCGCCCGTAGACGCGGTACTGTCCGCGGTCGACCGCCGCCCGGGCGCCCGGCTTCACGGTGACCACCTGCGACTCGGAGGGGCCGAGGCTCACCTGGAAGACCAGCGCGTCCGGCCTCTCGTCTCCGTCGAGATCCACCCACTGCGAGAGCACCGGGACCCCCGCGGCATCGATCACCACCGTCCGCTTCGGCTCGAGCCCGGGGACGCGCCTCTGCAAGTCGGCGAACGGCAGGGACACCGTCTCTGAAGGCCGCGCCTCTCCGAGCGGATTGTGGATCTCGACCAGGAGCTCGGACGCTCCGGTGCTGGTCGGCCCTCCCGCGGCTGCGCTCCCGGCGGCCGCAGCGGCAGCCGCAGCCGCTGCCGCTGTCGCGACCAGCCCGATCGCCACCAGCCCGCTAGGGCGCACCGGCGGCCCACTCGATGGCGGCGACCATCAGTCGGTACGAGTCGATGGCCAGGTCCTTGATCGCGTCCGTCTTCCAGCACAGCGAGGCCCGCCGCGCCGGCGCGACGGTCTTGGACATCATCCCCCCCTTTTCGTACGCGAAGACACAGAGCTCGGTCGGGCTTCCCATCACCGACGCCACCTGGATCGGCGCGCCACCCGGAACCGCCCAGGAGATCTGGGTGTTGCGGGTGGGGCTGATCACGTTCAGGTTCGCGCCGGCGGCGAACGAGGCCGCGAGGTAGGACGTGGCGTCGATGACCGTCAGCTGCGAGGTGCTCGGGGCGTTGCCCTTCCCCGACGACCCCACGATGAAGTCGAGCGGCTGGTAGGTGGGGTTTCCGAAGGTCAGGATCGGCACCGCGAGATCCTTGTAGGAGCTGGCGAAATCCGCACCCGACGCGCCGGACGAGCCGACGATCAGGTCCTGGCTGGACGCGCTCGCGTCGGCCGGCGTGGCGGCTCCCAGCTTCACGACCATCCCGCGGGCGGCCATCAGATCGCTCAGCATCTGATCGCCGTCGTCCAGGCTGGCCGGGTTGTCCACCACCAGGAGGACCTTCTTGCCGGTGAGATCCACCTTCTTGGTCCCGGCCGACCCACCACTTCCAGCCACCGGGATCGGCGCTGAGCCGCCGCTCGATCCGACGGGCACGCCTCCGGGCGCACCTCCACTCGCCGCGGCGGAGGTGCTCCCGCCGCCGCTCGCGCTCCCGCTCGCGGCGCGCCCGCCGCTGGCCGTCGCCCCCGGGCTCGCCCCGCCACTGCCAGGTGAGCCGCCGCCGCTGCCGCCTCCACCGCTGCTCCCCCCGGTCCCGAGCTCACCCGGCTGCGTGCCGGACAGCTGCGCACAGGACAGCGCCGAGCCCAGCACGGCGACCGCCGCCGCCAGCACCGCCCGGCCGAGCGCCCCGTCCCTGCGCGGCTGCCACATCATTCGGGCGCCGGGGGCACCGGGCGAACGGTCTCGGGTTGAACGCACGACGACAGGTCGAACAGCATGAACTCCAGCGCCTTCTCCTGCGGCGACAGGGTGGTCGAGGTGCAGCCGGTCGGGAAGGGCTTCTCCGGCCACGAGACATCCGGAGCCACGCCGCCCGCCGCCGCCGAGACCACGTGCACGTCGGTGAACACCACCCGGCCGCACTGCTGGTCGGCGGAGCTCTCGACCGGGGTGTTCATGGTCATGTACTCGACCCCGGGCCGCGCCACCTCGGCGTCGTAGTAGATCCAGCGCTGGGTGTACGGCGGGGTGACCGCCTTCACCGAGTACTGCCCCTGGAACACCGGCAGGCTCCCGCGCGTGGTCGACGCGCCCACGTTCACCAGCCAGTCGGCGAGCGCCATCCCCTTGGGGAAGGTGTCGTCGATCTTCAGCGTGCTCGGATCGGGCAGATCGTTGTTGTCGTTCATGTAGACCGCCGTCTGTGGCCACGGCGCCGCCCCCGACTCGAGCCAGTAGGAGTGCTTGTGATCGGCGAACAGCCGGCCCCCCATGTCCGCGTACGACTTGATGTTCTGTCGGTACGGCGACTTGGCGTCGGCGTAGGACGCGCCTTCGCAGGACAGCACGAGGATGTCGTACGTGCGGAGCTTGTCGGGGCTGCCCCAGAGCGTGGAGGCGTTGGGGAAGGCCACGCCGCCGTTCACGGTGGCGGCGAAGCCCTTCGAGCCCGCGCCATCTCCGCTCGTGGCCCCGCCGACGAACATGTGGACGCGCCCCGTCCCCGCGTCGGTGGTGAACTCCTGGTCGGCGACGCCAATCTTGCGGAGCAGACATTCGAGGGCGTCCGCGTGCCCGGTGGTGAGCGCGAACTGCGGCAGGTGCCCCTCGCTCTGGCTGCGGGGCAGGCGGGTGAGGTTCTTGTCCGTGATGGGGGTGTCCTGGCAGGCCGTGACCGTGGGGATGGTCACCTTGCGTCGCCACTTGCCGACCTGGATGACGAGCGGGATGTAGTGACCCACCGGCATGTTGCTGAGCACGAAGTGACCGCTCGCATCCGACAGCGCGGTGGCGATGGGAGAGCCGGTCGCCGTCCCGTCGCACTTCTGACACGACACGCCCTCGGGAATGTCCGCCAGATCGGCGTTGGGGACGTAGACCACCACGTTGTACAGCGGGGTGCTGCCGGCGGGATCGTACACCGTCCCGCTCACCGAGGTGGTCTGGCCCGCGGGACAGGCGGCCTGCGCGCAGGGGCCGTCCTTGCAGGTCGGCTGCTGACACTGAAGGTTCTTGCAGCCGCCGGTCGCGCCGTTGGAGCTGGTGATGGTGCCACGGCTGGCGTCCGCGGTGTCAGCCGGCAAGGTGACGGAGGTCCCGCCCGAGCCGAAGAGCGAGCCGCCCCCCGAATTCGCGGCGGCCGCTCCCGTGCCGTCGCCGCCCGGCTGCCCGCCAGTTCCGGTCTTGACGCTGGCGCACGCCGAAACGAGGGCCAAGCTGGTGGCCAGAAGCGAGGCCAGCATCCAGGTCAGCGGGCGGGCCGGAGCTCGGGATCTGGGGGGAATGGTCATGGGTGCCTCTCCGTGAAGCCGCCGGGGCCCGGGGCCGGACCCGTGCGGGATCTCGTCTGCGGGACTCCGCTTGAGTGTCCGCCCGGGGCGCGCCCGGCTCATCCGAGGGCGCAGGCCGTGGCAGAAGACCGCTGGTGGAACCGCTCGTCGAGCCGGGCGCCAGCCGCGTGGGCTCGACCTTGGAGAAAACCCTGGGATGATGAGCCGCAAGACCCGCCCGCCGGCAACCCTAACCACGAGCCATGACACCCGAGCCCCCCCTCCTCCAGCTGAAGAGTCCCTCGCCGTCCGACCACCCGGCGCCGGCGCCCATGAGGCAGACCATCCGGATCTCCGAGGGCGACAACGTCCTCGTCGCGCTCGCCGCCATCCCGGCCGGAACGGCGGTCGCCGGGCTCGTCACGCGAGACGACATCCCCGCCGGCCACAAGCTGGCCGCGAACCCCATCCGTTCGGGCGAGCTGGTGGTGAAGTACGGGTATCCCATCGGCGCCGCCACCCGGGACATCCTGGCCGGCGAGCACATCCACAGCCACAACTTACAGAGCATCCTGCGCGGCGATCTGGCGGCGACGGTCGAGGGGCGTGGCGCGACCGGCGCGGCGACCGGCGCCTCCGCCAGCGTCGCCCGCGCGCCCCGCACCCGCGAGACCGCCACCTTCGACGGCTACCGCCGGCCCGACGGCCGGGTCGCGATTCGCAACGAGATCTGGATCGTCAACACCGTGGGCTGCGTCAACAACGCCGCCGAGCGCATCGCGGCGGCCGCCACCCGCGAGCTCGTGCACCCCGGCTCCAACATCGACGGGGTGTATGCCTTCTCGCATCCCTACGGGTGCTCGCAGCTCGGCGGCGATCTCGCGCACACCCAGGGGATCCTCGCCGGGCTGGTCAACCACCCCAACGCGGGCGGCGTGCTGATCCTCGGCCTCGGCTGCGAGAACAACCAGATGAAGCTGTTCCTCGAGAGCGCGGGTCCGCTCGACCCCGCCCGGGTTCAGTCCTTCAACGCCCAGGAGGTCGAGGACGAGGTGGAGGAAGGTCTGGCGCGCGTCCGGATGGTCGCGAAGTACGCCAACCAGTTCACCCGCACGCCCATCCCGGCCAGCGAGCTCATCCTCGGCATGAAGTGCGGCGGCAGCGATGGCCTGTCGGGGATCACCGCCAACCCGCTCGTCGGCCGCATCGCCGACCGGGTCACCGCCGCCGGGGGCAGCGTGCTCCTGACCGAGGTGCCCGAGATGTTCGGGGCCGAGGAGGTGCTGCTGGCGCGGGCCTGCACCCCCGAGGTGGCGAGCGACACCGTCGCCCTGGTCAACCAGTTTCGCGGCTACTTCCGCAAGTACGACGAGCCGATCGACGAGAACCCCGCCCCGGGGAACAAGGCGGGCGGCATCACCACCCTCGCCGAGAAGTCGCTCGGCTGTGTGCAGAAGGGCGGTCAGGCCCCGGTGGCCGAGGTCCTCGACTACGGAAAGCGGGTCCCGATGGGCCTCGGCGGACTGGCGCTGGTCAACGCCCCCGGCAACGACGGGGTGTCGTCGACCGCCATGGTGGCGGCGGGCGCGCACCTGGTCCTCTTCACCACCGGCCGCGGCACGCCCATGGGGTTTCCCGCCCCGACCGTCAAGATCAGCACCAACTCGGAGCTGGCCCGGCGCAAGGCCGGATGGATCGACTTCGACGCGGGCCCGATCGCGCTCGGCACCGCCGAGCTCCCCGAGCTCTCGCAGCGCCTGTTCGAGCTGATCCTCGAGGTCGCGAGCGGGCGCACCCGCACCAAGAGCGAGCAGAACGGTTTCCGCGAGATCGCCATCTGGAAGGACGGGGTGACCCTGTGAGCGCCCCGGCGCCGGGGCCGCCCGCGGAGGGTCACGGCCTGCCCCGCCTCGACGGCGCGCTCGCCAAGCTGCCCGTCCACCACCCCGAGCGGGTGCTGCAGTTCGGGGAGGGAAACTTCCTGCGCGCTTTCGTGGACTGGATGCTCGATCGGATGAACGGCGCCGGCCTGTTCAACGGACGCGCGGTCCTGGTGCAGCCCATCGCGCACGGGATGGCCGACGCCATCAACGCGCAGGATGGCCTCTTCACGGTGGTCCTGCGCGGCCGCCAGGACGGGCAGATCGTCGACACCCGCGAGCTCGTGACCGCCGTGAGCCGGTGCATCGATCCGTACCGGGACTTCGAGGCCTTCGCCGAGTGCGCCCGCAACCCCGAGCTGCGCTTCGTGGTGTCGAACACCACCGAGGCCGGGATCCGGGTGGATCCGGCGGACGCGCTCGACGCGCGGCCCTGCTCGTCCTTTCCAGGGAAGCTCACCCAGCTCCTCTACCTCCGCTTCCAGTGCTTCGCGGGCGATCCAGCCCGCGGGCTGGTGATGCTGCCGTGCGAGCTCATCGAGCGCAACGGCGACCACCTGCGCCGCGCGGTCGAGGAGACCGCGCGCCGCTGGGCGCTGCCCGCGGCGTTCCTGGCCTGGCTCGAACAGGCGTGCCTCTTCACCAACACGCTCGTCGATCGCATCGTCACCGGCTATCCCAAGGACGAGGCCGACGAGCTGCAGGCGGCGCTCGGCTACCAGGATCGGTTGCTGGTGGCGGCCGAGGTGTTTCACGCCTGGGTGATCGAGTCCGCGCGACCGCTCGAGGCCGAGCTGCCGTTTCGGCGGGTGGGCCTCGACGTGATCTGGACCGACGACGTCGGCCCCTACCGCGAGCGCAAGGTGCGCATCCTCAACGGCGCCCACACCATGAGCGTGCTCGCGGCGTACCTGGCGGGCCTCGACACGGTGGGGGCGTGCATGGCCGATCCGGCCTTTCGCGGCCTCATCGAGGCGGGGATCGCCGAGGAGATCCTCCCCACGCTCACCCTGCCACGGGGCGAGCTCGAGTCCTTCGCGCGCTCGGTGTCCGAGCGGTTCGCCAATCCCTTCATCAAGCACCAGCTCCTCAGCATCTCGCTGAACTCGGTGAGCAAGTTCAAGGCGCGCATCCTCGGGACCATGCTGGACTACCGGCGCCTGCGGGGACAGCTTCCCCGACGGCTGACCTTCGCGCTGGCGGCGCTGGTGGCCTTTTATCGTGGGACCGTGCTTCGCGATGGCGCCCTCCTCGGCCGGCGGGCCGGGGCCGAGTACCGCATCCAGGACGATCCCCCGGTGCTGGCCACCTTCCAGCAGGCGTGGTCCGCCCACCCCGAGGGTCCGCTGTCCCTGGCCGATGCCACCGTGGTGAGCTCGGCGATCCTCTCCAACCGGGATCTCTGGGGCCAGGACCTCGAGCCCGCCCTCCCGGGCCTCACCGTCGCCGTGGCCGGCCACCTCGCGACCATCTGCACCGAAGGCGCGCGCGCCGCCCTCGCGCGGGTGTGACGCGGATCGGCCGGATCGATCCCGGAGGCCGGGAAGCGCGCGCCCGTCTGTCTACGGGGTGTCTACGGGATGTCGATGTTGGGGCAGCCGAAGATGATCTCGACCTTGTTGGCGGCGGTGGTCTTGATCATGTCGCACCACGAGCCGAAGACCTCGACCGCCATGTTGGTCGAGTCGGTGTAGTCCCAGCCGTCGGCGTGGGTGGGATCGGCGGGCGCCTTCACGCCGCTCACCTTGACCGCGATCTTGGTCGGCACCGGGGGGGCCTTGGTGAAGTTGAAGACACAGGTCTGCGCCACGGTCGTGATGGCGGTGAACGCCGCCACCAGCTCGTCCTTGGTCGAGCCGAGGTAGAACTTGCTGGCGATCGGGTTGGGATCGGGGCGGGCTTCGCCGCCAGCGAGCGCCCAGTCGTTCAGGGTCTTGGTGTCGGATGCCTTGGTCGCGACCCCCACCACGATGGTGGGGAACCCCGCCGCCGCGGCGCTGCCGATCGCGGTGGTCGCGGCCGCGACCGCGGCCATGCTGCCGCCACCGCTGAAGGACAGGCTGCCGACGGTCCCCGAGCACGACGGCTGCCCGTCGGTCGCGAACAGGATGAACTTGCGGTGGTCGTTCATGATGCCCGACAGGTAGGTCTTGGCCACGTCGAACACCCCACCGGTCGGCGTGCCGTTCCCGAGGGGCATGGTCGCGCTGGCCTGGGCGGCGATCGCCGCCCCGTTCTTGGGCGAGATCGGCACGTCGATCTTGCTGGTGAGGGTGGCCTGGGCGCACTGTGCCCCGTCCTCCGGGAAGCTCTTGAACCCCCAGGAGATGTCACCGCCCACGGTGGTCACCACGTCGGTCAAGGCCGGCACGATCTGGCTCCACTTGGAGGGCGTGGTGGATCCGGCCGGGATGTCCTTGTCCATCGAGTCACGCGCCATCGAGGCCGAGCGATCCAGCAACACCAGGATGTCCACCGGACGGCGCTCGAGGTCGAAGGTCTCGAGACCACAGCTCATCTCCCCACCCTGGCCGTTGCCACTGATGAGGGTCCGGCCGCCGCTGCCCGACAGGGGCACGGCCCCTGTGCTGCCTCCGCTGCCTGGCAGTCCGAGGCCGAGGCCAACCCCACCCGAGCCCGATGCGGCCCCCATGCCTGCCTGGTCCACCTTCGCGCAGGCCGCGAAGACCACGACCAGTTCCACCGCGAGCACGACGGCCACACCCTTCACACCCGGAGCCTTCGCCCGGTCACACCTCACGCGCGAATGTCTCTCGAATCTCATCGCCATGCTGAATGGTAGCCGGCCCCGAGAGCTACCGGGCGCCGCGCCGATGACTACCGACGCGGCGCCCTGAAGCTGCCCCGGAATCCTGGTGAACGGCGGTCTTCCTGGTTCCCCCCAAAACGGCCACCGTATCACCTGGACACCCCTACAGTGTCGTGACCGCTCGATCACGGCTCAGCAAAAAACCCCGAAATCCCGCGGTGATCTCGGGAAATTTTCTCTGCCCGTGCGATTTGCGATTGTCCTTGCGGGCGCAAACCTTTTCCTGCAAAACGGGCCGATGGCAGCCACGCGCGACGCCGGAATTCCGCTCGCTGGACCCGCCGACGGGGTTGAGAATCGGGATGAGGATGAAGCTGTTGGACGGTATCGGTGGGTGGTGTGCAGTCTGCTCTTCTTCGCCACCACCATCAACTACATCGACCGGCAGATCCTCTCGCTGCTGAAGCCGATCCTCGACGAGCAGCTCGGATGGACCAACGCCCAGTTCGGACAGGTGAACGCCGCCTTCCAGGCCTCCTACGCGGTCGGGCTCCTCGTCTTCGGGGCGGTGATCGATCGCGTGGGGACGCGGCTCGGCTATGCGCTGTCGATCGCCGCCTGGAGCGCGGCGGCCATCGCCCACTCCGCGGTGGGGAGCATCTCGGGCTTCTTCCGCGCCCGCGTCGCGCTCGGCCTCGGCGAGGGCGGCAACTTCCCGTCGGCCATCAAGGCCGTCGCGCTGTGGTTCCCCCGGCGCGAACGGGCCTTTGCCACGGCGCTCTTCAACTCGGGCGCGAACGTGGGGGCCATCATCGCACCCGCCACGATCCCGGTGATCGCGCTGCACTGGGGCTGGCGCTCGGCCTTCGTGGCGGCCGGGCTGGCGGGCTTCGTGTGGCTCGGATTCTGGATCATCTTCTACGAGGTCCCCGAGCGCGCGAGGCGCGTGACCGCCGCCGAGCTGGCCCACATCAGGAGCGATCCGCGCGACACCGAGGCCACCGCCACCGGGAGGCTCGGGTGGGGCCAGCTCCTGCGCTACCGGCAGGCGTGGTCGTTCGTGGTGGCCAAGTTCCTCACCGATCCGGTGTGGTGGTTCTTTCTCATCTGGCTGCCCGACTACTTCAAGAAGACGCGCGGCCTCGATCTCAAGAAGAGCTGGGTTCACCTGGTGACGGTCTACACGGTGGTGACGGTCCTGAGCGTGCTCGGCAGCTGGGCGACGGGCGCCCTGACCCGCCGCGGGGTGGGCGTGAACCGCGCGCGCAAGCTCAGCATGCTGGTCGCGGCCCTGACGGTCTTGCCGATCCTGCTCGTCACCCGGGCCGGCGACTGGACCGCGGTGTTCCTGATCGGCCTGGCGGGAGCCAGCCATCAGGCCTGGTCGGCCAACCTGTACACCAGCGTGTCCGACATGTTCCCGAAGCGCGCGGTGGCCTCGCTGGTCGGCCTCGGCGGCATGGCCGGCTCCGTCGGCGGGATCCTGTTCCCGCTCTTCTCGGGCAAGCTGCTCGACACCTTCCAGTCGAGAGGCAACGTCACCGCCGGGTATGCCATCCTCTTCGGCATCTGCGGCACGGCCTACCTGGCCGCCTTCGCCCTCGGCCACCTCCTCGCCCCCCGCTTCGATCCGATCACCGATCTGCCGACCGACAATCAGTCCCCGCCTGCGCCTGGACCTTCCACTGAGCCATCCTGATTGGCGACACAGGGACTGCAGGACTGAGTACCAGACGGGTGCGTTCCTGGCCTGCAGGGCGAACAAACCTTCTCTTCACAGGCGCCCATTCCCAGCGCGACAATCCCCGCCAGGAAGAATTTGACCGCCATTTGACCGCCATTCATGGGGCTGAATGCATCGCCTTCACACTCAACCACGCTGGCTGATCGGAAGCCCAGTTCTCGACCCGGGGTCAGTCCGCGACGAGCTCGACCGTCACGTTGCCGCGGGTGGCGTTCGAGTAGGGGCACACCTGATGGGCCCGCTCCATGAGCGCGTGGGTCTCCTCCTTGGACAGCCCCTCCACGTGCCCCCGGAGGACGACCGAGAGCACGTACCGCTTGTCGTCGGTCACGTTGAAGGACACCTGGGCGGTCACGTGCGCGTCGGTCAGGGGCTTCCTGTCCATGCGGGCGACTGTGCGCAGCGCACTCTCGAAGCAGGCGCCGTATCCCGCGGCGAAGAGCTGCTCGGGGTTGCTGCCGCGCCCCCCGGGGCCTCCCATCTCCTTCGGCACCCTCATGTCGACGTCGAGCACTCCGTCGTCGGAACGGACATGACCCTCCCGTCCCCCATGGGCCGTCGCGACGGCCGTGTAAAGCGTCTTCATCCAGGAGTTATAGGCATCGAGCGCCGATCCGCCAGGCCCCGAGCGGCGTGCGTCGCCGATGTTACAAGGGCGAAATCAACCCCGGATCAGAGCACGTACTGGGACAGGTCCTCGTCCTCGAGGATCCCCTTCAGCCGCTCCTGCACGTAGGCGGCGGTGATGGGGATGGTGGTCTGCCCGAGCTCCGGGGCCTCGAACGCCAGATCGTCGAGCACCCGCTCCATGATGGTGTGGAGCCGCCGTGCGCCTATGTTCTCCATGCGCACGTTCACCTCGGCCGCCACCCGTGCGATCTCCAGGATCGCGTCCGGCCGGATGTCGAGCGTCACGCCCTCGGTGGCCAGCAAGGCGGTGTACTGCTTGGTCAGGGCATTCTCGGGCTCGGTCAGGATGCGCACCAGATCCTCGTTGGACAGGGACTCGAGCTCGACCCGGATGGGAAAGCGCCCCTGCAGCTCCGGGATCAGATCCTTCGGCTTCGAGACGTGAAACGCCCCGGCCGCCACGAACAGCACGTGGTCGGTCTTGAGCGGACCGTGCTTGGTCGACACGGTCGAGCCCTCGACGATCGGCAGGAGATCGCGCTGCACGCCCTCGCGCGACACGTCCGGGCCCCCCGACCCTCCCCCTTCCCGCCCCGCGACCTTGTCGATCTCGTCGATGAAGATGATCCCCGCCTCCTCGGCCCGTCGGATGGCCTCCTTGCCGAGCTTGTCGACGTCCATGCGCTTGGCGGCCTCCTCGTCGGTCAGCGCCTCGAGCGCCTCGGGCACGGTCAGGCGCCGCTTCTTGGTCTTCTTCGCCATCTGCGGCATCATGTCCTTGAGGTTGAGGACCATCTCCTCCATCCCGGTCCCCGAGAACATGTCGATCACGGTCTGTCCGCTCTCGGCGGTCTCGATCTCCACCGTGCGGTCGTCGAGCTTCCCGTCGCGCAGCAGCCGGCGCAGAGAGTCGCGCGAGGCGTTCGGCCCTGGGCCCTCCGCGCCAGACGCCGGCGCGCCCCCGGCCCCCATCGTGGCGTCTCCGATGGCCGGCATCGGGATGGCTCCGCTCGCCGAGCGCCCTCCCGGGCCGATGGGCGGCAACAGCGCATCGAGCAGGCGCTCCTCGGCGGCCTCCCTGGCGAGCGGCCACACCCGGTCACGCTCCTCCGCGCGCACCATCTGGACCGCGGTCTCGGCCAGGTCGCGCACCATCGACTCCACGTCGCGCCCCACGTAGCCGACCTCGGTGAACTTGGAGGCCTCGACCTTGACGAAGGGAGCGCCGGCCAGACGGGCCAGCCGTCGCGCGATCTCGGTCTTCCCGACCCCGGTCGGGCCGATGAGCATGATGTTCTTCGGCGTGATCTCGTCGCGCATGGGCGGCGACACCTGCTGGCGACGCCACCGGTTGCGCAGGGCCACGGCCACCGCGCGCTTGGCGGCCTTCTGCCCCACGATGTACCGATCCAGCTCTTCGACGATGGCCCGCGGCGTGAGCTGCTCGGGTTTGAGCTTCGAGACGCTGGGCCTGGCGGGCGAGGACGACACGTGGCTCAAAGCTCCTCGATGCTCTGGTTGGTGTTGGTGTAGATGCAGATCTCCCCGGCGATGGTCAAGGCCCGCGCGGTGATCTCCCGCGCCGACAGCTCGGTGGCCGACAGGAACGCCCGCGCCGCCGCCAGCGCGTAGGGCCCGCCCGACCCGATGGCCGCGGCCTCCCCGTCGGGCTCGATCACGTCGCCCGTCCCCGAGAGCAGCAGGATGCGCTCCCGGTCCGCCACCAGCAGCAACGCCTCCAGGCGCCGCAGCACCCGATCGGTCCGCCAGTCCTTGGCCAGCTCGACCGCTCCGCGCAAGAGGTTCCCGTTCGCGTCCTTGAGCCGGGCCTCGAACTTCTCGAACAGGGTGATGCCGTCGGCGGCCGAGCCCGCGAAGCCGGCCAGCACGCGGTTGTCGTAGAGCCGGCGAATCTTGCGGGCCGTGCCCTTGACGACGGTGTTGCCCATGGTGACCTGACCGTCGCCCCCGAGGGCGACCTGGCCGGCCCGCCGGACGGCGAGGACCGTGGTGGAACGAATGCGGGGGGGCTTCATGCGCGGGACCTCGGGTGGGCTTTGTCGTAGACGGCCATCAGGTGATCGATGTCGACGTGAGCATATCGCTGGGTGGTCCGGATGCTCTCGTGTCCGAGCATTTCCTGGATCGATCGCAGATCGGCCCCCTCGCCGAGCAGGTGGGTGGCGAAGCTGTGCCGGAGGCCATGCGGGGAGACCAGCGGCGCTCCAGTGGCCCGCTCCCGGGTCCCGAGCAAGCGCCGAACACCCCGCGGGGTGAGCCGTCGGCCGCGGCGGCTCAGGAACATCGCCGCGGCGGCGGCCGAGCTCGCCGGGCGCGCCCCGGCCAGCAGGCTGGCGCGCCCGGGCGTGCGGCCGAGGTCGCCGCCGAGGTATCTCTCGATGGCCGCGACGGCCTGACGCCCGATCGGGACGATGCGATCCTTGCGCCCCTTGCCCTGCCGGACCTTCACCAGGCCGCCCCCGTCGTCGCTGCGATCGAGGTCCTCGAGATCGAGCCCACACGCCTCCGACACCCGTAGCCCGCTGCCGTAGATAGCCTCGAGGAGGGCGGTGTCCCGGCGCTCCTCGGCCTCCGCGATCTCGGCCGAGACGCCGCGTCGGTCGGTGGCGCGGGCCGGCAGCCTGGTGTCGAGCAAGCGGCCCACCTCTTCCTTGCCGAGGAATCTCGGCAGGCGCTTGGCGCGTCTCGGAGGCCGCAGGCCCGCGACCGGGCTCGACGCCAGGAGGCGCCGCCGCACCAGCCAGCGAAAGAACGCCCGCAGGGAGGACAGCTTCCGCGCCAGGGTCACGGCATCGTTTCGCCCGTGCAGGGAGGCGAGGTACCCGCGGCACACCAGCACGTCAAGCTCCGCCGGCCGGGGCTCGCGCCCGAGCAGGTGGCGGGCGAAGGCCTGGAATTCCCGGAGATCGGTCAGGTAGGCGCGCACCGTGTGCTCCGAGGCGCGCCGCTCGCCGCGCAGGTGCCCCTCGAACAGCTTCAGCGCCGCGTCCATGGGCGAGATCGTAGCCCATGCCGCGCCGCCCGCTAAGGAAACCGATCGGAACCGCTGCGCGAGGTTCTCGCGATGCAGCCTGGACTGAAGTGGGGCCCGTGCCGCGCGGTACTTTCGTGGCAGGGGCCCATTCCGTTCGGCGGCACCGGGCCGGAGCCCCCGAGCCCGACGACTCGGGCTCTCCCCCGCGCTTCGCGGCGCGGGGGTTCGCCCTCTTTCGGCGGGTGCACTGGCAGACGTGTGCCGGGTGTTGGATGCTGCTCCCCCGCCACCCATGGATCCCGAGACGCCCCCCCTGACTGCGCCCGCCCGGCTCGACCCGCCCGGCTCGACCCTGGTGGGGCGTGAGCTCGACGTCGTCATCCACGCGCTCGATGCGACCGGCACCGGGGTGGGCGCCGCGGCTGGAATCGCGCCCGACGGGCTGGCGGAATCGGTGGTCCTCGTCCCGTTCACCCTCCCGGGCGAACACGTCCGCGCGCGCGTCTGGCGGGCGCGCGGACGCGAGGTCGCCGCCGATCTCCTCGGCGTCACCCGCCCGAGCCCCGCCCGGGTCGCGCCCGGGTGCGCGCTCTTCGGAACCTGCGGCGGCTGCCAGGTGCAACACCTCGCGCCTTCCGCCCAGCTCGCCTGGAAGACCGCGCTCGTCCGCGCCGCGCTCGATCCGGTCGGCCTGGCCGCGCTGGTTCGGGACTGCATCCCCTCGCCGCGGGTCTACGGCTACCGCTCCAAGCTGACCCCCCACTACGAGGTGCCCCACAAGCGGGACCCGCCCGGCGCCGGCGCCGGCGCCGCCCCAGCCATCGGCTTCCTGCGCGCCGGCCGTCGCCATGCGCTGGTGGATGTCCCGCGGTGCCCGCTCGCCACCGACGGCGTCAACGCCGCCCTCCCGGCCCTGCGCGCCGCCGCGCACGAGGCGGCGCGCGGTCGTCGGCGCGGGGCCTCGCTCCTCCTGCGCGAAGGCGCGAGCGGGGTCACGAGCGACCCCGACGCGCGCGTCGTCGAGCGCGTGGGGACACTCAGCCTGGAGTTCGCGGCCCGTGAGTTCTTCCAGAACAACCCGTTCTTGCTGCCGGCCCTGGTGGATTTCGTCATCGACGGCGCCGTCTCGACCGGCGCCACGCTGCTCGTCGACACCTACTCGGGCAGCGGGCTCTTCGCGCTCGCGGCCGCCCGCCGCTTCCGGCGCGTGCTCGGGGTCGAGGTGAGCGCCGCCGCCGTCGCCGCCGCGCGCGCGAACGCCGTCGCGAACGGGCTCGGCAACGTCGCGTTCCTCGCCGCCCCGGCCGCCCACATCTTCGCCAGCGTGTTGGACGAGGGCCCGGACGCCGCGGTCATCGTGGATCCACCGCGCAAGGGAGCCGATCCCTCGTTCCTCGACCAGCTCGTGACCTTTGCGCCGCGCTCGGTGGTCTACGTGTCGTGCAACCCCGAGACCGCGGCGCGCGACCTCGCCCACCTGGCGGCGGCGGGCTTCACGGTCGTCACCGTCCAGCCTTTCGACATGTTCCCTCAGACCCGCCACGTGGAGAGCGTGACGGTCCTGCACCGCGTTTGAGTCCGATCCAGGTCGAGCCCCGTCCTGGTCTTGGTGTCAGGCCGACGCCACCCCTGCTCCCGTGCCCGAGCCTTCGCCCGCGCTCGGCTCGTTCATCTCCGGATCGGCGGTGTAGTCGCAGCCCTCCTTGATGCAGCGGATGCGTGTCCCCGCCTTGCTGACCTTCTGCACCAGGAACGCCGCTCCGCACTGTGGACACGGCTGGGGGATCGGCCGGTCCCAAGACACGAAGTCGCACTTGGTCTTGGAGTAGTTCGAGCACCCGAAGAACACCTTGCCCCGCTTCGAGCGCTTCTCGGTCAGGTAGCCGCCGCAGTCGGGCTTGGGGCAGGCCACCCCGAGCGAGATCGGGCTGGTGGTCTTGCACTCGGGATAGCGCGAGCAGGCCTGGAACTCGCCGAACCGCCCCCGCCGGATCACCATCGGCGAGCCACAGTTCGGGCACACCTGGTCGGTCGGCCGGGTGGTCGAGACAATCTCGATGCTCCCGTCCGCCCGCTTGGTGTACTCCTTGGTGTTGCGGCACTCCGGATAGCCGGTGCAGGCCAGGAAGTGGCCGTTGCGGCCCCACTTGATCACCATGCTCTTGCCGCACTTCTCGCAGATCTGGTCGGTCGGCTGCTCCTCGCGCTTCAGGTCGCGCATCTCGATCTTGGCCTTCTCGAGATCCAGCTTGAAGGGCTCGTAGAAGCGCTGGAGCAGCTTGACCCAGTCGGCCTGGCCCTCCTCCACCTGGTCGAGCTGCTCCTCCATCTGAGCCGTGAAGTCCGTGCTCACGATCTCGGGGAAGCTCTTGACCAGCAGGGTATTGACCATCCCGCCGAGCTCGGTCGGGTGCAGGCGCCCCTCCTTCTTCTCGGCGTACCCGCGCTCCTGGATGGTGGAGAGGATGGCCGCGTAGGTGGACGGCCGTCCGATGCCCTTCTCCTCCAGCTCCTTGACCAGGGTGGCCTCGGAGAACCGCGGCGGCGGCTGGGTGAAGTGCTGCTGGGGGTCGACCGCCAGCAACCGCAGGATCTCGCCCTCCTCCACCCCGGGGAGCGCCCCCGAGGCCTCGTCCTCGTTGACGGCATCCTCCACGGTCTCCGCGTAGACCTCGAGGAAGCCGGCGAACTTCATGACCTGACCGGTCGCGCGCAGGCCCACCCGCCCCGCCTCGATCTCGATGGTGGTCTGGTCGAACACCGCCGGGACCATCTGGCAGGCCACGAAGCGGTTCCAGATGAGGGTGTAGAGCCTCAGCAGATCGTCCGACTCGCGCTCGTCGCGTCCGCCGCCCTTCTCGGCCCACAGCTTGCGCACCGTGTCCGGGTCGTACTTCATCGACGTCGGACGGATGGCCTCGTGGGCGTCCTGGGCTTGCTTCTTGGTCTTGTAGACGATCGGCTGCGGCGGCAGCGAGCTCGCGCCGTAACGCCGCCCGATGAGCTCGCGCACCTCGAGCAGGGCATCGTCCGAGATGCGGGTCGAGTCGGTGCGCATGTAGGTGATGAGACCGACCGGGCCCTCGTCGCCCATCTCCACGCCCTCGTACAGCCGCTGGGCGAGCCCCATGGTCCGCTTCGGCGAGAAGCGCAGCTTGCTCGAGGCCTCCTGCTGCAGCTTCGAGGTGATGAAGGGCGGTGGCGGATTCTTGCGCCGCTCCTTGCGCTCGATGGTCGCCACCCGTGGGGCGATCTCGCGCAGCGACTCGACCACCGCCCGCGCCTGTTCTTCCCGGCTGAGATCGACCTTGGCCCCGTCGAGCCGCACCACCTTGGCCGTGAACGGCGGCGGCGCCTTGCCCTCCAGGGTGGCCTCGACGGTCCAGTATTCCTCGGGCCTGAACGCGGCGATCAGATCCTCGCGCTCCACCACCAGGCGGACCGCGACCGACTGAACCCTCCCGGCCGACAGCCCCCGCTTGACCTTGGTCCACAGGACCGGACTTATCTGGTAGCCGACCAGGCGATCCAGGATCCGGCGCGCCTGCTGCGACTCGAACTTGTGAATGTCGAGCGCGATGGGGTGCAGGATCGCCTCGGTGACCGCCTTCTTGGTGATCTCGTTGAAGAGCACGCGGAAGATGTTGCTGTTGGCGCCGCGCACCTCCTCCGCCAGGTGCCAGGCGATGGCCTCTCCTTCGCGATCGGGGTCGGGCGCGAGCAGGACGCGCTCCGCGTTGCCCGCCGCGGTGGTGATCTCGTCGAGGACCTTCTTCTTGCCCTCGATCACCACGTACTCGGGCTGGAAATCGTGCTCGATGTCGATGCCGATCTTCTTCTTGGGCAGATCCTTCACGTGCCCGACCGACGCCTTCACCACGAAGCCGGCCCCCAGGTACTTCTTGATGGTCTTGGCCTTGGCCGGCGACTCCACGATGACCAGGGTCCCGCTCGGCGGCCCGCGTCGCTTCTTCGGCTCGGACGCGCCGTCGCCCTCCCCCTCGAGCGCGACCTCGCCCGCTCCGGACGTGACCGCGGACCTGGCTCCGATCTTCTTCTTGGAGCTGACCTTGTTCTTGACCCCGACCTTGACGCCGCCCTCGGACTTCACGGACGTCGCCCTGGCCTTCGGCCTCGTGCCCGCCTCTGCTGGGGCGACACCGTCCACGGCGGTGACGCTCGGCTTTCTGGCCTTGCTCCCGCCCGAGCCGGTCTTCCGGGGGGCGGAGGACCTGGGCGTCGCCGCCCTGGTCGCCGGCTTGCGGATCGGCATGGCGGACGCAGCTTCGTCGGCGGCCGTGGCGGCGATTCCCTCGGCTCCGCCTCGGTCGGCGGCAGCCGACGTGGCGGGTTCGATCCGATCGGCCGATGCAGTCTTAGTCACCAAGGTTCACCTCGAATTTTCCACCAGGCCCGCGGCTCACCCAGCCGGCGAGCTCTGCTTCCGACAAGATTCCCAGCGTTCGCCACAACGGCCACCCCATCTGTGCGGCGATGACGTCGGCGAGGAGCTGCTTGCCCCCGAGACGCGTCACCAGCGCCCGCAGCTCGGGGTGCATCCCCTCAGGCAAATCGGTGGCGGCCCGAGAAACTTGACGCGATTTGCCGAGCTCCGCGCCCCCGAGGCCCGCGCGCAGGTCCGCGGCCGTCTCGACCGGACGCGCCTTTCCGGCCTCGATCAGGGCGTCGGTCCCGAAGCTCCCGGGCACCGCGAAGATCGGCCGTCCGAGCCTCGCCGCCAGGCGGGCCGTGATGAGCGCCCCCGAGCCCCGCCTCGATTCGCCCACCAGGACCGCCCCCCCGAGCGCGGCCACGATGCGGTTGCGCGCAGGAAACTGCCCGGCCCGCGGAGGCACCCCGGGACCGTACTCGGACAGCAGGCCCCCGTGCGCGCGGATCCGTTCGAAGAGCGCGGCGTGGCGATCCGGGTAGAGAACATCGATACCACACCCGAGCACCGCCCAGGTCCGCCCCCCCGCGTCGAGGGCACCCCGGTGGGCGGCCGCGTCGATCCCGAGGGCTCCCCCGGAGACGATCACCCACGACGGGTGTGGCTCATCACGCTCCGTGGTCACCGGGGCGCCCGGGGAACGCGAGGCGGCCGCCAGCTCGGCCGCAATCCCTTCGATGATCTGGCAGCCGGCGCGCGACACCCCGCGGGAGCCCACGACGGCCAGGGCCCGAGCTTCCGGCGGCAGCATCGAGCCCAGGCCCCACACATGCGCGGGGGGATTTCGCAAGGCCCGCAGGGCGGGCGGAAAGCGCACGTCCACGGCGTTCACCAGCCAGGGTGTGAGCTGGATATCGCCGATCATATCGTCGACCATGCCGAGTGTTGTCGACGGTTCGGCTCTGCTGTTGTGGCCGGTGAAACCAACCATCACGAGGCGCGAGAGATACCCCCCGAACCCCCCGCGGTCAAGGAGAGCCTGGAATAATGGCGTGATTTCAAATACTTGGTGACCAGACCCGGGAAGCCAGTCGCCGTCCGCCCCCCTTTTGCCCCCCTGCCTTCTCTGCTAAGAATGCGGCGTCTCACCACAATCCAGGGGTCCTATTGCCAGAATCCGAAGATCCGCGGGAGCTCGTACGCAGTGCGCTGGATGGGGATCCGGCAACGCTCCATCTTCTGATCCGCAGGCTCGCACCGATCATCTCGAAGTGCGTCACGGCCGCCCTGTCTCGCCGGAACTGGGGAACACGCAACGTGACCCAGGATGCGGCCGACATCGTTCAGGATGTCTTCCTGTCCTTGTTCCAGGCGGACGGAAAGGCGCTGCGCGCCTGGGATCCCGCCCGCGGCAGCTCCCTCGAGTCCTTCGTCGGTCTGCTGGCGCGACACCAGACGGACTCCGTCCTGCGGAACGGCCGGACCTGCCCCTGGCGCGAGGATCCCACGGATTTCGCCGACCTCGACGGCTTCGCCAGCCAGGCCCGCTCCCCGGATGCCATCGTCTCGTCCCGGGATCAGCTGCGCCAGCTGCTCGAACGGCTGCGTCAGGAGCTCTCGCCCCGCGGGCTCGAGATCTTCACGTGGATGGTGATAGAGGAGGAGCCCATCGATCGGCTCTCCACCCGCCTCGGTTTGACCCACGAGGCCCTCTACCAGTGGCGAAGCCGCTTCTCCAAGCTGGCCCGTACCTTGTCCACGGACCTGTGATCCGCAGCCGGCGATGTCAGAAGCGACCACCCCGAGGCGTAAGGATGACGGACCCCCCAGCCAGATCGGCGGGCTCGGAGCTCGAGATGTCGAGAGCTGGACGAACGAGGGGGACGCACCCATCAAACCATCGGGGTACGACATGAAGAACCCGAAGAATCCGAGATCGCGCGAGATTTGGGGGAATCGCGCGCGACGACACCGACGCATTCACCTGGAGTCGATCAGTTGAAACCCGGCGACGGCGGACCGGGGAACGGGCCTGGGGGGGCACCTCCGGCCTCGGTCGAGATCGCCGACGACCCGCTGCTGCGGGCCGTCGGGCGGCAGGCGCGCGAGGACGCGGGTGAGCAGGCACGGGCCGAGGCCTCACGGCTGGTCCTCGACCTGCTCCCCGGGGTCCTGGAGCTGACGCGAAAGAATGAGGCCCAGCTCCTCGCGCTCATCCGCACCACGCGGGACGAGCCCGCCGGCGCCGAGCGGGCACCCACCCGGGGTGATGCGCCCCAGCGGATCGACCTCGGGTCGCCGACCGATGGGCAGGCGCATCCGGGGGGCGGGCCCGTCCTGGCGGTCGCGGCCGCCGCCTCGGTCTCGGCCGCCTCCACCGCGGTCCCCGTCGCGAGCAGCCATCATGCCGGACGGGTGCGTCGCCAGCGCCAGCGACCTTGGGCTCTCGCCCTCGGTGGCCTGGCGGTGGCCGCGGCCCTGATCGTCGGTCTGGTCGTGCCGTCCGAAGATCGCACGCCGCTGCCGGTCTACGGGGTGAGCGCCGCCGGCGGCATCAAGGAGTTCCGCGGCGCACACGACGACCCCGACGAGGAATCCGTGGTCGCCACCGTTCAACGCGTCGGCGCCGACACCGAGCTCAGGATCGTGTGCCGCCCGCAGAGCGCGGCCTCTGGCCAGGTCACCGCCCGCGCCTTCCTGGTCCGCGACGGCCAGTCCGAGGAGATTCGACCGAAGCTCCGCATCGCCCAGACGGGCGCCATCGAGCTCACCGTGCGGGGCAGCGATCTCGGCGCGGGCGGTGGCACCGGCAACGGCAAGCTGCGCATCGCCGTCAGCCGCCCGGAGCACGTGAGCGAGATCGATCCCAAGGCCGCGGTCGAGGCCACCCTCGGCGCCAACCTTCGCTGGTTGACCGTGCCGGTCGAGCTCGACCACCCGTAGGCTCGCGTGTGACAAGCGCGCGACAGCGCGTCAGATCCGCGAGCGACGCCGCGTAGAAAGATGGGAACGGAAGGCACCGACCACGCATCGGACTTGATTCGACGTCCAGGTTCCACGTTCCAGAGGCACATTCGAGTCCACGCACCGATGCCCGCCCGGGGGGCGAGCTTCCATCGGTGTCGCGTTTTTGGGGGAGGCATCACTTGCGTCGAGAATTCAATGTCACGCACCGACGGATCCTGACGGGAAACCAGCCACGTGGGGTGGTCACCCCTCCCGCCGCTCTCGAGCCGCCACGCGAATTTCCGCGACCGCGCCTGGTCGAGTCGGCCCCCCAGCGTCCGGAGTGGGATCCGGACGGGTGGGAGGACTCGGAGCTCGGGTGGGACACGCGCGCCCCGCTGCCGCCGGTGTCCGCGCAGGCACCACACGCGAACGCGCGGCCCGGCGGCCGTTCGCTCGACGAGCTGGTCGCGCGGGTGGCGCCCTCGCGGGTGAGCGTCGTCATCACCGGCGAGACCGGCAGCGGCAAGGACGTCCTGGCGCGAAAGATTCACGCGTCCTCGCCCCGGGCGGCCCGGCCGTTCGTCAGCGTCAACTGCGCCGCCTTCTGCGAGAGCCTGCTCGACAGCGAGCTCTTCGGCCACCAGAAGGGAGCCTTCACCGGGGCCGAGCAGTCGCGCCCGGGGCTGATCGAGGCGGCCGATGGAGGGACCCTCTTTCTCGATGAGCTCGGCGAGCTGTCTCCGCCCGCGCAGGCCAAGCTGTTGCGCACCATCGAGACCCGCTTCGTCACGCGCGTCGGCTCGACGACGCCCCACCTCGTCGACGTGCGATTCGTGGCGGCCACCCACCGCGACCTGGAGATCGCCGTCCAGACGGGCCGCCTGCGGGCCGACCTGCTCTACCGGCTCGATGGGGTCCGCATCCACTTGCCGCCGCTGCGCGCACGTCCCGCGGACATCCTGCCGGCGGCCGAAGCGTTCCTCGACGAGCTGGCCCGGCGCGAGGGGATCGCGCGCCCGACCCTCACCGAGGGCGCGCGACACCTGCTCGCGACCCACGGCTGGCCCGGCAACTTCCGCGAGCTGCGCAACGTGGTCGAGCGCGCCGCGATCGTCTGCGATCGGGCGGTCATTCACGCCGAGGATCTCCTGATCTCGAGCGGGGAGGATCGGCGGCTGTCGAGCCTGCGCGACCCGACCACGCGCCCGGGCAATCCGCCGCTCACTTCCGAGGCCACACCGGACGCGGAAGCCGGAGCCGCCCGGAGCGCCCCGCGTCCGCGGGATGCACGCACCCCTCAGGGCCCGTCGGAGGGCGAGCGCATCCGATCGGCGTTGAGCTCCTGCGCGGGCAACCAGACGCGGGCGGCGAAGTTGCTCGGCATCTCGCGGCGCACCCTCATCACCCGGCTCGAGGAGCACGGGATTCCGCGCCCGCGTGCGGGGCGGCTGCGCCCGGTCGCCGCAGCGAAAAGTTGACGCCTGCGTCGCGACCGACGGAAGATGGTCGCAACGACATGCAAGCCCCTCCCGTGCTCCAGAGCAACCACCCGGCGCCTCTCCGACGAACCTCCGAAGCCGGGGGAGCCGCCGGAATCGCGGGCAGCGCCGGAGCGACGGGAGGGACGGGATCGACGGCCGCCTTCGAGCTCAAAGGAGTGGTCGCTCCCCTGACGGTGCTGCGCTTGCGCTCGACCGATGTCCGGACCATCGAACGTCAGCTGCGGGTGAAGATCGCCGAGATGCCCCAGTTCTTCTTGCACGCGCCGGTGCTGCTGGATCTGGGCGCGCTCGGGCCGATGGCCCGGGCCCTCGACTTCTTCGGGATGGCCGCCGCGCTTCGCGCCTGCCACATGGTTCCGGTCGCCATCACGGCCGCCAGCGACGATATCCGGGGGAGCGCCGCCGAGGCGGGATTCGGCTTCGTGGCTCCGCCCTCCGCTCGACTCGGGGGCCGCTCGGTCGCCGGCGAGGCGGCGGCCACGCCCGGCACGCCTGGCATACCCTCCTCGGGCTCCACCACGCCGGGCCCCGAGCTCGACGGACGCCCGGCCGCGGCCGTCGCCGCGGAGCCCCGGGCGGCGAGCGGCCCCGGCACCGCAGGCGGCAGCTCCTCTGCCCAGGTCCGCCCCGCCCCGCCCCGCCCGCACCGGCCTCCCCTGGTGATCCGTCAGCCCGTGCGCAGCGGCCAGATCATCTACGCCGAGCGCAACGACGTGGTGGTGCTGGCGCCCGTGAACCCCGGGGCCGAGGTGATAGCCGACGGGAACGTGCACATCTACGCCCCGCTGCGTGGACGGGTCGTGGCGGGCGCCCAGGGCTTCACCGACGCGCGCATCTTCTGTCAACGCCTCGAGGCGGAGCTGGTGGCGATCGCCGGCGCCTACATGCTGGCGGACGACATCCCGCTCGAGGTCCGCGGCAAGCCCGCGCAGGTGTACCTCGAGGACGGTCACTGTCGGGTCGCCGCGCTCTGATCCGGCATCTCGATCGAACCTGCAAAAAAATTTGTGCTTTGCCGAGTTTGGGCGCCTGATTGGACAGGTTCTTTTTTCGGTTCTCCCGTCGGTTCTCCTGATCGATGGCAATGAAAATGGAGGCTCATGTGTCGAAAGTCGTCGTCGTAACTTCGGGCAAAGGCGGAGTGGGAAAGACCACCACCAGTGCCAACATCGCCGCCGGTATCGCCCAGCGCGGCCATAAAACGGTGGCCATCGACTTCGACGTTGGGTTGCGCAACCTGGATCTGGTGCTCGGCTGCGAGCGTCGCGTGGTCTACGACTTCGTCAACGTGCTGAAGGGCGAGGCCAAGCTGAACGTCGCGCTCATCCGGGACAAGCGCATCGAGAACCTCCACGTCCTGCCCGCCTCGCAGACCCGCGACAAGGACGCCCTCGACCCCGAGGGCGTGGGTCGGGTCCTCGAGGAGCTGAAGTCCATGGGCTTCGAGTACATCATCTGCGACTCGCCGGCCGGCATCGAGAAGGGCGCCCAGATGGCCATGTACTTCGCGGACGAGGCGATCATCGTCGCCAACCCGGAGGTGTCGTCGGTGCGGGACTCCGATCGCGTGCTCGGGCTGCTCTCCGCCAAGACCAGCCGCGCCGAGGTGGGCAGCGCCCCCATCAAGAGCCACCTGCTCCTCACGCGGTACTCGCCGGCCATGGTCAAGCGCGGCGAGATGCTGAGCGTGGGCGACGTGCTCGAGTTGCTGGGGATCCCGCTGCTCGGCGTGATCCCGGAGTCGAAGGCCGTGCTGCAGTCCTCCAACAAGGGCATGCCGGCCATCCTGGACGAGACCACCGACGTCGCCCAGGCCTACCTCGACGTGGTCTATCGATTCCTCGGCGAGGAACGCGAGCAGCGGTTCATCGAGGAGGAGAAGCGCGGACTCCTGCGCCGCCTCTTTGGATAGTTCCCTCAACCCGAAAGGCCACCGAGGAATCACCATGGCGTTTTTCGACTATTTCAAGCGTACGACCAAGTCCGCGTCGCTGGCGAAGGACCGCCTGTCGGTCATCGTCGCGCGCGAGCGGGTCGGCACCCGGGGAGGCCCCGACTATCTGGCGCAGCTCCAGCAAGAGCTGCTGGCGGTCCTGGCCAAGTACGAGAAGATCGACCTGCAGCACGTCTCGGTCAGCCTCGACAGCACCGGAGGCTGCGACGTCCTCGAGCTCAACATCCTGCTCCCGGAGCCCGCCGATCACCAGTCGCTCGGCAATGCCCGCGGCGGCATGAGCGGGCGTCCGCAGTCCAAGGCCTCGGCCTGAGCTGAACGGCTGGTCGACGCGGCTTCGCCGGGTTGACCAGCGGGGCAAGGGGGGACCCAGAGGCGCGGGGCGGTCCCCCTGCTCAATCAATAGCCTTTCTGCATGTCGGCGAGATCGCCGACCCGGAGCTCCCGGGTGGCGTGGGAGATCCAGCCGATGCTGCTCTCGCTCTGCACGTCGACAGCGATGATCTCGCCGACGGCGTGGGGCGGGAAGCGGTGATCGGAGGCGTCCCAGTCCTCCATGACCCGCTTGATCCCGTCCCCCTGACGCAGGACCAGGAATCGGTTCCCGACCGCCACCCCGTGGCGCAGCCCTCGGTTGAGGACCACGAACATCTGGTGGGCGACGAGGAGATTCGGCGAGACCGCGGCCACGATGCGCGCGCTCATCGAGGCGGCGTTGGGCCTCGGCGCGAGGGTCTTGAACAGGCGGCGCAGGGGGCCGACCCGGTAGCCCCGCTCCACCGGCTCGACCAGATCGACGAGGCGCGCGCTGGCGATGGCCGTGGCGTTGCGATCGGCGAGGCCGTCGATGACCACCTCACCATAGACGTGAACCAGGTATCCGAGGGTCAGGCTCGACCCGGGCTCGCGGATGGGATGCTCGGTCTCGACCTGGTACACCGAGAAGCGCGCGCCCGGACGGGGCGGCTCGGCCCTCGGGAACTCGACGTACACCTGATCGCCGGAGGAGAGCATGATCTTCTCCTCCACCGACCCGAGGACGGTGCCGGCCGACTTGAGGGTGCCGTCGTCGACGAAGCCGAGCTGCCGAACCTCCGCGCTGTCACCGAGGCCGCCTGGGCGCGTCCCCCGGGCCAGCGGCGCGCGGGCCGCGACGGGGGTGGGCGCCGGGTCGGCTCCCCTGGGGCTCGCCCCCTCGGTGGGAGGCGGGCGTCGCAACCGGATGGTCTGTCCCGGGAAGATCCAGTGCGGATTGGTGATCTCGGGGTTGAGGGCCCACAGCTGCGGCCAGCGCCACGGCTCCCCGAAGTACTTCTCCGACACGGTCCACAGCGTGTCGCCGCGACCGACGCGGTGACTGGCGGGCATCTCATCGGGTGGGATGTCCTCGCCGGCTGGCGGCTCGAGATCGCCAGCCGAGACCGCCGGCTCCTCCGACCCGGCGGTCGAAGCGGTGCGCGCGACAGGAGCCGGCGCGGCTGCGAGTCGCGGGGCGGCGCTCCACGCCGAGATCACCGCGACGGCCTTGACCAGGAGACCCACGGAGCGCCCACGGGGACGGGCGAGCCCGCCTCGGAGACCAGCCGGAGACCTCACGGGGTGACCAGCCGGGCCAGCCGAGGCACCTGGGCTCCCTGGGTCCCCTGGGCCTTGACGGCGGCCCTCCCGCCTGGCGCCTGGCTCGAGCTCGGGAGTCCAGCCGGGCTCGCGCTCGCGCCCGGGGGCGAGCGCGGCGCCAGGCCAGCCTGCGGCGGCTGGTCGGCCGGACGCGCGAGCTCGGTGGTCGCCAGGCGGGCGGCCTCGTGCTTGGGAAACTCCCGGGTCAACCGCGTGAGCATCGCGCGCGAGCCGGTTCGATCCCCGAGGTAGGACAGGCTGAGCGCGAGCTTCAGCATCGCATCCGGTACCTTGCTTCCCTTCGGGTACCGGGTCATGACCAGGCGAAACCCTTGCTCCGCGAGGGCGAACTGGCGTCGATCGTAGTCGCTCTCGGCGATCCAGTACTGGCAACTGGCGGCCTGCTCATGGGCGGGATAGCTGGCGAGGAAGCGTCGAAAACCGGCGATGGCCTGGTTCTCGTGGCCCGATCGCATGGCCGCCAGCGACTCGCGGTAGAGCCGGAGCGGCTCGATCTCCCGACCGGCCGCGGCGGGGGCCGGGGTCACCCCCGTGCCCGACCCACCCGAGGGCGGCGCACGGCCGGCAACCGCGACCCTGGAGGTGGTCTGGCCGGGGGGATGCGCGTCGGCTCCCCAGAGGCGGAGCTGCGGACGACGCACCACCTTTCGTCGTGTCGACCCCGGCGCCGACCCCGACGTCGGTCCGCGCGCTTCTCCCACGTACTCGACCGGCTGATCATCGACCAGGCTCCCCGGGGGCCCGGCGGGATCGGCCGCCGCCAAGGTGGACGAAGATGGAGGCGACGGCGAGGACGCGGTCCCTCGGTCGGCGGACCTCGACACCACCTTGGGCGCCGACGACCGCTCGGCGCTGACCGACCCCGACGGCCCGTCCTTCATCGCGGGGGCGGCGCCCTCGGCGGTGAGCTTGCGAACCGCCAGACCGCCACGAGACTTCGGTGGATCTCCGTGGGTGCGGCTTTCGAGCTGGTCCTCGAGGACGAACACCCGGTTCTCGAGCTCCTCGATGCGCCGCACGTAGCCCGCGTTCTTGGCCCGCAGGTCGGCGATGGTCCGGTCGCCGTCCGTCGCCACGGGCCCCGGGGTGGTCGCGGGCGCCGAGCCGCGCCAGGTCCCGCAGCCACCTGCTCCACAAGCGGCGATACCCACCCACACCCCGACGCCGAGCACCCGCGCTCGGGTCGCCCCCACTCTCCGAGGCTCCGGGCGGTCCGGCAGCGCGCGCACGCGGTTCACGGCACCAGGCGACATCGACACCGTCGATCATCGTAGACCTTCGGGCGCGCCCGGTCAAAGCCCCTGCGGAGCCATCGGAATCCGCAGAGCCCCGGATCGTCGGATCGCCCAGATCGCCGAGCTCGGCGCTCAGAGCTCGCCGAGCTCGGCGAGGATTCGATCGGCCCCGTTTCGGAGCATGCGCTCGGCCATCTCGCGCCCGAGGCGCGCGGCCTCGGACCGCCGCCCGCGGCCCTCGTCGCGCACGACCAGCGACGCGTCGGGGCGACCGACGAGGCCCCGCAGCCAGATCTCGTCGCCATCGCCATCGAGCACGGCGTGGCCCGCCACCGGGGTGCGGCACCCCACCCCGAGCCCGAACAGCAAGGCCCGCTCCGCGGTCACGGCGATCTCGGTGTCGGGATGGACCAAGGGCAGGCACGCCTCGCGGACCCGGGCGTCGTTGGCGCGAGTCTCGATCGCGAGCGCACCCTGGCCGATGGCCGGGAGCATCTCGTCGACCGACAGGCGTTGCGCGATGCGGTCCGAGAACCCCAGGCGGTCGAGGCCGGCGGCGGCCAGCACCGCGGCGTCCACCACCCCTTCGGCGACCTTGCGCAGCCGCGTGTCCACGTTCCCGCGCAGCAGCTCCACCTCGAGGTCGGGGCGCATCGTTCGCAGCAGGCACACGCGCCGCAAGCTCGAGGTCCCGACCCGGCTCCCGCCGGGCAGCGCCGCGAGCGACTGATTCGAACGACTGATGAGCACGTCGCGCGCGTCCGCGCGCTCGGGGATCGCCGCCAGGACCAGCCCCGGCGCCAGGGCGGCCGGCACGTCCTTGAGGCTGTGCACCGCCAGATCGATCGCCCCGCGCAGCAGGGCCTCCTCGATCTCCTTGACCCAGACGCCCTTGCCCCCGCGTTCGATGACCGGGCCGCTTTGAAATCGGTCGCCCTCGGTCACGATGATCTCGAGCGCGGTCTCGAGCCCGGGCGTGGTGCGACCGAGCTCGGCCGCGATGTGCCGCGCCTGCCACAGCGCCAGGGCGCTGCCGCGCGTCCCGATCACGATGCGATTGGCGCCCCGCTGGCCCGCAGACGGCTGGGGTTTGACGATGGGCGTGGTGGTCATGGTTTTCCTCCCTGCCGGGAAAGCAGGTTGCCGACGACACCCGCGACGTGGCCACCACTTGCGGTCGCCGCGACCTCCGCGGCCTCCGCGGCATCCAGGCTGGGGGCGACCCCCACGCCTTGGGCGGACTGGGGTGGCCGCGCGGCCTCCGGCGCGCCGTTCGCGTCCTCCCCCTGGTTCGAGTCCATGCCCGCGCCGCGCGGGTGCTCCTCGCCAACCGGAAGCTCGAAGAGGCGCTGGACCGCCGCGATCAGCGCCGCTCCCTCCACCGCATCGGCGCCACCCTTCTTCAAGGCCACCTGCGGGCCGTGCAGGACCTTCTTGGCGATGGCCTCGGCGATGCCGAGCACCGCCTGCCGATCGCGCTCGGCCAGGTGCGCGAGCTCCCGCAACAAGCCGCGCTCGGCTTCGCCTCGCGCGAGGTCGAGCACCCGGCTGCGAAGCGCGGTGATGACCGGCCCCACCCGGCGCCCCCGGTAGGCCTCGAGAAAACGCGCCACCTCCTGCTCCACCATCACCTCGGCGCGATCGGCCTCACCCCGCCGCTCCTCGCGGTGCTCGTTGGCCAGCTTCTGCAGATCGTCGATGTCCACCACGAAGATCCCCGAGATGTCGCCACATCCGGGCTCCACGTCGCGCGGGACCGCGATGTCGACCAGGAACAGCGGACGCCCGCGCCTCCGCTTCCGGATGCGGAGCAAGAGCTCGCGCGTGAGGATCGGCTGGCGCGCGCCGGTCGACGAGATCACGATGTCGGCGTCGACCAGGGCCCCCTCGAGGCCCTCGAAGGGGACCGTGGTGCCACCCACGCGCCGAGCCAGCTCGTCGGCCCGCGCCGGGGTGCGGTTGGTGACCAGAAGCCGCGCGCCCTGTCCACCGAGGGCCCGCCCGGCCAGATCGGCCATCTTCCCCGCGCCGATGAGCAGCACCGTGCGCCCTTCGAACCCGTCGAAGATGCGCCGGGCGTACTCGATGGCCACCGAGCTGATGGACACGGAGTTCCGCGCGATCTCGGTCTCGCGGCGAATCCGCCGGGCGATCCGGAAGGCCCCGGAGAAGCAGGCGCCGAGCACCGGCCCCACCGCCCGCGCCGCCAGCGCCGAGTCGTGGGCCTGCTTCACCTGGCCGAGGATCTGCGGCTCGCCCACCATCAGCGAATCCAGGCTGGACGCGACCCGGAAGAGGTGGTGGACGGCCTCGACGTCCACGCGCACGTAGAGGTGCGGGGTGAGCTCGGCCTCGGTGGTGCCAGCCCGCGCCGCGAAGTCCCGCTGCAGCGCCACGATGGCGGCGTCGAGATCCGGCGACACGGCATAGACCTCCACCCGGTTGCAGGTGGAGAGCACCGCCACCTCGCGCACCTCCGGGAGGCTCCCGAGCTGCTGGATGGCCCCCGACATCTGCTCGGGCGCCACCGCCAGACGCTCGCGCACCGCGAGGGGCGCCGTCCGATGCGAGAGCCCCATGACCAGAAAGTCGATCCCGCCCGGCATGACCCTACCTTGGCCCCTTCATCGGCCCCTTCATCGGCCCCTTCATCGGACTCTTCATCGGACTCTTCGGCGCGCGGAAGGTCATGCCGCGTACCTCAAGATGTACGCGATGAGCACCAGCAGGGTCCCGCCAAATCCTCCGAGGGTCAGCCAGGCGGCCCGCCGCCCCTGCCAGCCGGCACCGAGCCGCGCCACCAGCAACACCCCGAAGGCCAGCCATGCCGCCATGGCGAAGAAGTACTCCGGCCGGTGGGCCTCGGCGCTGCTGACGCCGCCGAGCCGGCCGATCCAGACGGCGCCGGTGACCAGGGCCACCGTGAAGATAGGGAAGCCCACCGACACGCACCTCAGCGCCAGACGATCGAGCAGCGCGAGCGGCGCCTCGTCGGTGGACAGATCGAACGCGCGCCCGAACTGCTTGCGCTTGAGGCGGCGCTCCTGGACCAGGTAGAGCACCGCCAGCACGGCCGCCAGCGCGAAGACCGCGACGCCGAGGGTGGCCAGGAACACGTGCGTGCGGCCGAGCGCCCCCATGCGCGGAGCGTCTGGCTCGGCGGGCACGCCCCGCCCGAGGAGGAGCAAGATCAGCGCGGCCGGCACCGCGAAGGCCCCGGCCGCCGTCAGGTGGTAGCGGAGGGTGGCGAGCAGGTAGCCCGAGGCCACCAGGAACCCGACGAAGGCCACGGCCTCGGGCGTGGAGGACACGGGGTTCTGGGCGGCGAGGCAGCGCGCGCCGATGTCGACGATCTGCGCGAGCACACCGAGCGCGAGCGCGACGCGTCCCGCCTTGGCAGCGGCCGGATGGGGCGAGAACAGGTTGCCGAGGAAGAACGCGGACGCGAAGGCGTAGGCCAAAATCTCCACCGTGGTCAAGGTGGTCACCCGAGATCTTGTAGCACGCCCCGCCCTCTCGAGCGCTGCCGGACTCCCCCATCCCCCCGCTCCCTACCCCCCCCGTCCTCGTCCCCGTCCCCGTTCCCTGTCCGCTCGATCGGCGCCCGAGGACCGCGACGAGCCCGAGCCCGGCCACCGGAAGCCATGACAGCGCCTGGAACGCATGCTAATCAGATCAGCAACATGGCGAGCGCAAATCTCCTCGAGGTCACCGACAGCAACTTCAAGACCGAGGTCCTCGATTCGAAGACTCCGGTCCTGGTGGATTTCTGGGCCGCCTGGTGCGCACCCTGCCGGGCGATCGCGCCGCACGTCGATGCCCTCGCCACCGAGTACGCCGGGAAGCTGAAGGTCGGCAAGTGCGACATCGACTCCAACCAGGGCATCCCGCAGCAATTCGAGATCCGCAGCATCCCCACCCTGCTGGTCTTCAAGGACGGCAAGGTCGTCGGCCAGCTGGTGGGCGCCGTCGCCCGCACCAAGATCGAAGATCTGGTCAAGAAGGCGCTTTGATCGCGCCTGGATCTCGGCGCCGGGCTACTCGGATGTGGTGAGCGTGCGGAGCGCCGGCTCGGCGGGACCAACGGCGCGGAAGCCACCGAGGGCCTCGGCTCCCGAAGAGGTGGGCCGGCTGGGCAGAGGCGCCGCCTTGGGCAGGATCGAGGGAAAGGCGGGAGGAGGGACCACCTGGGTCGCGACACCTGGAACGACGCCGCCGGTGACGGTCCGCGCGCGGCGCGCGCCCGTGAGGCGGCCCAACCGGGACTCGAGCCGGGACCCGGCATACCCCTGCCAGAGCGAGCCCCAGCCCACGTAGGCGAACCCGCAGAGGAACAGGGCCAGGAACGGCATGGACACGTAGTGACCGTTGCGCAGCGCGAAGACCATCGCGATGACGAAGTAGCCGGCCATGGCCATCTCGATGAACGGGGTGAGCGACTTCGCGGCGCGGTACTTCTTGCCGCTCCACGACTCGAGCCGCCCCCGGATTCCGTGCTTGGGGGTGCGCACGAACTCGGTCTCGCGCCCGAGCAGGGCCTCGACCACCGCGCGCGTCTGGTTCACGCAAAGTCCGATCCCCACCGACATCACCAGCGGCAGGCGACGGAGGACCGCCCAGGGGATCCCCGCGCGCGCGCCCGGGTTGGTCAGCCGCCGGATCTCTCTTTGTGACGCCAGGTAGAACGAGGCGATGCTGAGCGTGGTGCCGAAGAACAGCGGCAGGTCGATCAGCAGCACCTCGCGAATCCCGTGCTTGGTGCGCAGCGCGAGGTTCGGCAACAGCAGGAGCGAGAGCAGCAGCAGCAGCGGATACGCCAGGTTGTTGGTCAGGTGGAAGAAGGCCTCGGACTTCTGCGAGAAGGTCGCGTTCGAGCGCAGGATGGTCGGCAGGAGCTTCTTGGCCACCTGCACCGAGCCCTTGGCCCAGCGGAACTGCTGCGCCTTGAAGGCCGACATCTCCACCGGCAGCTCGGCGGGCGAGGCGATCTCCGGCAGGTACACGAACCTCCATCCCCGCAGCTGGGCCCGGTAGGACAGATCCATGTCCTCGGTCAACGTGTCGTGCTG
>Ga0265318_10000391_pt1 | contig 34216 bp, 30 predicted proteins | sample 4821metaG_FD_192431 | JGI IMG/M metagenome (GOLD analysis project Ga0265318, IMG submission 192431) | Rhizosphere microbial communities from Carex aquatilis grown in University of Washington, Seatle, WA, United States - 4-8-21 metaG | ecosystem: Host-associated > Plants > Roots > Rhizosphere >... | reverse complement strand
CGTCCGGAAGGCCGTGTTCGCGCGGCTCCTGCGGAAGCCCGAAGGCCGCCAGCATGGTCGCAGCGCTGACGGACGGCCGCTCATCGTCGGTACCGCTACCACCGAACCGGGCACCACGCGCGAGCGGAGCGTAGGCGGAGGCACCGAGGCAGATGAAGGTCTGCTCGAGGGGGTTGTGGTCGTGCACGCGGCTGTGTGCGGGCCGACCCGCGAGCGAGAGGATCGCGCTCGTCGCCTGCGCCAGGATGTGCAGGGGCAGGTAGAGCGGTCCCAGCCAGTCGTGCTGCCTCGTGTGCGCGAGCTCGTGGGCCAAGATGAGCTGGCCCTCGAGCCCCTCGAAGAGCCGCGGGCGATGCAGGATCACGTGACCGATGGTCACGGCGCCGACCCAGTCGAGGCCGAGCCCAGGACGGATCTCGTAGAGCCACGCGAAGGCCGCCGGGCCGCTCACGCGCGCGGGACGGCGGCGCGACACCAGAAGACCTGCGATGTGTCCGAGGATCGCAGTTGGTGCGAGCCAGAGAGCGCGGAGGGCCGCCCAGGGCCAGCGCAAGCGTGGACGCGCGCTGGGCAACCTCACCCGTGCACGGAGTGGCTTCACGCGGGAGGCCTCACGATGACTCTCGAAGCTCGGTGTGGGCGAGCCTGGCCAGGAATTCCGGGTTCCCATCCTGCGTACCGGTTGGCCTCATGCACCGCCTTTGCGCTTCAGCACCGAAGTGAATGAGCCAAGCCAGCAGGTGGCAGACTCAGGACCGCAACGGCTCCGAGCAACAGCCAACTCCGTCGCTCCGCAATTGAAGTCGGGCCCCTCCGCCTCACCCTCTCCCCGCTTGCGCGGGGCGAGGGGATGAGAGAGGGGGCGAGGGCCTGGTTTCGACCTCGCCCTCACCCGCGGGCCGCTACCAGCTCGCGGACTTGTCGTCCTTCTTGTCGCCTTTGGCCTTCTTGTCGCCTTTGGCCTTCTTGTCGCCCTTGACCTTCTTCTCGGGCTTGGCGGGCTTTTCTGTGCTGTCGGTCTTGGCGTCAGCGCCGGCGCCGGCGCCGGCGCCCTCTTCGGCACGGGCACGGGCGGGCATGGCGATCGACAGCGCGGCGGCCGCGACGGCGGCCAGGATGGTCTTGGTCATCGGGTTGCTCCTTGGGGTGCGGGTTCTCAGTCTCTCGGGTTCGGGCTCAGGGGAACTGGATCTGGCGCATCTTGCCGAGCGCGCTGATGATGTCGAGGTGCACGTCGAACACCGGCTGGTTGGCCTGGATGCGCGTGAGGATGGTGCCTGGATAGGTCGTGATGCACGACTCGGTCTCCCGACGATACACGGTCAATCGATGCTGGATCACCGCGTCCGAGGCGTCGTCGGGGCGATTCTGGGCGGCGGCCCGCCGCCGCATGCGATCGATGACGATGGTCTCATCGTAGACCGACAGCTTGAAGATCTTGATCACCTGCACCAGCCGGTTCAGCAGATCCACCTGCTTGCGGTTGCGGGGGATCCCGTCGACGATGATGAAGTCGCTGGCGGGCAAATTGAGACCCGCAATGTGCCCGCCGAAGAGCTCGACCACCAGCTCGTCGGGGACCAGGTCGCCCTGGCGGACGTAGCCCTGCACGGTGGCGTGCAGCGGATGCGCCGCCGTGAGGCCGCGCAGGATGTCGCCCACCGCCACGTGGTGGAACCCCGGCAGCGCGCTCAGGATGCGCCCCTGCGTTCCCTTGCCACTGCCCGGATACCCGAAGAGGATGATGGCTCGGTTCATCGTTCTTCACATATCCCGATTGCCCCGCGCCGTCGAGTCGCCGCCCGCTCATTCCGACCGATCACCTGCTCCGCCGCCACCGCCGATCGCCAGCGCCTCCGCGGCCAGCACCTCGAGGATGTCGAGATCGGTGGGTGACGCGCCCACCCCGGCCCCCGGCCCGAGCTCGGTGTCGAGCCTGATCCCGAAGTGCGGCTCCCTAAGCCCGGTCTCGAGCATCCACACCAGGCTGCCGTCGCCGCCGGCCCGCCGGAACGCCTCCAGCAGCAGCCGATACCAGTCGCGGCGCGCCCGCGCGAAGCTCGCCGCACCTGGCTGGATCAGTCGGCCCTCTGCCGGCGGCACCCCCGTCACGCCGGGCACCGCCGGATCGAACAGCGGCTCGGTCTGGTTGATCCCCCACTCTTCCATGAGCACGGGCTTGCCGCGCGCATGCCCAGCCGCGACGAGCTCCGACACCAGCCGGCGCGCATCGGCCGCGGTGTGGCGCGCCCAGGACTCGTTCAGGTACGGATGGAACGTGAAGAAGTCCACGTCGGGCTGGTCCATGACCCCGAGCGGGTCGGCCCCCCACCCTTCGGTGGTGCCGCCCCAGCCCCGAAAGCCGTGCCCCTCTGCCCCGGGACCGACCAGGTGGCGCGGGTCGAGCGACTTCACGTGGCGGCTCATGTCCGCCAGCCAGGCGCCGAGCCGCGCCCCGGTGGGGTCGCCGAGCCGCCCATCGGGCGTCGGGTCCTCGCGCGCGTCGATCCGCGGCTCGTTCATCAGCTCCCAGGCGAAGAGGGTCGGGTCGTCCAGGTACGGGCGTCCGCTGATGGCGTTCACCCGCGTCACCAGGTTCGCCACGTGATCCTGGTAGGCGGCGCGGCAACGCGGATCGCTGAAGAACTCCAGCTTGGCGACGCCGAAGCGCGCCGCCGTCGCGGCGATGCCCCCGTAGTCGGGCCAGTAGTTCTCGAGGACCAGGATGACCTTGAGCCCGTGCCGCCGCGCGCTCTCGAGGATGCCATCCACCCGCCGGAACTGCTCCTCGTTGGGCGTGCCGTCCGCCCCGTAGAACGCGTAGGCGCTCCCCGGATTGCCGTTGAAGGCCCAGGTCCGCACCACCCGCAGCCCGAGCCCGCTCGCCGCGCGCAGCACGGCATCCACCTCCGCCGCTTTGGCCTTGAAGGGCAGATCGTAGGCGTTGAACCCCACGAAGCGGAAGGGCCGGCCACCGAGCAAGAGCTCGGCGCCTCGCCGGGTGACCCACGCATCGGCGAAGGAAGCGGTCATCGCCCGAGCTTCTCACGGACGCCCGGGATCGTGCGAGAGAACGCGCGCTGCGACCTTCGGCCGGCGTCCTCAGTGCAGGCGCTCGCTCACCAGGCTCCGCAGGGCCTGGATCTGGAAGGGCTTGTCGAGACGTGGGTTCGGGACCTGATCGAGGAAGAGCCGCGCGCCCGGGGTGAAGGCCCCCCCGGTGAGGAAGATGATGCGCTCCGCCTGATCGGGCGCGGCGCGGCTGAGCTCGGCGTGCAGCTCCATGCCGGTCATCACCGGCATCATGAGGTCGCACAGGATGAGATCGTAGCGCTCGCCGCCATCGACCCGTCGAAACGCCTCGGTGGCGCTGGTCAACACCTGAACCTCGTGGTCGCGGCTCAAGGCTCGCCGGATCACCGCCGCCACGGGCTCTTCGTCGTCCACCACCAGGATGCGTCCCCGTCTCGACATCTGGACGCTCGGCGCGACGCGCGGCTCTTCTTCTGGGATCTGGCCGGATGGTATCCTCACCTCGAACAGCGTTCCTTTCCCTCGCTCGCTCGTCACCGATATCTCTCCGCCGAGCGCCGTGACGATGCGCTGGCAGATCGTCAGCCCGAGACCGGTGCCGATCCCCTGGGGCTTGGTCGTGAAGAAGGGCGTGAAGAGCCGGGACATGACCTCCGGCTCGATCCCCGAGCCGGTGTCCGAGATCTCCACCACCACCGCCCGATCGCCGTCGCTCGGATAGGTCCGGATTCGGATCTCGTTGAGATCGGCGTGTCCCTCGGGGATGGCCTGGGCGGCGTTGACGATCAGGTTCAGGAACACCTGACCGAGCCGGGACTCGTTGGCCAGCACCCGCGGCAGCCGGCCATAGTCGGTCACCAGGCGGGCGCGGTGGCGGATCTCCGCGTGGGCCATCCGCAAGGATGAGTCCAGCACCCGATGGATGTCGACGGCGGCGCGCCGGTCCTCCTCGGCCCGCGAGAACAACCTCAGATCCTGGACGATGGCCCGCACCCGCCCCGCCGCCTCCTGCCCGTCCCGGAAGATGTCCCCGAGCTCCCCGAGCTCGGGCGACGGGCGCAGCCGCTTGGCCATGTGTTCGACCATCGAGGTGGCGATGTCCAGGTTCCCGATCACCACGGCCAGCGGATTGTTGATCTCGTGGGCCACGCCCGCCGCCAGGATCCCGATCGAGGCCATGCGATCGGAGACCATCAGCTGGGCGTTGGCGCGCACCTGGTCGCTCACGTCCCGGGCGATCGAGAAGACCAGCCGCCCCGCCCCGACCTCCACCACCGTATCGGAGAACTCGATCAGGGCGACCGAGCCGTCCGGCTTGGTCACCTTGACCGGAGCCGAACGGTCACGCACCGCCGGGATGAAGTCGTCGATCGAACGGCCGACGATGGCCTCCTTGGTAAGGCCGAGGAGCTCCTCGGACCGACGGTTGACCTCGCGGATGATCCCATCGGGGCTGAGGATGAAGATCCCATCGTTGGCTTGCTCCATGAGCGCGCGGTAGCGTTGCTCGGATTCGCTCAACCGGCGGAACGACTGCTCGAGCTCCAGCGACTGGACGATGTGGTTGCCGATGGCGCGCGCGAAGGTCACCGAGTCCTCGCTGGTGACGTCGGTCCGCCGGGCACCGAGGACGATGGCCCCCACCCCGCGGCTCCCCGACACGAGCGGGACCAGCTCGGCGAAGGTGATGCCGGCCCCGTCGAGGACCCGCTCCGCGATGGCGCTCGGCACCTCCGGAGACGGAATCGACACCGGGCTCCGCTGCGCGACGGCCTGCTCGATCCAGGCCATCTCCCCGAAGAATCCCCGCAGGGCCGCCGCCTCGCCTTCCGAGAAGCCGATCGCATGACGGACGACCAGGTGTGAAGCGGGGGTGTCGCCGCTGCCGAGATGAAGCTCCCCATCGGCCCCCACGGCCAGCAGCAACGCCCCTTTGGAGATGGCCGCCGCGTCCAGGGTCGCCGCCAGGACGTCGCGCAAGGCCACGTCGAATCCCCCGTTTCGCGCCAGCGCACCCGCGATCCCCCCGAGCAACGAGAGCTGGGCCGCCTGCAGCATGCTTCGCCGCGCCAACCCCGCGGTCACGGCCACCTGCCGCTCGAGCTGGCGCACGACCGCCTTGGCATGGGCGAGCTTCACGGCGTCGCTCGGCTCCTCGCCGAGTGGCACCGTGTCCCCCTCGAGCGCCCGCAGGATGGCAGGCCCGATCTCGTCGAGGGTGGGCGTGCGCAGGATGAAGGCGCTGGCACCGACCCGACGCGCCAGCTCCCGGTCGGCCTCGGTCTGGTAGTAGGCGGACAGCAGCAGGACCGGCACCCGCCCGAGCCTGGGCGACCGTCGCACCTCGAAGCAGAGCTGGAAGCCGTCGACATCGGGCATGAGGATGTCGCTGACGATCACCTCGGGTGGATTCCGGTGGGCCAGCCGCAAAGCCTCGGTCGCGCTCGCCGCTACCGTCACCTTGAAGCCGAGCTCGCGCAGGTGGATGCGCATCAGCTTGAGCTGGACGGCGTCGTCGTCCACCACCAGGACGCTCCGCTCGTTGCCGATGGGCACGAGCTCGCCCTTTCTCGGAAAGAATGGAATGACCGTCTCGATGATGCGGCTCGGCTCGATCGGCTTGACCAGCATCGCGCTGAACCCGGCGCGGGCCACCTTGGCCTCTTCGATGTGTCCCGTGAACCCGGAGAGCGCGATGATCGGCATCGTGGCGCCTCCGTCCGGCAGAGCCCGCAGGCAGGCCGCCAGGTCGAACCCGTCGAAGTCCGGGAGCACGAGATCTTGCATGACCAGATCCGGCAGACGCGCCTCGGCGATGGCCAGCGCGGAACGACCGTCCCCGGCCTCGAGGACCTGATACCCCTCGCACTCGAGCGCGGTGCGAAGCATCTTGCGGGTGACCGGGTTGTCCTCGACCACCAGGATGGTCGGGGCGGAAGGTACAGGGTTCACGAGGCCGCCTCCCCGTCGAGATGGCGCGCCACCAGATCGGTCAGGGCCTCGGTGTCGATGGGCTTGGCGATGTAGCCGTCGCACCCGGCCGCCAGGGCCTTGGCCTCGTCCCCCTTCATGGCGTAGGCGGTGAGGGCGATGACCACGATGTCCCTGCGCGCGGGATCCCTCTTGAGACGGCGCGTGAGCTCGAGGCCATCCATGCCCGGGAGCTGCAGATCCATCAGCACGAGGCGGGGCGCGAAGGACCCGAGGACCGCGAGGGCCTCCTCGGCGTCGGCCGCCGTGCGCACGTCGTAGCCCTCGCCCGACAGCAGCACCCGCGCCAGCTTGAGGTTGTGGGGATTGTCGTCCACCACCAGGATGGGCTCACCGCGCATGGGAGTCTCCGCCGGAGGCCCGGTGAGGCTCGGGGACGACGGGACCCGAGCCCTCGCCCCCTGCGCGCGGGAGCAGGAGTGGGCGCAAGGCCGCGACCAGGGCCGAGGCCCCGCCAGAGCGCTTCGAGACCACCGCGCAGCCGGCGGCGTGGAGGCGCGAGCGCTCCTCGATCCCGAGGTCCTTGACCGTCCACACGACGATGGGGACGTCCCGCCCGTCCGGGCCATCTCGGAAGCGGGCGATGAACTCGAAGCCATCCATCCCTGGCATCATCAGATCGAGCACCACCAGCCCCGGAGGATCGTCCGCCAGCGCGGCCAGGGCGGCCGCGGCTCCTTCCCGACAGACCGTGCGCAGGCCGAGCTCGGCGAGGCTGGCCTGGACGACCTTGAGCGTGGCGGGATCGTCGTCGACGACCAGGATCGCGCGCTGCCTCCCCGCCAGGCTCGCCACCGGGATGGATAGCCGGTCGCCCTCCACCGCGTCCTCCCCCGCCGCGAGCACGGTCTTGCGCGGAAGGATGGCCGAGAAGGTGCTGCCGTGCCCCGGGGCGCTCTTGACCTCGATGCGCCCCCCGTGCGCCTCCACGATGCGCTTGGTGAGCGCGAGCCCGAGCCCGGTGCCCTGGTACTTCTTGGCGGCGCTCCCGTCGAGTTGCTGAAACTCGATGAAGAGCTTGTCGAGATCCGCGGTCGAGATGCCGATCCCGCTGTCCTCGACGTCGATCCGGAAGAGCCGATCGCCCTCGGCCGTCCCCCGGATGGTGATGCACCCGCCGTCGGGCGTGAACTTGATGGCGTTCGACAGGTAGTTGTAGAGGACCTGCTTGACCCGCGCCGGATCCACCACGACGGAGCCCAGACCGGGGTCGACCTCGGTCTCCATCTGCAGGTGCTTGCCCGCCGCCAGGCCGCGCAGGATGTCGCGCACCTCGGCCACCAGCCGGTCGAGCTCGACGGTCTCCGGCCGGAACTCCATCTTCCCGGACTCGACCTTGGCCAGATCGAGCACGTCGTTGATGAGCTGGAGCAGGTGCTTCGAGCTGGTGAGGATGTCTCCGAGGTACTCTTTGTGCGCCGGCGACACCGGACCGACCTTGCCCCGGTGCATGAGCTCGGCGAACCCGATGATGGCGTTGAGGGGGGTGCGCAGCTCGTGCGACATGTTGGCCAGGAACTCGCTCTTGAGGCGGTTGGCCTCCTGCATCCGCTGCTCGAGCCGGCGGCGCTCGGTGACGTCGCGAATCGCGGCGGTCACCAGCACGCCCTCCGAGGTGTGCATGGGCGCGAGGCTGATCTCGGCGGGGAACTCCGAGCCGTCCTTGCGCACCCCGAGCAGGTCGAGCCCGGCGCCCATGGGCCGCGCCCGCGGATCGCGAAAGTATTCGGCGCGGTGCTGCGGGTGCTGCGTGCGGAAGCGCTCGGGGATGAGCAGGTCGACCGGCTGCCCGAGCAGCTCGGAGCGCGCGTAGCCAAAGAGCTTCTCGACCTGGCCGTTGACCAGCTCGATGCGGCCGTCGCGACCCACGATCACCATGGCGTCCGGGGCCGCCTCGAGCAGGCCACGGAACCGCGCCTCGAGGGCCCGCTGATCGCGCAGGCTCTTGAGCTGGGTCAGATCCTTCATGCTGACGACAATGACCCCGCCGTGGCCGGGGACCTTCATCCGCCGCATGGAGAGATCGACGTGAACCAGCGCGCCATCCTTGCGCCGGCGGACCGTCTCGATGACCGTCGCGCCGACTTCGATCGCGCGGGCCAGCGCCCGGCGGGCCTCGGCCTGCTCGCTTTCAGGGACGAGAAAGGCGCTCAACGACTGGCCGACGGCCTCCTCGGTCGTGTACCCGAAGATGACCTCGGCCCCGCGGCTCCACGAGAGCAGGCCTCCGTCGAGCCGAGCCGCGATCAGCGCATCGCGGCTCTCATCGATGAGCAACTCCGCGAGCTGGGCTCTCGCCGAAACACCGACATCCCCGGCCATGCGTATCCCTTCCCACCGGCACCGCCCCCCGACCAGGCCAGCAATTTGGACCGCCCGAGCATAAACATGGAATGCGCGCGCGCGCCAGTGCTTCAGGGTTTGGGGGGGCCTCCGGAGGCGGGGAGCGGCTCGATGTCGCCGTGGAGGTACGAGCTGTGGCAGGCGACGCAGGTCCGGGTCACGGTCGCGAAGGCATCGGCCAGCGCCTTGTCGTCGGTGCCCGCCGCCGCCAGCGCCAGCCGCTGCGCCGCCACGCGCAAGGCGTCCTGCTCGGCGAAGAACCCGCGCGGCAGCGCCAGCGCCGGCCGCGTCTTCTCGGCGGGCTTGCCAACTGCCTTGCCGGCCCCGCTCGGGGCCCGCTGACCAGATTCGGCGGCCATGGTGGTGGCGGCGACGATCTCCTCGTCGGCGATGTTGCGCGCCAGCCGCGCGATGGCCGGGCGATCGAGGAGTACCACCGCCCCGACCAGGTTCGACATGCCATTTCCATGGCGTCCCATGCGGCCCTTGAGGTCGCGCAGGGTCTCCGAGCTGACGTGCTCGGGCGGCGGGAGGTGGCGCGAGGCAGGCTCGGCCGCGGCGGCATGTCCCGCCGATCGCACGGCCACCGCCACCAGCAGCGCGAGCCCAGGCAGGGCGACCGCCCATCGAATCAACCGGGCCTGGGGAAGCGCGGCGCTCTTCGCGGGCGCGAGCTCCGTGTCGTCGGTGTCGCGGGTGTCGCCTCGGGTGTCGTCTCGGGTGTCGTTCGTCATCCCCGCGAGCGTAACAGACCGCCCACCCGGCTGTTGAGTGGAGGCCGCCCGCGCAAACCGTGCACCTCCTTCACGACGGGGGCGCAAACCCTTCGCCGGCTATCGTCCCGGCCAGGCGCTCTCGGCGAGGCGCCCGTCAGGCGCAGGGCCGGGCCGTGCGCAGGACCCGGTTCAGCAGGCCCACGTCCACCGGCTTGCTGAGGAACGAGGCACCCACCGCCTCGGCGGCTCCCACGGTGAGCTCGTCCGAGAACGCGCTGATGACCACCGCCTTCGGATGCTGGCCCTCTCGCCGCAGCGACTCGATCAGATCGACCCCGGTTATCCCGGGGAGGCGAAAGTCCGTGACCAGCACCGCGAAGATCCTCGACTGCGCCAGGCGCAGGGCCTCCTCGGCGCTCCCGGCGATCTCCGTAGCATAGCCTTCACCGTCGAGAATCTCGGCGATGTTCTCGGCCAGGCCCAGGTTGTCGTCGACGATGAGAACGCGCACCCGGTCTCCCCTCTCCCGACCCGTCGCGGGCCAGCTCGCCTGAAAGGTACCACGGAAAGCAGCGCGGGTGGCACGACGACTGCACTGCTGTGTCGTGTCTAGCAACCCACAAGCGAGGCATCACCATGACCACCGACCTGGACAAACACGATCCGACGCTCGGCCGTCGCGAGATCGTCCTCATCGCGACCGATTTCTCTGCGTCTGGAGAGCGGGCGATGGAGATCGGCGCGGCGCTCGCCGCGCTGCGTGGCGCCCGCGCCTGCCTGGTTCATGTCTTCGAGCCACCGAGCATCACGGTGCCCGAGCTGGGGCTCGATCCCGGCCTCGAGCTCGAGCTGCGGCAACGCGCCGAGGCCCAGCTCGCCAGGGCCGCAAACGGGTTGCGCGCGCGCGGCCTCGGCGTCGATGAACGCCTGGCGATCGGCTCGCCGGCCGCGTCGGTGATCGGCGACGTGGCCGCGGAGCTCGCGCCCAGCCTGGTCGTGCTCGGCAGTCACGGGCGCCGTCCCCTGCCGCGCCTGCTCATGGGCAGCGTCGCCGAGGCCGCCCTCCTTCGCATCCAGCAACCCGTGGTGGTGGTCCCCCAGGGGGCCGGGGTGCCCCCGTGGCGCGCCCCGGGCTCCGATGGGCGGCCCTGGCGCATCACCGTCGGTCTCGACCAGTCCAACACCAGCGCCGCCGCCGTCGACTGGGTGCGCGAGCTGCGCCAGCGGGCGGACTGCGACGTCACCTTCGTGCACCTGTACTGGCCGGTCTCCGAATACGCGCGCTTCGGCCTGACCGGGCCACGCAACCTCTTCGAGGCGGACCGCGAGGTGGTGGGGCTGCTCGAGAAGTCGCTGGCGGCCACCATCGGGCCCCTGCCCGGGCGGGGCGAAGTCAACCTGCGCATCCTCCCGAGCTGGGGGCCTCCGGGACAGCGCCTGGTCGACGAGGCCATGGCGGCCAAGGCCGATCTCCTGGTCCTCGGCACGCACCACCGCCACGGCTTCTCGCGGCTCCTCAAGGGCAGCACGGTTCCTCCGGCCCTCCACGCGGGCGGCTTACCCATCGTCTGCGTCTCGCCACAGCCTCGCCCGGCGGCCGCGCGTCGGATTCCACGGCTCCGGAGCATCCTGGCGGCGACCGATCTCTCGGAGGGCGGGAACCGGTCGATCGCGCACGCCTTCGCGCTGGCCCGCGGGGAGGGAGGAGCGGGCGGCGGGATCGTCCACATCTTGTATGTCCACGAGCGGATGCTGCCGACGCCCGCCTACGCGTACCCGCCCGAGTCGAGCGGCTCCCTGAGGCCGGACGAGACCAAGGAGCTGCGCGAGCGGCTGACCGCGCTCATCCCGGCGGAGGCCTCGGGCCTCGGCATCTCCACCGACGTGATGGTCGTGGACGGCGGGATGGCGGCGGAGGTGATCTGCCAGACCGCCGAGCGTCTCGACGTCGACGCCATCTCCGTCGGCTCGCGCGGCCGCGGCGGCGTCAGCAACCTGGTGCTGGGCTCGGTCGCCGCCCGCGTCCTCCACGAAGCCTCCCGCCCCGTCCTGGTGGTCCGCTCCCCCACCAGCTGAGCTGGAGGAGCGGCGGGCGGAGCGGGTTGGGACGGGCGGGGACGGGCGGGGGCGGGCGAGGCGCGGATTCCGCGGCGCCTCCCCGCTCCCGCGCGCTCACACCCCGATGCGGGGGGTGACGACGTGGAAGTACGCGCGCACGTGGGCGACGATCTGCTTGTCGGTCGGGTGATCGGCGGTCTCGACCCCCACGATGTGATCCGACAGGGCACGGTTGTGCTCGTGGGCGAACTTCACAAAGTGCAGCTTGGTCACCGAGGGCCCGAGCACCAGCACCTGCGCGGCCCCTTCGAGCAGGTGAGCAACCTCACGGAAGAACCGCACCTCGTCGTCGGGGTGGTTCCGGGTCTTCACCTCGGCGGCCTTCTCGTGGCGGTGCACGTGGTGGGTGACCGAGTCGACGATCCGCTCGTCCGCCTTCTCGGCGTCGATGTGAAAGATCCGGGCTTCGTGGTGATCAATCCAAACAGCCATCTGGTTCATGTCGGGGCTCCTTCCCTCAGGCGCTCTTCTCGAGCTCTTCGGCCAGCTTCTCGGCAAAGACCTTCTGGGCCGCCTGCGCGGCCTCGCGCAGCGCGTGCGGGGCGGTCGTCACCCGGCCCCGAGCCGTGTCGACGGCGTTCTGCAACCTGGAGCGACTCTGCGCCCCTGAGCGTGGGGCGTTCAAGTACATGATGGCCGCTCCCGCCGCCACTCCACCGAGCAGAGCGAGCAGCACCTGACCTCCGGTGAACCCCTGGACCTGAATGACTTCACGTTCGCGCATGACCGTTCTCCCTTTCCGATGTCGCCATCGACGACGACGGGCTCGCGTCCGGCGGAACATCCGTCGGGCCCTGCGCCGTGCTCGTCGCGCCGACCGCCGCGGCCCCGGCTCCCGCCGAGGCCTCTTTCCACACCTTGAATGCCGTCAGCGCCGCCGGAACCAGCGCGGCCCCGAGCACGGACAGCGCCTGCGTCGTGGGTGGCGAGGCGGCGGTCGCGCCGGGCGCCCGGGCCACCAGCCCCTCGAGCCCCTCGAGGGCCCGGTCGAGCCGCGCCTGCGTCGAGGTCACGATCTTGTGCACCGCCCGCAGCGTGACGAAGGCCTGCAAGACGAGCGGCACCCCGAGCCCGAGCGCGAACGCCAGCATCACGAGCTCGATCGATTCTCCGGTCGACATGTCTTCCGTCCTCCTGTCGCGCGAGCGAGGGCAGAGCGCCCTGCCCCCTTCATTCCCACCCGGAGCACCTCTAGCACGTACCAACCCTGCAGGCTGCAAACACCCGACCAGGTCGGAGACGCGTGGGCTCGCACCCAGGCACGAGCAGCTCGGGCCCCACCGCGCAAATCGTGCGATCGGCGCCACGCTCGCCGCAGACCCTGCCGGGCGGCCGGGGCCGCCCTGGCGCGGGGCCTGTGCGTCGGTGGTGGCATGACCGATGCAAAGCGGGAACCCAAATGACCGCTGGAGACGGGATTCCCTTCGCCCGGACTGGGGGCGACGGTACCTCCGGCGCCGCCGGAGGGGCTTCCGCAGCCGCGGGCTCGACCTGGCCCTGGAGCAAGGCCAGTGTGATAGAAACGGCGCTCGTGCCCGGTCAGACGTTCTTCGAGGCCATCAAGGGTTACGTCGGGTTCGACGGGGCGGCGACCGCGCTGCTCCGCGGGTTCCACCCCCTGGCCGAGGCCGAGTTCCCCCGCATCATCGAGGACTTCTACGCCAGCATCCAGCGCCACCCGGGCGCCCGCGCGGCCATCACCGGCGGTGAGGATCAGATCGCGCGCCTCAAGCAGACCCTGGTGGGGTGGCTGCACGACATGCTGCTCGGCCCGCACGACGAGAAGTACTTCCAGAAGCATGCCCGCATCGGGCGGGTGCACGTGCGCATCGAGCTCCCCCAGGCCTACATGATGACGGCCATGAACCGGATTCGGGTGCAGATGGCCGAGGTGGCGCAGATCCAGCTCGAGAGCGACCCGCCACGCCTGACGGCCACCACCCGCGCCATGCACCAGATCATGGATCTCGAGCTCGCCATCATGCTCGAGACGTACCGCGACGACATGCTGGTCAAGAACCGCACCGCGGAGCGGCTGGCCACCATCGGGCAGTTCGCCGCCGGGATCGGACACGAGCTGCGCAACCCGCTCGGGGTCATCGAGTCCTCGGTCTACCTGCTCCGGCAACACGTCGCGCGCGATCCCGCCGACCCGCGGGTGGGCCGCCACCTCGACAAGATCGCCGCCGAGGTCCAGCGCTCGACCGAGACCATCACCGAGCTGCTCGAGCTCGCCCGCAACCGCTCGCCCAAGCGGCAGCCGATCCGCGTGCGCGAGCTGGTAGCGACCGCGACCCAGGTCGCCCACCTGCCGCCGCGGGTGGAGGTCCGGACCATCAACGATCCGGCGTCCGACCTCACGCTCGAGGTCGATCGCGACCAGGTGGCCCGGGTGCTGTCGAACCTCTTCATCAACGCGGCTCAGGCCATGCCCGGTGAGGGCCACATTACCGTGGAGGCGACGCGGGTGGGGAACGCCACCCGCGTGCGGGTGAGCGATGACGGCCCCGGCATTCCGGACGACGTCCGTCCACGGGTCTTCGAGGCGCTCTTCACCACCCGCTCGAAGGGGACCGGGCTCGGCCTGGCGCTGTGCCGGCGCATCGTCGAGGCCCACGGCGGCTCCATCGCGCTCGAGCCGGCCGCTCCGGGAGCCACCGGCGGAGCTTCGTTCCTGCTCACCATTCCGGACCCGGAGCCAGGGGCGCCCCACCGGCCGTGATGCCCATGCCCCTCGGCAAACCCCGGGTCCTGGTGGTCGATGACGACGCCGGGCTGGCCGAGAACCTGGCCGAGATCGTCGGCACTCTCGACGTGCAGGTGGAGATCGTCGACACCGCGGCGGCCGCCCTCGGACGGGCAGCGTCCCACCTCACCGATCTCGCCCTGGTGGACATCCGCCTGCCCGACGGCAGCGGGATCGATCTCATCGCCGGGCTGCGCGCGCTCGATCCCATGATCGAGGTCGTGCTCATCACCGGGGATGCCACCATCGAGAGCGCGATCGCGGCGGTGCGCGGCGGGGCCTTCTCGTACATCGTGAAGCCCTTCTCGGGACCGGAGCTGATCGACGTGGTCAAGCGCGCGATCGGGCAGGTGCAGATGGTGCGGGAGCGCGAGCGCCTGCGGATCGATCTCGAGCGCTCGGAGCACCGCTACCGCGAGCTGGTCGACGCCGTGCCCACCTTCGTGGCCGCCCTCGACACCGCTGGACGCATCAGCGTGTGGAACGAACGCCTGGAGAAGATCACCGGGCATTCCCGGCAAGAGATGCTCGGCAAGCCTGGACACGACCTGATCAAGGGCGGCGGCGTCCGGCCCTTGCCCTTGCGCGCGGGCGGCGAGCGGCTGGTCCGCTGGGAGCTGGCCACCGTCAGCATGGGCCACCCCGAGTCACAGGCGGTGTACGCGGTGGGGATCGACGTCACCGAGGAGCAGGAGATGCTGCGCCGGATGCTGCGGGCCGAGCGCCTGGCGGCCATCGGGACCATGGCCGCGGGCCTGGCGCACGAGGTGCGCAATCCACTCAACTCGGCGATGTTGCAGCTGGAGGTGCTGCGGCGTCGGCTGGAGCGCGGCGACGCCTCGGCGGCCACCGCCAAGCCCATCGTCGCGATCATCGAGGACGAGATCCAGCGCCTCGAACGCCTGGTGGCCGAGTTCCTGGCGTTCGTGCACCCGCGCCCGCTCGATCTGCGGCCGACCGACGTGGCGGACCTGTGCCGGGGGGTGCTCGACTTCCTTCGGCCCGAGGCGCAGGGTGCCGGGGTCGAGCTCCGCCACGAGTTCGCGGCCGATCTCCCCCCGCTCGGCGCCGATCCCGAGCGGCTGCGCCAGGTGCTCCTCAACCTGGTGCGCAACTCGATGGAGGCCATGCCGAGGGGCGGGGTCCTCACGGTGCGGACCCGCGCCGCCCCCGGTCAGGTCGAGATCGACGTCGAGGACACCGGGATCGGGTTCGGCGACGAGGCGCCCATCTTCGACGCCTTCTTCACCACCAAGCCGACCGGAACCGGGCTCGGGCTCAGCATCGTGCACCGGATCGTCACCGATCACCGCGGCTCGATCCGGGTGCAGTCCCGCCCCGGTCTTACCTGCTTCACGGTGTCGCTCCCGGCGGGGGGCAGCCCCAGCATCCAGCCGGCGGAGTGAAAGGGCCGAGCGGCGCCCGCACGGTCAGGGGTGGCGGCCCGAATCCGAGTCGGGCGCGACCACCGGGGTGCCGCCCTTGGGGGCGCTCTGGTACTCGTGCAGCTTGTACTGGATCTTGCGCACGCTGGTCCCGAGGATCTCGGCGGCCCGGCTGGTCGACCCGCCAGTGGACTCGAGCGTCTTCAGGATCGCGTAGCGCTCGATCTCGTCGAGGGTGGAGCCCGGGATCGCCAGCCCCCCCTCGCGCTTCGGGACCAGGTGCACGGGCAACTCGGCGGCTGTGATGCGCGGACCGGTCGCGAGGACCACCGCCCGCTCGACGGCGTTCTCGAGCTCGCGCACGTTGCCCGGCCAGCCGTAGCCGCACAGCCGCAAGAGCGCGTCCTCCGAGAACCCCTCCAGGGTCTTGCCGTTCTCGGCGGCGTACTTCTTGAGGAAGTGGGTGGCGAGCAGCGGCACGTCCGACGGGCGCTCGCGCAGCGGCGGCATCGGCAGGGTGATGACGTTGAGCCGATAATAGAGATCCTCGCGGAAGCGTCCCTCGCCGATGGCGGCCTTGAGGTCGCGGTTGGTGGCCGCGATCACCCGGACGTCGACCCGCACGGTCTCGTTGCCCCCGACCCGCTCGAACTCGTGCTCCTGCAGGAACCGCAGCAGCTTCACCTGCACTGCCAGCGAGACCTCGCCGATCTCGTCGAGGAACAGGGTTCCGCCGTTGGCCTGCGCGAAGCGTCCCTCCCGGCGTCCGGCGGCGCCGGTGAACGAGCCCCGCTCGTGGCCGAAGAGCTCGCTTTCGAGCAGGGTCTCGGCCAGCGCCGCGCAGTGGAGCTTGACGAAGGGCCCCTTCGAGCGCGGGCTGCGCTGGTGAATCGCCGCCGCGATCAGCTCCTTGCCGGTCCCGGATTCCCCGGTGATGAGCACGCTGGCCCGCGAGGCCGCCACCTGCGCGACGGTCTTGAAGACCTCCTGCATGGCGGGGGCGCTGCCGATGATGTTCTCGAAGCTGTACCGCTCCGCCAGCCGCGCCCGGAGGTTCCCGGTCTCGCGGCGCAGCCGCAGGCGCTCGAACTCCCGCTGGAGGACCAGGGTCAGCTCGGTCAGGTTGAGCGGCTTGCTGAGATAGTCGGCGGCGCCCGCCTTCATGGCGGTCACGGCGCTCTCGATGGCGCCGAAGGCGGTCATGACGATGATGCACATCTCGCGCTCCTGCCCGTGCGCGTCCTGGCGGGCGAGCTCGCGCAGCTTGGCCAGCAGGTCGAGGCCGTTCATCCCGGGCATCTTGAGATCCGTCAACACCACGTCGGGTTCGAAGTCAGCGACCTTGCCGAGCGCCTTGAAGCCATCACCCGCGGTCTCGACCGCATAGTCCTCGGCACGCAGCAGTTCGGCCAGCGCCGTCCGTGCGTTGGCCTCGTCGTCGACAATCAGGACTCGTCCCTTGCTCATGGCTTCTTCCCGGAAGCAATTGCCGCGCCCACCCCGGACGCCGGCCACCACATCTCACCGCCCATGTCGTCCCTTCTCGCACGCGCGCAGCATTTGCGCAAAGCATGGCAGGGCTTGCAGGAATTGCGTGGGCTGATGCGCCATGGCGCGCGTCCTCGAGCGTCGAGCCTCGACGTCCTCGGGCCCGCTTGCTGGCCTTCCTGATGCAGATACGCCGATCGGCCCGGAAAGGAGCCATCGAATGAAGCCGCGCGAATCGACCCGAGCTCGCTGGCAGGTAGCCAGGTGGTGGTTCCTGGCCCTGGCCGCCGCCACTGCTGCCGCCGCTGCCGCGTGCGCAGCCGAGACGCAGACCGTCCGGCCCGACGAGGCCAGCGCCGCCCAGCATCGGCAAGAGGCGGCGCGCGAGCGCACCATCGCCGACAACCTGCAGGCCAAGGTGGTGCCAGCCACGGGGGGGCTTCCGAACCCGTACCGGGATCCGATCACCCGGGAGCCCGATCCGTTCTACGGCCCGACGATCTACGACCCCACCGAGGGCTACCTCGACGCCGTCAACCGGCACCGGGAGCACGCCCGCCAGCACCTGGCGGCGGCGCGCGCGCTCGAGGCCTTCGAGCAGGTGCAGTGCCGGGACTTCCCCCCGGCGGCCCGGGCGGCCTGTCCGCTGCTCGGGCCGGCGCGGTCGGTGGAGAACCTCCCCACCGGGGTGCGCATCACCTTCGCGCCCGCGGCTCGCATCGACGCGATCGTCGCGCACATGCAATGTCACCTGGCCTATGCGCGGGCCGCCGGATACCCGGAGCCGAGCACGTGCCCGCTGTACATCCGCGGCGTGGTGATCGCGCGGGTGGGTTCCACGCCGTCGGTGGACATCACCTCCTCCGATCCCGCCACCGCAGCGCGGGTCCGGAAGGAGGCCAGGGAAGAGGTCGTCCTCGACGCGGCCACCAGCGCCAGGTGATCGCCCGGCCCGGCGGCACCGGTCGCGCCGTCGAACCCACGTTCCCATCGCATTCGATCCGTTCCGCCCCAGCAGAAAAAAGGAAGGAGAAGCGTCATGCCGACATCATCCATGCGAGCCGCGGTCTTTCAGGGGAAGGGCAAGATCGCCCTGCGTGAGGTCCCGCGCCCGACGGCGGGCCCCGGACAGGCGGTGGTGCGGGTGACCCTGACCACCATCTGCGGGACAGACGTGCACATCCTCAAGGGCGAGTACCCGGTGCGGGACGGCCTGGTGATCGGCCACGAGCCGGTCGGGGTGATCGACAGCCTCGGTCCCGGGGTGACCGGGTACAGCGTGGGTGACCGGGTGATCGCCGGGGCCATCACGCCGTGCGGGCAATGTCGCGCCTGTCTGTCGGGGAGCCCCTCGCAGTGCGGGCACGGCGGCAACGGGTACGAGGCCATGGGGGGCTGGAGGTTCGGCAACACCATCGACGGCTGTCAGGCCGAGTACGTGCTGGTGCCGGACGCGCAGGCCAACCTGGCCCGGATTCCAGCCAACCTGACCGACGAGGAGGTGCTGCTGTGCCCGGACATCATGTCGACCGGCTTCGCGGCCGCCGAGCGCGGCAAGGTGCGCATCGGTGACGCGGTGGTGGTCTTCGCCGAGGGCCCGATCGGGCTCTGCGCGACCGCCGGCGCACGGCTGGCCGGCGCGTCGCTGGTGATCGGCGTGGACAGCGTTCCGAAGCGCCTGGAATTCGCCCGGCGCATGGGCGCCGACGTGGTCCTCAACCACAAGGAGCAGGACGTCGTCGCCGAGATTCGCCGCCTGACCGGTGGGGGCGTCGACGTGGCCATAGAGGCCCTCGGGCAGCAGGCGACCTTCGAGAGCGCCCTGCGCTGCCTCCGACCGGGGGGAACCCTGTCGAGCCTCGGCGTGTATTCGGGGCACCTGCAGGTCCCGCTCGACGCCTTCGCGGCGGGGCTCGGCGATAACACCATCGTGACGTCGCTGTGTCCGGGCGGCAAGGAGCGCATGCGGCGGCTCATGTCGGTGGTGGCGGGCAAGCGCTTTCCATTCCAGGATCTCGTGACCCACCCCTTCAAGCTCGCCGCCATCGAGGAGGCCTATGATCTCTTCGCGCACCAGCGCGACGGGGTCATGAAGGTCGCCATCCGGCCGTGACCTGGGGCGGGCGCGAGCCCGGGCCCTGGGCCTGCCGCGCGCCCCCGGATCACCCTGGCGGCCGGCCCTGCCGGTAGACGGCGTGGCACTTGACGCAGGTCTCGGAGACGTGCCCGTAGGCGTCCGCCACCGCGAAGGCGCTCTTGTCGGCGGCCGCCGAGGCCAGGGCCTTGGCGGCCGCGCGCAGCTGATCCTGGAACGCGAAGAACTTCTCGGGCAAGGCCGAGTTGAGCTCGGTGGCATCGCCCGTGAGGGGCCTCGCCAGGCTCACGTCCTCGACGATGGCGGTGGCCCGGGTCTGCGCCTGCGGGTAGTCGAGGATCATGACGGCGGACATGAGCGCGCCCATGTCCCGGGCGTGCGAGGCCATCCGGTGGGAGAGAATGGCGCGCACCGGACCCGGAAGATCATCGGGCGGCGCGAGGCGCTCGGGCGGCGAGACCGCGCGCACGAGCTCCTCCTGCTGGGGCGGCTGCTGGGGCGACCGGCTCGCGCAGGCCCCGCCGACCAGCCCACAGGCCATGGCGAGCGCGCCCGCCGCGAGCGCCCGCATGGGGGCACGGGGAGCTCGGGGAGCGTGGGGTGTCCATCGGGTCGGCAGCGGCAATCTGGTCATGTCGATCGGGCCTCGCATCGTCAGCAGGAGTTTCGGGCGCCGACCCACTTTGCCACAGGTTCGAGATCGCCGCGTCCTCCGCGCCGAGGTTGGCCGTCCCCTGTCCCCGAGCTCAGGGCAGGAGGATGCGGCCCGGAGCGGCGTTGGCTCCGCTCTGGGTGTGGCAGGAGTTGCAGTCGCCCGAGGTCTGCGCCGCCACCATCAGCCGCTCGCGCCCCATGTAGGTGACCTTGGCCTGATAAGGGGTGGTCACCGCGGCGCTGGAGCTGAAGTTGCCAGCCGCGTTCGGCGTGAGGGTGACGGTCTTGCCATCGGCTCCGGTGATCACGATGGCGACGCCGGTGACGCCGCTGGCACCGTCGCACTGATCGGGCTCGTGCGCCGTCGGGTAGACGGTCCCCGCGAGGGCGAAGCGTGGGCCTTCGCCGCTGCTGTGGCAGTTGATGCAGGCCACGCCCGGCTGCATGGAGGCCGAGCCGCGGGTTCCCTGCGTCCAGAGCGTCTTGCTGGTGCAGACCGGCGCGGCGGCGAACGGATCGCCCGGCGTCCCGCCGCCGTCCGCCACTCCGCCATCTGCGGTGCCGCCACCACCACCACAGCTGCCCATCGGATAGCCAGCCGCGATCCACGTCTGCAGCACGGCGACATCGGCCGCGGTGGCCGGGGTACCCGGCCTGGGGGGCATCGGGAGGGTGGTGTTCAGCATGCGCGAGACGGCCATCGCCGCCTCGGTCTGCGTGGGATCGGATCTGGATGGCGCGGTCAGGTCCTGATACGTCACGAGCGTGCTCGGGGCGCCACCCGCGGGGACCGCGCCGTGACAGGTCTGGCAGCGGTTGCCGAGGAAGGTCTGCACGTCGCAGGGCAGGCCGCTGGCGCTCACGCTGACGCCCGAGCCGCCGGGCGAGCCCGTGCCGGCCCCCGCGCCCGAGCCGTTCGATGTCCCGCTGCCGCCGGTGCCGCTCACACCCAGACCGGTCCCTCCCGACGCTCCCGAGCTCGCGCCGCCCGCGCCGCCGCCCGTGACGTTGCTCCCTCCGGTGCCCGCGGCTCCGATCGTATCGGACGTTCCCCCCGCGCCCCCCGAGCCACCCGGGAGCCCACTCGAGTCGATCATCTGCGCACCACACCCGAGCATCGAGACCACCATGGGTAACGCCACCAACCACGCACGTCGGATCACGATCGAGACATTTCGCATGAAATCTTCCCTTCGCCAGATCGAGCTTCGGTGCTTAGGTGCCCCGGGCGCTGGCGGATCAGGCAGTCACGGCGATCAGGGACGCGTGGTGCAATCGAGGGTGGTCGGATCACAGAGGGGCCGATCGGAGCCGCAGTCCGCGGAGGTCAGGCACACCACACAGCGCCCCTGGATGGGGTCGCAGTGGGGATTGGTGCCACCGCAGTTCGCGTCGGAGATGCAGGCCACGCAGCGTCCGATCTGGTGGTTGCAGAGGGTCCCGACCAGCGAGCCAGCGGCGCAGGCGCGATTGTCGTCCTCGCACTCGATGCAATACCCGAGCTGCGCCTCGCAGTGTGAGGCAGAGCTCCCCGCGCACGCCGGATCGCCGCCCTCGTTGCGACAGGCCGTCACGCAGCGGTGCCCCCTGCAGAGCTTCCCGCTCGCGCAGTCGACATCGGTCGCGCATTCCACGCAGCGGTGGAGGGAAGGGTCGCAGGTCGCGAGCTGGAGCGAGCCGGCGTCGACGTCGGCCGCGCAGTGAGCGTCGGTCATGCAGGCCACGCAGCTGCCGGTGTCGGCGTCGCAATGCAGGCTCGGCAGCTGGCACTCGTCGTCGCGATCGCATCCGTTCGGATCGAACGCCACCTTGCCGTTGCAGGTCACGAGCACGACCGTCACCACGGCGATGCCGAGCAGGCGCGCGTCCATGGGTCTGGGGCTCCAGGCCGCGCGCGACCTCACGGCGCCGAGCGGACCAGCCGATCCGCGTCCGGGCGGGCGAAGCCGTCCGGAAAGCGTCGCACGTACTGTCCAGCGACGCGCGCGGCGGCCGCGGCATCTCCAGCGGCCCGGAGCAGCTCCATTCGTTCGGCCATGGCGGCCTCGGTGAGCGGGCCGTCCGCGTACCCGTCGATCAACCGAGCCAGGAACCGCAGCGATTCCTGCGGTCGCGACTCACGCCTGGCGCGCAGGGCGGCGAGGAAGAGATCGTTCTGCGCGGCGAGCGACGACCCGGGGAGCGCGCCGGCGGCGGAGACGGCGGTGGCCGTGAACCCTGCCGAGGCGGCCGGCGAAGACCGCCGCGCGACCGCCCTGGTCCGGGCGTCGACCGTGGACGGCGCAGCCGCGCGAGAAGCCATCGGGTGGCCCCCGACCGCCGAGCCGGGCAGCGTCGAGGTCGATCTCGACGTCAAGGGCGACGTGGGCGTGGAAATGGAAGTCGGCGTCGGCGAGGAACAGTCCTTGGGCCAGGAATCGCCGGCCGTGACGAAGGACTGCTCGTCGCCCACCCGCACGCCCACCACCCCTTCGGTCACCGAGACCCGTGTCCGGATGCCCGAGGAGGCGCAGGCCCTGTCAGCGGCCGCCATCGCGACCCGGAACACGGTCCCGTGGACCTCGATCTCGGCGTCGCCGGTGTCGATGACGAAGCGCTGGCCCGGCACGAGACGCGCCACCTGCGCACGCACGGCGCCGCTCCGAAGGGCGAAGCGCTGCACCCCGCCCTCCTCGACCACCACGAGCTCACTCGACCGCTCGAGCGTCAACACCGAGCCCTCCAGGGTCCCGAGCCGGATCTCGGTCGACGGCGAGGCCGTCAGCTGGTCTCCGGGCGCGAGGGTCATCCCGCGAGCGAGGGGGCGGCTGCCCGCGACCGCGGGGCTGACGAGCGTCCCACCGAGGGTCGGATCCGCGGAGAGCGCGCCGAGGACCGTCATGGCGCGCTCGTCGTGGGCCGCGAGCCCACCAGCTGCCGGAGCGCGCCCACCCGCGCGACGGCCGACGATCCCGGCAGCCACGAGGAGCACCAGCGCCGCCGCCGCGAAGGTGGACACGGGCGCGATGTGGCGGCGAAGCCCCTGGCGGCGACGCCTCCGACCGAGGGCCCGCTCGAGCGCCGCGACGGTCGCGTCGCGGTCTCGCGGGGCGAGGATCCGGGGCTCATCGAGGAACTGGCTCAGCGACTCCCGCAGAACCGCGGCGACCAGCAGCGCGCCTCGAACAGCGGCCGGGGCCGAGAGCCTCGAGCGCCGGTCGTCCGGGCGGCCATCGCTCGTCTTCCCGGTCATGGGTCCTCACCCTCGGCGTCGCCATCGCCATCGCCATCGTTCTCGCGGTCGCCCTCGCCCCCGCGGTCGCGCTCGCCCCCGCGGTCGCCCTCGCCCTCCGCCTCGGGCTCGATCGCTCCGCGCCGCGAGCCGGCCTTCTGCTCGAGCCCGCTCAGCAGGTGCGCGAGCTCCGGATCATCCGCCACCCGCAGGTGCAGCTCGCGCCGGCCACGCGACAGGCGGCTCTGCGCGGCCGCCACCGTGGTCCCGGTCATCTCGGCAATCTCGTGCAGGTCGTGCCCGAGGACATCGTGGAGCAGGAAGGCCCAGACCCGGTCGGCGTTCATGAGATCGAGATGACCGGCAATCCTCCCCAGCAGCTGTCGACTGGCGGAGCTGCGCTCGACCTGCACCGGGCCCGCGTGGACGTCGTCCGAGAGCAGCTCGGAGAAGAGGCGCCGTTCGAGGTTGCGCCGACGCAGGTGCTTGAACACCGCGTGCGCCGTCACCGTCTGGGCCCAGCGATCGAGCGAGCAGTCTCCCCGGTAGTTCCCGATGGTGTTGACGATCTCGATGAGGGCGATCTGCGCCAGATCTTCCTGGTCGGAGTCGAAGCGCCCCATCAGTCTGCGCACCGTGCGATCCACCTGGGGCCACAGCCGGTCGCACAGATCCGATGCCACATCGGGACGACCTTCCCGGATGGCCGCCACCAGGGACTCGTCATCCACCTTCGGCCGCCGCCCCGGCGCAGCGTACCCGGCCGCCAGCGGCGTGACGAGTCGCAGCGTGCCGAGCGACCGTCTGGATGAATTCGAGCCCATGACCAGTCAAGAGTACCGCTGCCGAAGGGCAAACAGGCAGGCGCATCCGGATCAGAGGTCGAATCGCAGCCCGAGGCTGGCGAGGCCCCTCAAGATCGGAATGGTGGTCAGGTATCGTTGCGCCACCCACACCTCGGTGTGACCGAGCGCCACCTCGAGGCCGACGCCGGCTTGAGCCTCCCAGGCTCCCCCGAGCCGCCAGGTGGCCGCCAGACCGAGGCTGGCCTCGGGCAAAGCCCGGGTGGACCGCGCCGCCACCCCCGTCGACTGGCGATGGGACAGCACCTCGACCAGCACGCCGAGGTCCACCGCCAGCGCGATCCCGAGGGGGCCGCCCGGCGCGGGCGCGATCCCGGTGCGGCCCGGGAGGCGCCACGCGCCCCCGAGGGTTGCCCAGGCCACCTGGTGGTCCCCGTTCAGGCCCGCGACCGCGCCCGAACGAAAGCCCCCGCCCGCCCTCGCCCAGAACACCCGTGCCGTGGCGGGCGCGGCCCGTCCCGCGCGCTCGAGATGGGCGGCGAGGCCGAGTCCGCCCGCCGGGCCAGCCACGCCCGCCGAGCCCAGGCCGACGAGCTCGAGGGCGTGGCGCGCGCGCGCGGGCGAGAGCGCATCGACACCCTCACCCGACGCCGACACCTCCACCGGATCGCGTGCGGTCGAGAAGGTGGGCGCGGTGAACGACTCGGGGGACGACACCGCGGGGGGCGAAGCGGCTGCGTCGGACGATGCGACGTCTCCCCGGGACGGCCCCACCGGGGAGGGGGCGTTCGAGAGGATGGTCGCCGCCACCGCGAGGCCGATGCTGCGCCCACGCTCGAGGGCGTCCTCGCCGGACGGAAAGGTCAATTGAAGCGAGCGCCACGCACCGGCCCGAAGGTGGATCCGGACGCGAACCGCTCGCCCCGCGCCCGGGGCCGCCCCGTGTCGCCCCGGCGCATCCTCCGCCACCGTGGCGACCGCCGCGGCGTGGGCCATCTCCTCCAGGCGCAGCGCGGCCGCCTCCGACGGGGCCGACACGTACTCGACGACCACCGACGTGCCGGGCCCGAGCGCCTGGGTGAGTGCCGCCGCCAGGGCCGCCCCACCGGGGGTCTGCCCGCCGCCGCCCCCACCGGCCATCAAGACAGCGACGATCAGCGCCGGAGACATGCGCGCGTCCGAGCCTCTCGCACGTCGACGGTCACGCGGCGATCCTTGCCTGATCCGCGGGCGATCCCGGTACCAACATCGGAGGGCACACTATCGCACCTTTTCGCCGCCTCCGCATCGTGCCCAACCCGCCGGCCCCCGGCGACCCGCCCGAGAGCGCGCAGTCGCCCCCGAAGTCGGGTCGCGCCGAGACCGCGCTGCTGGACGCGGCGCTGCTCGACGAGCTCCGCGCCGGCAACGCGATGGTGGCGGACGCTTTTTGCCGGCGGGTGTGGCCCCAGGTCGACCGAACGGTGCGACGCCTGACGGGGGCCGACCACAACGACGCCGACGACTTCGGTCAGCTCGCGGTCATCGAGCTGGTCCGCACGATCGGCGCGTACCGGGGCGAGTGCGCCCTCGACACCTGGGTCGCGGCGGTCACCGCCCATGTCGTCTACAAGCAGCTCCGGCGCAACCCCCGGGGCCGCCTGCTGTCACTCGATCATGTGCAGGAGCATCGTCTGCCCACGTCGCGCCCCCTGGCGGAACGGGCTCTCGCCGTGCGCCAGGTGCTGGCGCGGGTCCTGGTCCACCTGGACGCCGTCGGCGACAAGCTGGCGGAGAGCTTCGTCCTGCACGACGTGCTCGGGCACAGCCTGCGCGAGGTCGCCCAGCTGACCGGGGCCAGCGAGGCCGCGGTGCAGAGCCGGCTCTCGCGCGGCCGGCGACAGCTGCACGAGCGCATCGCGGGCGATCCCGAGCTGGCGGACCTCCTCGACGAGGGCGCCCCGCCCCGCCCGACCTCGCCCTGATGGCTCACCCGCCCGAGCTGCAGCGCCCGACCCTCGCGTCGCAGAAGGGCGCGGCCGCGGTGCAGTCCGCGCTCGATGTGCAGGCCACGCAGGTGTAGCGAACGGGATCGCACAGCGGCGTCGCGGCGGTGGGGCCGCAATCCTTGTCGGTGCGGCAGCCCACGCAGATGCGCGGAGGGCTGAGACACAGGGGCGTGGCGGAGGCGGCAGCGCAGCCACTCCCGTCTTCTCCGCAGAGCCCGCACACCCCGTTGTCGCACGAGTCCGACCCTCCGCACGAGGCGGCTCCTCCCTGGTCGGTGCAGGTCTTCACGCAGCGGCCGGCCACGCAGGTCTGCCCGGTGCCACAGTCCGCCGGGCCGAGGCAAGCCACGCAGCGGTGAAGGGTGAGATTGCACCGGGGAAATCCGGCCGCCGTGCAGTGCATGTCGGTCAGACAGGCGACACAGGTCTGCGAGCCGCCGAGATCGCAGTGCAGGGACAGCGTGCCGGGATGGCAGTCGCCCTCGGTTGCGCACGTGCCGACGCCCGCGCCGCCCCCCGCACCCGCGGTGCCACCCGCGCCGTTCAGGGCGTCCCCACCCCGACCCGCCCCCCCCGGCCGCTCCTCCCGCGGATGATCCACCGCGGCCGCCCGCCCCTGCCCCGCCTCCGGCGCCGCTTCCGGCGGCGCCTCCTCCTCCGCCGCCTGCCTGGCCGAGGGCTCCTTGGCCGCCCGTCGAGCCGCTCTGTCCGCCCCCGGCCGCGGCGCCGCCGTCCTCGCTGCCAGGCCCGCCGCCGGTGCCCGTCTGCCCGCCGGTTCCGATCGGAACCACGGGGGCACCCCCGGTGGCGGGAGGGAACCCGAAATCGAGGTGGTTACGACACGCGCCGAGGGCGACCACCGTGGTCGCGGCCAGCGCGAGGCCTCGCAGACCGAGGCGCGGGGTGCGAGCCGACGGCATCAACGACCCCGGTTCGGGGACGTGACGGACGGAGCCGGGGGTGATGCGCCGGCGAGACCCAGAACTTGCTCGGCCTCGGTGCGCGCGAACCCATCCGGAAACTGACCGAGGTAGCGGGTGGCCGCCTGCGCCGCCGCTCCGGGCGGACCGCTGGAGCGGAGCAAGCGCAGGCGCTGAACCAGTGCGCTCTCGAGCAGCGAGGAGTCGGGATACGTGTCGACGAACCGCTCGAAGAGATCGAGCGCCTGCGACGGGTGCCCCTGCTTGCGCGCGCGGGCGGCGGCCAAGAAGAGATCGTTCTGAGCCGCCAGCTGCGATGGCGACAGCGGCGCCGCCCGGTGGCGGCGCTGCAGCCACCGCGGGCGCTCGCGGTCGAGGCGCGGGCGTGGTCCGCCCGACCCGGACGCCGAATCCGACGACGCGCGAGCTGCCAACGCCACCGGACAGGGCGAGGACCACGTCCCCCCGGGCATGAGCCGCACCTCGCCGCCGGCGCCAGCCACGCTCACGACCCCCTCCGACACCGAGACGACGGTCGAGGCACCGCCGCCACAGGGCGACGGGCCCGCGCCCGGGGTTGCGCCCGTCGCGTCCTCCGCGCGGGTGACGCGGAAGCGGGTCCCGTGGACCTCGACCTCGGCCTCCGCGGTGTCGATGAGGAACCGCTCTCCGGCGTGAAGCTTTCGCACCCGGATCCGGACCGCGCCGAGCAGCAGCGTGAAACGCTTGGTCGCCGCCGCCTCGACAACCTGGAGCACCCCACCCGGCTCGACCACGAGCTCGGTCCCGTCGGTGCTGGCGAGGCGCACGCCCTCCATGCCGCCCCCGGTGGCCGCGCGGAACGTGTCTCCGGGCACGACCTCGCGCTCGGGCGACGTGGCGGCGAGCCGCACCCACAGGGCCTCGTCGGTGGACAGGCCGCCCGCCACGGCTCCCGCGGGCGCGCTCGATCCGCTGCGCAACGAGACAGGCTGTCGGTGCTCCACCCACGTCCAGGCAACGATTCCGGCGGCGGCGGCGGCCAGCGACCCACAAGCCGCGACGGCGACCCGCGCCGCCACCCGGCGGCGTCGGCGCGCGCGCAGCCCGAGGCTCACCGCGCTGACGATGCGGGCGGGGACCTCCGTGCTGCGAGCGGCGATCTCCGGCCAGGCCAGCCGCACCCAGCGGCTCGCCAGCAAGGAATATCGCGGCTCGGAAAACCGATCGTCTGGCCCGCTCGGCCCGTCCGGTCCCATCCGTCTGCCGTCGACGGGTCCTCGGTCCTGATCCACGCTACATGGTACCGAATCCCAGGAACGAGCAGGCAGCCCGGTCGAGAAATGTCCGAACGCGCGACCAGAGCGGAGCGGACGGAGGGCGACGGGGACGCTGACTACCAGGCGAGGCGCAAGCCGGCGAAGCCCACGGCCCGGAAAGACGGAATGGTGGCGACGGATTTGGGGGTATAGAGCCGAATGCTGGTCGGTCCGTCTACGACCTCGAGGCCGGCTCCGGCCACCAGATCCAGGTTTCGGCCGAGCCCGAGGTAGGCTGCGACGAGCGCGTCGGCCCCGGGCCGGGTCTCCATGTGGGCCTCGGAGGCGCTGGCATCGGGACCTCCGGTGGCCGCGGTGATCCGGTGGTAAAGAGCGAGCGCGTCCAGTCGCACGCCGAGGCCCCAGCCCTCGTCTCGGGCGCCGCCGAGCACCCACCACTCGAGCCCGACGGCGGCCGAGGCGGTGAGATCCCGGCCTTCCGGCAGTTGCGGAACGTCGCCGCGGCGCAGGCCGAGGCCGACCCGAAGCGCGAGGCGACGGCGCACGTACCACACACCGTCCAGCATGCCCCCGAGCCCCTCTGCGGGCCCGCCGAGGCCGGAGGCCCCGATCGCGGCCAGCCCGAGCGCGAAGGTTCGCGCGCGCGGCGCCGAGGGGGCGGCCCGGGCAGGCGCGCCCCGGGTGGCGGGCGCAGCGGCGGCCGCGCGCGCGACGGTGGCCGCGGGGTCCGCTGGGCCGGGATCTTCGGGTGCGGCCTCGGGATCTTCCGCGGATGCCACCGGTGCAATCACCGGTTGCGGCGGAGCACGCGTCATCTCCGCGGGGCCCGTCAAGCGGGCCCCGCGGGAGGCCGCTGGCGCGGATGTCGGGGCGAATGTCGGGGCGGGCGCCGGTGGGCGCGTCGGCACGGGCGCCGGTGGGCGCGGCACCCGATCGCGGACGACGGCGCCGGCAGTGGCAGCGGCAGCGGCAGCGGGCGGCGCTGCCGGCCGCCAGCTCTCGGGCGACATCGATGCCACCGCCAGCCCCAGGGTGCGGCCGCGCTCCCGGACCGCGTCGGCGGGGGCGAAAGACATCCGCCGGATGGTCCAGCGATCGGTCGCCACCACGTGGTGAAGCAGCACGGCGTGCAGGTGGGCCGGCTCCCTCCACGACAGGACCACCACGCTGCCGGCCCCGAGCTGTCGCTCGACCGACAGCCCGGCGGCCCGGGACGGAGCCGGCACCTCCACCATCCGGATGGCGGTGGCGGTCCCGACCGACTCCTCCGCGGCCGCCATCAGGGCCACCGAGGTGCTGCTCTGGGCCTCCCCCACCGCCACGACGATAGCGAGCACGGCCGCCACGGACATGCTTCAGCGACCGACGGCTTCGAGGGTGGAGGCGGGACCGGGAGGCACGCGCGGATTCTTCACGGATGCGCAAGACCGTAACATCCCGCGAGCGACTTCGGCAGGTGACCAGGCGCGGCGCGAGCGACTGGCGTCAGCAGCGGGCGCGAGCGGCGTTCCTTCAGATCCATCGTCGGCGCAGCAGCCAGCTCTTGACGAGCTGGGTGAGGACCAGATAGCAGGCCAGCGTCAACGCCAGGATGGGCCAGTAGAGCGCGGGCAGCCGGGTGAACCCCAGGGCCCCGCCGACCGGGGACCAGGGAAGCGCGACCCCCACCGCCGCCACCCCGAGCCCCATGGCGAGCACCGGGAACGAGGCCCGGCTTTGCAAGAACGGGATCTTGTTGGTCCTGATCACGTGGATGACGAGGGTCTGGGTGAGCAGGCTCTCGACGAACCAGCCGGTCTGGAAGAGGCGCGCGCTGTGGATGGCCGCGCCCGGGCTGGAGGTGACGTCCCAGCAGCCGAAGACGTAGAGCATCACGAGGTAGGTCGTGTAGTCGAACAGCGACGAGCACGGGCCGATGAAGGCGATGAAGCGGGTGAGCGACCGCATGTCCCACGGTCGGGGCGTCTGGATCTGGTCGGCGTCGACGGCGTCGGTCGGGATGGTGGTCTGTCCGAGATCGTAGAGCAGGTTGTTGGTGAGGATCTGGATCGGCAACATCGGCAGAAAAGGCACGAAGATGCTGGCGCCGAGCACGCTGAACATGTTGCCGAAGTTGCTCGAGGCCCCCATCCGCACGTACTTGGTGATGTTGGCGAAGACCTTGCGGCCTTCCAGCACGCCGTCGTCCACCACCAGCAGCGACTTCTCGAGCAGGATCATGTCGGCAGCCGCCTTGGCGATGTCGACCGCCGAGTCGACGCTGATGCCGACGTCGGCGGCGTGCAGGGCCGGGGCGTCGTTGATCCCATCGCCCATGAACCCGACGGTGTGGCCACGCGACCGCATCGCCTCGATGATGCGTTGCTTGTGCGCGGGCGACACCCGGGCGAACAGGGTGGTGGTCTCGGCGGCCGTCGCCAGATCGGCGTCGGACATGCCCTCGACATCGACCCCGAGCTTGACCCCGTCGAGCCGCAAACCCACCTGCTCGCAGACCTTGCGCGCCACCAGCTCGTTGTCGCCGGTGATGACCTTGACGGTGACCCCGTGCGCCTGCAGGGCGGAGATCGCGGCGGCGCAGGACTCCTTCGGCGGATCGAGAAAGGCGACGTAGCCCTGGAGCACCAGCGCGCACTCGTCGGCCTTCCCGTAGGGGGTGGCGAGGGTCCCCTGGTCGCGGGGCGCGCCGGTCTTGGTGGCGATGGCCAGCACGCGGAAGCCGTCGGCGCTGAGGCGCTGGTACTCGCCCTCGAGCTCGGCGATGTGGGCGTGATCCATGGGCTCGAGCTTCCCGTCGAGCTCGAAGCGGGCGCAGCAGGGAAAGACCGCCTCCGGGGCGCCCTTCGAGATGATCAGATCCTGGCCCTCGGGGGTGCGAACCACCACGGACATGATGCGCCGCTGGAAGTCGAAGGGGATCTCATCGACCTTGCGCACCTCGGCGATCCGCGCGCGGATCTGGGTCTGGTCGTGGGCCAGCACGGCGCGATCGAGCACGTTCTTGAGCCCGGTCTGGAAGTGGCTGTTCAGGTAGGCGAGGGCCAGCACCCCCTCGCTCTCGCGCAGGCTGACGTCGCAGTGCCGCTCGAGCACCACCTGGTCGAGGGTGAGCGTCCCGGTCTTGTCGGTGCACAGCACGTCCATCGCCCCGAGGTTCTGGATGGCGTTCAGCCGCTTCACGATGACCTTCTTCTTGCCCATCGCCACCGCGCCCTTCGACAGGCACACCGTGACGATCATCGGCAACATCTCAGGGGTGAGCCCCACCGCCACCGCCAGCGCGAAGAAGAACGCCTGCTGCCAGCTCCCCTTGGTGAGCCAGTTGATGGCGAAGACCAGCGGGACCAGCACCAGCATGAAGCGCAGCAGCAGCCAGGTGAAGCGCGAGATGTCCCGATCGAAGGCGGTCTCGGTGGGCTGGTCGGCCAGCGAGGCCGCCATGCCCCCGAGGTAGGTGTCGTGCCCGGTGGCCACGACGACGGCCGAGGCGGAGCCACTCTCGACGCTGGTGCCGAGGAACGCCAGGGTCGCGCGCTCGAGGGGAGTGGGCGGCGCCGTGCCCCCTGTCGGCTCTGCGGCGTGCTTCTCGACCGGAAAGCTTTCGCCGGTGAGCGAGCCCTGGATCACGAACAGGTCCTTGGCCTGGACGATGCGGACGTCGGCCGGGATCATGTCCCCGGCGGCGATCTGGACCACGTCGCCCGGGACCAGCTCGGCGAGCGGCCGCTCACACGGCGCGCCGTCCCGCAAGACCGTGGCGTGCACGGCGATCATGGCCTTGAGCTTGGCGGCCGTGCTGCCGGCCTTGGCCTCCTGGAAGAGCTTGAGCCCGACGCTGAGCACGATCATCAGCGCCATCACCGTGCCGGCGCGGGGATCACTCGTGGCGAACGACACCGCGGCGAGGACGGTGAGCAGCAGCACGAGTGGATTGAGCACCGCGTGCCAGAGGAGCCGGCCCAGGCTCGGCCGCTCGTCGCGCGCCAGCGCGTTCGGGCCGTACCGTTCGAGGCGGGCGGTGGCCTGCTCCGAGGTCAGCCCGTCGGGTCTCGACTCGAGCCGCGCGCAGACGCCGGGCCCATCGAGCGTGGCCACCTCGACCAGCAGCGGCGAGACCCGGATCGCCCCCCGAGGCGCCTTCGACGCCAGGCTGAACAATCGTTTTGGCAGGGGCGTGTGCATCGCGAGCCCGTACAGTGGCGGAAACCTGGGCCGCGGTCCAGGGTCCCGGAACACCCTCGCGGAGATGCGTGCCCGGGTTCACCGATTCAACGCCATCATTTCGGGAAAATGATACACGTCGGACCTGGCGGGCGTGCGCAGTGACGTCGCGACCATCGCCTTCGCGATCTGCTCGACGGTGATCGATCTGTACTTCGCTGGGGTCACGAACGAGAACGCAGGCAGCACCTTCTCGAGCAGCCACGGGGTATGTCGCGAGCCGATGATCAGCCCTGGCCGGAAGATGCTCACGATCGCCGGGCCACTCTCCTTCACCGCCTCCTCGGCCTCGCCTTTCACCCGAGCGTAGCGCGCCATCCCCGCGGCGCCCGATCCGGTGGCCGCCGCGGTCGGATCGGCGCCGGCGGCGGACATGAACGCCAGGTGCTTCACGCGGCCAGAGGCCTTCAGCCCGCGCGCAAAGGCCGCGTTCAACTGCACGTCGATCGCGCGATGTGCGTCGATGGTGAGCTTCGCGGTGCCGGCCCCGACCCCGAGCACGCTCAACCCGACGACGTCGCCTTCGAGCGAACGAATGGCCTCGGTGGTCGCGGCCTCGAGGCCGGATGGATCCATGGCGGGCACGAGCGCCTCGCGCAGCTCGACACCCGCATCACGTGCCATCGCGATCTGAGCGGGCTGCGAACGCCGCACCAGGGTCACGATGGGTCTGAACGACCCGTTGCGGATCAGCTCCCGGATCAGCCCGTTGCCGACCGATCCCGATGCACCGAGAACCACCGCCGCTTGCGTGCTCGCCATGGAATGCCTTTCGGATGATGCGCCGATCACGAACCCGGTCGAAGAACCATCGCTTCCAGGCCAGCGCGGGTGCGAGGAAGAGGACTTGAACCTCCACGCCTTTCGGCACCAGATCCTAAGTCTGGCGTGTCTACCATTTCACCATCCTCGCGGGTCGGCGCCCGCGGAGGGGCCGAGTCGAGTCATCGTGATGAGCGACTTCTGGGTTGTCAAGATGGCCGGGGGCGCACCCATTGGCTCCGGCCTAGATCCCGATGCCGATCTTGAGGGTGAAGCTGTCCTCCGTGAGGTCCTTGAAGCGGACGCCGATGGAGGGGGTGGCGAGGGCGCCGACGTAGTCGACGCCGCCCCATGTCGTATGGACCCAGCCGAGCGCCAGGGACACGTGGCTGCGCCCGAGGGCGAAGACGTTGGCGCCGAGATCGAGGCCACCTCCGTAGAGCCAGGTGACCGCCGAGGTGCCGATCAGGGTCACCGTCGTGCCGGGCACCGCGATGGGGCCATCGAGCCTCCCCCCGAGGACGCCCCCGAAAAGCCGGCCCGCCAGGAAGGGCGTCACCCGGGCGAGCCCGGGGTACTGGACCGCCGTCACCAGGCCGAAGAGCCCGTAACGCGCGTCGAGGGTGTGCCCGTCGAGGGCGGCGCTGCCGGCGCCGGCCTCGAGCTCGACCCCGGCGCGCACCCAAGCGGTCGAGAGCGGATACATGTCGAGCTCGAGCCCGGTCACTGGCAAGCTGGTCAGATCCAGGTTTCGCAGCGAGAAGCGCCGGTACGAGAGCTCGAGGCGCGGCGGCGCGGGCTCGGTGTCCGCGGAGGAGGGGCTCGGCGGCGGGGCGCACCGCACGACCTGCGCATCGGGGCCGGGCCCTGCGGCCTCGGACCCGGCCGACCCCGCTCCGAGCTCCATCTCCTGCCCCGGCATGACGGCAGCGACCGCGACCGATCTTCCAACGAGGCCGCCAAGACCACCGAGTGCGCCACCCTGCGCCATCAGGACCGTGACCACACCAACGACGCGACGAAACGAGATCCGGGGGGAGATCTTCATCATCTTGCTCCTGTTCGAAGATCCGCCGCCGGGGGCGGCGGTCGGATCTCCCTGGGAACCGGCGGCGCGCAGACAGACCGAGAGGGTGACGCGGGCAGGATGCGAGTACAGCACGAGATCACCGTCATGCCCACCTCCCATTTCCGCGTCGCGCAGCCCGGCTCCCGCTGTGGCTCGATGCATCCGAGGTGCCACCCCTCCCCCGCCCCCGCGAGCCCGGGATCGCGCTCCGCTCCGCGCCGCCCAAGCCACCGCCCAGACATCTCGGGCTCCCACTTCACGACAAAGTGTCACCCTGGGCGGACACGCGCGGACGTCGTGTCGTCCGCGCGAAGCGCACCGACGACGAGATTCGACATCCACCTCGTCGCCGTGCCAATGAATCAGTCGAACCACGATGAGCCAGGAGATCCCATCCCCACCGATCGCTCCGCG